>JADMIO011621109.1_pt1 | contig 25267 bp, 18 predicted proteins | sample 8958161 | NCBI WGS metagenome assembly JADMIO01 (sample SAMN16585339, study PRJNA669376) | soil metagenome | isolation source: Crop rotation soil | place: USA: Cullars Rotation, Alabama | collected 2011
GGCGCGCGCGCCACAAAATCCTGGCGCGCGAGGCCGCCGTCAAACTGATTCGTCCCGCGGTCCTGCATGCCAGTTCGGCGCGGCAGGAGGCGCTGCTCAAGAAGCGCTTCGAGCGCGAGGCTCAGGTGACCGCCAGTCTCCGGTCGCCGCACACGGTGGCTCTGTACGATTTCGGCCGGTCCCGGGACGGTTCCTTCTACTACGTGATGGAACTGCTCGAAGGCATCGACCTTCAGACTCTGGTGGACCGCTTCGGCCCCATGGAACCCGCGCGCGTGGTCCACATCCTGAAGCAGGTGGCGAAGTCGCTCGAAGAGGCGCACGCGGCCGGCCTGGTGCACCGCGATATCAAGCCGCGCAACATTCTGATCGGCAAACAGGGCCTGGAGTACGACTTCACGAAAGTGTTGGACTTCGGCCTGGTGAAGTCGGCCCGAACCCACGACGCCGAGTGGACCGCCACCACGCTCGACGGCGCCACCACCGGCACTCCGGCGTACCTCCCGCCCGAGGTGGCGCTCGGGAATCCGGCGATCGATGGCCGCGCCGACCTTTACAGCCTCGCCTGCACCGCCTACTTTCTGCTCACCGGCGAGATGGTTTTCGACGCGCCTACGCCTACCGCACTCGCCATCGCTCACGTGCAGGAGACGCCGCGCCCCATGTCCGAGCGGACGGAATTGCCGATTCCGCCGGCGCTCGAAACGATCATCATGCAGTTGCTGGAAAAGGATCCCGCCGATCGCATCCAGTCCGCCCGGGAAATGGCTCACCGCCTTCGCGCGATTCGTGTCGAAGAGTGGACTCCCGAGCGCGCCGAACGCTGGTGGGCAACTAATCTGCCGTCCCTCGCCGCTTTCACCCCGGTTCTTTCGGAGACGGCCGCCTGAGTACTCGTATGCAAAACCGCGACTCATCACAGCAGCGACGCTACGCGTTCCTGACTGGGGCGGCGCTCATGATCGCTCACCAGGTGGCCGGAAAGGCGCTGCGCGACGGTCTGTTCCTTTCGCGTTTCGCACCTGCGGACCTGCCCAAAGCCATCGCCGCCGCCGCCCTCGTCGCCGTCGTGTTGGGACTCGCCTTCACCCGAATCCTCGCGCGGACCGGACCGCTGCGGCTCGTCCCCGCGGCGTTCGCCACCGGCGCCGTGCTGCACCTGGTTGAATTCGCCGTGCTCCGCTCCGGCGGCGAATCCGTACGCGCCGCGGCCGTGACCGTCGTGTACCTCCACCTGGTCGGCTTCGGCTCGGTGCTGTTGAGCGGATTCTGGAGCGTCGCGAACGAGGTGTTCGATGCCCGCGAAGCCAAGCGTCAATTCGGCAGGATCGCCGGCGCGGGCACCATCGGCGGAATTGCCGGCGGTCTCCTGGCGGAACGCATCTCGGCGTGGTTCGGCGCCGAACCGCTGCTGCTGGTGCTTGGAGTCCTGCATCTCTCCGTCGCCATGGCGCTGCGCCTAGGTATCGGAGCTCGAACTCTTGCGGCCGCGCCGTCCGTCACGGACCGGCCGTGGCAGGCCGCGCGCGACGCGTTCCGCCAGGCGCCGTTCCTGGTCAACCTGGCGGCGCTGATTTTGATCGGCTCCGTCAGTGCGGCGCTGCTCGATTACCTGTTCAAGAGCAGCGCCGCCGCGGCTTGGGGACGCGGTCCCGAATTGACCCGCTACTTCGCGCTGTTCTATACAGGCAGCCAGATTCTGACCGCACTCGTCCAGAACTTCGTGACTCCCGTTGCCCTCCGTCGCCTGGGACTCGGCCGGACCATGCAGTGGCATCCCGGCGCGGTTGCCATGGGCGCGGGGGCTTCCATACTCGCGCCTTTCGCCATGATCCCCGCGGCCCGCGCGCTCGAAATCGTGCTGCGGGGCTCCTTCCTGCGCTCCAGCTACGAGCTGTTCTTCACTCCCGTGCCGCCGCGCGAAAAACGCGCCACCAAGATGTTCATCGACGTGAGCTGCGACCGCCTGGGCGATGCGTTGGGCGGTGTGATGCTCTACCTTCTGTTGCTGATCGGCCCCGCGCGCGCCGCAACCCCGATCCTTCTATTGGCCGCCACGCTGGGCCTGGCCGGCTTCTGCATCGCCCGCCGCATGGATGCGGCGTACTCCCGAGTGATCGAGCATGGCCTGCTCAGCCGGTCGCTTGCGGTAAACGAAGTGGACGTTCAGGATTCCACGACGCTGGCCGCGCTTCTCCATACGACCACGGCGTTTCACAAGCGGCCGGCCGCGCGCCAGATCGCGCCGCCGCCCGCCGCGGCGCCGCGCGATCAACTGCTGTCCCGCGTCGCCGATCTCCGCTCCGGCGACCCGCGGCGCGTACGCGCGGCACTCGCGCCGGATCAACCCTTCGACGCCATTCTCGCGCCGATCGCGATCCGCCTGCTCGCCTGGGACGATGTCTTTGAATGGTCCCGCGCTTTCCTTCTGCGCCACGCGCATCGCATGATCGGCCAACTGGTCGATGAGTTGCTCGATCGCGACCAGGATCCCGCGGTCCGCCGCCGCATTCCACACATACTCGCCTACACCACGTCGCAGCGCGCCGTGGATGGCCTGACCGCCGCACTCGACGATCCGCGCTTCGAGATCCGCTTCAATGCCAGCCGCGCCCTCGAGTTTCTCCACCGGATGGGCGTGAAACTCCGCTTCGATATTCCCCTATTCCAGGCGGCAGTCGATCGGGAGCTTTCCACGTCACGCCGGATCTGGGCGGGCAGAAAGCTGCTGGACAGCCGTGACCGCAGCGACAGCCAGTACGCATTTCTCGACGAGGTGCTGCGCGATCGCGCCGATAAATCGCTCGAGCACGTCTTCAGCCTGCTCGCCGTTTATTTGCCGCTCGACCCGCTGAAGGCGGCTTTCCGGGCGCTCCACAGTCCCGATCGACTGCTGCATGCGCTGGCTCTGGAGTTTCTGGAGAGCCGCCTTTCGGCACGCTCCGTATCTCTGCTGCGGCGCCTGGTCGAGCCGCCGATCGAAACACCGCCCGACCGCGGCCACCACGCCGCCGCCATGACTTATGCCGGGGAAACGCTATGACCACACCGACCACTGAACCTGTTCGTCCGGAGTACCAATCGCGCGCCGAGTTGCGCGTCACTCAGTCCTTTCCGCGATTCGATACGGTCGCGGCGTCGCGCCGGAGCCGCCTCGAGAAGTTCCTGTCCTGGTTCGCCGACGTCCGGCCCGGAGAAGGCTGGGGTGTGCTGCTGCTCACGGTCAACGTCTTTCTGTTGCTGTTTGCGTATTACCTGCTGAAGACGGTGCGCGAAGCCTTGATCCTCACGGAAGGCGGCGCCTACATCAAGGCCTACTCCAGCGCCGGACAGGCGGCCCTGTTGATGTTCCTCGTCCCGCTGTATGGATACATCGGCGGAAAAGTCGTCCGCATACGCCTCATCGGTGGACTGCTCCTTTTCTTCATCGCCAATCTCGTCACGTTTTACCTGTTTGGCGTCAACGGAGCGCGCGAAGGGGTGGTCTTCTACATCTGGGTCGGGATCTTCAACGTCTTCATCGTCAGCCAGGTTTGGGCCTTCGCCAACGACATCTACACCGAGCGCCAGGGCAAGCGGCTGTTTCCGCTGATCGGCGCCGGCAGCAGTATCGGCGCATGGCTCGGCGCCCGAGGGGCGGAACGCCTGGTGTCCACGCTCCACGCTACGCCCTACCAGCTCCAATTGCTGGCGGCCGCGATTCTGGCGGTTTGCGGCGTGTTGCTCGTCTCGGTCAACGGCTTGGCCCGGCGGCATTCGATCCCCGAAATGGCCCGCCACGCCGACCAGAAGCTGGCGCCAGGGGACGGTTTCGCCATGATCTTTCGCGACCGCTACCTCACCTGGATTGCGGTCCTCATCATTCTGCTCAACCTGGTGAACTCCACCGGCGAATTCCTCCTCGGCGACCTGGTGGCGCGCCAGGCCCACGCGCTTTATCCCGCGAACGTCGCCGCGCAAAAGCAATTCGTCGGCAGTTTCTACGGCAGCTTCTTCGCCAATGTTAATCTGCTCGGTCTCCTGCTGCAGGTGCTGGCTGTTTCCCGAATCGTGCCGAAACTCGGCGTCCGCGGTGCGCTCTACATCCTTCCCACCATCTCGATTCTCAGCTACTCCGTCATGGGGCTGACGCCGATCCTCGGCCTGGTCCGCTGGGGCAAGACCTTCGAAAACGCGACCGACTACTCGATCCAGAACACCTTGCGCCAGGCGCTCTTCCTACCCACTTCGCGCGAGGCCAAGTACAAGGCAAAGGCCGCGATCGACACCTTCTGCATGCGGTTCGGCGACGTCCTGCAGGCGGGCGTGGTCAAGCTGGGCGCACAGCTCCATCTGGCGTTCGGCGCGTTCGCCTGGATCAATGTGGCTTTAACCCTCGGCTGGTTTTATGCCGTCAGCCGGCTTGCGGCGCAGCACCGCCGGATGAGATTTTAGGGTTATGCGCTATCTTGCGATTCTCGGCCTGTTGGGATTGGCTTGGGCGCAGCCCGCGGCGCAATCGACTCCATTCTGCGTCGCCGTAATCGGCGACAGCGGGACCGGAGCGCGGCCCCAGTATGAGATCGGCGCTCGCCTCCTGGAAGCGCAGAAGAAGAGCCGGTTTCACTCCGTCCTGATGCTCGGCGATAACCTCTATGGCAGCCAGCGGCCCAAAGACTTTCATACCAAGTTCGAACTGCCGTATGCAGGACTGCTCGCTTCGGGCGTCGAGTTCTACGCGTCCCTGGGCAATCACGATGAGCCCTCGCAGAAAAGCTACGAGCCCTTTCACATGGGAGGCCGGAACTACTATTCGGCGCGCCTCAACGACAATGTCCGTATTTTCGCGCTCGACAGCAACCGCGTCGACCGCTCGCAGCTCGAATGGTTTCAGCGGGAGCTCGCCGCAGCGCGCGAGGAGTGGAAGATCGTGTTCTTCCACCACCCCATCTATTCCTCCGGCGCCCGCCACGGATCGGATCTCCAGTTGCGCGCCGCCCTGGAGCCGTTGTTCGTGAAATACGGCGTCGACGTCGTGCTCGCCGGTCACGACCACATTTACGAACGCATTAAACCACAGCGCGGCGTCAATTATTTCGTGGTCGGCGCTTCCGCCAAGCTACGTGCCGGCAATGCGCTCTCGATGGCACACACCGCGAAGGCCTACGACCGCGATCTTTCTTTTCTGCTGCTCGAAATCGACGGCGATGCCATGCACTTCCAGGCCATCAGCCGAAAGGGCGCTGTCGTCGATTCCGGCTCGATTCACAAACTTCGGGCTGCCATCTCGGCCGATCCCGCCGGCGTCCCCAATCACTGAGTTCAGCCGCCCCGTTAGAGTTGTACAATCGGTCTGCATCGTATGGCTCCATCGCCCGGCAGATCGATCGGTCCGTACGAGATCCTCGGCCCGCTCGGCGCAGGCGGAATGGGCCAGGTCCTCAAAGCCCGCGACACGCGGCTCAACCGCATGGTTGCGATCAAGCTTTTGAACGCGTCCACCGGGGACGCGGGCGGCCGCAGCCGTCTGCTTCGGGAAGCCCAGGCCGCGTCCTCGCTCAACCACCCCAACATCGTTGCCGTGTACGACATTCTCAGCCAGGATGACTGCGATGTGATCGTCATGGAATACGTCGAAGGGACCACGCTCGCGGAGCAGATCGGCCGCAAGGGGATTGCGGTCCGCGATGGGCTGTCGTACCTGATCCAGATTGCCGGCGCGCTATCGGCCGCGCACGCCGCCGGCATCGTCCATCGCGACGTGAAGCCGCGCAACGTCATGGTGACAACCGCCGGTGTCGCCAAGGTCCTGGATTTCGGGCTGGCGCAGGTGGAACACCGTTTCGACCCGGAGGGCGAGACCGCCACCATCACGACGCCGGGCACGATCGCCGGCACCTTCCTTTATATGTCGCCGGAGCAAGCGGAGGGCAGGAAGGTGGATGCGCGCTCCGATATCTTCGCATTCGGCTCGCTGCTGTACGAGATGCTCTCCGGACGTCCCGCATTTCCCGGCGAGTCTCGGCTGGCGATCCTCGGCGCCATTCTGCATCAGGATCCACCGCCGCTCAGCGGGCTGCGGGCGGACATCCCGCTGGAATTGGAAAGGCTGACCCGGCGCTGTTTGCGCAAGGACCCTGCGCGGCGCTGGCAATCCATGGAGGACGTCCGTATTCTATTGGAAGAGCTGCGCGACGCCCCAGCCGCGCCTGGGCCCGTAAACGCCCGGCCGAGGTCCTGGGCACGGGGCATGAAGATGCGAGTCTTCATGGAAGCCGCCGCCCTCGCCGTGGCGGCCGCTGTCCTTCTGGTTGTGCTCCGCCTGTCTTCGCAGGCCCCGGATCTTTCTTCCTACCGGCTGACGCCGTTCGCCACCGAGGCGGGAGACGAGGGCTCCCCCGCATGGTCGCCCGATGGACGGACGCTCGCCTATACCTTGGCCGTGGACGGCATCCGGCAGATTTACACCCGGAGTGTCGATGCACCCTCGGGAACCCGCCTCACCACCGCCGCGGTGGATTGCCTTCAGCCGTTTTGGTCGCCCGATGGTGGCAGCATCTATTATCTTGCGGCGCGCCGGCTGATGGCGGTAAGTGCGGCGGGCGGCGCCCCGCGATCGATTGCGGATAACGTCTTCGGCGCTGCAATATCGCCCGACGGAAACACCCTGCTGTTCACCCGCGGATCGGTCGGAGATTCCCGGCTCTGGATCGCTTCCCCCGCCGCGGGCGAGCCGCGGCTCTATTCGGAGCCGCCGTTTTCCCGGCCTCTGGCACAGATCGCAACTCCGCAATTCTCTCCCGATGGATCGCGCGTCGCAGTGACCATCTCGCGGCATGCGGCCGTTTCCGAACCCGAACTGTGGATCCTCCCCTTCCCATCGGGCCCACCGAAGCAGTCGCCCGTCCGGCTTCCGGGCGTGCAGGGTGGGCTCCAACACCCCAGTTGGATGCCCGGCCACCGGCATCTGATCCTCAGCGTCCAGGACCATTTGTATAGCGTCGATTCCGAGTCGGGCGATTTGCGCCAGATCACCGCCACCACGGTTTCCGAGAGGGAGCCGGCCGTGTCGCCGGATGGCCGCCGGATCGCTTTTACCAGCGGAACCGACGATTCCGACATCTTCCAGATCGCGCTCGACGGCTCCTCATCGAAACCGCTGCTGGCGACGTCGCGCAACGAATCGGGCGCCGTGTGGTCCCCGCGGAACTCCCAGTACGCTTACGTGACGACGGCCAGCGGCGTTCCCGAGATCTGGCTGCGCGACGTCACCGACAGCGGTGCGCGGCCGCTCATGCGGCCCGATGCTCCGTCCGACTGGTATGACCTCGAGAAGCTGAGTTTCTCGCCCGACGGACTCCGCATCGCGTTCGACCGGTACGGCGAGCGTCACGCGATCGCCATATCGAATGTCTCCGGTGGCCGGCCCGTGCTGCTCGATCCGCAGAATCCCGATCATCACGGCGCGTCCTGGTCTCCCGATGGAAACTGGATCGCGTACCGCAGGCTGAACGGCGCCAAATGGGAACTGGTAAAACGCCCGGTGGGCGGAGGCGATCCCGTGGTCTTGGACGAAGCCTCGCCCGGCGGCTCGAAGACCGACTGGTCCCCCTCCGGCGATTGGATCTGTCAACAAGTTGGCGAAACTTTGCATCTGGTTTCCGCCGATGGCGGCCGGCGCATCTCCATAAAAGGCGGCGGGACGACATTCGGCTTTTCAAGAAATGGCGCTACCCTGTATGCCGTCCGCCGCAGTTCCACCCGTAACTGGGAACTCGCCTCTTTCGCCGTTCCCAGCGGCCTCCCCGGCGCTGTTGTGCCACTGGATGTCCCAGCCTCCGCAATGATTTCCGATTTCAGCCCGAGTCCTGACGGCAAGACTTTTACCGCCTCCGTGGCGCGGTCTCTGCACGATATCTGGTTTCTCGAAGGGTTCAATTCGCGGCGCGGCGCTACCGGGCTCACAAAATAAAATCCGCAACCCTTCGCGGGGCATCCCGACGAACGATGGTTCGCTGCGTTTGGGACATCCATTGTCCGAAGCGGTCCTATCAACTCACGGGAGACGCAGTCATGAAGCCCGAACCGAAGATTACAACCCTAAGATGTCTGTTGGCCGTCCTTTGTTCGATTCTCCTCATCCCCGGCGACAGCATGGCATGGGCGCCGCAACAATCGTCAACTCCCGCGCCGGCCGGCCAAGCCTCCAAAATCCCAGCTGAGCAACTGGATTCCCTCGTGGCGCCGATCGCCCTCTATCCGGACCCGCTGCTGGCCCAGGTCCTGGCTGCATCCACCTATCCCCTGGAGATCATCCTGCTGCAGCGCTGGCTGGAAAAGAACAAGACCCTGAAGGACAAGGAACTCGCCGACGCCGTAGCGAAACAACCGTGGGACGCCAGCGTCCAAGCCCTCGCGGCTCTCCCCGATGTGGTAAAGCGGCTGGGAGACGACATCCAGTGGACCTCCGACCTCGGCAACGCTTTCCTGGCGCAGCAGGCGGACCTCATGGATGCCGTTCAGCGCATGCGTAAGAAGGCGCAGGAGAAGGGCACGCTGAAAACCACCGAACAGCAGAAGGTGGAGACCAGGGTCGTCGAGCAAAAAAGCGTTATCGTGATCGAACAGTCCAATCCGCAAGTGGTGTACGTGCCTTCCTACGATCCGGTCGTGGTGTACGGCCCCGCGTACTATCCTTATCCCGCGATTTACTACCCGCCATACGGTTACGCGGCGACCGCGGCGATCTCCTTCGGCTTCGGCGTGGCCATGGGAGCGTTCTGGGGCGGCGGCTGGGGATGGGGCTGCGGATGGGGCGGCAACAACGTGTATGTCAACCACAACAACAATTTCAATCGCAACACGAATATCAATCGCGGCAATTTGGGCAACGGCAATTTAGGAAACGGCAATCTGGGAAACCGTGCGTCCCAGCTTCCCGCGGGCGGCCGTAGCAATTGGCAGCACAACCCGGCCCATCGCGGCGGCACGCCGTACCGCGACCGGGCGACCGCCGACCGGTTCGGCGGCAATGCGCGCGGCGACTCGCTCGCCCAGCGGCGCTCCAACTCCCAGTCGCGCCTCGGCCAGCAGGGCGGGAATGCTTTCACCTCTCGCGGTTCCGGGGGGTCGGGCCTCGCCAACCGCTCGGCAGGCTCCGGCATCGGCAGTGGCGCCGGCGGCGGATCCGATCGCATCGGTAGCCGCGATCTCTCCCGCAGCGGTGGCGGAAATCGCGATGCGTTTGGAGGCAGTTCCAGGGGATACAACGGATCGAGCGCGCGCAGCAGCAGCTCTCGCGGCTCCTCCAGCATGTCCTCGCGGGGCAGCGGTGGGTTCAGCCGCGGCGGCGGAGGCATGAGCCGGGGCGGCGGCGGCCGTCGCCGCTAAATGAGTTCTCAGGAGCACCGATATGAAGACATCACTCACCATATGCGCCGCCCTCTGGGCGCTGCTGTCCGCGCCCGGCCGGATTGTGGCGCAGCAGACTTCGGCGAAAGCGGCTACGTCCCATACCACTGTGACCGCGGCTGCCGCAAGGACGTTCGATACTCCGCAGCAGGCCGCCGACGTGCTGGTGGACGCCGCCGAAAAGTTCGACGTGGCCACACTGACTGAGATCTTCGGTCCTGACGGCAGCGATATCGTACTCACCGGCGAATTTGCACAGGACCGCAAGCACGCCGCGGACTTTGCCGCTCAGGCGCGCGAAAAAAAGACCATTTCGCTCGATCCGCGAAACGCCACGCGCGCATTTCTTCTGGTGGGCAATGAGGATTGGCCTTTCCCCATGCCGCTGGTGAAGGCCGGCGCGAAATGGGTGTTTGACAGCAACGCGGGCCGGCAGGAGCTCACCTACCGGCGCATCGGCGCCAATGAGCTCGACGCCATCGATGTCTGCCACGGCTACGTGGAAGCGCAGAACGAATACGCCACCCGGCAGCGCGAGATTAACGATGTAGCCCGCTACGCCGAGCGCATCGTCAGCACTCCCGGCAAGCAGGATGGCCTCGCCTGGAAAAATCCCGACGGTACGTGGGGCGGTCCTGTGGGAGAGAACATCGCGCGCGCCATCGAACAGGGCTACACCAGCAGCTCGGACCCGTACCACGGCTATTTCTTCAAAATCCTGAAGGGACAAGGCCCCGCCGCGCCCTTGGGCGAAATGGATTTCGTAGTGAAGGGCGTAATGATCGGCGGCTTTGCCCTGGTCGCCGCGCCCGCCGTCTATAACGTCACCGGAGTCCGAACCTTCATCGTCAGCCACGACGGAGTGGTTTACGAGAAGGACCTGGGGCCCAAGACGCTGGAAGCATTCAACCAGATGACGCGGTTCAATCCGGATAGCTCGTGGACCCCTGTCCCGGAAAGTAACGAGTAAGAGCCGCTGAGTTTTGAGTGGTGGGCGCTCGCGGGCTCGAACCGCGGACCTTCTGCTTGTAAGGCAGACGCTCTAACCAGCTGAGCTAAGCGCCCGTCCCTCCATTCTACCTTCCCACCCCATATGGCACAATCGACCAATGATCTCTCGCCGCCTCCTCGCCGCCTGCCTCATCGTCCCCGCCGCCTTCGCCCAAAACGCCCCCACCCACGCCCGCCGCGTCCGCCGCCTCCTCATCCACAACGCCACCGTCATCGACGGCAACGGCACCCCCGCCTCCGGGCCCAAGGACATCCTCATCGACAACAACCTCATCGCCGACGTCATCCCGCTCGACCCCGTCGCCGTCGCCCGCGGCGCCCGCTCCAACATCCAGGCCGACGCCGTCATCGACGCCACCGGCAAATACGTCCTCCCCGGCCTCATCAACGCCCATGCGCACTTGCAGGAGGAGCGCGGCGGCCGCCCGCAGCCCATCGAGTACGAGCTCAATATCTGGCTTGCCTGCGGCATCACGGCCATCCGCGACGTCGGCAGCGACACCAAACGCGCGATCGAACTGCGCCGCCAGTCCGCCGAAGGCGAAATCCCGGCCCCGCGCATCTTCATCTATCCGATGTTCGGCCGTCCCAAGGACGCCGCCGCCGCGCGCGCTCACGTCCGTGAACTGAAGCAACTCGGCGCCGACGGCATCAAAATCCTCGGCATCGACCGCGACACCATGCGCGCCATGGAGGACGAAGCCCACAAAGCCGGCCTCCGCGTCGCCCACCACGCCGGCGTCGAGGAGACCAATGCCTGGGACGACATCAATTTCGGCACCACCAGCATCGAGCACTGGTATGGCATCCCCGACGCCGCGATCGAACACGGCGTCCAGAATTTCCCCTCAGGCTACAACTACAATAACGAGACTGATCGCTTCCGCTACGCCGGCCGCCTGTTCCGCGAAGCCGACCCCAAGCGCCTCACCGAAGTCCTCGCCGCCATGGTCAAGGCCAACGTTGCCTGGGACCCCACCCTCGACATCTACGAGGCCAGCCGCGACCTGCAGCGCGCGCAGACCCAGCCCTGGTTCGCCGATTACCTCCACCCCACCCTCGAAGAGTACTTCCGGCCCAATCCCGCCAATCACGGCTCCTATTTCATCGGCTGGTCCTCCACCGACGAGGCTTACTGGAAAGAGAACTACCGCCTCTGGATGGCCGCCCTCCGCGAGTTCGACCGCCTCGGCGGCATGATCGGCATGGGCGACGACGCCGGCTTCATCTATCAGATGTACGGCTTCGGCCTGATCCGCGGCATGGAGCTGCACCAGGAGGCCGGCTTCCATCCGCTCAAGATCATCCAGCAGGCCACCGGCAATAACGCCCGCATTCTCGGACAGGAGGAGCGCCTCGGCCGCATCCGCGCGGGCTTCGCCGCCGACCTCATCGTGGTCAACGGCAACCCTCTCGAAAATCTCAAGGTCCTCTATCCCACCGGCGTCGATGAGATCCGCGGCGGCAAGGTCACTCACACCGGCGGCGTCGAATGGACCATCAAGGATGGCATCCCGTATCACGCTCCCACCCTGATGGCGCGCGTGAAGGAGATCGTCGCGCAGGCTCGCAAGTCGGGGCGTTAGTCCCCCAGGAACTTGCCGATCGGCCGCAGCTCTTTCACGTTGTCGCAGACCGCCTTGATTCCCGCGGTCAGCGGAATCGCCAGCAGCAGCCCCGGTGCGTCCCACAGGAACCCCCACAGCATCAGCGAGAACGTCACCACCAGCGGATTCAGATGCACCCGCGACCCCACGATCTTCGGATACAGCAGGTTCAACGCAATCAGGTGCAGCATCGCCACCACCACCACCACCAGCACGTACGTCGACACCTTGTTGACCGTCAGCGCGGCGAACAGCGGCGGCAATAGCGCCAATGGAAGGCCGACGTAAGGAACCAGGCTCATCACCCCGCTCAACGGGCCCACCAGCAGGGGATACGGAAGCCGCATCAGCCAGAACGCCGCCGAGCTCAGAAACGCCAGCAGCAGCCCCAGCAGAAAGTTCCCCACCACGAACGCCCGCACCATGTCGGCGATCCCCTGCAGGCTGCGCGCCGCGACCAGGCGGTCCTCCCCGTGGAAAAACTGGAGGAAGCTGCGATTAATGTGGTCTCGCCAGCTCAGCATGAAGTACACCAGGAAGGGTACGAAGGACACCATCAGCAGCACCTGGTACACCGCGCTGATCCGCGCCGAGAGATAATCGCCGATCGGGGTGCTCTCTTCGTGGATCCGCACCTCCGGAATCGGCACGGGCCCCGGCGGAATCACCGGCGCCGGCTCCGATTTCTTGCTCTTCTTGCGCGCCTGCTCCGCCAGTTGCTGCGCCCGCAGCCGCTCCTGTTCCTGCTCCTGCTGCCGCTGCCGGGCCGGAACCACCAGTTGATAGGTCCGGTCCTCCATCCCCTGCACCCGCTGCCGCACGCTGTCCACCATGTCGCCGATCCGCTGCCCGTACTTCGGCAGGTCCTCGTAAATCGCCGAGAATTGCGAATACGCCCCCATCCCGATCACATACAGGAACAGCAGCGCGACCGTGCACACTACGAAGCTCGCCAGGCTGCGCGGAAAACGAACCCGCATCAGCAGCGCCACAAACGGCTCCAGGATGAATGCGATGATCACCGCCGAGATCGACGTGATGAAGAACACGCGTCCCAGGTACAGGATCGCTACGATAACCCCCATCCCGATCACGGGCAATGCGAGGTTCCGCGCCTCCTGCACGGTCTCTTTAGTGTTGATAGAAGGCTTGGTAATGAGCGCCACGGCTCGTAGGAACTCTATCCTCGACTGTATCATGCCCGCGTTTATAATGAAATTGGATTGACGTCACCCTCCCGCATCCTGGCGCTCGACCTGGGAAAAAAACGCATCGGCCTTGCCATCAGCGATCCTCTCCGAATTACCGCCCAGGGCCTCCCCAACCTCGTCCGCACCAATAAACGCGCCGATCTCGATGCTCTCGGCGAGCTGGCCCGCCTCCGCGAAGTCGGCCTCATCCTCCTCGGCAATCCAATGAACATGAGCGGCCGCGAGGGCCGCCAATCGCTGTGGGTGCGCGACTTCGCCTCGGATATCGAAAAGCGCCTGGGTCTTCCCGTACAGTTCTGGGACGAGCGCCTGACCTCTGTCGAGGCCGGCCGCGTGCTCCGCGAAAGCGGCATCAGCATTGAAAAACGCGCCGCCGCGGTCGATCGCCTGTCCGCCGTCATCCTGCTCCAGAGCTACCTCGATTCGTTATGAAATTTATCCTCCGCCTGTTCGTCCTTCTGGTGGTGCTCGGCGCGTTTCTCGTCTACCGCGCCGCTTCTCCCTACCAGGGCTTCTCCGGCGAGATCTTCGTGGATGTTCCGCGCGGCGCCGGCGCCCGCGGGATCGCGGACATCCTGGCCAACGCGGGCGTCGTTCGCAGCCGTTGGGACTTCCTCCTAGCCCGCACCGTTGAGCGCAACCGCCTGCTGCAGGCCGGCGAATACCGCTTCGACCGCAAAGCCTCGCCGATAGAGGTCTTCGACCGCATCGCTCGCGGCGATGTCTTCTACTTCGAGCTCGTCGTTCCCGAAGGCAAGAATATGTTCGATATCGCCGCGCTGGCGGCTCAGCTCAAGCTGTTTCCCGCCGAACAGTTCCTGGCCGCCGCGCGCAATCCCGCGATGATCCGCGATCTCGATCCGCAAGCCCCTTCCCTCGAAGGCTACCTCTTCCCCAACACCTACAAGCTCAGCCGCCATACCACGCCCGAGCGCCTCTGCCGCACCATGACCGGCCGCTTCCGCGAGGTCTGGCAAAGCCTCCATCCGACGGCGGGTGTCCACGAGACCGTGACCCTCGCCTCACTCGTCGAAAAGGAGGGCAAGCTCGCCGAAGAGCGCCCGCGCATCGCCGCCGTCTTCGCCAACCGCCTCCGTACCGGCATGAAGCTCGACTGCGATCCGACCACCATTTACGCCGCGCTCCTCGCCAACCGCTACCGCGGCGTAATTCACCGCTCCGATCTCGACAGCCCCGATCCCTATAACACCTACCAGCACGCCGGACTGCCGCCCGGCCCCATCGCCAATCCCGGGCTGGCCTCCATCCAGGCTGCCCTACATCCCGCCGAGATCGATGCGCTCTATTTCGTCCTGCGGCCTGACGGCTCCGGAGGCCATCAGTTCTCCAACAATCTCGCCGAGCACTCCGCCGCCACCGCCAGGTACCGTCGTGGCCAGCAGAGATAAATCCGTCAAGCAGGAACTCCGCGATTATCTCGCCGCTGCGCAGCCCCTCGTCATCACCGAAGCCGTCTGGCGCGACTTGCTCCAGCGCCTTGCCCCCGTGTCGGAAAGCTACCTCCGCGACCTCCTCCGCGCCACCGGCCTGCCCCTCGATCAACCCTTCGCCGGTCTTCGCCAGCATACCTTCGACGAGCTCGAGGAGTCCCTTCTCGAAATGCACCGCGTCTACACCGCCGCCGTCCAGGCCGGCGATAAAGATCGCGCCCGCTACTGCCGCCGCCAGGTCATCGCCGCCAAGGATCGAGCCCGCTTCCTGGCCGCCAGCCCCCGCACCACCCCCGAAAAACAGCAAGAGAAAACCGAGATGGCCGCCTGGATGCTAGTCTGGCTCGAAAACCCCGAAGTCTTCCCCGCCTGGATCGAAGCCCGCAAAAAAGCCGAGTAGTTCTTCTCTCTGTCTTCCTCGGCGACTCGGCGTCTCGGCGGTGTAAACTCCGTTCCTTCTCCGTCTCTCGTCCCATTTACGCTATACCCGAATATGATATAGTTGCCTTCGTGCCCCCCAAAAACGCCGGCCTCCACAAAGACACCTTCCACATCCTCGTCGCACTCGCCGACCGCGATCGCCACGGCTACGCCATCATGCAGGACATCGCCGCCCGCACCGACGGCAAGGTCCGGCTCAGTCCCAGCACTCTCTACACCGCCATCCGCCGCATGCTCGAAGACGGCCTCATCGAGGAGCTCGAGGAGCGGCCCGACCCGCAACACGATGACGAGCGGCGCCGCTACTACCGCATCACGCCGTTCGGCCGCGATGTGGCCCTGCTCGAAGCTCGCCGTCTCGAGCGCCTTCTCGCCGACGCTCGCGCCGCCGGCTTGGTCCCTAAACGCCCATGACCATGCTCCCGGAATCCTCCGCTCTGCGCCTTTATCGCGGCCTCCTCTGCCTCTACCCGGCCGAGTTCCGCGACCACTTCAGCCGCGAGGTCTGTCTGCTCTTCCGCGACCGCTTGCGCGAGCGTCCCGGCCCCGCGGCCCTCGTCCTCCTCTATCTCAGCGTCCTTTGGGACGCGCCCAAGGAACACTACTCGATGATTCGTCAAGACTTCGTCTACGCCTGGCGCACCCTGCGCCGCGACAAGTTCACCGCCTGGACCGCCATCCTCGTACTGGCGCTCGGCATCGGTTCCACCACCACCGTCTTCACCCTGATCGACGGTGTCCTCCTGCGCCCCTTGCCTTATCCGGACCAGGACCGCCTCGTCTACGTCGAGGAGTACAAAACCGGCGCTCAGGTTCTCAAGGGCGCCGTCGCGTTTCCCAATTACCTCGACATGCGCGCGCGCAACCGGTCCCTTCAGGACGTCGCGATGTTCGGCAGCGGCCTCGCCACCTTGCGCGGCGATCTCGAGGCCGAGCGCGTTCCCGCCGCCTTCGTCACCGAGCCTCTCTTCCGCGTGCTTGGTGTACAGCCCCTGCTCGGCCGTACCTTTCTTCCCGAGGAGGACCGCACCAAGGGCCCTGACGTGGTAGTCCTTGGCGAGGACCTTTGGCGCCGCCGCTATGGCGCCGACCCCTCGATCGTCGGTAAAACCATCGTCGTCGGCAGCAGTCCCACCCGTATCATCGGCGTGATGCCGCGCAATTTCCATTTCCCCGGCATCGCCGAACTCTGGTTGCCCGCTCAGATGGACGTCACCACCAACAAGCGTACCGACCATGGCCTCGAGGGCGTTGCCCGCCTCCGCCCCGGCATTTCCGTCGAGCAGGCGCAGACCGACCTCCGCGCCATCATGCAACAGATTGTCCGGGAGAACCCCACGGAGACCTACCAGCAGACCGTGAATGTCTCTCCCTACCGGTTGCGCGACACTCGCCAGGTCCGCCCCGTCCTGCTAACCCTGCTCGGGGCAGTAGCTTTCGTCCTGTTGATCGCCTGCGCGAATATCACCAACCTGCTCCTGGTCAAAGCGGCTGCGCGGAAGCGCGATATTGCCCTCCGCGCCGCGCTAGGAGCAAGCCGGCCTCGCCTGGTCCGCCAATTCATCGTCGAAAGTTCTCTGCTCGGCGTTCTGGGCGCCGCTCTCGGCATATTACTCGCGGCCGCCGCCGTTCCCGCCCTCCTTTCGCTTGTCCCGACGACCCTGCCGAAGTGGATCCACTTCGGCCTCGATGGCCGCATGCTCCTGTTCGTTACTGCCTTGACTACTCTCACCGGCGTCGTCGTCGGGCTCATCCCCGCAATCTCGGAATCCCGCCTGAATCCGGTGGAAAGCCTGAAGGAAGGTGGCCGCACCGGCGCAGCCTCCGCCGCGCGCGCCCGCTTCCGCGGTCTTCTCGTGGTTGCCGAAGTATCGCTCTCCGTCATTCTGCTCGTGGGCGCCGGTCTCATGATCCGCAGCTTCCTCGGCCTCCAATCCCAAAAGATCGGCTTTTTGAGCGAAAACATTACGACCCTGCAGACCGCCGTACCGGGCAATCGGTATCCCACGGGTGAAAAAGCCGTGCAACTCGTCCGCCAGGTCCTCCGCGAATTCCGCGCGATTCCTGGCGTGATCTCGGTCGCTGCCGCTTCCGGCGTCCCTCTGATGGATTCCTGGGGCCGTAGCTTCACGGTGGAAAACCGGCCGGTCCTCAGCCTCCGCGACGCCCCACTGATCAATCACACCGTCGTCACCCCCGGCTATTTCCAGACCCTCGGCATTCCGATCCTGGAAGGCCGCGATTTCACCGATGCCGACGCCAAAAATCCCCTCGTCACCATCGTGGACCAGGGCATCGCCCGCCAGTACTGGCCCAACGAAAGCCCCATCGGCAAACGTGTCCGATATGGTCCGCCCGAGGACAACGAGCCTTGGCACATCGTCGTCGGCGTCGTGGGTGTCGCCCGCAACCAGACCGTGCGGGCCCTGCCCCGCAATAGTGTCTACCTGCCCTATGGCGAATTCCAGTTCGCCAGCCCCGCCTATCTCGTCCGCACCAGCCCCGGCCTCGCCGATCCGGCCTCCGCCCTGCGCGCCCGGATGGCGGGCATCGACCGCGCCATCGCCATCAGCCGGGTGATTACATTAAAGGACGCGATCGGCCGTTCCATTTGGCAGGAACGCTTCTTCGCCACGCTGCTCGCCGGCTTCGGCGTGCTCGCCCTGCTGCTCGCCTTGATCGGTCTGTACGGGGTTCTCGCCTACACCATCTCGCAGCGCACCCACGAAATGGGCATTCGTATGGCCCTCGGCGCCTCCGCCGGCGAGATTCGCCGCATGGTCCTCTTCCAAAGCGGCCGCCTTGTCGCAGCCGGCCTGTTGATCGGAGCCGCCGGCGCCTTCTTCCTCACTCGCCTCCTCGAAACCCAGCTCTACGGAATCAAACCCGGCGATCCCGCAACCACTGCCGCCGTCGCGGCTCTGCTCGCCGCCGCCGCTATGGCGGCCAGTTACCTCCCCGCGCGCAAGGCCACCCGCGTCGATCCCATGTCCGCGCTACGCCAGGAGTGACGGAAACACAAATATACTGGACATACTACGGAGGATGTCCCATGGCCAAGATCATTCCGTCCCGTGTGTCTGCCGAAATGGAAGGCGAGTTCGTCGTGTTCCTCATCGGCATGCGAGTCAACAAACCGTGGAAGCTGCATAAGTGGCTCCCCGTCTTTCTCGCGATGCCGAAAATGCTGAAGGAACTCCAGGCTCATCCCGAATCCGGATTCCTGGGCCACAACGGGATGGGCAAAGTCATCGTCCAGTACTGGCGCTCGTTCGAGCATTTGGAAGCCTACGCTCGCGCCAAGGACAAGCAGCACTGGCCTGCATGGGTGGATTTCAACCGCCGCATCGGAGGCAGCCGCGGCGACGTCGGCATCTGGCACGAAACGTATCTCATCAAGCCCGGCCACTACGAAGCCATCTACAGCGGCATGCCTCCGTACGGCCTGGGCAAGGTGGGAAAGCTCGCGGCGGCAACCGGAAACCGCGAAGCCGCGCGCGCCCGCATCGTCGTCAATTCCGAGCCGCGACCGTGAGAGGGAGCGGTTTTGGTTTCGCTGAAAGCTGAAAGCTGAAAGCTGAAAGCTGAAAGCTGAAAGCTGAAAGCTGAAAGCGTCCTCAGTTCTCCGTCGGCTTGGTGATTTTGTCGATCACCAGCACCTCGACCGGCGTCTTAGCCGACTCCATCTTCAGCCCGAGTTGTTGGCGCATTGCGGTCAGCAGGTCCACGCGGTCTTCGATGTTCTGCGGCAAAGCCGGCGGGGCGGCTCCATCGCCGCCGGCCGGCGGAAGCGTGTCCGGCTTCCACTCCAGCGTAAAATCGTAGCGGTCCGTCAAGCCCGTCTGATCCACCACCGGACGCTCCACCACCCGCGCCTGCAGGAAATCCGCGAACTCGGTCATGGTGGCGTTCCGGACTCCGACTGCGCCGGGCCCGCGTCCCCCGAAGCCCGGCAGGTTCACGCCGTTGGAATTGGATTTCGTCATCTTCACGCCGGCTTTGTCTACCGTCAGCACATACGCGGAAAGCTCCTTCTTCTCGCGATGAAACTCCAGTCCGAAGCGCTCTTTCAGCAGCTTCTGCACCATCGACCGGAGCTGCGTCGCGTTCGGCATTCCAGGCGCATCCGGTTTAGCCAGAATGTCGTACTTTTCCGACTCGATCCACGATGGTCCGCCGGTCACCTGTTTGCCGTGCATCGCATACGCGAACTTGATCAACTCGGAAACCGGCAGATTCAACGTGGTGAATGCATTGCCGCCGCCGCGCCCGACGTTCAGTCCCTGCCCCGGTGAGTTTGGAACGCTGGGCTTGATGGTGGCGACCTCGAATGCCGGATTCGCGTCCGCCGCCATCTGCCGCGTCGGAGGCGGCGGATCGGGAATGGTCCATTCCGTCGACGGCGTGGCCTTGACGAAATTGAGCGGCGTCGGCGTACCCTGGCTGAACGTGCCCGTTATCGTGGTTCCATCGGCGCTCAGCTTGCCTTCGTAGCTGCCGCCGATCGCCGGAATCTTGGCCTGAAACGCAGAGCCTTTAAGCGATACCGCGTTCCCGGGGATGCCCTGTCCGTTCTGGTCGATGCTATAGAAGGTCGCCTTGAGACTCTCATCGTCGGCGCGCGTTACTTTCATCACCAGCCGCAGCTCCCGCTGCGGCGTCTGCAGCGTCCCCTGCCACGTCCCGGCGATATTCTGAGCGAAAGCGGCCGTCCCTAACAGCGCCGCCACTGCCAAACTTTTCAATCCCATATAAAAAACACGACGCCAACCAGCGGCGTTGATTAACGGGGAGATCATGTCGAAACCCTCCAAAGTGCCTGTAGTCGAAACCTGCGGAACTGCACAGATACCCTTCCCTACGATCTCCACGCAAGAAATGTTCCTTGAGATTGTTTTCCATCGGCGTTCATCCTGTTCATCGGCGGCCAATCCTGCGCCGCGGGTTCACAGAGCGAGTTCGCCTTTGTAGATCATGTCCTTCAGCGGAAATTTGATGGACAAGTGAAACACCCCAAACTGGCTCTCCAGGGTCACCACCTTGTCCGCGGCCGTTATCGAATCGACGCCTCGCCGGAAAAACAGCAGGACCTCCGTTGCCGCTTCCCCCGACCCTTTGAACAGGTGGTCGCAAGGGATCTCGGCCTTGCCCTTGCGCTCAAGCCGGCTGCCTGCCTTAATGGCCGCCAGCATCCCTTCATTCGGGTCGGGCGCTGTCTCTCCCTGGCTCACCTTTGCCGGCGGCATCAACGGCAAGCCCCTCAGCCGGATCACGTAATACTGCCCGGTCAACTCCGGAACTTCCGGCCCGCCGGCCATCCGCACCGGTTTTGCCGTCTCCCATCTCGCCATGACCGGGAACTGCAGCGGCTTTCCCGGGTCTGCCCTCGGAGCCTTCGGAATCTCCTCGCCGATCGGCACGCTCCTCACACCCCCGGGCGGAACTCCCGGCCGCGTGTCCGGCATGTCGCCGCCCGGCCGGCCATTGTTTCCGTACCCTAGTGTGGTGCGCCGCGGCTTGTCCTCCTCCATCTTTGCGAACCCGGCGCGGGCCCACGGCGATTCGTTGAGTAGCACCTGCTTCTCTTCCGGACTCCAGCCGCTCGGGTCTTTCGCCTGCCAGAATTCTCTGCCCGCCGCCTGCAGGACGAAGCATATCAGCAGATACCGTAGTTGCCTTCCCATCGCTGATTTCATGGTACCCGGCGCCCCCGAACGCCGGCCAAATCGGGTAATTTCAAGCTGGCCTGCGTAATTTTTAGTACTCATCCGCGTGGAGACCCCAGTCATTTCCCTGTCACAATGCGGTCCCGGTAGCTACCCCTACCTTGTCAGATGTAACGGTGCACACAACCGAAATCGGAGGAAATGAATGCGACGACGAAGAGCGCTAATTCTATCGGGACTCTTGTTGGCTGTCTCGATTGCGCTGGTAACCAAAACGCAAGGCCAAAACAAAGCTCCTAAATTCGATCTCGAAACGCCTGTAGTAGCGCTCCAGGAGGGGACGCCGCCGAGCGTTCCCGATATGCTGCTGGTAGCCGTGCCGCTGAAGAACGTAGGCGAAGCCACCGCCACTAACGTCACGGTCCGCCAGGTGATCATGGGCCCCGGACTCCGGCAAATTCCCGCTACACTTCCAGTCTCCCTCGGAAACATTCCTGCGGGGGAAGATGTCATCCTCAACCTCGGTTTTACGAACGTTGCGGCCAACGGCCGCCCACCCCTGATCGTGCAGGGCAGTTTCACCTTTAACGGCCGGACCCAGTCCTTCCAGGCGAACATCGCGCTTCCGCAACCTTCGCCCAACGCCGGAGAGAGAGACGGCAACCAGGCCGACATCCGGCCCGATGTCACTACCGGGGGCGATGTATATCCGCCCGCTCCTCCGCACACGCCCGAGGAAGCCAACGACGAGGAGCACGACTTCCCGATCCCGGAGGGCCGGCGCATCGGAGACATGATGCCGCCCAACGAAAGCACCGATCTCCCCGATACCCGGCCCCTTCCCGGCCCGCGTCTGCGCGCCATGGCCGCCAATGATCCGGTGACCACCGTTCGCCTGGGAACCCTGCCCGTGCAGAACAATCCCACTTCGTTCTTCCCGTGGGATCCCAGCGGCGCTTCGGCCGATTATCACATCAACGACAACGCCCTCAATCGCGTCGTCTTCCTGACCGGCAACACGTACGTCCTGTTCTCGACGAATGGAGGCGGGAGTTTCACCAAGCTCGATCCCACCACCTTCTTCAACACCAGCTTCGACGGAGGTCTATGCTGCGATCAGGTCGTCCAGTACATTCCGCAGATCAACCGCTTCGTCTGGCTCATGCAGTTCTGGCCGGTGCAACTCTACGATTCCAACGGCAAGCCCATGTTCGACGGCAATGGCAAGCCCATCAAGGGCAAGAACCGGATCCGCATCGCTGCCGCCAGCCCTTCGCAACTGGCCGCCAGCGGAGGGAAATTGTGGACCTACTGGGACATGACTTCCTACGGCACGTTCAACGCCGGCAGCGCGTGGATGGATTATCCGGACATGTCCTACACCGACAACTTCCTGCACATCAGCATCGACATGCAGGGAACAGGGCTGTTCGTGATCCGCGCCCCTCTGAGCGAAATCGGCGCGGGCACGACGCTGCATCTCCGCTATACCAACCCGTCCGACGGCCAGGTCGCCTTCGGCAGTCACTTGACCCAGGACTCCACCGATGCCGCCTACTGGTTCGGCCAGGTCTCCACGAGTTCACTCCGCATTTTCGAGTGGCTCGACAACTCCAACAGTTATAGCTGGCGGACCCTCAACGTGAACTCCTGGAACAACTCGGACTACCAGACGCTCGCTCCGAACGGTACCGACTGGCTGAGCTTCGGCTTCGGCCGCGGCCAGGTACGCGGCGCCACGGTTCAATATCCGAGCATCGCCTTCTCCCGCGTCATCAAGATCGCCTGGAGCGCCGCGCGCGGCGGGGGCTTCGCACAACCCTACGTCCGGCTCGTCGACGTCACCAAGACCACCCTGCCCGGCTTCAACCCGGTGTGGTCGGTCGGCAACGACAAAGCCATCTGGAACTCCAACTTCGCCTTGCAGCATCCCTATATGTCCACCAATTCCAATCACGAAGTCGGAATCAATGTGGGCTACGGCGGTCCCAGCGATTATCCGTCGCCATTGGTCGGCTTCGTCGGGGACAAGACCCTGTACTTCGCCAATAAGAGCACCACGGCCATCAACCGTTGGGGAGACTATTCGGCGATCCGCAAGCACCCGAACAATCCGAAGCTCTTCTCCACCTCGGATTATTTCCTCCAGGGCAGCACTGCCGAGACGCCCAGCCGCGTCGTTCATCAGTACCGCCTCTGGGGCCGCTCAGCCGACGTGGGCGGAACTTTCTAATAACCCACCAAGCGGCCCGGATTTCTCCTCCGGGCCGCACTTATCTGCCCACCAGCCGGTGCGCCGCATCACGACGTTCAACGTCATGTCTGCATTTAGGGCAGTTCTGATCCAGCGGCGCGTCATTGAGCAACCGGCCGCAGCACACGAACCGACTGGTTGAAATCGGAGACGTACACGTTACCCGTTCCGTCGACGGCCAGCGCGAGCGGGGCATCCAGGGTCGCGCTTGCCGCCGGCCCACCGTCCCCGGAGTAGCCTGCGATTCCATTCCCTCCCACTGTGGTAATGACCCCGTCCGTATCGATCTTGCGAACACGCTCGGCGAAAAGGTCGGTGATGAAGACATTCCCCGCGGAGTCGACCGCAATACCGGAGACGAATCCCAGTCGCGCGTTGCTGGCAGGCCCACCGTCGCCGACATCGCTGCCGGGCAGGCTGCTCATTGGATGTCCGTTTGCAATCGTCGTGACGGCGCCCGACGGCGAGAACTTGCGGATGGAGAGCGAACAGTTCCCTTCGTTGTCGCACACGGAACCTGCGACGAACAAATTGCCCGCGCGGTCGACCGCGGCGGCCGTAATGAACCCGTAGTCCGGCACGATCATGTGAATCGTTCCGTCCGGCGAAACTTTGCGTAGGTCCGCGTAAGGGCCTTCCGTGATGTAGAGATTGCCGACGCCATCCACCGCGACCTGCGTTGGGGCCACCGGCACGCTAGTCGCAGCCACGCCTTCCGTCGCCGGACGGGGCCACGGCGGCGCGCTTCCATTTCCTGCCACGGTCGTAATGATTCCATCCGGAGAAACTCTGCGCACACGCGCGTTGCCGGCGTCGGCGATGAACACGTTCCCTGCATTGTCGATCGCCACGCCTGTCGGGTAGGAAAGCGCTGCGTTGACGGCGGGCCCTCCATCCCCGAGAGGCAGACAGTCGGACGGGCCGGAACAGCGTGCTGCGCCGGTTCCCGCGATGGTGGTAATAGTTCCGGATGCAGAAACCTTACGAACACGATGGGCGGCGGTTTCCGCGATGTACAGGTTCGCCGCGCCATCCACCGCCAGCCCGCTCTGAGACGCCAGTCCCGAAAAGGCCAGTTGCAGTTGCACGCCGGTGGCGGGGCCGCCGTCGCCCGCCGCCGCGGGCGGAACACCCGGAATGGAAGCCACAGCTCGAATGACTCCATCCGCCGTCACCTTGCGAACGTTGCGCCCTACGTTGTCAGCCATCAACAGGTCGCCTTCGGGATTCACCGCCAGCGCCGTCACCCCGTTCAATTGCGCCCGGCTGGCAAGTTGCCCGTCGCCCGAGGGAGCGCCGTAAATTCCATTGCCGGCGACCACGGTCTGATCTCCGTTCGGCGCGACCTTCCAGACATTCGGTCCCGCCGCGACCAGCAGGTTGCCGGCAGCATCCGCGGTCATTCCCCTGTAGCAGCAAAGCGGGACCGGAGCCAGCGTCGTGATCACACCATCCGTCGACACCTTGCGGAGCGCGTAGCCGTAGCTGTCTGTGACTTCGTCATACCCTTCGTCGGCAAGAAAAAGATTGCCGGCGCTATCCACGGCTACATGAACCACCGTGGCGAGTCGCGCGCTGGTTGCCGGTCCGCGGTCGCCCGGATTCTCGGGGCCGCCGCCCGCGACCGTCGTTATCATTCCGTCCGTCGAGACCTTGCGGACGCGGCCCAACTCGCCGATCAGCAGGTTACCCTGGCCGTCGATGGCGATGGTCTGCGGATAATTCAGTTGCCCCTTCGTCGCCGGTCCGCCGTCACCCAGCACCGCGCTTCCTCCCCCCGCCACTGTCGTGATGATCCCGTCCGGAGAAACGCGCCGGATGCGCTGATTGCCCGCGTCCACGATGAACACGTTTCCCAGCCTGTCGGCGGCAACGCCCCGGGGAGCGGTGAGCGACGCGCCGAGCGCCGATCCGCCATCGCCGGTAAACCCGGTTCTGAAATTACCGGCGAAGCGAGTAATGACGCCGTTCGGATCGATCTTGAACACCGAATTACTGCGCGCAGACCCGCTGGTGTAACCAAAACCGTCCACAAAATACACGTTTCCCGAAGGATCCGCGGTCAGGCTGATGGCTGCCATCGGCGATGCAGGCGCTCCGCCCGCGTAAGTTGAAATTCGGTATTGCTGTGCGTTTACTGCCAGCAGTGCGGCAGTAAACCATAAAAAAGAAACTCGGTACAACGGGGACATGCTATCTCCCTCCGCGTACATCAAGCATACACCTGCCGGCGGTC
>JADMIO010835413.1_pt1 | contig 25265 bp, 24 predicted proteins | sample 8958161 | NCBI WGS metagenome assembly JADMIO01 (sample SAMN16585339, study PRJNA669376) | soil metagenome | isolation source: Crop rotation soil | place: USA: Cullars Rotation, Alabama | collected 2011
CTTTCCCGACGACCACCACGCCGCCCGCGACGGCCGCCGCGCCGGGCGCGGTCGATCCGCGCTGCGCGTCCAACCCGCAGTTCAGCCTGATGCCGCGCAACCGCTGCTGGGACGTGCGTCCGAATCCGCGCACGCCGCTCCAGCTCACGCCGCCGGCCACGTGCCGCGGCACGGTGTCGCCGGCCAACATCCTCGTGAACGTGTCCGCGCAGGGTGAGGTGATTTCGGCGGCGATGAGCCGGCCCTCGAGCTGCCGCGAGTTCACCGACGCTGCGGTCTCGCAGGTGCAGGACATGACGTTCTCGCCCGCGACGCGCGGCGGCACTGCCGTGTCCGCGTGGACGATCGTCGTGATGCGCCCCGCCCGCTGACGATCCACCCCTCCGCCTTCGTCGCGCCGAGCGCGGACCTGCTCGGCGACGTGCGCCTGGGGAGCCAGGCGAGCGTCTGGTACCAGTGCGTCCTCCGCGCCGACATGGAGCCGATCACCATCGGCGACCGCTCCAACATCCAGGACCTCACGATGGTCCACGTCGACGAGCACGTGCCGTGCACCATCGGCAGCGACGTCGGCGTCGGGCATCGCGCGATCCTGCACGGCTGCACGGTCGAGGACTTCTGCCTCATCGGGATGGGCGCGATCCTCCTGAATCACGTGCGCGTCGGGACCGGCAGCGTGGTCGCGGCGGGCGCGCTGCTCACCGAGGGGTTCGAGGTGCCGCCGGGGTCGCTCGTGATGGGGATGCCGGCGAAGGTGGTGCGAAAGGTGGACGACGTGCTGCGCGCGCGCATCCAGTCGACCGTCGACCACTATGTCCGACTCTCCGCGCTGCACAAGGAAGGGCGCTTCGCTTGATGGGAGCCCGAGGGTGTGAGAGAGGGCCCTGCTAGCGACCACTATTAAATAGTTGCGACCGAATGGGGACTCGCACGCGATAAACGATGGTCGCAACTATTTAATAGTGGCGCGCGTCGCAGGGCCCTCTCTCCCACTCCTCGGGCTCCCTCCCTCGAATCCGTCAATGCATATTCCGAGGCGGCCGCCGGGGCCGCCCCTGCGAATGAGGACTCCATGATGCGTCGCCTTCTCGTCTTCTCCATCGTGCTCGCGGCTCCCCTCCAGGCCCAGGTCACCGACTCCGTCCGCGCCACGGTGCACCGCATCTTCGCGACGCGCGACTTCGCCGGCGAGCGCTTCGGACCCGCCCGCTGGATCGAGAACGGCGCCGCCTACACGACCGTCGAGCCCTCCGCCGGCGGACGCGGCGCCGACATCGTCCGCTACGAAACCGCGACCGGCACCCGCAGCGTGCTCGTGTCGGCGCGGCAGATGACCCCGCCCGGCGACAGCACGGCGCTCGACTTCGACGACTACACCTGGTCCGACGACGCGAACCTCCTGCTGCTCTTCACCAACACCGAGCGCGTCTGGCGCGACAACACCCGCGGCGACTACTGGGTGCTCGATCGCCGCGCCGGGACCCTGAAGAAGCTCGGCGGCAACGGCCCGGCCTCCACGCTGATGTACGCCAAGGTCGCGCCGACCGGCGACCGCGTGGCGTACGTGCGCCAGGGCGAGCTCTACGTCGAGCGCCTCGCCGACGGCGCGATCACCCGCCTGACGAGTGGCGCGACGGCGACGCTCGTCAACGGCATGACGGACTGGGTCTACGAGGAGGAATTCGGCCTCCGCGACGGCTTCCGCTGGTCGCCCGACGGCGCGAAGCTCGCGTACTGGCAGTTCGACATGAGCGGGGTCGGCAACTTCCTGCTCATCAACGACACTGATTCGCTCTACCCCTTCACCGTGCCGGTGCAGTATCCGAAGGCGGGCACGACCAACTCCGCCGTGCGCGTCGGCGTCGTGAATGCGGCCGGCGGCGACACGCGGTGGATCGACGTGCCCGGCAACCCGCGCGACAACTACATCCCGTGGATGGAGTGGGCCGGGCCGGCCGAGATCCTCATCCAGCACATCAACCGCCGGCAGAACGCGGACGACCTGCTGATGGCGGATCCCGCCACCGGCGCCGTGCGCGTCGTGCTCGCGGAGCGCGACAGCGCGTGGCTCGACGACGTGGGCAGCGCGCCGTGGATCGGCACCGGCGCCACGCGCCGCCTGCTCTGGACCAGCGAGCGCGACGGCTGGCGACATCTCTATGCCGTGTCGCCGCAGGACGGCAACGCGCGGCTGATCACGCCGGGCGACTTCGACGTCGCGGGCGGCGTCCGGCTCGACAATGCCGGCGGCTGGGTCTACTACATCGCGTCGCCCACGAACGCCACCGAGCGTTATCTCTACCGCTCGCGCCTCGACGGCCGCGGCGCGGCCGAGCGGGTGACGCCGGCCGGCGCGCTGCGGGGCGTGCACGGCTACAACATCGCGCCGAACGCGCAGTGGGCCTTCCACAGCTTCTCGAACTTCGACACGCCGTCCGAGATCGAGCTGGTGCGCCTCCCCGCGCATGCGCTCGTCAGGCCGCTCGTGCGCAACGCGAGCCTCCACGCGGCCGCGCGCACGGTCATCGCGCGCCCGACGGAATTCTTCCAGGTGCCGGTCGGCGACGGCCTCATGGTGGACGGCTGGATGATCAAGCCGCGCGACTTCGACTCGACGAAGACGTACCCCGTGCTCGTGACCGTGTACGGCGAGCCGGCGGGCCAGACCACGACGAACGCGTGGGGCGGCAGCGGCGCGCTGTGGCATCGCGCGCTCGCGGACATGGGCTACCTGGTCGTGAGCTTCGACAACCAGGGCACGCCGGCGCCGCGCGGCCGCGCCTGGCGCAAGATCGTGTACGGGCAGGTCGGGTTGCTGTCGAGCCGCCAGCAGGCGGACGCGATGCGCGCGCTCGAGCGGTCGCGCCCCTACGTGGATGCGTCACGCGTGGCGATCTGGGGCTGGAGCGGCGGCGGCTCGTCCACGCTCCAGGCGATGTTCCGCTACCCGGACGTCTACCAGGTCGGCATGGCGGTGGCGTCGGTGCCTGACGAGAAGCTCTACGACACGATCTACCAGGAGCGCTACATGGGGCTCCTGCCGGACAACACCGCGGCGTACGACCGCGCGTCGGCGATCAACGTCGCGGAAGGCCTGCGCGGCAAGCTGCTGATCGTGCACGGCTCGGGCGACGACAACGTCCACTACCAGGGCGACGAGCGGCTCGTGAACCGGCTCGTCGAGCTCGGGAAGCAGTTCGACGAGATCGTGTATCCCAACCGGACGCATTGCATCTGCGAGGGCCGCGGCACCACCGAGCACGTATACCAGACGCTCACCCGCTACCTGCTCGAGCACCTGCCGGCGGGCGGGCGCGCGCGGGAAATCGTGCATCCCTAGCGGGCGGACACAAGGTCCGCCCCTACAAGCTCGCCCCCAGGATCGCGGCCGGGATGTCCTCGAGCTTCCGAATGTCGGTCACGGCGCCCCGGGCAATCGCTTCCCGGGGCATGCCGAACACCACGCTGGTCGATTCGTCCTGCGCGATGACCGGCGCGCCCGCCTTGCGCATCGCGAGCAGTCCTTCCGCGCCGTCGTCACCCATGCCCGTCAGGATCACGCCGACCGCATCGGGGCCGGCCGCGGTCGCGACCGACCGGAAGAGCACGTCCGCGCTCGGCCGGTGGCGTGACACGAGCGGCCCCGGCACCACTTCCACCGCATAGCCCGCCGCGTCGCGGCGCACCATGAGATGCCGGCCGCCCGGCGCGATCAGCACGTGGCCCGGCAGCACGCGGTCGCCGTCGTCGGCTTCGCGCACCGTCATGCGACAGGCGTCGTCGAGATGCCGCGCGAGCGCGCCGGTGAACCCGGCGGGCATGTGCTGCACGACCACGGTCCCCGGCGCGTCGGCGGGGAGCGCGACCAGCAGCTCGTTCAACGCCTGCGGTCCGCCGGTGGATGCCGCGATGGCGATGAGCGAGCGGCCGAACGACCGCACCGCCGGCTGGCGCGGCGCAAACTTCGGCCGGACCGACCGGGGCGCGACCTTCGCGCCGGCCGCCGCGTGAATCGCGTCGAGCAGCAGCGACGCCGACTCGTGCACGAACTCCCGCACGCCGAGCCGCGGCTTCTCGACGACCTCGACCGCGCCCTCGCGCAGGGCCTCGAGCGCCGTGCGCGACCCGCGCGCCGAATGGCTCGAGCAGATGACGACGGGAATCGGGTCGGTCGCCATCAGCTCGCGCAGGAACGTCAGGCCGTCCTCGCGCGGCATCTCGAGGTCCAGCACGATCACGTCGGGCCGCGCGCGGGCGATGCGCGTCCGCGCAATCAGGGGATCAGCGGCCGTCGCGATGGTGATGCCGGGCTCGCGCGCGAGCACCGACGTCATGCCCTCGCGCACCACGGCGGAATCGTCCACCACCAGCACGTTCAGCGCGCTCATGCGGCGACGGCTTCGCCCAGCACCTGGTACACGGCGGGCCGCAACGACCGTGCGCGGCTCGACATGCCCATCAGGCTCTCGGCGTGCCCGAGAAAGAGGTAGCCGCCGGGGACGATGTGGCTCATGAGGCGCGCGATCACGCGCTGGCGCGAGGGCGCGTCGAAGTAGATCAGCACGTTGCGGCAGAAGACCGCGTCGAACGTGCCGTGCACCGCGTAGTGCTCGTCCTGGAGGTTGAGCCGCGTGAACCGCACGAGGTCGCGGATCTCGCAGCCGACCTTCACGCGGCCTTCCTCCGGACCCATGCCGCGCAGCATGTAGCGGCGCAGGTACGGGGCGGGGATGCCCGCCGTTTTCTCGACCGGCCACACCGCCTCCTTCGCGCGGCCGAGGACCTTCGTCGAGAGGTCGCTCGCGAGGATGTCGATCGCCCAGCCGGAACGGCCCAGGCGGTCGTGCAGCAGCATGCCCAGCGAGTATGGCTCCTCGCCTGACGAGCACGCCGCGCTCCAGATGCGCAGGCGCCGCGCGCGCTGTCCGGCCGCGGCTTCCCGCTCCCACTGCGGGCACAGCCGGTCGGCCAGCAGCTCGAACTGCGCGGGCTCGCGGAAGAAGTGCGTCTCGTTCGTCGTGATCGCGTCGAGCATCCGCACCATCTCGGCCGGATCCTGGAGCGCGAGGCGGTGGTACGCCGCGAACGACGGCAGCTCCAGCTCGCGCAGCCGCCGGGCGAGACGCCCGACGACCAGCGCGCGCTTGTTGTCGCCGAGCCAGATGCCGGCGACTTCATGGATCAGCGCCTGGAACGCGCTGAACTCCCGGTCGCTAAGCTGCGGCGACATCGCTGATCTCGGCGTCCGCGAGGAGCCGGTCCGTGTCGAGCAGCAGCAGGAACCGGTTTCCGCTGCGGCCGAGGCCGCGCAGGAAGTCGGCGCTGACGCCGGTGCCGAAGTCCGGCGCCGGCTCGATCGCGTCGGCGGCCAGCTCGGCCACCTGGGTGACGCGGTCGGCGAAGATCCCCATCACCGTGGTGCCTGACGAGTGCCGGACGTCCACGACGATGATGCAGCTGCGGCGCGTCACCACGCCCGGCGCGCGGCCGAACTTCACCGCGAGGTCCACCACCGGCACCACGCTGCCGCGCAGGTTGATGACGCCGCGGATGTACGCCGGCGCGTTGGGCACGGTCGTCACGGTGTCGTACTCGATGATCTCCTTCGCCTGGAGGATGCCGACGCCGTACTCCTCGTCGCCCACCACGAAGGTCAGGTACTGCGTGGCGTCGCTCATGCGCCGAACCGCTCGAAGTTGGCGTCACCGGCGCCCACGAGGGCGGCGTCGGCGTCCGTGTCCTCGGGCGACCAGACCGCCACTGAAGACGGGGAACGGGGAACGGGGAACGGGGAACGAGGAGCCGTGCGAACCGGCTTGACGCTTCCCGTGCGCCGCACACCGTTCCCCGTTCCCCGTTCCCCGTTCCCCGTCACGCCGATCTTGAAGACTGCAACGAGCTGCTGGAGCGTCTCCGCCTGCGAGGACAGCTCCTCGGCGGTGGAGGCGAGCTCTTCCGCGGCCGACGCATTGCGCTGCGTCACCTGGTCCATCTGCCCCATCGCCTTGTTGATCTGGTTCACGCCGCTCGCCTGCTCGCGGCTCGCCGCGGCGACTTCCTGCACCAGCTCCGCGGTCCGCGCGATCGCCGGCACGAGGGCCGCGATGCGCGTCCCCGACTGCTTCGCCACCGCGACGCTGCCTTCGGCCAGCTGGTTGATCTCCGTCGCGGCGACCTGCGCGCGCTCGGCCAGCTTGCGCACTTCGGTCGCGACGACGGCGAACCCGCGGCCGTGCTCGCCCGCGCGCGCCGCCTCGATCGCCGCGTTCAGGGCGAGGAGGTTGGTCTGGTAGGCGATGTCCTCGATGATCGAGATCTTGCCCGCGATCGTCGTCATGGCGCCGACGGTCTGCTCGACGGCGGTGCCCGACTCGGCCGCATCACGGCCGCCCTGGAGCGCCATCTGCTCCGTCTGGCCCGCGTTCTCGGCGTTCTGCGTGATGGAGGCGCTCATCTCTTCCAGGCCCGCGGTGGTCTCCTCGACCGACGCGGCCTGCTCGCTCGTGCCCTGCGACAGCGACTGCGCGGTGGCCGAGACCTGGCTCGCGGCGGCCGTGAGGGAGTCGGCGCCGGCGCGCACCTGCGCGATGGTCTCGCGGAGCTTGGCGGTCATGTCGGCGAGCGCGGCCTGGAGCAGGCCGATCTCGTCCTGGCCGTCCACGGTGATGTTCGCGTTGAGGTCGCCCGCCGCGACGCGCTGCGCCAGCGTGACGGCCTGGCCGACGGGGCCCGTGATGCCGCGGATGATCGTCAGCGAGGCAAAGCCGGCCGCGCCGATGGACGCGAGCAGCAGGAGCAGGAAGCCGACGCGCATCCGCGCGTAGGACGACGTCGCCTCCGACGCGTCGGTCGCGAGCGTGCTGTCGGCGTCCGCGGTTTCGCGGGCCACGATGGCGTCGAAGCCCTCGGTCGGCGCGCGGTCGATGCCGCGGACCAGGCTGTCGACGACGCGCACGCTCTGGAGGTTGCGGCGGTCGAAGCGCGGCAGCGCCGCGCGGTAGCGCTGGCCCAGCTCCTCGTGCTGCGCGAGCAGCGTGGCCGTCAGCATCGTGTCGTCACCCGCCTTGCGCTGGAGCTCCATGAGCTTGCGCAGGCCGGTCCTGACCGCGGCTTCTTCCTGGCCGAAGCCGGCGAGGTGCTTTTCGTACGCGGTGGCATCGCCGCCGCGGATGAGGATGTTCTTCCATTCCTGGACCTGCGTCTTGAAGCGCACCTGCGCTTCGCGCGCGGCGTCGAGCTGCTCGCGCTCCATGGCGTCGGTGGCGATCGCCGAATCGAGGCGGGTGTGCAGGCCGCGGGCGCCGTTGAGCCCGACGAGGGCGATCACGACCATCGCGAGGATGAGGCCGGTGGCGAGGCCGAAGAGGCGCGCGCCGATCTTCACTGAACGCAACATCAGTTTGTTCTCCCTGTGTCCGTGAGTTGGGCGATGTTGAGAATGAGGGCGACCCGGCCGTTGCCGAGGATCGTCGAACCGGAAATGCCGGGCAGGCGCCGGAGCGCGCCGCCTAACGGCTTGATGACGGCCTGGCAGTCGCCCTCGAGCCGGTCCACGACCAGCCCGACGCGGCGGTCGCCGTGCCTGATGACCACGACACTCGAGCGGGCACCGGGGTTCGTAGGGGCGGACCTTGTGTCCGCCCCGGCACCCGGGTTCGTAGGGGCGGACCTTGTGTCCGCCCTTCCGAGGTATTCACCGAGATTCAGGTACGGCAATGCGCTGCCCCTGAGCGACAGGATGCCTTCACCGACCGAGCCGCGCGCCCGCAGCGTGTCGAAATCCACGCACTCCTCCACCGCCTCGAGCGGCAGCACGTACCGCTCCGCGCCGACGGCGACCGTGAACCCGCTGATGATCGCGACGGTGAGGGGCAGGCGAATGGTGAAGGTGGTGCCGCGTCCCGGCACGGACGCGATCTCGATCGTGCCGCGCAGCGCCTCGACGTGACGGCGCACGACGTCCATGCCCACGCCGCGGCCCGAGACGCTCGTGACTTCGGCCGCCGTGGAGAAGCCGGACTCGAAGATCAGCGCGAAGACGTCGTCGTCGGCCAGTGCGGCGGCGTTCGCGCGCAGGCCCGCGGCTTCCGCCTTGGCGATGATCCGGTCGCGGTCGAGACCGCGGCCGTCGTCCGCCAGCTCGATCGTCACCATGCCGCCCTGGTGCGACGCGCGCAGGGTGACGGTGCCGTGCGCCGGCTTGCCGGCCGCGAGACGCTCGGCCGCGGGCTCGATGCCGTGGTCCACCGCGTTGCGCACCATGTGGGTGAGCGGATCGCGCATGCCTTCGGCGATCGAGGTGTCCACCTCGACGTCGTGGCCGGCGACGATCACGCGCACGTCCTTGTCGAGCTTGACCGCGACGTCGCGCACCGCGCGCTGCTGCGCATCCAGCACGGGGCCGAGGGGCACCATGCGCAGCGCCATGACTTCGCCCTGGAGCGCGGCGTGCAGCTGTTCGAGCTGCCACAGCGTGGTCGCGAGCGCGGCATCCGCGCCGGCGACGTTGCTCACGAGCTGCGAGAGCCGCCCGCGCGAGATCGTGATCTCGCCGGTGAGGTCCAGCAGCGTGTCGAGCCGGCCGACGTCGACCCGGAGAGTCGTGCGGCGTGCGACGGAGTCCTCTGCCGGCCCCTCTCCGGAGGGTCGTAGGGGCCGACCTTGTGTCGGCCCTTCTGCGACGAGCACACGAAGGCTGTCAACGCCGTCGAGCAGCGTCGTGACGATCTCGCGTGAGCATTCGATCGTCCCATCGCGCAGCTGCTCCAGCGTGTCCTCGATCTCGTGCGCCGCGTCCACCACGTGCTCGTAGCCCACCATCGCGCTGTTGCCCTTGATGGTGTGCGCCGCGCGCAGCAGCGCCGGCATGAGGCCCGGCTCGACCGACCCGCGCGACTCCATCACGAGCAGCAGCCGCTCCATGTCCGCGAGGTTCTCCGCGGTTTCCGCGCGGTAGACCTCGAGCAGGCCCGCGAGCTCGGCGTCCACTAGAGCTGCCTCACGACGACGTCGCCGGTGTGCGGGTGGAAAGTCACGTGCCGGCCGCGGTTGCCGCCGACGTCGCGCAGCAGCACCGGGATGCGCGCCATCTCCAGCGCGTCGAGCGCCATGCGCACGTTGTTCTGCCCCAGCGAGGCCTTGTTGCCGAGGTACGCGTGCAGCACGCACGCGCCGCCGATCACCGTCGCCTCGAGGTGCGAGACCTTCGAGCCCAGGCGCAGCATCTCGACCATCAGGCGCCGCATGGCGGTGTCGCCGTAACGAGTGGACGTCTCGCGGCCCGCCGACTTCGGCAGCAGGAAGTGGTTCAGCCCGCCGACGCGGCGCACCGGGTCATGCAGGCACACCGCCACGCAGGAGCCGAGCACCGTGGTCATGGCGCAGGGGCTCGCGGCGACGGCGAGCTGGCCGGGGTGCAGGTACACGCGCTCCTCGGCGACCTCGATGACGCCGGGCGCGCGCGGCGCCGGCGCGAGCACGAGGGAAGCGGTCACGCGCCCTGCCCGGTGAGCGCGAACAGCCAGCTGTCCATCTTCATCAGGAGCTCGGTCTTGTCGATCGGCTTCACGACGTAATCGGTGCAGCCCGCCGCGTAGCCGGCCTCCACGTTCCACTCCTCGGCCTCGGACGTGATCATGATGATCGGCGTGACGACGGTGCGCGCATCGTCGCGCAGCGCGCGGCACACGACCAGGCCGCTCAGGTCGGGCATTACGACGTCGAGCAGGATGAGCTGCGGCTGGAGCTCCTGCGCCATCTCGATGCCCGTCTCGCCGTCCATGGCGACGTGCACGTCGAAGCGCTCGTTGAGGAGCGCGAACAGCGCGAACCGCACGGTGGCGGAATCGTCGATGACGAGGACCTTCGGCTTCGGTGCTGGGGCGGTCATGGCGTTCTCCGGAAGTCGGCGTCGGCGGCCACTTCGTCGAGCAGTCGGCGAAGGGCGCGGCGCGCGTCGTGAAGTGCGGCGAGTCCGCCGGTCGTGCGGCGCAGCGCCGCGTCGGCGACCCACCATTCGAGCCGCTGCGCCTCGAGCACGATCTCGCGCATGCCAAGGGACGCGGCGTTGCCCTTGATGGTGTGGACGGAGCGGGCGAGGATCGCGAGCGCGTCCTCCTGCTCCGGCGTGTGCGCGAGGAGCAGGATCGCGGCGTCGATCTCGCCGAGGTGGTGCGACGCCTCGGCCAGGAAAATCGGGAGGAGCCGCTCGTACAGCGCGGCGTCCATGGTCTCGTCCATCATGGCGCTAGTTCTCATTGGCTTTCAGGACACGGAAGCGGGCGACGAGCTGCTGCAGCGTGGCGGCCTGCGAGGACAATTCCTCGGCCGTCGCGGCCAGCTCTTCGGCCGCGGACGCGTTGCGCTGCGTGACCTGGTCCATCTGGCCCATCGCGCGGTTGATCTGCGTGACACCGGTCGCCTGCTCGCGGCTGGCGGCGGCGACTTCCTGCACGAGCGACGCGGTGCGCGCGATCGCCGGGATGAGCGCGGTCAGGCGCTCGCCCGACTGGCGCGCGACGGCGACGCTGCCGTCGGCCAGCTCGTTGATCTCCGTCGCGGCGAGCTGGCTGCGCTCGGCGAGGCGGCGGACCTCGGTCGCGACCACGGCGAAGCCACGGCCGTGCTCGCCGGCGCGCGCGGCTTCGATCGCCGCGTTGAGCGCCAGCAGGTTCGTCTGGTACGCGATGTCCTCGATGATCGAGATCTTCTCGGCGATCGTGGTCATGGCGCCGACGGTCTGCTGCACGGCGTCACCCGACGCCGCCGCGTCGCGACCGCCCTGCGCGGCCATGCGCTCGGTCTCGCCGGCGTTGTCCGCGGTCTGCGTGATCGACGCGCTCATCTGCTCGAGGCCGGCGGTGGTTTCCTGCACCGACGCCGCCTGCTGGCTCGTGCCTTGCGAGAGCGACTGTGCCGTCGCGGAGAGCTGGCCGGCCGCGGTCGAGACCGAGCACGCGGTGTGCTGCATGGTGCCGACGAGCTCGGCGAGCGAGGCCATCATCGCGTTCGCCTGGCCGCTGAGCGCGCCGAATTCGTCGTGGCTCTCGACGGGGATCGCTTCGGAGAAATCGCCTGCCTGCATGCGGCCGAACCCCTCGCCGAACCGGGCGAGCGAGCGCATGACGGCGCGGACGGTGATGAAGGACAGCATGACGAGCAGCACCAGCGACACGGCGGTGGTCACCGCGGTCACGGCGGTGGCCGCTTCCTGCGAGCGCCGGGCATCGGCAAAGCCCGAGGCCATCGCGTTACGGTCGCGCGTCGTGCGCGCCGCGAGGCGCTCGTGCAGCGCGACGTACTGCGCCTGCATGCCGGTGAGGGCGGCGCTGATGTCGGCGCCGGACTCGCCGGCGATGAGCCGGCGCGCGGTGCGGTCGGCCAGCGCGTCGTAGGCGTCGAACGCCGACGCCAGGCTGTCGAGCGCGGGTTTCGTGAGCAGCGGATTGACGCGCGAGCTGTCCACGCGGGCGCGGAACTCGGCGGCGAGCTGCGTGGCGGCGTCGAGCGTCGCGGCATCCTTCGCCGCGACCGCGTCCTGGAGCGAGCGCTGGATCTCGGCGAGCACGCGCTGGAGCTCTCGGCTGCTCTCGATCGCCGGCGCGTAGCCGCGCTCGATCCGCGCGAGGTGCGCGAGGCTCGAGCGGCCGAGGAGGAGCGAGGCCAGCAGCACCGCGAGGAAGCCGGCCGCTGCCACGGAGGGCAGCAGGCCGACTTTCTGCGCGAAGCTCAGCCGGGAGAGAAGGCGATTCACGTCAGCGGACGACGCGGAGGCGGCGCACACCGTCGCCCAGGGCCGCGTTCGGCGACACGTATGCGATCGCGCCGGCGTGCGAGCGCACGTACTCGATCACCTGCGCTTCGGTCGAGAGCTCGACGGGCGGCACGGCCTTGCCCGAGAAGATCTGCGTCTGCCACCAGGCCTTCATCTGCGCGGCCGACTTCGTGAACACCATGCGGCTGAAGTGCTCGCGGACCGTGTTGCCCTCGGTGAGGTCGACGGGCTCGAGCGTGAGGCCGTTCGGCCAGCGCACGCGCTGCTTCTGGAAGATGAGGCCGACTTCGTCCATGGCGAGCGACGTGGCGGGCGCGGCCTCGTTGACGATCACGGTGACGTTCTGGGCCGACGCGGGACGGCTGAAGCCCGCGAGGAGGCCGGCAACACACAGGACTGCGATGATGAAGCGGTACATGGTCTCCCATCCGGTTGAGTGCGAACCCGGCGTTGTGCCGGTTTCGACGGAGGGGATTCTATTCGTGAGGCGGAAGTGATCCCAATACTTCTACCGGGCTCAAGTCATGCGTTGCAGGTATGGGGGGGCGTGTAACGCTGGGGCTGCTGGAGAGACTGAGGTAAATGAGGTGAATGACGTGAATGAGGTGAATGACGTGAATGAGGGGAGGTTGAGGTTTACATCGACGCCAACCTCAACCTCCCCTCATTCACCTCATTGACGTCATTCACCTCATTCACCTCATTCACCTCGGGAGTTCATACGGTCTGCCGTATTCGCCGGGAAGGTCCGGATCTCCGTGGAGGCTGTGGTGCCGCACGAACCTCACGCATGACGTCGAGCACCTTGGAGACGATCGGATTGACCTCGTCGCGCCGCCACAGGAGATCCAGCCCGAATTGCAGGCTCAACCCTTCTACCGGGATCGCCACGAGGCCGGTCGGCGTGCGCCCGCGCGGCACGCCGAAGTTCAGCGCCCAGCCAGAGCCTTGCGCCGCGAGCATCCAGATCAGGTGCAGCGAGTCGTAGCCGGCGGTGGCGCGCGGCCGCAGCCCGAGCCCGTTCAGGATCGCGTGCACCCGGTCGTACATCACGGGGCTGAACGCGCGGTCCATGAAGAGGAACGGGTACTCCGCCAGGTCCGGCGCGGTGAGCCGCTCCCGCTCCGCGAGCGGATGACTCTCCGCGACGAGCGCGGAATCCACGGTCTCCTCGACCAGACGCTGGTGCGACAGGGCCGGGTCGTCGGTCAGCAGCATGAGCGCGTGGCAGATGCCGGCGTCCACGAGCCCCTCGCGCAGCGCGTCGGGCTGCTGCGGCGTCAGGTATTCCTCGAACACGAGCGACACGCCGGGATGCCGTTCGGCGCAGATGCGCGCCGTCGCGGCGATGATGCGGCTCGCCTGGCTCGTGGAGACGGACGCGATGACGCAGCGGCCCACGAGCCCGCGCCGCGCCTGGCGGGCGGCGCCGAGGGTGGCCTCGGCCTCGTCCATCACGCGATTGCACGACAGGCGGAGCGCGCGGCCGGCGTCGGTCAGCGTGACGCCGCGCGTGGTGCGCTCGAATAGCGGCGCGCCGATGTGATGCTCGAGGTCCGCGACCTGGCGCGACAGCGACGACTGCGTCACGCCCAGCTTCTCGGCCGCGCGGCCGAAGCCCTCGTCGTCCGCGACCGCGGCGAAGTACCGGAAGTGGCGGAGCTCGAGGCCAACCGGAATGCCGGGCGCATAACGACCCCCGGATGGCCGCGGCGTCGGGGGCGCCTTCCCGTCGCGGATCGCGCGCAGGATGTCGAGCGCGGCGAGCACGACCGGACGGGTCTCGTAGGTGCGCCAGGTGATGTCGAGGCGCAGCGGCATCTCGAAGCCGCGCACCGGGACGACGGTGAGGTTGGGAAGCCGCCCGGCGAGACGAGCCAGCGACGGCGCCCAGCCCCGGCCGGACGCCACCATCATCAGGCCCGACTGCGGCGTCGAGTAGACGAACTCCGGCTGCGACGCGATGCCCGCGCGAGTCATGGCCAGGCGGAACAGCTCGGCGAGGTACGGCGCGCGGCGCTCCGCCACGAAGGCGGCGGGCTCGTTCGCGAGATCGTCGGGCTCGAGGAGCTCGCGCGTCGCGAGCGGGTGGTCCGTGGCCACCGCGGCGCAGGTGAAGGCCTCGATGGACCACACTTCGCTCGAGACCGTGTCGCTCGTGAGCGGTGTCACCACGAAGCCGATGTCGAGATCGCCGGAGGCGACGAGCGACTCCTGGTCGAAGCCGTTGACCTCTTCGATCACGATCTCGGCGTCCGCCATGAGGGAACGCAGCTTCGTCAGCGTGCCGAACAGCTCGGGATCCGCCAGCAGCATGCGCCCGAGGCCAATGGTGCAGCGCCCCTCGGCGCCGGCGGCGGCGCGGCGGCTCGCGGCGAGCGCATCCTCGACCGCGGTCATCACGCGCGCGGCGCCCGCGAGGAAGGAGTCGCCGGCGGCCGTCAGCGCGACGCCCTTGGGCGTGCGCTCGAGCAGCTCGACGCCGGCTTCGTCCTCGAGGTCCTTGATCTGTCTGGAGAGCGCGGGCTGGGCAAGGTGCAGGACGGCCGCGGCACGGCCGAATCCCCGTTCCTGGGCAACGGCCTGGAAGTACCGGAGGTGACGCAATTCCATGGGGTTACCTCCCCCATACCCGGGGCGCATGGCTTCGCCCCGCACGAAGTATTGGAGCCGCAAACTTCACATGGCTAGTCTTGGCGCGCACGGAGAGACGATGTGCACGCGAGTTGAACATACCACAAGAACGCGACCGCCGCGCTGGAGCCGAATGGAACCGCTGATCGAGCTGAAAAAGACGCTGGATGCACTGTCGCAAGGGATGTTGAAGCCGGGTTTCGTCAGTCCGATGTTTCAGCCGATCGTGGACCTGACCGGTGTCAGCCATCGCGTGGTCGCTGTCGAGGCGCTCGCGCGCGGTCCGCACGGCTCGGTGCTCGAGCAGCCCGCCACGCTGTTCCTCGCCGCGCGACGCGCCGGCCTCGTCACCCAGCTCGACCGCCTGTGCATCGCGTCCGCGCTCGAGGCGGCGCGCCACCTGCCGCTGCACCTCGAGATCTTCCTGAACGTGCATCCGCTGACACTGAGCAGTGACCGCAACTTCGCGGAATTCCTGGTCGAGACCGCCGCGCGCACCGGCATCGCGCCGACGCGCCTCGTGATGGAGGTGCTGGAGCACTCGCGCGTCGACCAGGCGTCCTGCCGGCACCTGTGCGCGGCCGTGAGCTTCCTGCGGAGCCACGGCGTGCGCTTCGCGGTGGACGACGTGAACGGCGCGCCTGACGACATCCGCCGCTCGCTCGCGCTGCGTCCCGACTTCGTGAAGGTGGACGCGCACGTGGTGCGCGGCGCGCAGCGCGACGCCGCGATGCGCGACGTGCTGCACGCGATCGCCGAGCAGGCGATGGAGCAGGGCGCGCGCGTCATCGCCGAGGGCATCGAGGAACTGCGCGACCTCTCGGCCACGTCGGCCGCCGGAATCACGCTGGCGCAGGGCTTCCTGCTCAGCCGTCCGGCGCCGGTCGAGTTCTACGCCCACATGCTCGTGGTGTCCGCTTGAAGAACTTCGTGGCTTTTCCGATCGCGGCCCTCGCGATGGGCCTCTCGGTGGCCTTTCCGGTTGCGGCCGTCCTCGTCGGCATGATCTCGGTGGGCTCGCTTGCCGCGTCGGCGGCATGGACGACGCTCATGCACCGCCGCATGCCGCACGACTCACGCCTCACGACTCACGAAAAGGGAGCTTGAAGTGACGACAGTATTGATTTGCGACGATTCGATGTTCGCCCGCCAGATGACGCGCCGGATGGTGGAAGCCGCCGGCTGCACCGTCGTCGCCGAGGCGGAGGATGGCGAGCAGGCCATCGAGAAGTACGAGAGCCACCAGCCGAAGCTGATGCTGGTGGACCTGGTAATGCCGCGCATGGGCGGGCTGGACGCGATCCGCCGCATCATCGCGAAGCAGCCGGAAGCGCGCATCGTCGTGTGCAGCGCGATGGGCCAGGAAGGCCTCGTGCAGCAGGCGATCGACGCGGGCGCGAAGGGCTTCGTCGTGAAGCCCGCGAAAGCCGAGGCCCTGAAGACCGCGGTCGCCGATGCCCTCCGCTAGCACGGCGTCCGTAGGGGCCGACCTTGTGTCGGCCCAGGTGCCCGCCGTAGGGGCCGACCTTGTGTCGGCCCAGGTGCCCGCGATCGTGAGCCGGCTCGCGAACGTCCAGCTCGACGCGCTGCGCGAAATCGCGAACATCGGGGCGGGGCATGCCGCCACCGCGTTGTCGGAGATGACGGGCCGGCCTGTCGCCATCGGCGTGCCGATGGTCTCGCTCGCCGCGCGCGGCGCGCTCGGCGAATGCGTGGGCCGCAGCGACCTGCCGATGATCCTCGCGCGCATCCGCGCGAGCGGCGCGTTCAGCGGCGGCCTCGTCATCGCCTTCACGGAATCGGCGGCGCGCCAGCTGACAGACCTCCTGCTCGGCCGCGACTCGGCCGGCCATTCGTGGCTCGACGAAATCGCCGCCTCGGCCGTCAAGGAAGTGACGAACGTGCTCGGCGCCGCGTACCTCAACGCGCTGGCGAGCATGACCGGCTGGACGATCCCGATCTCGACGCCGAAGCTGATCTACGCGCGGGCCGACTGGGCGATGAGCCTGCTGTGCGTGGACCAGGCGCCGTGCGACGTGGCGATCTGCCTGGACACGAGCTTCCGGATCGAGGGGACGAGCGAGGAAGTGCGGGGGCACGTGCTCCTGTTCCCTGCCATAGACACGGTCCAGACGCTCCTCCTGGCGCTCGGGGTGTAGAAAAAGACGCCGGGAGCCGTCGGGCCGTCCCTTCAGTGCGCGCTGATGGTACGGCTCCCGGCTCCCGGCATCAGGTTTGTGATGTGTAAAACCCGTTCGTCACGCCAAATCTAGACATTCTCCGTGTCTTGTTCTGCCACGCAAACCCGCCTAGCTTGACCCTCCACGTTTGATCCTCGTTCGACCAACTAAAACAGCTTGCGAGTTTAGATTACAGGCTTGCCGGAACACCTCTACCCCCGGCTTTAGAGGAGTTTTTGCCCATGTCCAAGCGTCCCCGGAATCTGCATCCCCTCGAGATGAGCTCGAACGCCCTCACTGTGCTCGGCAAGCGGTACCTGTTGAAGGACGACGCCGGGAAGACAGCGGAGCAGCCGGAAGACCTGTTCTGGCGCGTGGCGAGCACGATCGCGGAGCCGGATGCACGGTACGGGGCCAGCGAGGGCGCGGTCGAGGCTGTCGCCGAAGAGTTCTACCGCGTGATGGCCGAGCGGAAGTGGATGCCGAACAGCCCGACGCTGATGAATGCGGGCCGTCCCCTGGGCCAGCTCTCGGCCTGCTTCGTGCTGCCGGTCGAGGACGCCCTCTCCAATAAGGAAGAGACCGGCATCTACGACACGCTGAAGGCGATGGCGCTGGTCCACCAGTCGGGCGGCGGCACGGGCTTCAGCTTCAGCCGGCTGCGGCCGAAGAACGACGTCGTGCGCTCCACCATGGGCGTGGCGAGCGGGCCGGTGTCGTTCATGTCGCTGTACGATGCGAGCACGGAGGTCGTGAAGCAGGGCGGCACGCGCCGCGGCGCCAACATGGGCATCCTGCGCGTGGACCATCCCGACATCATGGACTTCATCACCTGCAAGTCCGACACGTCGAAGATCACGAACTTCAACATCTCCGTCGGCGTCACGAACAAGTTCATGGACGCGGTCGAGAAGGGTGAGAAGTACGATCTCATCCACCCCAAGTCCAAGAAGGTCATGGGGCAGCTCGACGCGCGCGACGTGTTCGAGAAGATCATCCAGGGCGCGTGGGGCACCGGCGAGCCGGGCGTCTTCTTCATCGACCAGGCCAACCACTACAACCCGGTCCCGCACCTCGGCGACTACGAAGCGACGAACCCGTGCGGCGAGCAGCCGCTGCTCGCGTACGACGTCTGCAACCTCGGCTCCATCAACATCGGTGCGTTCGTGAAGGACGGCCGGCTGGACTGGGACGAGCTGAAGCAGACGGTGTGGCTCTGCACGCACTTCCTCGACAACGTGATCGACGCGAACAAGTATCCGCTCGACAAGATCACCGACCTCGCGAACCGGATCCGCCGCATCGGCCTTGGCGTCATGGGCTTTGCCGATGCCTGCGTGCGCCTCGGCATCGCGTACAACTCGGACGAGGGCGTGGAGTTCGGCCGGAAGCTGATGGCGTTCGTGGACGAGGAGTCCAAGGTCGAGTCCGAACGGCTTGCCGAGCAGCGGGGCGTGTTCAAGGAGTGGGAGCGGAGCATCTGGGGTCCCGACAAGACGTGCGCGCGGGACGAGAAGGGCAACCGCATCCGCCCGATGCGCAAGCTGCGCAACTGCAACCTCACGACCGTCGCGCCGACCGGCACGATCTCGATCCTGGCCGACTGCTCGTCAGGCATCGAGCCGCTGTTTGCCGTCGCGTTCCTGCGCAACCAGGCGGGCGTGCTGATGCCGGACGTGAACAACGACTTCGTCGCGATGGCGAAGGCGGGCGGCTGGTATTCCGAAGACCTGATGAAGCGGATCGCCGAGGCAGGGCACATTCACTTTGATGAGGTGCCGGCCGAGGTGCAGCGCGTGTTCGTGACCGCGCACGACGTGACGCCGGAGTGGCACATCAAGATGCAGGCGGCCTACCAGGAGTTCACGGATTCGGCGATTTCGAAGACGTGCAATTTCCCGGAGCAGTCGACGGTCGAGGACGTGCGCAAGATTTACGAGATGGCGTACGCGCTGAAGTGCAAGGGCGTCACCGTCTATCGCGACAACTCGCGTCCGATGCAGGTGCTCTCGACGGGCACGACCGCCGCGACGGTGGCTGCCGCCGGCGCGACCTTCGGCGAAAAGCCCACGGCAGGTACGACTCCCGGCTCCCGGCCGGCCACCGAGGTGGAGCGTGAGTTGGCCGAGCTGAAGTCGCAGCTGGTCGAGACCCAGCACGAGCTCGAGCGGGTGAAGCGCGACCTGCATGCGGCGGAGTCGGAGAACACGCAGCGTCGTTCGAAGCGCAGCCGGCCGGACCTGCTGAAGGCGTCTGTGCGTCGCGTCGAGACGCCGATGGGCACCGCGTACGTCACGATTACCGAAGACGACCAGGGCCAGCCGTTCGAGGTCTTCATGAGCCTCGGCAAGGCGGGCGGGCCGCTGATGGCGGATGTCGAGGCGATCGGCCGGTTGATCTCGCTCTCGCTGCGTTCAGGCGTGCCGTTCACCGAGATTTATAGGCAGCTGCGGCACATCAGCTCGGACAAGGTCATGGGTCTCGGGCCGAACAAGGTCATGAGCGTGCCGGATGCCATCGGCATCGCGATGGAGAAGTGGATGCAGGAGCGGCAGGGCGTGCAGCAGGACCTGCTCGCGGGGCCGACCAAGCCGGAAGCCGTCGTCCGCCCCATCGCCTCGGCGCCGTCGCTGCACAGCACGAGCGGCCAGCAGCCGGCGATCGAGTTCGAGAAGAAGCAGCCCGACCTCCTGGGGGCGTGCCCGGATTGCGGGTCGCAGCTCTCGTTCGAGGAGGGGTGCGTGAAGTGCCATGTGTGCGGGTTCAGCGAATGCGGGTGAGTTTTGGACCCTAGGGGTAGCCCTAGGTTGCAGTCCAAAGCGTTAGGTGATAGTACAAGTCGGCCCTCGGTGAACTCGAGGGCCGATCTTGTTTTCTGGCCCAATCGGCTACACATGGCATTCCGGGGACCTTGACGGATAATCGTGCGTAATGTAAGTTTTTCTTACCTCTAGTAAGGAATCACTACAATGAACGAAGCGGACGTTCTGGCCAAGCTTAAGGAAATCCACCGGGAAATTGAGAGAGATGCCGGAAAGAATCCGGACTTGGTAACGGACGATGTCTTGCCGCTTGAAGGCCTGGAGGGCTTCGATAGCCCACTGATACCGAACGTCATCCGAGAACTGGCCAAGGCCGTCGGCGCCCCGATAGCCAAAGGGGCACGTTTGAAGAACCCATACGTGTCCAAGGATGGGAATCCACTTCCGTTGAGAGATGTCGCGAAGCGCTTTGTGGAGTTGTATGGAAAGGGCGGCAACTAGAAATGCCGCCAAGTGAAAAGAAACACATCATTGCGCAACGAATTCGCGAAGCCAGGCGAATGGCGGGGCTTTCTCAAGGTCAGGTCGCAAAGCTGATTCAACTTCCCCGACCTTCAATCAGCGAGATGGAAGCTGGAAACAGATCCGTGAGCGCGGAAGAATTGGCCGCGCTTGCGGAGATCTTCGACGTAAGCATCAACTGGCTGATTGGTGAAGGGGCGTCACGTCTCGATGCTCACGACGATCGCCTGCAGCTAGCCGCTAGACAACTCAAGAAGCTGAAAGACAGGGACCTCGATAGGCTACTGACGATTCTCGCATCGATGAAGGCTCAGGAGAGAGGCTCTTGACTCACAGTCGAGTGGATCTCGCATCAATCGCTCTGGAGCGGTCCCTCGAGGTACGCGACGAATTCGGCTATGACTATCGTTCTCCGCTTTGCCCTTACGAGCTCGCCGAGCGTGCTGGGGTAAGGGTTCGCTTTGTAGACGATGTCAGCATGGAGGGTGTGTACGCGGCCCTGCAACAACCGACCATTCTGATTTCATCACTCCGCCCTATGACAAGGCGAGGCTATACGTGCGCCCATGAACTTGGGCATCATTTTTTTGCGCATGGGTCGACAGTCGACGAGCTGCGCGACGACGCCGGACAGGCACGTTTTCAGCCCAACGAATTCTTGGCTGAGGCGTTCGCCGGTTTCCTTCTCATGCCGGCACAAGGTATTAGGCGTGCCTTTGCCCTACGTAACCTTACGCCAGCGAGTGCGACTGCTGAGAGCTTCTACGCGGTCTCTTCTTGTTTCGGCGTTGGATACACCACTTTGATCGGGCATGTTGCTTTCTCGCTGAAACAGCTGAGCCGCGCGCGAGCGAGTGAACTAACAAGTCTGAAGCTGCCACAGATTCGCAAGTCCCTTCTCGGCTATCTCACTAGGGAGCCACTCGCAGTTGTTGATCAGAATCATTTGAGCGGGACCGTTGATGTCGAAGTCGGAACGCTTGTCCTGCTGCCCTGTGGGGCAGAAAGCGAGAACGGACACTTGCGAATCGAAAAGGAAGTTCCAGCGGGCAGACTATTCCGCGCCCATAGGGCTGGTCTTGCGCGAGTCTCGGTGCCGGACCGTGAGTGGGGAGTGATTGTGCGAATCTCCCGCTTTCAGTATTCCGGCCTTGCGAGGTACCGGCACCTCGAGGATGACGACGATGTCTAGCCCAAAGCTGATAACCCAGCCCAACCTCTCGCTCGCATGGGCAGAGGCGTTTCTCCTGGCGCAGTCGGTGCCCGGTCACCGTGTCTCTCCACTAACGCTTACGTTCACTGGATTGGAGGGAGCGCGGGTCGAAGAGGTGCCTGAGATTCGTGCAGCATTGAACGACGGGCTTGCGGAAGCAGGCATGCAGAGGGTCCAGACCGTGGCCAACACAATCTTTCCAAGCGCCCTATGGGCCGCAGCAAAGGGCGACCGCGAGGATTTCTACAAAACATACCGCGAGAATCTACCCGAGTACGTCGCATTTGACTCGCATAAGAACTCGCGCGGGCTCTATTTCGGTAGGCTTACGGCCTTTGATTTGGACGCTCGCTCCGGCGAGCGATTGCCGCACATTCCTGAGAAGACCTATATGGAGAACGGTAACCAGATCGAGTTCATTATCAAACACTGCAAGAAGGGCGTTCGTGTGTCAGAGTTTCAAGCCTCCGTATTTGATCCCGCGCGAGATCATACGCCGGCAGCGCAGCTCGGCTTTCCATGCCTGCAGCACATCACATTTGTCCCCAACTTCGACAGGAAAGAGATCGAGTTGAATGCCTTTTACGCTACCCAGCAATTGTTCGAAAAGGGATATGGTAACTATCTCGGGCTCGCGCGTTTGGGGCACTTTGTTGCCGGTGAAGTCGGTCTTTCTCTAAGCCGGGTCTCTTGTTTCATCGGCGTTGAGAAAATGGAGCGCAAGCCTAAGGCTGGTCATGCGTTGGGGAAGTTGGTCAAGGCGTGCGAAGACGGGCTGGGGATGCGCTCAGCGCGCGAGAGTGCCGATGCAGCCCAATAAGGCTGGAAGGCTGATCGTTGTCGAAGGACCAGATGGTGTCGGGAAAACGACCATCTGCGGGCGACTCGCGTCTATTTTGGGCGATGATGTTCTTTCTCTGTCTTTTCCGGGACAAAGACCAGGCACGATTGGCGACCTAGTCTATAAAGTGCACCATGACCAGAAAAGATGCGGACTAGGCGAAATCTCCCCGCTGGCCAAGCAGGCTCTGCACGTCGCAGCTCACGTAGACGCTATTGAAAGGGAGATTCTCCCAGCTCTCAGAAGCGGCAAGACCGTAGTCCTAGATCGCTATTGGTGGTCGGCCTGGGTCTATGGTTTGGTAAGCGGCTGTGATCACGACAAGCTGAAGGCGCTTGTCCAGGCAGAGCGCGTAGCTTGGTCCGGTGTCTCTCCTGATCTCGCGATCCTTCTTCGGCGCTCCTCCCCTATCGGTCGCGATGACCCATTGGCGGTTTGGAAGCAGCTTTCAGAAGGGTACGACCGCTTGGCAGAGTATGAGCATTCGTTCTATCCGGTTCTGGCGCTGGTGAATCATGGGTCACTAGATGATGCCGTTGCGTCGATCGTCTCAGCTCTTCCTCTCCGTCCCAAGGTATCAGAAGACCAAAATCAGTTTCTGATTCAGCTCTTTCCGATTGAGGTGCGCGCTCCCGAAGTTGTTACGAGTCACATTACGCCGCTTAAGCCGTCCATTGCCTACGACACGTATTGGCGCTTCGCGGCGGAGCGACAGGCGATCTTTCTAAGGCGTCTTCAGAACCTTCAGCCGCCATGGACGGATGATCGCATTCTTAGAGAATACAAGTTCACGAATGCGTATCGAGCATCAGACCGCGTCAGCCAGTATCTGATTCGACAGGTCATATATGATGCCCAACTTCCCGGCACGATCAATGAGGTCTTCTTCAGGATCATGTTGTTCAAGTTCTTTAACAAGATCGAGACTTGGGAGGCACTACAGCATTCTGTCGGCCCAATCACCCTCGAGAACTACAACACGGAATCCTATGACCGGGTTCTTACGCGACTGCGCGAGAAAGGTCAGCCGATTTACTCGGCAGCTTACATCATGCCATCAGCGGCCCTTGTAAGCGGGAGCAAGCACTACAATCATCTTCTTCTTCTGGAGCGAATGATTGCCAATAGTCTGCCCGAGAGGCTTCGAGATTGCGGCAGCATGCAGAAGGCGTTTGAACTTCTGAAGGAGTACCAAGGCATCGGCGACTTCTTGGCTTATCAATATGTCACGGATATCAACTACAGTGAAATCACGAGCTTTACCGAGAACGAGTTTGTTGTGCCTGGCCCTGGAGCTTTGGATGGAATAAGAAAGTGTTTTGTCGACCGCGGCGGGCTAAACGAGCCAGAAACAATCAAGTTCATGGCAGATAGGCAAGAACAGGAGTTCGACCGCCTGGGAATAGATTTTTCGTCTCTATGGGGCAGGAGGCTGCAGCTTATTGATTGTCAGAACCTGTTCTGTGAAGTCGACAAGTATTCGCGCGTTCGGCATCCCGAAGTGGCGGGACTATCCGGACGCTTGCGGATCAAGCAAAGGCTTTCCGCAAAACAGAACCTCCCAAGTCCTTGGTACCCACCCAAGTGGGGGCTGAACGAGAAGATTGCGGCTTGGGAGCGCCTTGTGCTCTCCCAAGCTAGTCTCCGCGCCTTAGCCGTAGGAGAAGAGTGATGGAGATCCAAGCTTATCAGGTGGAAGCCCATAAGACGTCGCAGAAGCCAACGGCCGAGGGTTCGGACACCATCATCCCGATCATGGGCCTTGCCGGCGAGGTGGGTGAGTTGCTCAATGAGTACAAGAAGCATCTTCGGGATGGCGATGCTCATGCGCGTTTTCATGATCGGGTGGTCGAAGAACTAGGGGACATACTGTGGTACGTTGCCGAAACAGCGACCCGATTCGAACTCAGCCTGGAGGACATTGCTCAAAAGAATCTTGCTAAGACTCAGGCCCGCTGGCTGCAGGACGATGACTCGGCCTCACACATGAAAGCCCGCGACTTTGATGTTGGGTTTCCCAAAGGAGAGCGATTCCCTAGGCGATTTGTCGCTGATTTTAGGCAAATCAAGGAAGGTGGTGTTACAAAGGCACGTGTCTTTGTCGAAGGTGAACAAATGGGGCAAGACCTTACGGACAACGCGTATGCTCCGGATGGCTACAGGTTTCACGACGTCTTTCATCTTGCTTGCGTCGCAGTTCTTGGTTGGTCGCCTGTGTCCAGACGGAACCTGCGACTAAAGCGCAAGAGCGCTCCGGAGGTCGATGAGGTTGAGGATGGTGGTCGCGCGATCGTGACAGAGGAAGGGGTTTCAGCGCTGGTCTTTGCGTACGCCACAGACCACAAGTCACTGCAGGGCGTGAAATCCGTGGATTACGATCTTCTAAAGGCGATTCGGATCATGACAGCAAAGCTCGAGGTCGCCGTGTGCACGACCGGTGAGTGGGAGCGGGCAATCCTGCTTGGGTACAAGGTGTGGCAAGAGGTAGAACAAAACCAAGGCGGGAAAGTGGAGCTAGACTTGGATCGCCGTCGAATAGCCTACCTAGGCGCGGACTAGCTACGCAGTGCCAATGCGCTCGCGACAGCCATCCCACCGGCATGGCTAATACTAACCACGATACTAGAGGCCCCAAGGTGAGCAGCCACGCCTTCGGCCCCTTCGGTTAGAACGACTGACGGAGCGCCTCTCTCGGTAGTAAAGATCTCAATGTCGTGCCACGAAACGCGATGGTCAAAACCGCTGCCCAAAGCCTTCGCCGTTGCCTCTTTCGCTGCGACGCGCCCCGCGATCTCCTGCGGATTGAATGCGCGTTCCTTCAGGCTCTGAATCTCTCGAGGTGTAAACCACCCGTCGATGAAGTCATCACTCTTGGCGAGCAGTTTCTTGGTGACGTCGACCGACATTAGGTCGATACCATGGCCGAGGATTTCCATCATTGCTCCATCTTGGAAAGTGCGATAGCTGTCGGAGTGAGTCGATGCTCTAGGCAACCTCGAACTGTACTAGCTCAATACTAACCTGGGTTGATGTTTGCTCACACACGAAATCTGTTCTCAATCATCCCTCCAACCCAGCAGTGGCCTCTCCATGTTCCTACGACCCTAGTGTGCGCCCGCGCTGTTGACCTTTGGCGATCGGCAAGATCTCTAGTACATTTGTGTTCAGGGGGGGACCATGGCACGACCGGAGCGTAAAATCCAGAGTGCGGCAGGCCAGCCGACAGTCAGCAAAGGAAGTATTCAGAGAGCGATCGCGAGAGTCGCATTGGCGCGCGCCGCTAATTCTTTCCAGCACAGTGGGATCCGAAGCTTGGAATTCACGTGACTTGAAGTCGCGG
>JADMIO010928637.1_pt1 | contig 25264 bp, 23 predicted proteins | sample 8958161 | NCBI WGS metagenome assembly JADMIO01 (sample SAMN16585339, study PRJNA669376) | soil metagenome | isolation source: Crop rotation soil | place: USA: Cullars Rotation, Alabama | collected 2011
CCGCGACTTCAAGTCACGTGAATTCCAAGCTTCGGATCCCACTGTGCTGGAAAGGTATGCTTTGGTGCCTTCCGTGCGTAGAGGATATTCACATGCCCAAGAGCGATATTTCTCTAATGAGTTTTACGCCCGCGCTGGCACCCGTCATGGTAAAGCTCCCGCTGCATCAGACTATGCCGGTTGGCTTTCTCTAATGCAGCACTATGGATTACCCACAAGACTTATGGATTGGTCGTTCTCACCTCTCATCGCGGCATTCTTCGCTACGTATACATATACGGATACATCGGCTGATGCGTGCATTTGGGCACTTGCTCCGGGTGTCCTGAATGAATCGCAGGGCTTCGAGCCGCTCTTATATCCTCTCGATGCAGCATCGCTCACACCGCTCCTGCGACCTGCATTGAAGGGGGGCTTTGAGTGTTACTGCATAGTTGCAGCGATGTCAGTTGAAAATGATCCTCGTATGCAAATGCAGCAAGGAGCATTTACTATTCACCCTAGCTCCACCTCACTTCAAGACCTTGATGGAAGTGCTTTATGGCTCAGGAAGCTTACAATTCCAGCTCGCGCTGTACCCACATTCAAGAAGGAACTTGCATTATTGGGTATTAGGATTGACTATCTTTTCCCAGATTTAGGCTCATTGGCTTCTGAGCTAAAGAGATTAATTCGTCCAACGCCTTGACCTTCGATGATAGTACGGGCAAACAACTCATTCAACCGGAGCGCTCGATAGCATGGCTTTCATGCTCCTTTTCTCCCATTTGCTTGTGTGCTTTTCGCCCGCGCCCGGTCAATTCGGGCGTTAGACAGCTTTAATTAGCGAAGTGGGAATTATTATTGGGAGGAACCATACTCATGAGTTCAGCATACGAGAGTGCAGACATAATCCTCAAATTGTATGATCTCCGACGTGAAGAAGTGATGCGGAAGGCGCGCGAGTGGTATATGAAGCAGTTCCATCCTGCCAACGCACAAGATGTCGTAAATACCTTAAGAGGCGAGCACTCCGCATATTTTCGCATGGTCACGTCCTACTGGGAGATGGCCGCCTCTTTCGTCAATCATGGTGCGATCGATTGGCAGATGTTTATGGATGCGAATCCAGGTGAACCGGTCAATGTCTTCGCCAAACTCTATCCTTATCTTGAGGAACTGCGCTCAATGTTTGCCTCAAAGTATGATGACACCCAGGCTTTTCAGCATCTGGAGCAGTTGGTGATGCAATTGCCACATGCTAAAGAACAGGTAGCGGAAAGGGTAGAACAGTTCAAGGAAGCGCGGGCGCGTTGGGAAACAGAGAGCAAAAAGCCAACAGCATAGGGTCATGGCGGATGCTGTTCAATGGCGACGCTGTCTAACAACTCATTCAACCGGAGCGGAATGAGCTTGTCTTTCATCGAGAACTGGCCCGCACCGGCATCGCATGCGCGCTTGGTTCTACTCGGACGCTGGGCCTTTGGCAACAGAGTAACTTGAAAGGGAGAAAAAGATGGGCGGTCATCCCTGGTTCTATTTCGTGGATTACGAGGCGGACATCAACGCGGCGCTTCAGAAGTTGCGACGGCGAGAGTTCCTGGCCGGAAGATACAATCCCGTCATGTGGTTCCCTGAATTTCCCATAGGCCCTCAGTCTCCCACACCCGGAGCGCAGCACGATTCAATCGAGGAGGCCATAGAGGACGCCGACGCGGACGGAACGCGCTCGATCCTCGACATGGAGAGAGTGTCGGACGCCCCCGATTACTCTGTCGTCGCGCCTTTGCCTGAAAACGTGTTGACCGGGTTATTCGGAACGAATAAGCCAACCCGTGAGCTGGTCGAAGGTAGCGACGACCTATATGAGCACCTGGAGAGGGGACAGGGCGTATACATCGTGGTCTACAGCGATGACCGGCCGTCTGAAATTTTCTTTGCCGGATATTCTTTTGATTAAGCGGATTCCAGAGCGAGAGCGCGCGAAGGCTGCGCCCGACAACTCGCTTTTGTGCAGAGGAGGTGATCTCTGACGACTCGTTCTCTTATTCTCGCCAGCATATTGATCGCCGTCTTCACAGTGTCGTGCGAAAGCGCCGGTGTATCAACCGATGTCTCGCCCGGGGTGGCGACCGCACGGCCCATTGTAACTGTCGCCGACGATAGCGTGATTGGGCGCGCGTTCGCGGCGCGCAAGAGTAACGTCGCGGTCGAGGGCGCGGGCACCGTGATCCGCCTGCTGGAAGACGACCTGGACGGAAGCCGTCATCAACGCTTCATTGTGCGGCTGGCGTCCGGGCAGACGTTGCTCGTCACGCATAACATAGACCTCGCCCCGCGCGTCGAAGGGCTCATGGAAGGCGACACCGTGCGCTTCAAGGGCGAGTACGTGTGGAACGAAAAGGGCGGCATCATCCACTGGACGCACCACGACCCGGCAGGCCGCCACGCGGCGGGATGGCTCAAGCATAAGGGAAAGACCTATCAGTAGCTCTCGCCACGCGAGCTGATGTTTCTCACCTTCGACTGAAAACCGGTAAAGAGAGCTGAGAAAGGATACTGCGGCTTTGCTTCAAGAGCTTTGCAGTGCCGTGAGGTCGGCTGCCCGCTCGTCTTCCGGTTGATCGGCCGGCGCGAGCGGAAGCTCAATCGTGAAGGTCGAGCCCTCGCCCGGCGTTGAACGGACGCCGACTTCGCCGCCGTGCGCGAGCGCCAGATGCTTGACGATGGCCAGTCCCAGTCCCGTCCCTCCCATATCGCGCGAGCGTGCGCGGTCAACTCTGTAGAAGCGCTCGAAGATGCGCGCCAGATGCTCTGAAGGGATACCGTCGCCGCGATCCGCAACGCTGATCTGATCGTGCTCGCCCGCCTGCTCGTGACTGATCGTGACCGTTCCATGCTCGCGATTGAACTTGATCGCATTGTCTATCAGATTGGTCAGCATCTGTTCGAGACGCCGCGCGTCCGCGTAGACGCTCACCTCTGCCGGGACTTCGTTGTCGAGCACGACGCTGGCGGCCTCTGCGCGCGCGGCGAGCGCCGTTCTGACGTGCTCGACCAGCGGGCGCAGACGAACGGGCGAAGCCTTGATCGGAGATGTCCCGGCCTCTATCGCAGACAATTCCAGGATGTCTTCGATGAGGCTGCGCATGCGCTCTGCGTTACGGCGAATGACGGCGAGAAAGCGCCTGTTGTTCTCCGTGTCCGAGATTGCGCCGTCTTCGAGCGTCTCGACGAAAGCGAGTATGGCGGCGAGCGGCGTGCGCAGCTCGTGCGAGACGTTGGAGAGAAATTCCTGGCGCACGCTTTCCAGCCGTTCGAGCCGCGTGATGTCGAAAAAGACGCCGACCGCTCCGCGCGTCTTGATGTCGCCGCTTAAGTGCAAGGGAACGACTCGCAAGCTGAAGATGCGTCGATCCGCCGCCTGCATCTCGACCCTCGAATCGGCCCGCGTGTTCTGCTGTAGCGCCTCGGAAAATGCCGCATGGATCGACGGGTTACGGGTCAGTTCGGAGAGGCTCCTGTCTTCGAGCGGGCCTTCGACGTGGCTGAAAATCTCGCGCGCCGCGCGGTTCGAGGCGACGACGCACAGCGTCTGATCCACGACGACCATCCCCTCGCGCATGTTTTTCATCGTCGCTTCGAGCAAAGCGGATGCGCGCGCAGCATCATGACCGGTCAGCTGGCCCTGCTCGAACGCACCGGCGGCGGCGGCCCCTGAGCGCGTCTTCTGCTCCTCGCCGCGAAAGAGCAGCCGGCCAAACGCGATGCCGGCCAGTATCGCGCACAGCAGCGCCAGCCCCGTGCGCAGATTCCAGGGATGCGTCACCAGCAGCGCCGCGACACCCGCACCGCAAACAAAAAGCGCAAACCACAGACGAAGTGACATAAGCGAAAGGATGAAGGATGAAGGATGAAGGATGAAGGATGAAAAAGAATGAGTGATTGATTCACTTAAGCAGTAATTCAATCATTTCATCCTTCCGCCTTCATCCTTCATCCTTGCTTTTTATTCCGACGAAGCGATAGCCGACGCCGATGACTGTTTCGAGGCACGCGCCGCACGCGCCCAGCTTTTGTCTGAGACGACGAATATGCACATCCAGAGTGCGCGTGTCGCCGTAATACTGGTGTCCCCAGACATCGTCGAGCAGTCGCTGGCGCGTCGCGACGCGACCGGCGCTCTTTGCCATCAGCGAAAGCAGCGCGAACTCCTTGCGCGTTAACTTGACCGATTGGCCGTCGCAACTGACCTGCATGTCGGCGAAATCGATCTGTAGACGCTCGTCCTCGTAACGCGCGCGCTCTTTATCGTCCGTGCGGCGCAACACTGCGCGGACACGCGCCATCAGCTCGCGCACCGAGAAAGGCTTCGCGATGTAGTCGTCCGCGCCGAGGTCTAGCCCGGCGACGCGATCCGTCTCGGAGACGCGCGCCGTCAACATGATGATCGGCGTGCGGCGCGTCGCGGGCTCGCGTCGCAGGCGGCGACACAACTCCATCCCGCTCATTCCCGGCAACATCAAATCCAGAATCACCAGCGCCGGAGGACTCCCTGTATCGAGCGCCGCCTGAAGCCCCTTCTCTCCCGTCTCGGCGATACGCGCCTCAAGGCCATCGCGCTCCAGATTGTAGCGCAGGTTCTCGGCAATATCCGGGTCGTCTTCGACGATCAATACAGGTCTCATACGGGTAAGGATAAAGGATGAAGGCAAAAGGATGAAAGCTGTGCCGCGCCAACCTGAACAGCAGCATTTTCATCTTCAGTCCCTGCGGCCTGATCCCTGTGCTCTTTGTCGCCCTTGACGATCAACGCGGCTGTAAGTGTGACAGACTAGGCCCGGCAGGTTAAAGGGCCGTGAACAAGCTCTTAAATTATCGTTAATAAGAGTGGTGGCCCGGGCCGGTAAGACTCTCCAAGACTTACATCGCTTGTCCGCTCTCTGAGTTGTGCGAGCAATGTGCGAGGGCGTGAGAAGGGTAGCTGATCCAGCTTGTCAGGGGCGCTCTCTTTCATCAGGGAAGCCGTCTTCTGATGGACGCCCCGTTTGAGTTGAGCTTAACATGCCCCATCGGGGCATCTTTACTGGCGGCCATTAGCACGTGTAGTCAGAGGCTTCTATGTATGCAACATATCCAGCGAAAAAGAATTAAGAGGGTTCTGCTCCTCCTGGCCCTGCCGATCATGCTGGCCTTTACCCTGGCGGCAGCGCTGATCGTGGCTGATGGGCTGACAGATGACATACATGCAGCCGACGTGGCCATCGTCCCGGGTAACACTGTCGAAAAGGATGGCCGTCCTTCGGCGAGGCTGCGCGCACGGCTAGACCAAACCGTCGCTCTTTACCGGCAGGGACTGTTTCCCAATGTGATCGTCAGCGGCGGGGTAGGCAGCGAAGGTTTCGACGAGGCGGAGGTGATGAAGCGGTACCTGGTCGAAAACGGTGTGCCGGAGGGCCGCATCTACGCCGACAGCGGAGGGGCCAACACATATCTGACGGCGAGGAACGCGGCTCGGATGATGAGAGAAAATGGATGGCAGAGCGCCATGGTCGTCTCTCAGTATTTCCACGTCCCGCGCATGAGGTTAGCGGTGCAGCGTTCTGGAGTCGCGCCTGTTTTTTCCGCGCACGCGCAATACTTCGAGCTAAGAGATGTCTATTCGCTCGCGAGAGAGGTGATCGGTTACTGCTCATACTTTCTGCGCGCCGACTACTGAATAGGCTTTGAGGTAATGGTACATTTCGAAGAAGGAATCAAAACAGGATGGACAGAGATTCCCAGGATAAATAGAGAAAGCGTGGCGTTGAGTCTTACGGTTCAAACGCGCAAGGCTTGAATAACACATCTCTTTGTTCTCTTCTGCTTTTATCCTGCTTATCCTGTCCATCCCTGTTAATCTCTTCTTCCATTCAAACTCAACCACTAACGGAGCGAATTTGGCTGGCCTTTCATACGCAAGCTTGAAGGCTTCTCTTAATTCTTCCCGCGCGTTCGATTCGGGCATGAGGCGCAAGGTTGACGAAGCCCCCGATTTGAGATAGAAGCAGTAGCCTGACGAGCAATGTTCTAATAATTTTTTGGAGGTAAACCAGATGGCAGCAGAAAGCTCAACAGACATCAGACAGAACTTCGATAACCCGGACGAGACCCGTCCGTTTGAGAAGGGGCGCGCTGAAGTCGTGGAAGTCAACGGCGTCACCCTGATGCGCGGGACTTTCGAGCCCGGATGGACCTGGTCTGAGTGCGTCAAGCCGGTTGTCGGAGGTAACAGTTGTCAGGTCTCACACAAATGGTACGTCGTTTCAGGTCGTATGAAGATGCGTATGGATGATGGCAGGGAACTGGAATGGAGGGCCGGCGACGTGGGAGTGATTCCGGCAGGTCATGATGCCTGGGTTATCGGCGATGAGCCATTTGTGTTTATAGATTTTGAGGGTGGCGACGCTTTCGCCAAGCCGCTGGGCTAACCGGGCTCGAAACGAGTTTTGTGAAAAGGGCGGGGCTCGCGAGCCTCGCCCTTTTCAGTTGGATATGGTGAAGCCTTATTTGATCCTGATGCTGGTTTGATTGCTGCCTCGACCGCGCAAGATAATTCGCACCCAAACTTCACCTGTCGGGAGCTCGCCCGGTATTTTAACGATCACCTGTGTCAGCCAATTGAAATTCGGAACCTTTCCCACGAACTCTACGGGCAGTTGATAGGTCTGATGCCCGGCGTCTTCTGCCACAGCAGTTAATACTGAAGCGCTTTCTCCCGGCTGGAGGTCTACATAAAGAGCAAACAGTGAGATGCGGGTCGGGTAATCTGACCCCAGATAAGTTGTAACGAGTGGAAACGGATCGCGCGTCTGCGTGATGGCATCAAGGGCAATTGCCCGCGTAGTATTCCTCTCCGTAAGCAACAAAGGGAAGGGATCGTTAATCGTTAAAACGGCCGTCGTCTGACCACGCATGGTGCTTCCGGTAGGATTGCTCAAAGTAAGATTTATAGTTTCGCTACTTTCTACCAGACCGTCATAGATAATTGGCACACTAATGCTCTTCATCGATTCGCCCGGCGCGAACCGCACGGTGCCAGAGGTGGCGACATAATCCGCGCCCGCCACGGCAGAGCCGTTGCTGGTCGCAAAATCAATCGTCGATGTGCCGGTTATGAAGCCGCTCCGCGTCACGGTAATAACGGCGCTTGAGCCCTCGTAGGCGCTATAGGTGGCCGAAATAAACTGGCAATAGATGGGCGCGGCCTGGAAATCGACGGTCAAGTTCCCGTTGATAAAGCCGGGATATGTGTTGATCGTATCGAAGGCCCGGGTCGCAGGGAAATAGCTCCAATCGTTGCTCGTCGGAGCAATCGTAAAGTTGCCATTCTTCGGCAGGTTGCCGATAAAATAATATCCATTAGCATCGGTCTGTGTAGTGGCCGACACCGCTCCACTGAGTCTTAACTGGATGCCGGGGATGCCCGGGCCATTCGTGCCCTGGCTGCCGTCCACCACGCGCCCGCTCACGCTATAAACGGGGGGCGGTGGCGGAGGAGGGATCGGGGTGGTTAAATTGGAGAATGTCTGCCAGGCGGGAGTCCAACTCTCAAATGGGCTATTATTAGTTACCTTAACGGCCGGCTCGTCGCCAGTCGCGCTTATCAGGTAGATCTCCCTGACGCTGCCGTAATAGTTTTCCAATCTGGTAAAGGCTATCTTCGAGCCGTTGGGCGACCAGGCGGGTTGGCTATCGTTACCTGCCGCAAAATTTGTAAGGTTTACCTGATTGGTGCCGTCGGCGTTCATGACATATATCTCAAAGTTGCCATCACGAAAACTCGAAAAAGCGATCTTTGAGCCATCCGGCGACCAGGTTGGGTCTCGATCATCCGCGGCATGGGTCGTGAGCCTGACCTGATTGCTCCCGTCGGCGTTCATCACGTAAATATCCAGATTGAAGTTGCCGCTACGGTAGCTTGAAAAGGCGATCTTCGATCCGTCCGGCGACCAGGTGGGCTCACGCGCCACGCTGTAGACGGGATTAATCGAACCAGTGTTATAGCTCTCGCTAACGGTGAGCCTCACAGGGTTAGTGCCATCGGCCTTCATCGTCCAGATTTCACTGCCCCCACTGCGAGACGTAACGAATGCGATCTTTTGGCCGTCAGGTGACCAGGCCGGGTCGTAATTAGAGACCGGATAGGAGGAATTAGTCAGCTGAACCTGTTCGCTGCCGTCAGCCTTCATCCTGAAGATGTTGAAGGTTCCGCCGTCCCTGTCGCTCTCGAATGCTATCTGCGCGCCGTCCGGTGACCATGAGGGGAAGCGGTCGGACGAGATGTTATTAGTAAGCTGTATCTGTCCAGTACCGTCGGGATTGATGGAATAAATCTCTGTAGAAGCCGTGAAGGCAATCCTATTGGCGGGCTCGTTCTGCGCGATTGCGGATTGGGGCATCGAAATAAAGAGCCCGAAGACAAGCAGAGTAATACAGAAAGCAAGGATTGAGAGACGTCGCACGGCGAAAAGCTCCAAATGAAAGAAGTTTTGCTTTGTTAAGGGGCATCAAGACTTACGAGAAGCACCCTGAGATTATCCTTATGTTATGCCAGGGAGCAACGCGTTGATAAGTTAGTAATAAAGGCTCCTCAGAGGGCCAGAATTTAAGGCCGCCTTCCCTCTGGTGCGCCTGCGACTTTCAGGTCATCAACGCGCTGGAAGAGTTCAACTTGCATATTGGCCCAAACAGACTTCTATAAAGTTAAATCTGTGGCGTAGTGCTCAACTCCAACGCGCCACTCATTCCCTTCGTGTATAAAACCCGCTATTGACCGAAGCGGCTGCGATACTCGGGAGAATTGACGAACCCATTGGTCACGTTGCGAGAGTCTCCCGTCTGGTTGAAGATGTTGATCCAATCCTGATAGGCCGCATCCGGGTCTCTGCGTAAGTATCCGAAGTAATGCATCACGATGGTCGATTCCACCAGGAATCTAGCCGTCACCTCTGGACTCTCCACGAAATCCCTCAAGACCTGTGCACGCGTGCGTCCCTGATTCATCAGTTGCTGCATCGCTGAGAGATCACGCACTACTCCACCGACGGTCACCTGCGACACTCCTGAGATGTTGAAGAGCGTGAGCACATACTGATCGTTGGTCAGCCCGTTGTAGCCTGCAAACTCCGGCCGACTCATGAAGGCAGCGATGAAGTCCTGCTTCGATTGCTCCAACTCTGCATCCGATTGGAATCCACTGACCCTCGCTCTGTCCGTCACGAATTCATCGTAGGAGGGTTTGCGTCCGAAGGCCACCGCGTAGAATTTATAAATAAAATATCCACGGTCTTTAAACTCCGGTGAATTATAGATGCCCTGCGAGACTGACAACCGATCACAGGAGGGTTGCAGTGGAACACACTGGTTGATCTGGTTGACCCAGCCGATGGATGCCGGGTCTGGCTCGCGGCCGAGGAAATCTATGTAGTGCTGGCGCACGAAGAACTCTGTAGAGTCTATCGGAGTAGACTGGCCTGCATTGTCATTATCCGCGATCTGGATGAGAGCCGTCTGGTTAGTTCCGATTACAGCTCCACCCGTCGGATTCGATAAAGAGATCGAGAAGTTTTCAGGCCCTTCCAGATATGTATCGTCAACGATGGGGATCGAGATCGTCTTGGAGGTCTCGTTGGCGGCGAAGTGCAGAGTGCCAAGCACGCCGACGTAGTCGCAGCGAGAGGTGGCAGCTCCGTTCATGACATTACAGTTCTGGAGAAAGTTTGCCGCGTCCGAGGTTGAATAATTGACCGCGACGGGCAGAGAAGCGTTGCCCGAACGATTGACGAGCAGTTCCAGCGAACCCTTGCCTTCTGCGACATTGTAGCTGAGCTGATTGAGTTGCAGCGTGGGGGCTGCGACATCGTCGTTCACGATGGTGCCAATACCCTGTCCATCTCCGATGGTCGCGTTAACCGGATTAGATAGATTGACGGAGAAAGTCTCATCGGGCTCCAGCGAAGTATCACCGGAAATAGGGACAGCGAGAACTGCCGAGGTTGAGCCCGCAGCTATGTTAAGAACTTTATTGGAAGCGGCCTGATAATCGCTGCCTCCCGTCGCCGAGCCGTCGGCAGTCGAGTATGTCAGGCTGATGAGCTTGCCGCTTGGAGACGACAAGGCAACAGTAAAATTAATAGAAGCAACGCCGCTATCACCCTCCAGGATGCTCACATCGTTGATCGATAGGGCCGGCACAGGATCGGAATCATCGTTTATGGTAGCTGTGCCCTGGCGTTTCCTGATAAGAGCATTGACCGGGTGATGCAGATTGAGATTGAAATTCTCTCTGAGCTCATTGAGCGAATCATTGGTGATAGGAACGGAAACGGTTTGCGTTGTCTCACCGGGCGAGAAACTCAGCGTGCCGGAGACGGGCTGGAAGTCAACGCCACTGGCAGCACTTTGACCGCTGGAGTAATACTGACAGGTGATCGGTAGAGCGCTTGGAGCGGACAGCGTCACGGAAAATATGGCGCTGGTCTCATTCTCATTGAGAGCAATATCATTAACGCTTATGCTCGGGAGCGGTGCAACGGGCCCATCAACACAAGTGTTGGTTAAGACGCTAATTCCATCCGTGGCGAGATCAACTTTACCGTCAGCGTTGAAATCCGCCGCCGTGATCGAGGTTATAGGAGCCCCCGCGTTATAACTTGTGGTAGATGAAAAACCACCCGTCCCATTACCAAGCAGAACCGAGACGCTGCTGGAATTGCTGTTGGCGACAGCCACATCAGCTAAACCGTCTCCGTTAAAATCACCGGCAGTGATGCCTGTCGGAGCATCTCCGACGCTAAAGAACGTTGGGGCGGAGAACGCGCCTGCACCGTTCCCTGTAAACAGCGCGATGCTGTCTCTGGATTCGTTGGCCACGACCAGGTCAGCTTTGCCGTCGCCGGTAAAGTCGCCGATGGCTATTGATCTCGGCCCCGCTTGAGTACCTAAAGGATAGTCGACCCCTGTATTAAATCCACCAGCTCCGTTATTCAAAAGGATAGTGATGTTGTTAGGGAGCATACTGCCCACGGCCAGGTCGGGTTTACCGTCGCCGTTGAGATCGCCCACAGTTATGGGTCGCGGCCCGAAGACACCCCCGAAATCGACCGGAGCCCCAAAATTTCCGGCCCCATCGCCGTAAAGAACAGTGATGTTATGAAAGTAACCGTCACGTGATACAGCCACATCAGCTTTACCGTCAGTATTGAAGTCACCGACGGCGACATACCAGGGATAGTAGAGTCCGAGGCTGATCTTTTGAGCGGTCGGAAAGTTGCCCGCGCCATCGCCCAGAAGAAGCGATATGCTGGCGGAGGTGAAATTGGCCGTCACCAGATCAACCTTGCCATCACTGTTGAAGTCGCCGGCGGCCATCGCATAGGGGCTATTGCTGACGTGGCTTGGTGGTGGAGGGCCGACGGTGAAGTTCTTCGTGGAGCCGAAGCCTCCCGCTCCGTTACCCAGCACGACTGAAATGTCATTGGCGAAACCGTTGGCGACGGCGAGGTCTAGCTTGCCGTCATTATTGAAGTCCCTCGCGACGACTGAATTAGCGCCGCTCCCCACAGGATAACGGGGCGCAGTGATGAAACTTCCCGCACCATCGTTAAGCAGCACCGCAATGCCAGTGAATGCTCCATTAGCTATCAAGAGATCAGAACCGCCGTCGCCGTTAAAGTCATCTACGGCAAGATAGGCGGGCGCGAAACCGGAGAAGATATTTGTCTGTGCGCCGAAGTGGCCCGTTCCATCGCCAAATCTGACGGACACACCCAGGGTATGGCTGACGGCCAGATCAAGGTTCCCGTCGTTATTAAAATCTGCCGATCCGATGTAAAGCGCAGCGAAGCCCACGGCATAACTTGTCGCCGCATCAAAACTGCCGTCCCCTTTACCGAGCAGCACTGCCACTGACTTAGTACTATAAGATGGCACGGCGAGATCAATCTTACCGTCATTATTAAAATCTCTGGCAGTAACCGCAGAAATTTCCGATGCGGCAGTAAAACCCGTGGCAGGCCCAAAGCCACCCGCTCCATCCCCTAATACAACCCAGACTTTATTATCGAACTGCGGGATCACAACCAGGTCAGTCTTACCGTCCGCGTTAAAATCCGCCTGCGCGATGGAGACTGGCCGCGACTCAAAAGCAAATTTCGTTGAGACGATGAAATTGCCCGAGCCATCGCCGAGCAATACTGAAACAGTGCCATCGCTATGAGCGACGACCAGATCCTGATTCGGATCGTTATTGAGTTCTCCGACGGAGACGAACCGTGGCGACTGCGCGCCGGTGGCGATGATGATCGGGGCTCCGAAGCCGCCCGCCCCGTTACCTAAAAAGATCGAAATACCACCATTGTAATTGGTGGTGACGACATCTGCTTTCAAATCATGATTGAAATCTCCGGCGGCAATCGACACGGGAAGCACCCCGGTGGTGGAAGTGACCGGGGCCATAAAGCCGCCCGCGCCGTTACCGAACATGACGGAGATACTGTTCGGGTTGCTTGCCAGTGCAATATCGGGCTTGCCATCGAGGTTGAAATCGGCGACCGCCAAAGAGCTGGTAAGATCCGGTATAGCCATCGCGGGCGAGGCTACAAAACCGGGCGATGCGCAAGCGGCGCGCGCATCGTTGGACCAGAACATCAGACCGGCCATGATTACAATTGCCAATAGATTATTGAGAGATTTCAATTGAGACATAGAGGACACTTTGAGGCTCCAAAATAGCGTAGGGAATATATGCGAATTTAAGACTCTATAGGCTACGCCCGAACACACGGGTCTCTTAACAGAGAGACCTGTTTTGACTTTATTATTAACGTCAAGCAGGAGTAGATAAGGATACTGAAGATAAAGCGGGTCGGGGTGCTTCTATCCTTACTCAGTATTACCTTGCCGGCAGTGCTGGCAACTCTTCCCTGGCTTTTCCATTACACGCCAACGTCCGACGCGGTGAATTTAAGCGCACGCGCAATAATGCAAACAAGAGCGCTTGAATGACGTGTATTGAGGATGAATGATGTGGGGGACACTCCAACCTGCAAGCATCTCAGATGAGTATTTTCGTCAATTAGTTCGCCCGTTCTGGCAAGATTACTGCAAAAAGTAATCGCCTGGCAGACTTCGCAAAGAGGAGAGAGACTGATGGGATTTCACACGACCCGTAATGAATTTTATCAGGTCAATAAATTGAGAGGCCAAAGCGAGAACAAGTTAATTCTCTCGCTTTGGCCTCTGCGACACGTGTGTGTGCGTGTTTGCCTACTTAAGGCTTAGTAGCCTCTGTAGCCTTCGGTGTACCCGTTGACGAACGCCTGACGGAAATACTGCTGATAGACATAGCGGTCTCCGAGACGTGAGCTGTAGTCTTTCAAAGCATCCTGATAGACGCCTTCATCCGTGTAGTTAAAGGCTTCACCGCGCTCGCGGTCTCTGCGGCCTTCCTTAACGCCTTCATTGGCGCCGGCGTTCAGAGCGGTCTGGCGAAGTTGGAGCGAGCCTCCAAAGTTGCCGTATCCGTCGTTACTGTAGTAACCGTTGTTGCCGTAGTAACCACCATTGTTGCCATAGTAGCCGCCGTTGTTGCCGTAGTAGCCGCCGTTAGTGCGGGCAATGCGCCTCTGCTCGCGTCTTTGTTGACGCTCGTATTCACGCTGACGACGTATCTGTTCACGACGATACTCGCGCTCGCGCCGAGCCTGATCGTTCTGACCAAACGGCCACTGAGCCTGTACCGTTGTGCTGGATGTCGCGTAGATGCCTAATAGGAGAGAGAATGCCAGGAATGCCCCACCGATTCTGTTTCGATACTGTCTGCTTTTCATATTCAATCCTCCCTTTGACCAGGGAGAGTGGCAATCAACGTGCCAGATCGTGTGAGAGACGCAATTTACAAGCTTGCAGGTTTGTTGCAATTTCAAGGCTTTATAAATCCCCCACAGATACGCCGTTTTTGATTATTCCAGGGTCATTACGCCGCTCATCATAGGGTGCGCGGGTTCTGTCTCTCATCGTGGGCAGGACGAGAAGCATGTCGCAAACGCTTCGTCCAGTGACCATATCGTGTGCTGTACGGCGGACACCTTGCGAGTGCAAATAAAGGAACCCGGCAACGCATCCGCATTGCCGGGTTATCGTGCTGGCCCTGCCATAAACGGGGCAAGCCACTCTCTCGCGCCGGTAGAGCTTAACCTATCGTCGGTCTTGACAGTCTCGTTTGAGCCGAACCGGCGCGCGCGCTCGGCTCGCTCTGAACTTAAAGGGCAGCTTAAGGTCTCTTGTTGCTGTTACCGTTGCCGTTGCCGTGCGTCGTGTTTGAATTGCCGTGTGTGTTCCCGTTCAGAGTGGATACACCGGCCGTGTTGGCATTGCCGTTATTGTTCACGACGGTGGCCACATTGGAATTGGGATTGACACGCGGACTAATGTTGGCGTTGGTCTCGACCACGCCGTTGCGCGTCGCATTGTTGCTGCCGCTGTTACCGTTGGTCTGGTCGCCGCCGCAGCCAGCCAAGAAGCTGGCGACGATGAGCGCGACCGGGAGAGCTAAGGTTCGTCGCATTGAACTCCTCCTGTGAGTCAATTCTATAAAATCATTGTAGAGCGCGCAGGGAAGGTCTCCTACCTTTGACTTAAAGGCCCGAAGACCAACCGAGCCGTCTCATAAAAGACGTAAGCTTCCGGCCACCTCAAGCAGCCAAGGCAAGGTGTGGCCGGAAACTCTTCATCGTCTGACGGCCGACGAGCTTAAACCTTACCGGTAGACGTGCTCGCCGCGATTGCTGCGCCAGTCGTTCTCGAAATACTCTGCATCGTCGTCGTTACGGGCATTGACGCCCATCACGATGCCCCCGTTCTTGATCCCTTCCTCGTAATCCTTGACGCGCTCTTCCGGGATGCCTGCGCCCACCAGCGCCCCGATGATTCCGCCCGTCGCTCCGCCCGCACCTGCACCCGCCAGCGCCGCCGCTATCGGGCCGGCGACGATCAACCCGAGCCCCGGCAGAGCCACAGAAGTTCCGATGGCCGCGATGGCCGCCAGAGTCGCGCCGACCGTACCGCCGATGGCCGCGCCAGTGCCCGCGCCCTCCAGGGCCTTGTTGCCAAGCTCGGTCTCTCTTCCGCCGACAAAATGTCTGTTGCGAGTCTCGTCCGACATCAAAAGATTCACATCATCCTGGCCGTAGCCACGACTGGTCAGCGAGCCATAAGCGCGCTCAGCGCTCTCTCTGTCTCTGAATAGTCCGGTCACAGTGCGTGAGCGACCTGTCGAAGTACCTGTTGTTTCTGCCATTTTCTAAACCCTCCGATTCTAATTGTAAGTTTGATCAACGCCCCGGTATGCACTCTCACATACCGATTGCTCCGTATGCTTTCGCATTTCAAAACAATCGCCGCCACGCGTTCCGGTCTTTGAAAGCGGCCGCGTGTACGATTTTCGTTCCAAACTAAAGCGGCTATCGGGGATAGAAGCAAAAGACAGGCCACAACCCTTGATTTGGCGGGGAATCGGTCTTTGTCAGGAGAAATAATCGCGCCGCCGACGCACGCACCGGCAGCGCTTCGGGCTTAGCGTTCGCCCCCTGTTCAACTATCTTCCGGCGTTTCCACAACGCTCGGATTTAAGGGCCGCTCAAATCCATACTCGACCGAGCGGTTGACATCCGTCAGCTCACGCTGGCCCGTTTGAAGAAACCCCATCGCGGTGTAGAGCCTGTGAGCGTCTAGAAAACGCGTATCGCTCCAGAGAATCATCCGTCGGCAGCCCATTCGACTGGCATGCTCTATCGCCATCTCGACCAGCCGACGCCCGCAGCCCTGCCGCCGCAGGCTCGGATGCACGTAGAGAGTCTTTAACTCCGCCACCTCCCCTGCGTGCAGGAAGACCGCGCCGCTCGCTTTGACGAGGCCCGCGTCCTCGATTATCCACAGCTCGCCGCCGCTTTGGCGAAAGTAGGTCGCGGGGGCCGACAGATACGGCTCGTCCTGCTCGACATCGAGCCTGCAATCATACTCTGCGTAGACCTCTGCGATCAGAGTCTGGATGCCGTCCGTATCCTGCTCTTCGGCAGGCCTGAGCTGTAGTGGCATAAATGAAATGTAAAGCAGGTGTGTGCGTGTGCTCTGACAGATGCGCTCGTGACAGCCTCAGGCCAGAGCGCCCAGTTGTTTGAGCAGCAGCGCCCTGTCGAAATAGGCGTTTTCGCCCGCCAGCTTTCCCTCTTCATCGAAGGTGTAGACGGTGCAGACGGCGACCTTGAACGAGCGCCCTGTCGCCTCAAGGCCCTGCCAGTTGCCAGTGTGTCTGCCCGTCAGGGTCTGTTCGAGGACGATGGCATCATCGGCGATGTGGCGTCGCCGCTCCTCTATGCGCAGATCGGAAAAGCCGCCGCGCTCATTGAATCCGAACTCCTCATGCAGGGCGCGAATGCCCTTGTGATCCTCGAACGTATAACCGTTGAGGATCATGATCGCGCCCTGCCCGAAGGTTTCCATGATCGCTTCCATATCATGCGCGTTCTCTGCGCGCAGATGCTCATCCAGCAATCGAACGCGCACTCTTAACTGATCCTCTGTCCATGCTTTCGACATCACGGGTCTCCTCGCGGCTTTTCTCTCTTTCGCCTCCGGCGTTCAAGATAGCTTAAAACTTCAGGGTTCGGCTATTGACTTGATGCGGGTTCGGGTGTAAAAGCGGGTCAAGTATTCTGACACCTCGTCCATCATCGTTCAGATGTGCCAGCAAGACCATCTTAAAAGCATCTTAAAGCTGAAAGGAAACAAGCAATGGCTATTCGTTTAGGCGACACCGCACCGGATTTCACAGCACAGACGACCGAAGGCCCGATTAACTTCCATGACTGGATCGGTGATGGTTGGGCAGTCCTGTTTTCGCATCCCAAGGATTTTACCCCTGTCTGCACGACGGAGCTGGGCGAAGCTGCGCGCCTCAAGCCGGAATTCGACCGCCGCAACGTCAAGGTGGTCGGCCTCAGCGTTGACCCGGCCGACTCGCATGAAAAATGGGCGGCCGATATTGAAGAGACGCAGGGCACGGCCCTGAATTTTCCGCTCATCGCCGATGCGGATCGCAAGGTCTCAGACCTTTATGACATGATTCATCCGAACGCGAGCGATACTTTTACAGTGCGCTCGGTCTACGTCATCGGGCCGGACAAAAAAGTGAAGCTGATGATTACCTATCCGGCGAGCACGGGTCGAAACTTCGACGAAATCCTGCGCGTCATAGACTCGCTGCAACTGACGGCCAACTACAGCGTCGCGACGCCCGTAAACTGGAAGGACGGCGAGGACGTGATCATCGTTCCCTCTATCTCGGACGAGGATGCAAAGGCGAAATTCCCCGCCGGATGGAAGGCGCACAAGCCTTACCTGCGGGTCACTCCTCAGCCCAACAAGGCCGACGCAGCCAAAGGCGGCAAGTAAGAGATCGGACGAAAAGTCCAGCTCAGCAATAGAGGGCCACTCGCGACTTCATGCAAAGTCGCGAGTGGTTTTCTTTGGGGAACTTAAAGGAGCTATCCGACGGGGGACAAGAGAGAAGGTTGGCGGTGGGTAGTACGGGAAGCTACCCACCTACTCTTGCGGGAATCCTCTGTATGAGCGATTCTCAACGAGGTACTCTAAGACAAAGAGCAAATCGACCGCCCTTTCCAGAAAACCGGCACAGAGCCCTCTTCAGCGTCGCGCCTTCACCCCGAGCGACTTTTTAGCGCCTTCGGTTTATAATTATCTTTTGCATAACTTGAGCCATTAAAAGATCATAAAGGAGTACGCATGACCGCTGTAGAGAAGACAGGCAAGCGCCCGGCGACCGTAAGCTTTAAGGGCCGCATTCTTTTCCTGACCGATGATGTCTCTTTGATCCGCCGACAGCTTGCGGGTGGCGAAGACCTGCCCTTTGACCCGAACCAGGAGTTGATGAGCAACATCTCGACGGACGAGATTACGCCCGGCTGGGTCTGTTTTTATTATGACGAGACGCTGGGCCACTACGTTTATGTCGGGATGCGCGAGGGCGCTGTCGAGAAGGATGAAGTCAAAAATGGTGGCTTCTCCGTCGTCGTCTCAGGTCCCTCCAAAGGGTGCGGCTCGTCGCGCGAGACAGCGCCTTATGCTGAGAAGTGGGCGGGCATCGAGCTGGTCATCGCCCGTTCGATAGAGAAGATTTACGGACAGAACTCGCAGAACATAGGCCTGCTGACCTCGACAGACTTTGGCCTCATCGAACGCATCCGCCGCGGTGAAGAGATTCCTTTGGAAGAGTTCACGCGCGGCCTCGACCCGATCTCGAAATCAATCGTCGAGTACGGCGGCCTCTTCAACTACAACAAGGCGCGGCTCGCTGGCCAGGTGCAGCCTCCCGCCCTGGAGACTGTCGAGCGGCCGATGACGATTGTCGAGAAGATCATCGCGCGCCACGCTTTCGTGCGCGCAGGAGAGGTCGGCGTTCCGGCAGTCAAGCCTGGCGATGCGCTCTTCGCCGTGGCCGACGTGCGCTTTTCGCACGAGTACGTCACGCCGATGGCCGAATCGCTTTTTCGTCAGGCCTTGGGAAGTGAGGCGCGCGTGACCGAGCCGGAATCCGTTTTCGCTTTCCGCGATCACCTGACCTTCCTCGGCCGTGTCATGCCCGAGAAGCAGCGCGAGATGGGACTGCTTGAGCGCGCCGACGGGCTCGCCGTCACTCAGCAGGAGTTCACCTCGCGTCAGAACATACGCCTCTACGGCGAGACACCTTCGGGCGGCTCGGAAGCCATCTGTCATAACGCCGTCGTCGAAGACTTGGCGCTCCCGGGCCAGGTCGTGATCGGCACGGACTCGCACACCTGCATGGCGGGCGTCTTGGGCTGCTTTGCCTTCGGCGTCGGCTCGACCGACATGGCCAACGCCTGGTACACGAAAGATATACGCATCCGCGTGCCAGAGACCGTGCGCTATGTCCTGAAAGGGCGTAAGCACGCCGATGTGACGGCCAAGGACGTGATGCTCTATATCCTCGCGACGCCGTACATGAAATCGAGCAAGGGGATCGGCAAGGTGCTGGAGTTCGCGGGCGAGGGCTTGAGGGATTGGCCTATGGACGAGCGCGCGACGCTGACGAACATGGCGGTCGAAGCCGGAGGCACGACGGGCATCATAGAGCCCGACGACGTGACGCTCGATTACATCGTGCGCATGCGCGGCCTCGCCCCGGAAGAGGTGCGTGCGGGATTTTTGAAGAGCGACGAGGATGCAGAATATGCGGAGGTCTTCGAGATCAATCTGGACGAGATACGACCGATGGTCGCCACGCCTGGCGATCCGCGCAACGGCATACACATCACGGAGCTGACCGAGGAGGTAAAGATCGACATTGCCTACGGCGGTTCGTGCACGGGCGGCAAGATGGCGGATATGGATATGTATGCGGCCGTCCTGAAGCGCGCCGTCGAGCAGGGCCGAAGGGTTGCTCCGGGCGTTCAGCTCTTTCTGCAATTCGGCTCGCAGAAGATCAAGGAGTACGCGCAGAGTCGTGGCTATATCGAGATCTTCGAGCGCGCCGGCGCACACCTTATCGATCCGAGCTGCGGCGCTTGCATCAAGGCCGGGCCCGGCGCATCCAGCTCGCCCGATCAGGTGGTCGTCAGCGCACAGAATCGCAACTTTCCGGGACGCAGCGGCCCCGGCCAGATGTACCTGGCTTCGCCCTACGTCGTCGCCGCCTCGGCCATCGCCGGACACATCGTCGCGCCCGAAGAGTTCCTCAGCGAGCGCGAAGAGGAGCTGGTAGCTTAAAAACAGTGACAAGTGGCGAGTGACAAGTGACGAGCTCAAGGACTTAAAGCTTTTAAGTTTTTAGCTTTTAACTTGTCACTTGCCACTCGTCACTCGTCACTGCTTTCTTATGAGTTATGGGAAGTACGCTCTTATCGAGCGCGAGCGGCGGTTTCTCTTGCGAGATTTGCCCGAGCCGCTCTCGCGCGCGAGCGAGCATGTGCAGATCTGGGACAACTACATCACGGGCACGCGCCTGCGCCTGCGAAGGATTCGTGTGCCGCTCACAAAGGAGCGCATCTGGAAGCTGACGCAAAAGTACGCGCCTGCGCCGCCGGATTTTTCCCGCACAGTCATCACCAACATCTATCTTTCTCCGGCCGAGTACGAAGTGCTGTCCGTTTTCGAGGGCAACGAGATTCGCAAGAACCGCTACCCTTTCGAGCATGAGGGGCGCGCTTACTCCGTGGACATTTTCCTCGGCGCGCTCTGGGGACTGGTGCTGGCCGAGACCAGCTTTGAGACGGACGAAGAGATGCGCGCTTTCACCATGCCTTCTTTCGCCGTGATGGACGTGACGGAGGACGAGATGTTTACCGGCGCAAGACTCGTCGAGCTGACCATTGAAGACCTGCGCGCAGAACTCGCGCGCCGCCGTGAACAAGGGTGAAGTCAGTACGCCTGCACTCAATTGCCACCAGCTATTATGACGCCAGTCACCATCTACACCATCGGACACGGCCGTCACCCGTTCAGTCGGTTTCTTGAGCTGCTAAAGGAGCACGAGGTGGCCTTCGTCTGCGATGTCAGGAGCGTGGCGCGCTCGCGCTGGCCGCAATACAACGGGCGCGTGCTCTCCGAACTGCTCAATGAAAATGGGATCGGTTACGAGCATCTGCCGGAGACGGGAGGCAAAGTGGTTGCGCCGCCCGCTGAGCTGGCGCGCGGCCTTGACCGCATCATCGAGCTTGGCTCGGAAATGCGCGTCGCCATCATGTGCTCGGAATCGCAGCCCGTCACCAATCATGTTCAGCCGCGCGCCAACTGTCACCGCGTCGGCCTGCTCTCCGTGCCGTTGCGTGCGCGCGGCGCGCGCATTCTACACATTCTGCCGGACGGACGCCTGGCAGAATACGACGAATCCCAGCTTCCCTCGATCTGGTAGCGAGAAAAAGCCTCTACAAGTCTTAGCCCCTGGCTTCGGAGACGCGGCCTTCCAGGTTTTTGTCGTCGAGAGCGTAACGGCTGGCGAAGTAGATGGAGAGCAGAAAGGCCATGAACATGATGGCGGCGGCCGTCCAGAAGGTGACGAAGAGCGAGTGGTCGCTCATGTTATGTATCCGTCGGTCGGTTCCGTAGGTCGCAATCGCGCTGTAGATCAGCGCCGAAGAGATCAGTGGGCCCACCGTGCGCGCCAGACTGGCGACCGATTGCGTGACGCCCAGCACCGTGCCCTGCTCGCCGCGCCCGACGCTCTTCGACGCCAGTCCCGTCAGAGACGGAGTGGCCAGCGAGTTGCCGACAGAGAAGGTAGCGCCGACCAGCAGCAAAGTCATGAGGCCCGTATGCGGGCTCGTCAGCGGAATAACGAAGAGGCTCGCCGCAAAGAGGAGCGCCCCCGCGATGACGAGCGGCACTTCGCCAAAGCGCTCCACCAGTCGCCCGATCATCCCGCCCTGAATGATCGCCCCGATGACGCCGACAAAGACGAAGAGCCAGCCCGTATCATGCGCGTCGTAACCGAAGCGGTACATCGTAAACAGCCCGAACGAGGTGGTCATCACAGAGAAGGCGACGACGAAGAGAAAATAGATCGCGAGAATCAGGGCGAGCCTCGACTGTTTGAGCGCGACCAGTAGCTGCGACCAGCGACCTGTCGCCGCAGAGGCGCGCGCCGGATGATCCGGCGTGACGGTTTCCGGCAGCGTAAAGTAGAGCAGAAGGGCGTTACTGAAGGCGAGCCCGGCGGCGAAGAGAAAAGGTATCTGGATGCCCCAGCGGCTGAGGATGCCGCCGATGGCCGGGCCGAAGATAAAGCCTAAGCCGAAGGCCGCGCCGACCATCCCCATGCCCTTCGCGCGATTCTCCGGCGTCGTGACATCCGCGATGTAAGCCTGTGCGGTCGAGATATTGCCGCCCGTTATCCCATCTATGATGCGACCCGCAAAGAGCATCCAGAGCGCGGTCGCGGAACCCAGTATCAGAAACCCTGCGCCCGTGCCCAGCAAACTGAGAAACAGCACGGGCCTGCGGCCATATTTGTCCGACAATCTTCCAAGGATCGGCGTGAAGATCAACTGCATGATCGAGTAGGAGGCGAAGAGCAGACCGACGGCGCGCGGGCTGGCATTGAACCTTGTGCCCTCGACATAAAACGGCAGCACCGGGATCACTATGCCGAACCCGATCAGATCAATAAAGACCGTAATAAAAATGACCAGCAGCGGAGAACGTCGCATATAAAAAACAGTGGCCAGTGGCGAGTGACGAGTGACAAGCTGAGGACGAGTTTTTTTAGCTTTCAACTCGCCACTTGTCACTTGTCACTCGCCACTGCTTTCCTACCTTCTTCTGCCGCTCCCGTTCATCAGCAGTCTATCAAGGGAAGCCTGCCCGCCGCCGGCGATCAGGAGTCCTGTCGCCATCGCGAGCAACGAGAAAGGGTATTCAATGCCCCGGCCGAAGAACCCTCCCCAGTGGACGCCGAGGATGGCAACGATCATCACAATCGCGATGGCGAGCGCGCCTACTCGCGTGAGAAGGCCAACGAGGACGAGGATGCCGCCGATCAATTCCGAGAGCGCGGCGGCGGCCAGCCACAGCCAGCCCGGCCGCATAAAGGCGAACGGCGGCTCGCCACTGATGAAGGCGTTAAAGCCCTTGCCTCCCCACAAGCCCAGCACCTTTTGCCCGCCGTGTGCGATAAAGACGACTCCCAAAGCGATGCGCACCGGCAGGTTGATCCATGTCGGCGCAGTGGCGATTATTTTCCTGAACATCAAAGACACCTCGTCCGAAGTTGGTTTTCGATGGAAAGGCCAATATTAAATTATCTGCCGCCGATTGTCGCCCACAGAAGCAGCGGAAGGAAAGCCAAAGCGAGCAACTGCAAGGGCACGCTCGCAGCGTGGCCCTTGACAGTCCCCGACTGAACTTTGACGGCGGGCGCGAACCGTTTCACCTTCGACGTGCTGACGTTTCGATCATCGCAAACGGGCAGCGATGGCCTGTTTGGACTGCACGCCGACCATTCTGTCAACGAGCGCGCCGCGGCGGAAGATGAGCAGAGTCGGAATGCTCTGGACGCGAAACTCTGCGGCCGTCTGTGGATTCTCGTCGACGTTCAGCTTCGCAATCAGGTAGCGCCCGCCAGACTCTGCGGCCAGTTGATCCAGCACAGGGGCGATCATGCGACACGGCCCGCACCACTCTGCCCAGCAGTCCACCAGCAAAGGACGCTCGCCGGCCGCGCTCACCTCCCGCTTAAAGGTCGCGTCCGTCAAGACGCGCGGCCGATGCGTATCCGTGTCGCTCGCAGACCCTGATGAACTAAGCGGAGCGCCGCATTTACCGCACACGGGTTGTCGCCCGGCGGCGGCATTCTCCGCGACGCGATTTCGCGCCCCGCACTGCTGACAGGTAACGATACTCATTTCCCTGATTCCTCCCTACTTTCGTCCGAGCTTTTGAGCTTAACAAAGTTTCATCGCGAAAGTTTTTCGACTCGCCGGCCGGGGCCCGGGAAACCGCTGGACGGGAAAATAAAAGCGTCGGTGTGTGGAGTATCCATGCCATTAGAACTTTTATCCCTTCACCTTTGGGCTTCTCTTTTTCGCCTCCGCCCTTTTATCATGTGCTGGAACGAGGCAAGGGACGGGACGGCGGCGGCGGCGGGCGACCGCGCTTGAGCAGTGCGAAGAGGCATTGCTCGAAATCAGGATGAGCTATCAGAATATTCAACTCTCGATCAAAGACCGCGTGGGGCGCATCAGTTTCGCGCGCGCGCCACTGAACGTCTTCAACATCGCCATGATGCGCGAGATCAATGCTGCCGTCGCAGAGTGCGTGCGCGAGCGGGATCTGGTGGCGATTGTTTTCGAGGCCGGGCCCGGGATGCGCGCCTTTAGCGCGGGCGTCGCCATCGAAGAGCACGTCGAGGAAACCATCTATCAGATGCTGGATGCGTTTCACGCGATCTTTCGCGCGCTGGAGCAGGCAGGGAAACCGACCATCGCGGTCGTTGACGGCGCGGCGCTCGGCGGCGGCTGCGAGCTGGTCGCGGCCTGCGACATCGTCATCAGTAGTGACCGCGCACGCTTTGGCCAGCCGGAGATCAAGCTCGGCGTCTTTCCGCCCGTCGCCGCTGTCGTGCTGCCGCGTCTCATCGGAGAAAAGCGAGCGCGCGAGTTGATGCTCACAGGCGAATTGATCGATGCCACGGAGGCGCAGCGTCTGGGTCTGGTCAACTACGTGGTGCCATCACAGCAGCTCGCGCAGAAACTCGAAGAGATACTCATCAAGCTGCGCGAGCTGTCCGCGCCTGCGCTCGAAGCGACGCGGCGCGCGATTGATGCAGCACGCGGCCTCTCTTTTGAAGATGCCTTGAGCCGCGTCGAGAATCTGTATCTCAACGATTTGATGAAGACAGAGGACGCGCGCGAAGGCGTCAACGCCTTTATGGAGAAACGCAAACCCGTCTGGCGAAACAGATAATGTCGGAACGAAGGATGAAGGAAGAGGAATGAATAAGAAGTTCGCAGGCAAAATTATAAAGGATAGATCGAGAGCGAACGTGGCGACGCGGCTTCGCTTTACTACGCCTGCCGGTCGCTCTTCCCTCATCCCTCATCCCTCATCCCTCATCCCTGCTCTTCTGGCCCTCGTTCTTCTCCTTCAGGCATTTGGCCCGGGCGCATATTCGCAGGGCGTGCAGCAGAATACGAAAAGGCGTGCGCAGTCTTCTGCGCGTTCGCATGAGACGGCCAAGCCCGTCGAGCCTGAGATGGTCGAGAGTGCGATGGCCGCCGTCTGCACGGAGCGCGAGGCTGACCCGCTCGGCAGCGTCCCGATTGACGAGATGCAGGCGCGCCCATCGCTGCCCCTCACACATCCAGACGTCGTTGCCGGAGCGCGCCGCGCCGAACGGCTCCTGCCCGTCGCGCGCGAGCTCGCCGTCGAGGCGCTCAAGGGGCTGGCGGGCGAGTACGGACTTGCCTCTTTCAGAGTTCGCGCCGCCACTTTGCGGATCAGGGCCGTCAGGACAATCGAGCCCGATATGGATCTGCGCGACAACGCCGCTGTTGTCCTGAGCGATCCGCACACGATCAGCTTCGGGACGATCTTTCTTGCCGGGCTCAAGTCCGATGAAGGGATGACGAGCGTGCTGGCGCACGAGCTGGTGCATATCGGCGATGGAAGCAACAGCGTGCTGCGCCCGCTTTTCCGTCTCGTGGGCCAGCGC
>JADMIO010814570.1_pt1 | contig 25259 bp, 27 predicted proteins | sample 8958161 | NCBI WGS metagenome assembly JADMIO01 (sample SAMN16585339, study PRJNA669376) | soil metagenome | isolation source: Crop rotation soil | place: USA: Cullars Rotation, Alabama | collected 2011
CGCGACAACTTGTCCACGTGGAATTCTAAGCTTAGGATCCCAATGTGCTGGAAAGTTTGGAAGCCATGGTCACCGGCCGTGAGAAAAACCTGTACAGCATCTATAACAAGATGCATGAAAAAAACCTGTCCTTCGCGGAAGTCTTCGATATCTACGGTTTTCGCGTGATCGTGAAAGACACGCCGGCGTGTTATCTGGCGTTGGGCGCGCTGCACCACTTGTATAAGCCCATTCCGGGAAAATTCAAAGACTACATTGCCATACCGAAAGCCAACGGCTACCAATCCTTGCACACCACGCTGTTCGGGCCGTTCGGCACGCCGATCGAAGTGCAGATCCGCACCTTGGTGATGCACAAGATCGCGGAAGCCGGCGTGGCTTCGCACTGGCTATACAAGGAGAACGACGCGCAGATCAACGAGCTGCACATGAAGACACACCAGTGGCTGCAGAGCCTGCTGGAATTGCAGTCCGAATCGGGCGACTCCATCGAATTCCTGGAACATCTTAAAGTCGACCTGTTCCCGGACGAGGTTTACGTATTCACACCGAAAGGCAAGATTCTTTCGCTGCCACACGGGTCCACGTGTGTGGATTTTGCCTATGCGGTGCACACCGACATCGGCAACCGCTGCGTAGCGGCCAAGGTCAATCATGAACTGGTGCCGCTACGTTCAGAACTGCGCAACGGTGATCGCGTGGAAATCATTACTGCCGCGCACGCCAAGCCCAATCCGGCGTGGTTGAGTTACGTGGTCAGCGGCAAAGCACGCTCGCATATCCGCCATTTTCTGAAGACCATGCAATATGAGGAATCCTCGCAGTTGGGCGAGCGCCTCCTTAACCAGGCCTTGAGTGCGCTGAAGGCCCAGCCCGAGCATGTCGGCGAGTCACAATGGGAAAAGCTGCTCAAGGAGAATAGCGCCAAGTCCCGGCAGGAAGTTTTGGCTGACATCGGTCTGGGCAAGCAACTCGCCATCGTTATCGCGCGCGAATTGCTTTCGATCGCCGAACCAAAGGGCAGCAAAGGAGAAAAACTTCCCGGCAGCCTTATCATCCGCGGCTCGGAAGGCATGGCGCTGCAATTCGCCAAATGTTGCCATCCCATCCCGGGCGATCCGATCATCGGCTTTCTCAAGAAAGGCCACGGCCTGGTCGTTCACACCCACGATTGTCCGGTGGCGCGCAAGACGCGCGGCGATCCTGAAAAGTGGCTGAACGTGGAATGGGCCCCCGACACCAAGAAGCTGTTCTCGGTCAACATCAAAATGGTGGTATCCAATCACCGGGGCGTCCTCGCCAAGGTTGCAGCAATGATTACCGAAACCGATTCCAACATCGACAACGTCAGCCTGGAGCAAGGGGATTCAAGCGCCTACACGATCATTCATTTCACGCTGCAGGTGCATGACAGGCAGCATCTCGCGCGCGTCATGCGCAGCCTCCGGCGCGTGCCGGAGATTATCCGCATCTGGCGGCTCAAGGGTTGACCCTGAAATCACAATTCCGGCACAATTCTTACGCAAACACGAAGGGGAGTAGCTTAACAACGGTGGCCGTCAACACGGGCAGCAGCCCCGGTGCCGTTGGCAGCGCAAGCTGTCGCGAGACCTTTACCAGCCGGTAAAGGTTTTTTTTTCGCCCCGACTTTCCCGCCTGGTATTTCCTTGGGGGCGGGACAATGCGATGGACTTTCTTTCGGTCGGGTTCTTCTCTTCGCTGCTAACAATCGTCGCCATTGATCTTGTGCTTGCAGGCGACAATGCCATGGTGATCGCGCTAGCCGCGCGCTCGCTTCCCGCGGAATTGCGCAAGAAGGCCATCTTGTGGGGAACGGTTGGCGCGATTGTCATTCGCGCCGCGATGACGGTCGTGGTGGTTTGGTTGCTAATGATGCCAGGCTTGCGCTTCACCGGCGGAGTTGTGCTGGTGTGGATCGCTTACAAGCTTCTCGTACCGCACGCTTCCAAAGACAATCTGCACGCGCATCGTGTCGCTACATTTTGGGCGGCGATGAAGACCATCATCATCGCCGATGCGTTCATGGGACTCGACAACGTGCTTGCGGTCGCGGGCGCCGCGCAAGGCAGTTTCATGCTGGTCTTTGTGGGCTTGCTGGTCAGTATTCCGTTGGTGGTCTGGGGGAGTACCTTGCTGCTGAAGTGGATCGATCGTTTCCCTGCGCTGATCTACCTTGGCGCGGGCGTGCTCGCGTGGACCGCCGCCAAGATGATGTTGGATGAACCCCTGCTCGTTGTCTACCTGCACGGGCATCCCATTATCAGGGCAGCGGTGTACCTCACGGTTGTTCCGGGTGTACTGCTGGCCGGTTCGCTCACCGCACGACGGCGTGCTGCCTTCCGCTAGTCGCGCGGGCGCTATAATTCGGGAAGCAGGCGAGAGACGGAGTATTTATGCACACAGCCGCTGCACGCCCTGGCACTCGGCCGAATGCCTTGGCGCATTTTTTTGCCAGTTGTTGCATGGCATTCTTTGCCGCAACAGGGCTGGTCTCTGCGGAGGAAATGTCAACGATTCCCCCGTCACGCAGTGAATCCCTTGAATTGCCCGGTTTGACTGCCGGGTGCCATATCTGTGAGTGGCGCCCGAAACTAAATCAAATGCCTGCGCCGGCACAATGCGGCAGTGACGCGTCCGGTGCATCAAAGGTCGGGCTATTCGAATGCGGCTTTGCCGAAGATTGCCAGCGGCAATGTCACTTCCTGCGTTGCGCGACCGACTAACGGTGCTTTGACGCCGTCCGTCCTGAGTCCTCACATCATTGTCTTTTGTGCCTTGAGCGACCAGCGGGTCGTCGGGCGACGACGAATTTCTGGGTAAATGACGGGTGGATGAACCAATCCGCTCGTCAGAAAATCATAACCCTTTGATATCGAGATCGAAATCATTGATGGCACGGCGGTTGCAAAGGTAAGGCTCCCGATTCACTTCGCGCGATACACGTCTTCCGCGAAGATTTAAAAAGGTGCGCTGCATGATGTTTGATTCGTCATCGGACTTGACGGGCCGGCCGGCTAAAGGGTTCTACAACTTGGTGCAGGAGGGACTCCAGACCCTGTTCCATCTGCTGCTCTTCTCCCTGTTACTGCTGGGCTTCGGCGGGCTCATCTACAAGGCGCTACGCAGCGGGGGATGGATCGAGACCTGGCTAACGAACCTCTGGAATCAGCACCCTGCCATGGCCGTCGTAGTGCTATTGGGCGCAATCGCTGGCATCAGCGGCGCACGCCGCTTTTTCAACAATGGGGCGGCATGGGGAAAACGCGGGGATCTGCTCGTCTACGGTTGTCTCGCGCTGGGTCTGTTTTTCGCCTTCAAGCTTCTCGTTACCGGCTCGCTATAGCAGCGGCGGCCACGTAGAACAGCGACAGATCTCAGGTGCTGTCGCTGCGCGACAACACTGTTCTGACTGCCGCGCGGCCAACCCAGCACCTCAAAAACAAAGGCCGCGTTTCCGCGGCCTTTCTCACTGCCGCTTGCCTCAGGGCCGTTCCATCTTGCATGTTGTCGGCAAGGCCGTATCCTTGGCCTCCACGCGGCCTTCGGTTTTGAACCCCATGCCAGTTCGCTCGACGTCGTACTTGACGCCCTTGCTACCCGCCTTCACAAAGCTGGAAATAAATAAGGGCTGGAGGAGTTCGTGGTTGTCCGAGCGCATTTCGACTTCCCCGGTAATGCTCTGGTATTTCATGCCTTCGAGGGCTTTTGCCACCTTTACGGGATCAGTGGACTTCGCCTGATTCATCGCTTTGGCCAGCATTTCCATGCCGTTTTTCAGCGACAGGAAAAAGTAATCATCCTTGGCGTCTGGGAAACGTTTGCGATAGCCTTCCGCGAGTGCGTTGGAACCCGCATCACCGACGTTGTTGTGCCACATGCTGACTTGCCGCACGTCCTCCCCTGCCTGTCCGATAGCAGTCGGGCCACCGACAATACCAGCGTAATAAGTGTAGAACTCAGCCTTGAGCCCCGACTCTTTGGCGGCCTTGACCAGCAATGACAAGTCATTACCCCAGTTGCCGGTAATGATGCTGTCCGCGCCCGAAGCTTTGATTTTGGATACATAGGGCGCGAAGTCCTTGACCTTGCCCACCGGATGCAAGTCGTCGCCGACAATTTCGATGTCAGGCCGCTTTTGCGTGAGCATCGCTTTGGCGGCCCGCGACACCCCCTGGCCAAAAGCATAGTCCTGATTGATCAGATAGACCTTTTTGATACTCTTTTGCTGCGCCATGTAGTTGGTCAAGGCCTGCATCTTCATATCCGTGTCCGCGTCGAAGCGAAAGTGCCAGAAGGAACACTTGTCGTTGGTGAGACTCGGATCCACTGCGCCGTAATTCAGGAACAGGATGGATTGGTCTGGATTACGGCTATTGTGTTTAGTCACGGCATCCGACAACGCGATCGCCACATTCGAGCCGTTTCCCATGAAGAAGTAACGGATACCTTGGTCGGTCATCTGTTTCAAGGAGATCAGCGCCTCCTGAGGGCTGCTCTTGGTGTCGAACGTTTCCAGTTCAAACTTGGTGCCGCCCAGGACGCCCCCGGCCGCGTTAACGCCTTCCATCGCCAACAGGGCTTCACGGGTCCCATGCTCGCCGACGTTCGCAAATGGCCCGGATAGTGGATCGAGATACCCGATCTTGATGGGGCCGGCAGCCAAAGCCGGACTGGCCAGTTGCAGGATCGCGACCAGGCCTAGCAGGCCACGACAAACTCTGATGAATTGCATGATTGCTCCTCGGTATCGGTGTTGTAATTCGTGAATCAACGCGTTGCACAGCAATGTTGTCTCGCTACGCCTGCAATCGCGCCGTCGACCTTCGCACTGCCTAAACGTCAATCGGCCGCATTCGTTTACCCCATCGCTCGGGCCTTTCGCACCGGATTGGCAAGGCTGCCCAATCCGTCGATTCGGCATTCGGCCAGATCGCCGTCATGGATGACCACCGCCCCCGGCGTACCCGTGCTAATGATGTCCCCGGGGTACAGGGTCGCAACGTGCGAATGGAATGAGACCAGGAAATAAGGCGAAAATGCCATATTCGCAACCGTTTTCTGGCGATGCAGTTTGCCATTGCAGTAAGTCGCGACCTGGACGTTATTCAGCACCGGTACCTCGTCTGGCGTGATCAGCTCCGGGCCGAACGAAAAAAAAGTATCGAAATTCTTGGCGCGGGTCAGGAAGCGCGGATTCCTCTGCAGTATGTCTTCCGCGGTCATATCCAGAATCAGACAGTAGCCGGCGATATAGTCAGGTGCCTGCTCTTCCGTAATGTGGTGACAGTTGCGCCCGATAATCACGCCGATCTCCGCCTCAGCCGTCACGCGCTCCGATTGCCACGGCAGTTCGATAATGTCGCCGGGCCCGATGATGGTGTTGTCGCATTTCATGAACGAAGCCGGCTCGGTCGGGAAAGGCGCATTAAGGTCAGCAGCGTGGTCCCGATAGTTAAGTCCGATGCCCAGGATCTTGCGTGGACGTCGGTACAGCGGGCCAAACCGGACGCTCTCGGGACGCAGCGCACGCGGCGTTTGCAGTGCATCCGTGAGGATGGCGGGCTCGATGCCCCGCAGGATCAGCTCGTACAGATCTTCCGGCCAGCTTTTGCCCAGATGGCTGTTAATCGCCGCAACGGGAACGATTCCCCCGGGAGTAACGACCGCAGCTTGTTCTCGTTCGTCATGTTGGATGGTACAAAGGCGCATAGGGGGGCCCCAATTGTTTTTATGGGGCGAGAGTATACGACGCGGCTGCACGCGAATGGGCAAGTAATCCTTGCCAATCGCCCGCTAGTTAAGCAAGCGCAGCGGGCTTATTTCTGCACCGTAAAACGGCCGCCGCCAAGCACCCCATCCTGTACCAGCGCAACCAGTCGCGCATAGGATTGATAAAAATCGCTGTCTCCCGATGGCGTCCCGATTCGCTGCGTCTCTTCCCGCAATCGGCGATACATGGCAAAACGCTCTTCGAGGATTCTCGCCCACTCGAACGTCAGATCTTCGGTCTGGACGTCGCGAAAACCCGCAGCCCGCAATAAGTTGGGATAAGTCGCAAAACTCTGTATGGACTGCGCGGCAATGCCTCGCCACATGGACTGCGTATCTGCTTCGTTCAATGTCTGGTGCGTGGCCCAGTCGGTGAAAGTCAACCGTCCGCCCGGTTTGAGCACACGGTAAGCCTCGGACAGTGCCGACTGCTTGTCGGGCACATGCAGCAGGGCCTCCTGGCTAATCACCGCGTCCATTGACTCCTTCAGGAGCGGCACGCCCGCAACATCCGCGCGCACGACACGTACGGAGCGTGCGAGACCGACCTTTTCGCAAAGATCGCTGGCACCCAAAGCGCGGTCCGGGTTAAGTTCAATGCAGGTCACCACTGCGCCGTACCGGTAAGCCAGATAGCGTGCTGGACCACCCAGGCCGGCGCAGAAATCTGCAACCTGGCAGCCGGGGCCGATGTTCCCCCGCACGGCGAGAGCGTCCACCATCGCCAGGCCACCATAGTGGTCCTGATCAAACGGAAATAAATCTTCCGGTGCAAGCGCACGCGACGACGGTCCTCGCCGCGCATTCGCGCTTGACAGGATTTGATCGCGTGAAATGGGATGACGACTATAAAAGGCCAGAACGTGCTCGGTGTTTTTCATACGTGGGCGATCCGGGCGATCAGGTCAGTGTACAGGTCGATACTCTATAATTGCGCCGCGCTGACCCGCCATACCTAGGGATTCAGGGAGAAAAAGGCAATGAAATCGATTTTGTTTGGTTGCATGCTAGCGCTCTTCGCGCCTTTGGCCAGCACTTTCGCGGCCAAGTCAGACTCCTGCGCGCATTGCCATGGCACCGATGGCAACTCCACCGCGAGCAGTTATCCCAGTCTTGCCGGCCAAACCCGGGAATATCTTTATCGGCAAATAAAGGCCTTCAAGGAAGGCCAGCGCAAAAACGCGATGATGTCACCAGCGGTCGCAGTCTTGTCCGATCAGGACATGCAAGAACTGGCCGAATACTTCTCCGGGCAGACTCTGATGCGCAGCACTGCCAAAACTGATCCAAACATCGTAGAGCAGGGCAAAAAAATCGCAACCGAAGCGCAATGCGTTAGCTGTCACCAACCCAATTTCAAAGGGCTGAACGAATTCCCGCGCGTCTCACGACAAAAATACCCCTACATTGCCAAGCAACTTAAGGATTTTCGCGACGGAACCCGCTCGAGCGATATCATGGCGCCAAGCGCCAAGTCTCTTACCGACGAACAGATAGAAGCGCTTGCCCAATATTTGACGAGTCTTTGAAGCTGGGCAACCGGATGCAACGAATGGGCTTGCCATGGCTCACTTTGTCGCCGCAAAGCTACGTAGCAGGGCGATTGGAAAAGCCTGCAAGGCCTTTAGTGGTCTACGCGAAAAAAATGGCGCCGCCCCATTCGTCGAGACTGCGCCATCTGCTTATTGGTGGGCCGTGCAAGGATCGAACTTGCGACCGTTGGATTAAGAGTCCACTGCTCTACCAGCTGAGCTAACAGCCCATTTTTTGAAGCCGCGAATTCTATCAAAAAATGCGCACTAAAGCCGCATTCGCTGCATTATCGTTCCGGCAGCTGGATCGGAACGTCGGATGCGGGAATGGTTCGTGCATAATATCCTGACAGCGCTCGTGCAGCGACTTGGAACTGAATTTGGCTCGCTTGCGGTCGCATGACGGCAGTCGCAAGCAATTTTTCGTCACTCGCTGGCTACGACGGCAAGGAGCAATGTGAGAAACGATTTCAAGGCTGCATCGGTTCTGGAGCGTCTGGGGCAGTCGCTAACGGATGCCGATCTTGATTACCAGGCCGGCGAAGGAATCCATGAATTCATTGTTCGGCTCGGCGGCATGCGCCACGTTGTCGACTTCACCGATGACCTGATGGAGAAGAAGAACGATAAGGATCTCAGCGTCGTCATTCTCGGAATAGTAGAGCGCGCCTCGACCCAGTCGCTGCCCGTTCATTTCATGGTGCGCAGCGATAATTTCGACAAGATCATACAAGCCCTGAAGCACTAACCCGCGCTGCAAAGCTTAGCAACCTGCTTGCCAAAGTCCCTCACGCGGGCACTTCAGCCTTTCACCGCGGCAATATTCGAAACCACAGGTGACCTTGTAGGGAGCGCGCGTTCGCTCCACACGCTTTGAGCATTCGAATGCTTACGAAGGACGCAGAAACTTCAGCGCCAACGAATCCCACTTGGACCGATCGTAACCGTACTTCTGATACATGCATTCAGCGACGAACACCTTGGCCGCCGTACCCGCTGGCCACGTCCTGTGTCCTTCCGACCGAACGACCTCATCGGGAAGGTATTGCCACGGCTGATAGGTATGCCAGTCACATTCAAGCACCACGTCACCGTCGTCGTTTTTCCGTAAGCAGGCGTCGGTGGTAAGGCGCAGAAAATCGTCCGACATGACGAACTTTGTTTTGTGCACAGGCGTCGCGATCTGGGTGGGCATGGTGGCAGCATCCAAGAAGGTGAGTGAGTTGATTAACGCGAGATGCGGTAGTGGTTTCACCGCATTGGGTGGCAAACTACAGCTTCGTCCTTGAGTGGAACAAGCGGTGAACACGCGCCGTGCCGTAGTCGCTGGACGACTCTTCGTAGGCAATTTCCTACGACATCCGCGTAGTGGGCGCCACGATGGATCGAGTCGGTTGGCGAAGGGTCACTCTCAGGCCGTTTTATGCTGTGATGGCACCGTCAACGCCAGAACTAACCTACCAGATCGTTCAGCATCGGGACCCAAAACGGGATCAAGGCGATGATTATGACTGCCAGATTTCCTGCAAGGTAGAGCAACTCGTCCACGGCGTTCACGCTATTTCCCTCGTTGCCAGGCGATCGCGCGGCATTGTGCGAGTCAGCCTGCGTACCAGAGAAAAGAAGCTTAGCGAGTCACTTTAGCCTTACGGCGGCGGCGCCATAATCTGTCCGGGCTATTCGTGAGAGAAAGAGTCGCGACGCCGCCCGACATCGCGCTCGCGAGCACAACCGACGGATGCTTTACGTCTGTCGTACGTTCTTGACTGCGGGCGTCTGGGGGATTGGCAGTTCAGACAACCCTCTAAACTTGCGGATCAGGTTCACGGTTGACGCATGTTGCATCATCAGCGAGAGCTCGAGTTGGCCCAAACTTAGTTTATAAACCTCTGCAATCCGGGTCTCGATCGCGGATGCCGCATGGTGAAGTTCAGACGTGAATGTCGCGATATCTTCATGAAAGGCTTCGCGCGATGCGGCCAAAATTGAGAATACCAGGATGGCCAGGATAACGAAGCCAATGGCTACTTCACTGTAGCAGAGGAAAAGCGGTATGCGGGATGTTGGCACGATGTGGGAAAACGAGGCCGGAGTCAGCAGCTCGAAACTGAATTTTGCAAATTGCCAGAAACCTGCGCTGTCGGTTCCTGTGAAGTAATCCGGATCAACACGATAAAGTGAATAGTATTCGAGCGCATAGATCAGCATTGAAAGCATGACCGTGTAGCACCAAGATGCCATCAAATGCAGTTCAAACAGTTTTCGCTTGACGCGTCTATCGAATCTGTCCGCGGCGATCACCGCAAGCGCGTGCGAAGCATATAACTTCATTTTTTTCGTGGATGCTCGCGATGCGCGCGCCGAACCGGGACGGACAATTTTCGAAGCGCCGTCATTCGAAGTAAACGGCTCGTGGCGGAACTTCGAACGCCAGCTGCGGGTGACGTTTGCCAGCCGGAGGAATAGAGGAGCGGCGTATGCGTTATGTAGCCTACGCACCAAGTGGATGGCCAGGAACGCCCCCATCCCAAACATCGCCACATAAATCACAGGGGGCTCGCTTTGTACTGCGACGAACGCGCAAATAATCGCGAGCGCATACAGGACGATGGTAGATCGCGTTTGCCGGATACCGGAAACTAGTATCCAAAAAACGAGTGACAGGAGGGGCCATTGACGAGGAGCCCTGTGGCCATTTGTGATCATCGACAGTGTGCACAAAGCTTTGCTTGGCTCATGATGCCTGCCACAGTTTGCGACACCATAAGCATCCGCAAGCGACCCGCGTAGCTCTATTGCACTATAGGGCGGCACAATATTTCTCACAAACGACGCGGAAATACCGGTTTACTTACAGCGCGCACCATACGTCTCTGCCGTATCAATCAATAAGCCGCTGATTCGATGGTAAGCGACTAGCGATGGTCAGCGATTGAACTTGTAGTTCGCGTGGTTATACCTAATCTGGTGTCACGAAACGCGACAAGCCGTATTAAGTGCAGGAGGTCGGCACGTCACGATATTGGGGACCGCATCCAGATGTTCCCGGTATGCACATTCACAGACAAGCACGCTAGCCCGGATTTCGCTAACGCTCTGCAATGTGAATGGTAGGCGGTGCGAGACTTGAACTCGCGACCAACGGATTAAAAGTCCGCTGCTCTACCAACTGAGCTAACCGCCCAAAAAAAGAGGCGAATTCTACCGGCCCGCCAGTTGATGCGTCAAACCAGAGATGCGCGATGCCGCCAAGACCGGTTGATCAGGACGGTTTTGTATAGCGTGTGGGATCCGCGACCGCTGCGGCAAGGAAGCCTGCGCGGCGGATGCGGCAGGCATCGCAAACGCCGCACGCTGCCCCCGTGTGGTCGGCCTGATAGCAGGATACCGTCATAGCAAAGTCAACGCCGGCCTCGATACCGGAGCGGATAATCTGTGCCTTGGTCATGCTGACCAATGGCGAAAGGATGCGCAGTGGGTGCCCTTCTATCGCTGAGCGCGTCGCAAGATTGGCCATCTTTTCGAATGCTTGCAAATACTCAGGCCGACAATCGGGATACCCGGAATAGTCCACTGCGTTGGCGCCTATAACGATCGCATCCGCATTGAGTACTTCGGCCCAAGTCAGTGCCAGGGACAAGAATATGGTGTTCCTGGCCGGGACATATGTCACAGGGATGTTCTTGCCGACTCCGTCGATCGGCACGTCGATGGAATTATCGGTGAGCGCCGATCCGCCAAAAGTTTGCAAGTCGAGCCGGAAAACGCGATGTTCTATGGCGCCCAGCGCGTGCGCAACGCGCCTGGCGGCATCCAGCTCGGCCTGATGGCGCTGTCCGTAATTTACGGACAGCGCATAACACTGGAAACCATCGCGCGCCGCCAGTGCAAGTGCAGTTGCGGAATCCAGCCCGCCAGACAACAGTACGACGGCCTTCATCTGGTCTGGTCTCTACAACATGCTTAGCTATGCGCAACACCGGCTACTTGAGCTTGGCCAAACGGCTCTTTGCCTTCTCCGAGGCGTCGGTCCCGGAAAACCTGGCGACCAGTTCTTCAAACGTCTTGCGTGCCGCAGGCGTGTCACCGAGGTTACTTTCCGCCGTGCCGATAATCAGCATCCCATCTGGCACCTTCGCGCTTTCCGGATAGGTGCCCAGAAGGCGCCGCTCAGCTTCGATGGCTGCACGATAGTCCCGCAATTGAAAATAACATTCCCCTATCCAATACTGCGCATTCGGCGCCAGCGCGTGTTTCGGGTAAGTCTTCAGGAAACCATCGAAGCCGCGGATTGCAGCCAGATAGTCGTTGAGCCGGTAGCTGCTGTACGCGTTGTCGTAGACGCGCTGTATCGCGGCCTGATCAGTTGCGGACAGAGACGCAGGCGGCAATGAGCTTGTGACCGCAGTTGCGGTCCCTGTCGCGCCCGGAACCGCGGCGGTAGTTGGGGTAGCGGTGCTATTCGTAGAGCCCGCTGGCGGCGCAGTGGAAGTTGCGGCCGCTGTCGCGGCAACTGGCGGCGGTGCTACCGGGACGGCGATGTTCGATCCCACCGGTTGGGGAATGTTCGCAGCAGTTGCTGAACCTTGTTCGAGCCTGCGAATGCGTTCTTCCAGAGCAGCAATGGTTTCGTGCTCCTTCTTGCTTGCGTTGAGCTGTTCAATCCGCCGCAATCGTGTATCCAGGTCGACATACATGTCGCGCTGACGTTTTTGTGCATTGGTGATGTCGTTGGTCAGCACTTCGATCTGACCACGCAACCGGCTCAGTTCGCCGTTCAATGCTTCCACCTGGTTCAGCAGCTGAACAACCCCTTTGTTGTTCGACGTGGCTTCAGCCTGGGGCGGTTTTTTAACCGGTGCGGCTAGCTCAGCCTGCGCCAGGATTACCGGCGAGCCACTGGACTCATGCTCGTGCGGCAGTCCACCGCTATGCGGGGAAAGCATGGGAAGAGATTCCTGCAGGCTTGCATCTGATAGCGCCAATGTCGCGAACGGCAGCATTGTTAATGCAACCAGGGACAGCCATCGCTGCCCCTGCCTGATCTTATTGAACCGCACCCGGGGCTTCGATGCAGGCCGGATTACCATGATCTTTCCCGAGGTTGCCCGGGCAAAGAAAAAGCGCGCCGCAAATGCGACGCGCCGATGCTGCACGAACGAGGGACCATTACTGCGGCTCGTTCGGGTAAACGATATCAGCCCGCCGGTTCTTCGCCCAGCTGTCCTCGTCCTGGCCGAAAGCCACGGGCTTTTCGGCACCGAAACTGACCGTCTCTATTTGCTTGTCGGCTACACCGGAAAGGACCATGGCGCGCTTGACGCTTTCGGCACGGCGTTGTCCGAGGGCAAGGTTATATTCCCGGCTGCCACGATCATCACAGTTACCCTGCACTGCAATTCTGAAGTCGGTATGTTCCGTCAGGAATTTTGCGTGCGATTCGATGACTGGCGCGTATTCTTCCTTGATGTCGTACTTATTGTAGTCGTAGTAAATGCTGCGTTTGGCGAGCGGGCTGCCCGGCTCCTTGAGCTGCGCCCATGCGTCGCCTTTAAGTTGCGAACCCCCTACCCCGGCCGCTGGTAGCGGCTTCACGATTGCCTGATCGGTTGGCTGGCTTTGCTGGCGGCGCTGTTGTTCGTCAAGCTGACGCTTGAGTTCTTCCTGTTCCTTGGCGATCTTTGCCTGCCTATCGGCGTCCTGCTCCTTGGACGTGGCCGGTTTCTGATCAGAGAGATCTCGTTGCTCGATATCAGCGCTTTTTTGTCCCTGGCTCGCACACGCGGCAAGCAAGAAAAGCAGGGACACGACAATTAAACTATTTCTCATTACTGCTCCTTTCGGCGATCGTTCGGAAGTGGTCCCCACGCAGGTTCACGAATGTCTCCGGACTGCGCGGTAATTTTTTGCTTGATCCGTCCATCGCTCGACACGGCGGCTAATATACCACGCCCCTTTACCTCGGACGCGTACAGGATCATCTTGCCATTAGGTGCAAACGTCGGCGATTGGTCGAGCCCGCCGGCAGTGAGAATCTGCATCTGCCGCGAAGCAATGTCCTGCACTGCGACGTTGAAGTGCCCTTCGTTGCGATGAATGAAAATGAATGATTTCCCATCCGGGCTGTAGCGTGGCGTTACGTTGTAGTTGCCTTCGTAAGTCATTCGTTCGGCGTCGCCCACGCCATCTGCGCGCAGACGGTAGACCTGCGGACTGCCTGCCCGGTCTGAAGTGAACAGAATATATTTCCCGTCCGGTGAAAAGTTCGGTTCGGTATCAATTGAAAGATTGCTGGTCAAGCGAGCCAATCCGCTCCCGTCCGCCGCGATCAAATAGAGGTTCGATGTTCCATCCTTTGTAAGAACAACCGCAAGGCGTTTGCCATCCGGGGACCATGACGGCGCAGAGTTCGAGCCTTCGAAGTTGGCCAGGACAGTACGTGTCCCGTCGAGCAAATTGTGGATGAAGACAATCGGTTTGCGCCGCTCGAACGAGACGTACGCGATGCGGCTTCCGTCTGGCGACCATTGTGGTGAAATGATCGGTTCCTTATGCGCGAGGATGAAGTCGGAATTGAAACCATCCGCATCGGAGACTTGCAGCTCGAAGCGGTTGTCGCCTTTCGTCACGTAACAGATCTTGGTGGCAAACACACCCGGATCGCCGGTGAGCTTTTCGTAAATCAAGTCGGCGATTTTGTGCGCCGTGAAGCGCAGCTGCGGTACTCTGACAGTGTAGGAAAACCCGAGCAGTTGAGACTGCTTGGCGACATCCATCAACCGAAACCGCACTTCGGCACTGCCGTCGGTCTTCTCGACCACACTGCCGATGACCATGGTCTCGGTTCCTTCGCTTTTCCAATAACGATAATTGATATCGGATGGCTCTGACGGCAGCGGACGCGCGCTACCGATCGACCCGAGCTTGAACAAGCCGCTTCTTTGCAAATCAGCGGCGATGATTTGCGCAACGCGATGTACGAAGCGCTCCTCGCCGGCAAACGGCACAACTGTTATCGGAATCTGGTTGGCACCGCCACCGATGATCTCGATGGCCAGCGGCGCGGCAGCAACGCCGCGTCCGAAGACGCCAAGGCACAGCATGACGGCGAGGGCCGCGACAGTGTGGCGAACACGGAATATTATTTGGAAAGGCTGCAATATTGAATGAGTCATCGGTCTGTTAATCTTTCGGTCGAAATACCAGGTTCAATTCTCTAAAATTCTCCTGAAACAGGTCTGGATCCGTCGGCACAGGCAGTGTATGAGCAGCTGCAATGGCATGCTCTACTGCCCTATCGTAAGCCGGGTTGCCGCTCGATTTTTTCAGGGTTGCGCTCAAAATCTCTCCTCCCGGTAGTAATACCACCTCGAAGCGGGCTTCCGGATTGCCCTCTATGCTGGGCGGAACGACAACGCGGCTTTTGATCTTGTTCTGGATGCGCGCTCTCCAGTCATCAATGAGTTTTTGCTGCGCGGCCCGAGCGGCAGCCTCGGCCTGGCGCTTGCCTTCCTCGGCTTCGCGCAGCTTGCGCGCAGCCTCCTGCTGCTGGCGCTCTCGCTCCATCGCAGCGGCACGCTGCTTTTGTTCTTCTGCCCGTTTTGCTTCATCAAGGCGACGCTGTTCCTCATCGCGCTTGGCTTGCTCAGCACGGCGTGCTTCGTCCTCTTGGCGCAGCTTTTCCTGTTCTGCCCGCTTCTGTTCTGCCTCGGCTTTGCGTTGCTCTTCGGCGGCTTTGCGCTGCTCTTCTTCCACCCTGCGCTTTTCCAGCTCGGCTTTTTTCTGTTCTTCCTTGCGCTCCACCTCCGCTTTACGTTGCTCTTCCTTGCGCTCCGCTTCCGCTTTCCGCAGCTCTTCCTTACGCGCGGCCTCGGCTTTCCTTAGCTCTTCGCGCTGCGCGGCTTCTTCTTCCTTCTGCTTGCGCAGCTTTTCCTTGAGCTCGATATCGGCAGCCGACGGTTTAGGCACCTCCACCTTGGGGGGTGTTGGCGGCACTACTTTTTTGACTTCCGGCACTGGTGCAGGCGGTGGCGGCTTTGGAATAACTTTGGGTGCCGGCGTGGGCGGCGGCGGCTCGGGCAGCGGCGCTGACTTCTTGGCCGGCTCGGGCAGTTCTTGCCATAAGTCAACCACGATGGGGCCCGCGACTTTCTTCTGCCAGCTCAGCCCGAATACCAGAAAGCCGAAAAACATCAGGTGCACCAGCACTGCAAGTGCGCCGGAAGCAAGGCGGCCGGGCTCCTTGAGCGTCTGCACCACTCACCCCGACCGTGGCTTTGCCAGCAGCCCAACGCGCTTGACCTGATTCTGCTGCAACATGTCCATGATTTGAATCACGACTTCATACTTGACGTCTTTGTCCGCCGAGATGACCACAGGCTGATCCGGTTTCTTCGCCTGCTTGCTCTTGATCATTCTGATCAATTCCTCCCGATTGACCGGGCGCTCGGCGTTGCCTTGGTCACGATCAGTCAAGGACAGCGCACCGCCCACGCGGATGGAGATTTCCATGGGCATTGCCGGTGGCGCGGATGATTTTCCGATAGAAGGAAGATCGATCACCCCGGGATTCATGAGTGGCGCGGTAACCATGAAGATCACCAGCAAGACCAGCATCACGTCGATATAAGGCACGACGTTGATCTGGTTCATCAGGCGCGGGTGACGCCGGCGGTTTACGGCCATATTTAATCAGCCCGGGTTGAAGACAGGGTGAGTGCCGGTATGTGCTCCAACGGTTTGCGCGCCGGCCTGACGCTGCAGAATGTTGGAGAACTCTTCCTGGAAGCTATCGAAGCGCGTTGACAGGCGCTCTATATGGCGCACGAAATGGTTGAAGGCGATGACTGCCGGAATGGCGGCGAACAGGCCCATTGCGGTGGCCACCAGTGCCTCGGCGATGCCAGGCGCCACGTGAGCCAGCGTGGCCTGACCAACGTTAGCGAGCCCGCGAAAAGCGTTCATGATGCCCCAAACGGTGCCAAACAAGCCAACGTAGGGACTCACCGAACCGACGGTGGCCAGGAATGACAAGTGCGCCTCCAAACGGTCAAGCTCACGCTGGTAGGTCGCGCGCATCGCACGGCGCGTGCCCTCCATGATCATGACGAGACTGGCGCCGCTTTGTTTGCGCAGCTTGACGAATTCCCGAAATCCGGATTCGAAGATACGTTCCATGCTTCCCGCATTCTGTCGCGCACTTGCAGCTGCCTGATACAGCGTGCCGAGATCGGCACCACTCCAGAAGCTGCGTTCGAACTGGTCGGTGCGCCGGATGGCATCGCGCACAACAAACATCTTTCTGAAGATGAACCACCAGGAAATCATGGACACCAGCAAGAGCAGCGCCAATACCAACTGCACCAGTACACTGGCATTGCCTATGAGGCTGATCAGGGACAGGTCTTGGGAAACATTCATGGTTGTGTCTGACTTGGATTAAACGCGGTTGAGCTGCCGTCGGGGTCGACCGAGCCGGGTGACTTGATTGGCGGCCGTTGTCGCTGCTTCTGCCAATGAAGCGCGAATTTCATCTGGAAACGGCACGGGCTTCAAACTGCCCGCTGCAACGCAGGCAATGTTTACCCGGCCGCGCAACAATGTTTCACCGTCGCGCCTTACGTGCTGGTCAAAGGTAAGTTGCGCGTGACCCAGTTTTTCGAGCGCGGCGCTGACAAGAAGCAGGTTGTCCAGCAGCGCCGGCTTGAGGTAGTTAAGCTCGACTTTGCGCACGATAAAGAACAACTGGTAGCGGCCGAGCAGGCGGTTCGAATCAAAGCCGCGCGCGCGCATCCAGTCCATTCGGGCCCGCTCCAGAAAATCGAGATACGCCGCATGGAACACTACGCCGCCGGCATCGGTATCCTGGTAGTACACGCGTACCGGAATCTCGAACAGGATTTTAAGCCTCCCCCCAAAGTTCAGCGGTGCCGGAAGCCGACGGCATCGCCATGCCCAAATGCCGGTAAGTGGAGGCGGTTGCCACTCGGCCGCGCGGCGTGCGCTGCAAATAACCTTGCTGTATCAGGAAAGGTTCCAGCACATCTTCTATGGTGTCACGTTCTTCGCCGATCGCCGCTGCGAGATTGTCGATGCCTACCGGGCCACCGCCAAATTTCTCCACCACAGCAAGCAGCAGCTTGCGGTCCATGACATCCAGGCCGATACGGTCGACATCCAGCATCTTGAGAGCCGCATCGGCAATATCCCGGTCCACCAGACCCTGTGCCTTTACCTCGGCGAAGTCGCGCACTCGCCTCAGCAGGCGATTGGAGATGCGTGGCGTACCGCGCGAGCGCGATGCAATTTCGAATGCTCCTTCGTGCGTAGTTTCCACATTGAGCAAGCCGGCGGACCGCTCAACGATGCGCGTTAGTTCCGCCGGTGAATAAAATTCGAGGCGCGAAACGATCCCGAAGCGATCCCGCAGGGGGTTGGTCAGCATGCCGGCTCGAGTCGTGGCACCGATCAGCGTAAACGGCGGCAAGTCCAGTTTGACGGAGCGGGCAGCTGGACCCTCACCGATCATGATGTCGAGCTGAAAATCCTCGAGCGCGGGATAAAGGATTTCCTCGACTACAGGAGACAATCGATGAATTTCATCGATGAACAGCACATCGTTGGGTTCCAGATTAGTCAGCAGCGCTGCGAGATCTCCTGCACGTTCCAGCACGGGTCCTGAGGTCTGGCGCAAATTCACGCCCATCTCGCGCGCGATGATGTGCGCAAGCGTGGTCTTCCCTAATCCCGGCGGCCCGAACAGCAATACGTGATCGAGCGACTCGCCGCGCTTCCTGGCAGCTTCAATGAATATTTGCAGTTGGCCCCGGATCTTTTCCTGCCCGATGTACTCATCGAATTGCTTGGGACGCAGGGCTTTCTCGAGCGCTTCTTCGTGCGTCGACTGCGGGTCGGGCGCGATCAGCCGGTCGGTTTCAATCATCCTTCATCGCCGCATTTTTGCAGGTAGCTTGACGCATCAGCCGTGGCCGCTCTTGAACTCTTGCAACAACGGCCGGATATCTTCGGCACGCGCATTGACTTGCTGCGGTAGCGCCTGCGCAAGATCGTCAAGGCGGCGGCTGATGATGCCCGTCAGTTTCAGGATCGCTGTCACGAAGTATTTTTTTCCCAACGCCGAATAGGCGAAGCGCTGGGCGTCGGCATTGCTCGCATCCTGGATCGAAAAGCGCATGTCATCATCTTCCTTGTTCCAGATCGCCTGCATGCGGTTTCTTTCTTCCTGAATTCCGGGGATATCCTTGAGCTTGCCGGAGAACGACAACGTCGCCATCACGTGAGTCGAGACGGTATGGTCGACGATCATCGCCTGCTTGCGGCCGACATCGGAGCGAAAGTGGGCAAGCAGCGCATCCAGTTCTGCGGCGCTGAATTCCCTCGAGTCGAGTTCCTGCCATTGTGGACGCAGCCAGTCCAGGGTAGTGAAGTCCTGCGATACTTTTTCCACTACTTCCTTGAGCAGTACACTTTCGGCGCGCTGCCACTGCGGGTCGCGTGGATTCCAGCCAGGACCCAACTTGTCCTGGTTTCCCAGCCGCGTCAGCAGACCGCGTATGGCGATTAACCCTTCCTGCTTGAGATAGAAATTGCCTATCGATACCGATGTTGTCAGGTCATGGACCTCGATGAGTTGCTCGATTTGCCGCTGTTTTTCGGCGGTGAGTTCGGCAGCCGCGAGAACAGCTGAGTTCGCCAGCACAGCCAGGACCAACACAACCACGCGGGCGGCAACATTCATCGGCAAATTTCCTCGTTCATCGAGCAGCACCCGTCCGTCAATAAAAATTGACCCGGATTATAGCCTAGCGCCGGGTGTAAACGTGACTTGCCGGTGCGCGCGGTGTGTCGTGTTGGGGCGACATGACATGTCGTGATCACTGGCGACCAAATCACGCCTTCGACAACAGCTTGAGAGCAGCGCGGAGTGCTTCCTGGACTGGCGTCTCGGGCGTGATCTTGGCGAGCGCGTGGCTGGCTTCCTTGTCGCTATACCCAAGTGCCAGCAAAGCATTGAGCGCGTCGCTTCTGATTTCTACCGTGCCGCCTGAAGGGTTGAGGCCGATGCCCGCATTGAGCTTGTCGCGCAGTTCGAGCAGCAGGCGCTCCGCCGTTTTCTTGCCGATGCCGGGAATCCGCGTGAGGCGTGCGCCATCGTGCGCCGATATCGCCTGGTACAACTCCGACACCGACATGCCGGACAACACAGCAAGCGCGGTGCGCGCGCCGACGCCGCTGATCTTTAGTAATTTCCGGAAGACTTGTCGCTCCTCATCTGTCGCGAAACCGAACAGCAGATGCGCGTCCTCGCGCACGATCAAATGCGTGTGCAGAGTGACCGCGGCGCCCGTGGCAGGCAACAGGAAGAACGTGCTCATGGGCACGTCTACTTCGTAGCCGACGCCCTGGACGTCGACGACAATCGTTGGCGGACGTTTTTCGATCAATTGGCCTGCAAGCCGCCCGATCACACCAGCCTCCCGCGTTTCATTCGCAGGCCGCGCGTTTGCAGTTTGCCTAGCCCCAGACCGCCATGCGCGTGACAGATGGCACAGGCCAGCGCATCGGCGGCATCGGCACTTGGATCGCCGGGCAGCTTCAGCAGGCGCCGCACCATGTCCTGTACCTGTTCTTTGCGTGCATGGCCGTTGCCGACCACCGACTGCTTCACCTGCAACGCGGTGTACTCCGTTACCGGCAGGGCGCCAAGCACTGCTGCGCAGATCGCCGCTCCGCGCGCCTGCCCGAGCAGCAACGTTGATTGGGGATTGATGTTGACGAAAACTTTTTCTACCGCCACCTGCTGCGGCCTTAGTTCTGCAATGACGCGGGACAAGCCTTCCAGGATGGTGCGGATGCGCTCCGGCAGCTCGCCGCTGTCCGCAGTCCGGATGCGCCCGCTGGTGACATAGGTCAACGTCTGGCCGGTGATTTCAAGTACGCCGAATCCTGTCACGCGCAGCCCCGGATCAATACCAAGAATGCGTACCGTCATGGTGAGAACCCGAACGAGGCGCGGGGCGCAGCCCAGGTGGGCGCCGGGGAAAGGCGGGCTGACCGGGCGCTCGTCAAAGCGACCGCGCGCGTTTCATGCCGGCGTCGCCTCGTCCATGACAGCGCTGGTGTAGATCTCCTGCACGTCGTCGAGCGCCTCCAGGGCATCGATGAGCTTTTGCATCCTCGTGCCGTCTTCGCCGGTGAGCACGGTTTCGCTGGTCGGTTTCATGGTGACCTCCGCCACTTCCGGCTTTAGCCCGAATTTTTGCAGTTTGTCCTTGACCAAAAAAAAATCGCCCGGCGCGGTAATCACCTCCACGCTGCCATCGTCATTGGCGATGACGTCTTCTGCACCGGCTTCCAGGGCAGCCTCCATGACTTTTTCTTCGCTTGTTCCGGGAGCAAATAGCAGTTGTCCGCAATGCTTGAACAGGAACGCGACAGAACCTTCGGTGCCAAGGTTGCCGCCATTCTTCGCAAATGCGTGCCGGACATCGGCGACGGTGCGTACGCGGTTGTCGGTCATGCAATCAACGATCACCGCGGCGCCGCCGATACCGTAGCCTTCGTAGCGGATTTCCTCGTAGTTGACGCCCTCGAGCTCTCCGCTGCCGCGCTTGGTGGCACGCTCCACCGTGTCTTTCGGCATGTTCGCGGCGTAGGCCTTGTCGACTGCCAGCCGCAGACGAGCATTGCTTGCCGGATCGGAGCCACCGAGACGCGCTGCGACGGTGATTTCTTTGATCAGCCGCGTGAACACCTTGCCCCGCTTGGCATCCTGCCGGCCCTTGCGATGCTGAATGTTCGCCCACTTGCTGTGACCTGCCATGAATTCCTCTGCGTAGACCAGTGGCGTGGCTGATGGGCGCGTCGATGGCTACGCGCGTCGACGAGCCTAGTCGCGCTGATATAATTATTCAAAAATCTTACCACACGGTCTGCTTGCGGCCGCACGCAAATACTCATGACCCGCGCTCTGCCCATTGCCAAAGCCTCGCACGAACTATGTCTGCTGCCCGCGCTCGCGAACCGGCATGGATTGATTGCCGGCGCTACCGGCACCGGCAAGACAGTGACCCTGCAAACCATGGCCGAAGGGTTCAGCTCAATCGGCGTACCGGTGTTCCTGGCCGACGTTAAAGGTGACCTTGCCGGGCTGTCGCAGGCCGGTTCAATGAATCCGAAGCTAAAGGAGCGCGTCGACAAACTCGCTCTGCAGGACTTTTCTTTTACGGCGTGGCCCACCGTTTTCTGGGACGTGTACGGCGCACTGGGACATCCCGTGCGCGCAACCGTCTCGGAAATGGGACCGCTGCTGCTGGCGCGCCTGCTGAACCTGAACGAAACGCAGAGTGGTGTACTGAATCTGGTGTTCAAGATTGCCGACGATAACGGGCTACTGCTGCTCGATCTGAAAGACCTGCGCGCCATGGTTCAGCACGTCGGGGACAATGCGCGACAATTCACAACCCAATACGGCAACATCTCGTCGGCCAGCATAGGCGCAATCCAGCGCGGCTTGATGGCCATCGACGAACAAGGGGGCGACCATTTCTTCGGTGAGCCGGCCCTTAACATTGCCGATTTAATGCAGACGGACGACAAGGGGCGCGGCATCGTCAATATTCTCGCCGCCGAGAAGCTCATGAATGCGCCGAAAGCCTATGCGACCTTGTTGCTGTGGCTGCTGTCGGAGCTGTTCGAGCACTTGCCCGAGGTCGGCGATCCGGAAAAACCAAAGCTGGTGTTCTTTTTCGATGAAGCACATTTGCTGTTCACCGACGCCGAACCCGCTCTGCTGAGCAAGATTGAGCAGGTCATCCGGCTCATCCGGTCCAAAGGGGTTGGTGTGTATTTTGTGACGCAAAACCCCCTTGATGTCCCGGACACAGTGCTGGGACAACTCGGTAACCGCGTGCAGCACGCGATGCGCGCGTTCACCCCACGGGACCAGAAGGTCGTGAATACCGCCGCGACAACGCTGCGCGCCAATCCCGCACTCAAGCTGGAACAAGTCATTACCGAACTCGGTGTCGGCGAAGCGTTGGTGTCGTTTCTCGATGAAAAAGGCACCCCTGCCATGGTTGAGCGTGCTTTTGTACTGCCCCCGCGCAGCCGCATGGGGCCGATCACGATGGACGAGCGCACCGCTTCGATCAAGCGTTCAGCCGTGGCGGGTATCTACGAGCAGGTTGTGGATCGCGAATCGGCTTACGAAGTGCTCAAAGAGCGCCAACAGGCAGCAGCCACACCGGCATCTCCATCGGCAGCTGCGCCAGGTTCCGGGTCAGTATTTGGCGACGTGCTCGGTAGCGTCTTCGGTCAAGGCAATTCGCACCGGCAATCCGCGGGGGAAGCTATGGTCAAGAGCGCTGCGCGTGCGATCGGATCGGAAGTTGGGCGCCAGATCATGCGCGGCGTGCTGGGTTCCATCCTGGGCACCGGACGCCGGCGCTAAAGGGGCTCGATGCGGGGAGATTGCGCACCTAGACGTTGAAACGGAAATGCATGACGTCACCGTCCTTGACGACATACTCCTTGCCTTCCAACCGCATCTTTCCTGCTTCCTTCGCGCCTTGCTCGCCCCGGTAGTTCACATAGTCGTCGAATGAGATTACTTCGGCACGAATAAAACCTTTTTCAAAATCAGTGTGGATGGCGCCGGCTGCCTGAGGCGCAGTGTCGCCTTTATGGATTGTCCAGGCTCGCACTTCTTTCTCACCGGCCGTGAAATAGGTCTGCAGACCAAGCAGTGCATAGCCCGCGCGGATCAACCGATCGAGGCCAGGTTCCTCAAGCCCGAGGTCAGTCAAGAACACCCGCTTGTCTTCCTCGGATAAATCCGCGATCTCGGCTTCCATACGCGCGGAAAAAGCCACCACAGGCGCCCCTTCTTTCGCTGCCTTCTGCCGAACCTTCTGCAGCAGCAGATTGTTGTCTCCGAAGCCGTGTTCGTCGACGTTTGCTGCATACAGGGTCGGCTTGGCGGTAATCAAACAAAGCGGCTTGATGAGCACCTGTTCCTCCCTGGACAAATGCAGCGCGCGCACCGGCTTTGCCTGGTCAACTTGCGTCTGGACTTTATCCAGTACCGCAACCAGGAGTTTTGCTTCCTTGTCTCCTGACTGAGCGAGCTTGCGGCTACGCGACAGGGTTTTTTCGACGGTTGCCAGATCAGCAAGGGCCAGCTCCGTTTCAATCGTTTCCATGTCCGATAAGGGATCAACCTTGCCGGTCACATGCACGATGTTGTCGTCAGCAAAACAGCGCACGACATGGACAATGGCATCAGTTTCTCGAATGGTAGCGAGGAACTGGTTTCCCAGCCCCTCACCTTTGGATGCTCCCGCGACCAGTCCGGCAATGTCGACAAATTCCACGATCGCCGGGATGATCTTCATTGGTTTGGCGATGGCTGCCAACTGTGCTAGGCGCGGGTCCGGCACTTCCACAATGCCTACATTCGGCTCAATGGTGCAGAACGGATAATTTTCCGCAGCAATACCGGCCTTGGTCAGCGCATTGAACAAAGTCGATTTGCCTACGTTCGGCAGTCCGACGATTCCACATTTCAAAGACATATTTGGCGATCGGTAAACGGTGAACGATAAACACTGGATTCCGGCCTGACCGGATCACTGCTCACTGTTCGCGGTTCACGCTTTGGTATGCAATTTGAGCATGGCCGCCTCGCTCTTTCCCTCCAGCATCAACGGCCAGACATCCAGGCTGCGCAGGATGGCATCTTCGATCAACGGCAATTCGTCCTTGCGTGGCGCGTTCAGCACGAAATTGATCATCTGATCGCGATCCAGCGGGCGACCGATACCTATTCGCAGCCGCCAGTAGTCCGGGCCAAGATGGGCGGTGATATCTTTGAGCCCGTTGTGTCCGGCGGAGCCGCCGCCTTTTTTGAGTTTGACTTCTCCCGGCGGCAAATCGAGTTCATCGTGCACGATCAGCATCTCCGCCGGCGCAATCTTGTAGAACTGCGCCAGTGCCTGCACCGCGCGACCGCTTACGTTCATGTAGGTCGTGGGTTTGAGCAACCAACATTCTCCATCCTTGTCCACCAGCTTGCCCGCGAGACCATGGAAACGGGCTTCCGCACGCAGATTGGTTCCGGTGCGCGCGGCCAATCGGTCTACCCACCAGTAGCCGGCATTGTGCCGCGTCGCCTCGTGCTCGCGGCCGGGATTCCCGAGACCTACGACCAGCTTCATGTCGGTGTGCACGGCGTTGAAACGAACCGGCCTGCCGGACAGCAACGCTGATGGCAGGCCGTGCTGCGAACGAATGGAAGATTACTTCTTGCCGCTTTCCTTCTTCTCGGGCTCCTTCTTGGCTGCGGCCGCGCCGGCAGCTGGTGCCGCAGCGGCGGGTGCCGCGCCTGCAGCGGCAGGTGACGCGCCTTCGACGGCAGCGCCTTCCACTGCAGCCTCGACGGTCGGTTCTGCCTCCACCATCGCGCGCGGGATCTGTACTGTCGCCACGACGGCGTTGTCACCACGTGCCAGCTGCACCGACTCGACGCCCTGCGGGATTTTGATGTCGGACAAATGAACCGCAGCGCCGATTTCAAGATTCTGCAAGTCGACTTCAATAAACTCCGGCAGATTATCCGGCAGACAAGTGATATCAATTTCGTTCATCACGTGGCTGACGATACCGCCGCCGGTCTTCACGCCAGGCGCGATATCGGCATTGATGAAGTGCAATGGCACCTTCATGTGGATCTGCTTGTTTGCCGATACGCGCTGGAAATCCACATGCAACACCAATTGTTTCCACGGATGCATCTGCACGTCGCGTAACAGCACGCGTTCCTTCTGTCCATCAACAGTCATGCTTAGGATCGACGCATGAAACTTTCCAGCACAGTGGGATCCGAAGCTTGGAATTCACGTGACTTGAAGTCGCGGC
>JADMIO010007329.1_pt1 | contig 25258 bp, 24 predicted proteins | sample 8958161 | NCBI WGS metagenome assembly JADMIO01 (sample SAMN16585339, study PRJNA669376) | soil metagenome | isolation source: Crop rotation soil | place: USA: Cullars Rotation, Alabama | collected 2011
GGCCGCGACTTCAAGTCACGTGAATTCCAAGCTTCGGATCCCACTGTGCTGGAAAGTGGGGGTCCTCGCCCACCTCGTCAAGCTCGAGGGTGATCGCGGCCGGGATGCCGGCGTCCTCGAGCGCCGATCGGATCTCCTCGGCCGGACGGGAGGCGGTCGCCGCGGCGATGAGCGGGACCAGCCGGTCCTGGCTCTCGACACGGAGGGCGTTCGAAGCGAAGGCGGGGTCGTCGGCGACGTCGCCGAGGCCCAGCAGGTCGCAGAGCCGTCCCCATTGGCCGTCCTCCCAGACCGCGAGCCAGACCAGGCCGTCGGCCGCTGCGAACTGGTCGGCGAGCAGGGCGTGGCTCGCGTTCCCGAGCCGCTCCAGTGGGCGTCCGTGGACCGAGCGCATCGCGAACGCGGATGAGTTGAGCAAAAGGCCGATCTCGAAGAGCGAGACCGTGATGACCTTTGCCTCGCCGGTGCGCTCGTGGGCACGAAGCGCGGCGAGCGCCCCGAACCCGGCGCAGAGCGCCGTGGCGACATCGACGACCGGCGCCCCGGCGCGGCGCGGCTCGCCGTCCGGCTCGCCGGTGATCGAGGCGATCCCGGACATCGCCTGCACGATCGGGTCGAGCGCCGGGCGCTCGGCGTAGGGACCCTCGTTCCCGAAGGCGCTGATCGCGACAACGATCGGGGCTGCGGTCAGTCCGAGCCGCTCGGCGGCCGCAGGTCGCTGGTTGTGGATCACGATCGTGGAGGCGGCGGCGAGCGTGGCGGCGCGGGCGCGGTTCTGCTCGTCGGAGATATCGAGCGCGACCGCACGTTTACCGCGATTGACGGCGGCGAACGTCGCCGAGAGCTCGCCGTCAATGACGCCGCCGATCTTGCGCAGCGGATCGCCGGCCGCCGGCTCGAGCTTCACGACGTCGGCTCCCAGGTCGGCGAGGAGCGAGGCGGCGAGCGGGCCGGCGACGAAGCTCGCTGCGTCGAGAACGCGGATGCCCGCGAGCGGTTCGGTCATCCGGCGCAGTCTTCCACGGGGTCCCATTCGAGGGACCGATCTGCACGTGGACAGGCTGGGGTCAGATCCCGGTGGAGGGGCGCCGGTTGGTGAGGATCTCCAGCAGATCGCCGATCTCGCGCTGTCTGACGAGTGGATGGCGCATCGGGCGCTCGGCGAGCACCGTGTATCGGTTGCGGCGGCCCTGTCGCTCGCGGCGGACGTAACCCTCTTCGACGAGCTCCGACAGGATCCGGTGCGCTGCGCGCTCGGTGATCCCCACCGCGACGGCGATGTCCCGCACGCGGATGCCGGGGTCGCCGGCGATGCAGGTGAGGACGTGAGCGTGGTTCGTGAGGAAGTCCCACGGCCGCGATGTGGCCGAGGCATCCTCCTGCTCCGAAATACCGGAAACACGATTCATGAATTGCTAGTACTATATATCGAACCAGCCCCCATGGGAAGGAACCCACCGTGACGAGTACCCCGCTCCCGTTTCCGGACTATGACCGCCTCGACGTCAGGAAGGTGCTCGACGCCCTGTCCCATCATTCACAGGTCGAGCTCGAGGCCGTCGAGGTCTACGAGCGGGCCCACAAGAGCCGCGCAGCGGTGCTGGACAAGCTTCGCTACATGCGCGGATCCGAGCCGATGCCCGGCTACGACGCGCTCAGCGCGGAGGAGGTCGGGAGCGCGCTCGAGCGAGCCGACCTCGCGACGATCAAGAAGGTCCGCGGATACGAGCGGAAGTTCGCCAACCGCCCGAACGTCCTCGATGCGGTCGCCCGGGTTCGCAAGGCCTGTGCGGCCGGCCCGCAGCGGACCTCCCGCTGATCGCAAAACGGGCGGCGCATGCGGGGCGTACCGCCCCGGCCCGCCACCTGGTGACCCACGACGCTCCGCTCGCGGAGCGCCGAAGCGCTCGCAGCCAGCGTGCGCTCTGGGCGAGCGTGACCTTCTTCGCGGTCCCCCTGATCGGGGCTTTGCTGTGTTACTCGCACACCCGGCTCGCAGGGTTTTCCGCGCTCGTCGGCGCGTGTCTGGCCATCGTCGCACTGGCGGTCGAGAGGAGCCGCTACCCCCTCCATCTGATGCCGGTCGCTGCGTTTTCGGAGCGCCTGGCCACCCCGGTGCTCGGAATCGCTCTGGCGTGGCTGATCTCGTTGGCCTTCCAACCGGTTGGAGCCGGAGCGCTGGCGGTCCCGCTGCTCGGCGTTTGGCTGGTCTCGGCGGTGATCCTCGGGGTGATGGGTCGGCTGCGGCTGAGCCTCCGAATTCGGATCGGCGTCATCGGGAGCCCGGAGCTGGCCCTGTCACTCCGGCGAGAGATCGTCCTGGCCGACCTGCGCGGATACGACGTGGTCGGCTGGATCTCTCAGCACGAGTCCGTGCGGGCCGATCAACCGGCTGATCAAGCAGTCCCCTGTATCGGGTCGGTGACCGATGTGGCCCGGCTGGCGCGAGCTCGCGGTCTCGATCTGCTCGTCTTCGGAGTGCGAGAGTCAGGGGGACTCGACGCCGGATCGGGCCCGTCTCAATCCTCGTTGCAGGTTCTCGAAACCGTGTCCAGCGCGTTGGCATCGTCTTCGACGCGCTTGATGGGGGCCAACCAGTTCTTCGAGGCGGCGTTCGGACACACCCCCCTGGCCACGATGAACGCGGCCTGGTTTCAGCACATCCTCCATCCTCGATTTCAGACTTCTTCGCCCATTTCCAAGCGAGTGTTCGATGTGTTGGTTGCCGGCCTGCTGGTGACGTTTCTCTTTCCGCTGATGGTCGTCTGCGCGCTTGCGATCAAGCTGGGCGACCGAGGCCCGGTGCTGTATCGCCAACGCCGCTTGGGGGAGGCGGGTACGACCTTCGAGGTCCTCAAGTTTCGGACCATGGGTACGGACGCGGAGAGCGGCGGCGCGGCCCGCTGGTCGTCCCCCGAGGATCACCGCGTGACGCCGGTTGGGCGATATCTGCGCAGGCTCCACCTGGACGAGCTCCCGCAGCTGCTCAATGTGCTGGCGGGTCAGATGTCGCTTGTCGGCCCACGGCCCGAGCGCCCGGAGTTCATCGCCCAACTCGGAGAGCTGCTCCCCTACTACGACCGCCGACTCACGATGAAGCCCGGCCTGACCGGATGGGCGCAGGTGCGGATCGGCTACGCCGGCTCGGACCTCGGCGCGGCTTGGAAGCTCGCCCACGACCTCTATTACCTCAAGCGCCGATCCGTTGTATTCGACGCGCTGATAATGCTGGAGACCCTGGCCACGCCACTGCGCGACGGCCGTGTAACGGAGCGCACCGGAGACCAGCTGTTCGTCGGCGCGGCAGTCCGCGACGCGGACGAGCCCGGCGCGCGAGCCGTCCTCCCGAGCCGCCCGTAGTCAGGCGCGAAGCCCGTCCCCGGTCGGCAACTCCGCTTGACGACTTTGCGATGCTCTGATTATGGCTCCCACATGCGCGCATCTCGATTCCGTCCAGATCACCGAGCTGCCTGAGGCGGCCGAGGGATGCGAGGAGTGCCTAAAGACCGGGGACCCGTGGCTGCACCTGAGGATCTGCCTGGAGTGCGGCAAGGTCGGATGCTGCGACAGCTCGCCGAATCAGCATGCGTCCAAGCACGCGCGGGAGGCCGAACACCCGTTGATCCGCTCGCTCGAACCCGGCGAGCAATGGTCGTATTGCTTCGTCGACGACTTCGGCATGGTCATCCCGGACGTGCAGGGGCAGACGCGCATCCCGCCCTCGCCGCTGGGCGGCTGACCGATGGCCGGCGCGCGGGCGTGGCCGGCCCTCGGCTACAAGGATTGGGCCGCCACCTGCGACACGCTTCACGCGCACACCCAGGTGCTCGGAAAGCTCGCGGTTGAGCTCGCGCCTCCCGAGCCCCAGCTCCAGCACGCGGCGCTGCGGCTCAGCGCGCGCGGCTGGGAGACCGCCCCGCTCCCCGCGCCCGACGGCTCCGGAGCGCTCGTCGCGGCGCTCGACCTCCACGCGCACGAGGCCGTCGTCGAGCACAGCGCCGGCCGCGAGACCCGGATCGCGCTGACGCCCAACCGGCCCGTCGCTGAGGTGACCCGTGAGGTCCTCGAGGCCGTCGGCCGCCTCGGCGGCCCGGTGGAGATCAACCCCGCTCCACAGGAGACGCCGTGGCAGGTGCCGCTGGACGAGGACTACGAGCACTCGACCTATGACACCGATCGGGTCGCGAACTACTTCGAGGCGGCAACGCACGCGGCGCTCGTCCTGGCCGACTTCCGGGCGCCGTTTCGCGGCCGCATGACGCCCGTCAACGCCTGGTGGGGCACGTTCGACCTCGCGGTCCACTTCTACTCGGGGCAACCGGTCGACCCGCCGGCCGACGACTTCATCATGCGCAACGCGGGCGACGCGCAGCAGGTCGAGATCGGTTGGTGGCCCGGCGACGCGAAGCACGATCGCGCCGCGTTCTTCGCCTTTGCGTACCCGATGCCTGACGGCTTCGCGGACGGCGACCTCGGTCCCTCGCCGGGAGCCTGGAGCGAGGAGCTGGGCGAGTATCTGCTCGAGTGGGACGAGATCCGCGAGAGCCCGGATCCGCATGGACTTGCCCTCGAGTTCGCGCGGTCCACGTTCCGCCACGCCTGCGCGGTCTGCGACTGGGACCCCGCGCTCGCGGCCACCGCGCAGGGCGTTCCGCCGCCGATCAGCTGAGCGGGGACCGGCTCAGTGGTGGTGCCGGCGAAGGACCTTGAAGTTCACCTCGGCCGGTGTCGGATCGGTGAGCCCGTTGGCCGTGGCGACGACCTCGAAGTGATGGCGGCTCTTCTTCACCCGCGCCGTGAACGGTGAGGTGCACGCCTGGCGATGGCCGTCGAGCTCGCACCGGAAGGTCGAGCCCGCGACGTCGGAGCTGAACTCGAACTTGACCTCCAGGCGCCGCTTGCTGGTCCTGACCTTCGAGGCCGGCGCGCTGTCGATCTTCGTATTCGGGGCCACGGGGACGACCGGCTGCTCGGCGGGCGGTTGCTCCGCAGGCGGTTGCTCCGCAGGAGGTTGCTCGGTGGGCGGCTGTTCAACCGGTGGCGCGGCGTCCTTGTAGAAGATCGTGTACGGGTTGGTCGCGGTGCCGGCGGGGAAGCGCGTGTTCCACGCCTCCCTGGCGGTGTCCGCGAACTCGGTCCCGGGGGTGAAAGCCACACCGTTCAGCCGCGACGGCGCGTCGATGCTGTTCTGCGAGCGACGCGCGGTATAGATGGCAAGTGGGCCACCGCTGACCAACTGCGCGTTCGTCATCGTGATGCCCCCCGATCCGATCGCCGGAGCGGCGGCGTCCGCGTCGGTCACGAGGGTCACCGACCCACCCACGTTCACGAGGGGACCGGTGGGGATGGAGATCCTGCCGCCGGCGACGACTTTCAGATTTCCGGGGGTGCTCCCAAAAGCCAGGCCCAGGTCGTCGTCGGCGACCACGGATATGTTCGCGGTACCGCCCAGCACGCGGAACCTCTGCGGGCCCGGGAACTGGTTGGCGGGATTCTCGAGCGTGATCGGAGTGCCGTTTTCGGTCGTGTAGAACGCCTGCGCGGGGACCGAGATCGCGCCCGTCTGGGTGATGGGTCCTGTGACATCGACGTTCAGAAAGCTCGAGACGCTCATCGCCGGAAACGCGAAGCCGGCCCCGTTGAGCGTCAGGACGAAGTTGTGCAACGAGGCGGGCAACGTCCCGAACGAGGCGCCGGCGTGGACGTTGCGCAACGTGAGGTCGTGAACGCCGCCGGGCACGCTCACCGCCCCGGTCAGGTCATTTGCGTCCGAAAGCGTGATGTCCGAGCTGGGGTTCGAAAGCTGCAGCGTGGTGGTCCCGCCGACCGTGAGCGGGCCGGCCTGCGTCAACGATCCGCCGCTGACGAACGTGGCGTTTCCTCCGACCTGCGCACCGGATCCGATCGCCATCGCGCCGCCCGCCGTGATCGACGCGCTGCCGCTCGGCCCGGTGGTGTGCGGTGTCAACGTGCCGGCGAAGGAGTTCGACGCCGAGGGGAGCGTGATCGAGCCGGACGACGCCGTGAAGGTGGTGTCGCCGCCGACCGCGATCGCACCGCTCTGAGTGATGTTGCCGCCCGTGGTGAGCGTGAACGCGTTGGGACCGGTGACGGTGACCGACGGGAGGTTGACGGCGGTGGCGTCGGACAAGACGACTGGCCCGCCGGCACTGACGGTCAGGTTGAAGTAGTCGTTGGCCGCGTTGGGCAGCGTGATGCCCGCTGTCGTGGTGAATGACGCGCTGGGCAGCGTGATCGCGCCCGCCTGGGTTATCGCTCCGCCGGCGTTGACGTCCAGGGAGCCCGACGTAGCGCTCACCGAGGCGTTGATCGGGACCCCGGCCGCAGCCTTGAGCGAAAGGGTCTTGCCACTCGACCAGGAGACCGAGTTGACGACCGTGATCGTTCCGGCCTCTGCGCCGCCTGCGGCCGTCGTGTTGATCTGAACGTTCCCGGTCGCCAAGCGTCCGGTCAGGTCGGAGACCTGGACGTTCGCGCTGTCGGCCGTCGGCGTGAACACGTCCGGCGTGCCGCCGCTCCAGCAGGCGGGGCACGAGGTCGCCGCGTTGCTGATCGTGACGTTGTGAAACGCCGCCTGCGCCGGGGCCGCGAGCACGAGCGCGAGCACAACCGCCGCGGCAAGAGTTACCGGCTTCCGCATCCGTGCCCGCCCTTCGCGCATCCTCGCGCTCACTTTCGCCCCCTTGTTGGCCGCCGGCCGTACCCACTCTATGGGGTCGGCGCCGGATCGCCAAACGCGGTCTCCCGAGCTACGCGGTCTCCCGATGCGGCAGCTTCCAGCCCGGCCTGGGGTAGTGGCACGTGTAGCCGTCGGGGTAGCGCTGCAGGTAGTCCTGGTGCTCGGGCTCGGCCTCCCAGAACGGTACGGCTTCGCTGATCTCGGTCACGACCTTGCCCGGCCACAGGCCCGACGCGTCGACGTCGGCGATCGTCTCCTCGGCCACCTGGCGCTGCTCGTCGCTCGTATAGAAGATCTCCGAGCGATAGGACGAGCCGACGTCGTTGCCCTGGCGATCCTTCGTCGTCGGGTCGTGGATCTGGAAGAAGAACTCGAGGATGTCGCGGTAGGAGATCCGCTCCGGATCGAAGACGATCTCGACCGCCTCGGCGTGGCCCGGGTGGTTCGGGTAGGTGGGGTTCTCGTTCTCGCCGCCGGTATAGCCGACGCGGGTCGAGATCACGCCGTCGCGCTTGCGCAGCAGATCCTGGACGCCCCAGAAGCAGCCTCCCGCGAGGATCGCGGTCTCGGTGTGGTCGCTCATGAGGAGCAGTCTGGCACGGGCCGGTGCATGTGTTCGACGTCGCGCTTCGCGGGTAGCCCAAAGGTGAAGGCGACGGCGATTTCGAGGAGGCGGCAATGGGTGTGATCGAGGCGACGCGGGGCGTGCTCTGGGCGCGCAAGCACTCCCCGGACCAGCCCGCCTATGGCGTCTCGCTCGCCCACGAGCGATTTCGGCCAGACGAGCTGCTCGAGCAGGCGGTGGCCGCCGAGCACGCGGGCTTCGACGCGATTGCCTGCAGCGACCATCTGGCGCCGTGGTGGCCCGCCGGCGACCCGGCGCCGAACAACTCCGGCAACGCCTGGGTATGGCTCGGTGCCGTTGGCCAGGCGACGACGGAGCCCTCGATCGGCACCGCGGTCACCGGCGCCATCCACCGCTACAACCCGGTCGTCCTCGCTCAGCAGATCGCGACGCTCGAGGTGATGAACCCCGGGCGCGCGTTCCTGGGGGTCGGCTCCTCGGAGGCGATGAACGAGATTCCGGCCGGGCTGGACTGGCCCGACGTCGCCGAGCAGCAGGAGCGGATGACCGAGCAGCTGCAGATCATCAACCGGCTGCTCGACGGCGAGACCGTCGACTTCACCGGCCGCTACTTCAAGACCCGAGCCGCCCGGCTCTACACGCTGCCCGAGCGCCGCCCCCCGATCTATGTCTCGGCCTTCGGCGAGGACGCCGCGCGGATTGCCGCCGAGCACGCCGACGGCCTCTGGACGCTGGCCGATCCGATACAGGCGCCCAAGGTGATCGGCGCCTATCGCACGGCGCGCGAGGAGGCCGGCCGCGAGCCCGGCGAGATCATCCTGCAGGCCCTGTTCTCCTGGGCGCCCGATGACGACGCCGCGTTCGAGAGCGCCAGGGAGTGGAAGGGCACCATGCCGCCCGAGCTCTACACGGACCCGATCTTCGAGCCGGCGGACATCAAGGCGAAGGGAGACGAGGTCTCGGACTCGAAGTTCAAGGCCGGGGCGCTGATCGGCTCGGACCCGAGCTCGCACGTGCGGAAGATCAAGGCGATCCAGCAGCTCGGCGCGACCGCGATCGTGCTGATGAACGTCTCCGCGGCCGACCCGATCGGGGCGCTACGCGTGTACGGCGACCAGGTCCTGCCCGAGTTGCGCGGGTAGCTGGACGCTTATCGGATCGAGGGCAGCACGCCTACGACCGATGAGAGTCGTGGAAACCAGCCAACCACGCTGATAAAGGCAAACCCGGTGTGAGCCGGGGACGCAAAGCCAGAGGTCTCCTTCGCGGAGATAGCTCGGCCGCCGGCGCCCATCACGGAAGGTGAGCGCTTTGTCTGACAGGAACCCCACGCGGATGCCGATCAAGAAGGTCTGGTGTCTCGCGTCCGCTTTCGTCGCCAGCCTTGCGATCGCGAGCCCGGCCTTCGGAGCGACCGCTCCGGCCCCGGCCCCAGTGGCTCCGCTGGACGAGTCCGCGTGCGCCCATCAGGCGTTCTCCCAGTCGCTGCTGTCCTACGGCGACACGAACAACTACGTCCTTGCGCCGGGCGGCGCCTTCTCCAACGCCCTCGATTGGCAGCTCGCTGGCGGCGCGACGCTCACGACGACGACCCAGCCCGACGGGACGGCGGGCGGGGTGCTTCAGCTCCCGAGCAAGTCGATGGCCACCAGCCCGGTGATGTGCATCACCGACGACTACCCGACCGCCCGCGTCTTCGGGCGCAACGTCTCCGGCGGCGACAAGGTCTACCTGAACACCCAGTACTGGAACGGCAAGGAATGGGCCAAGCCGAAGGACCAGGGTGGTTTCACCGGCGACAAGAGCAAGTGGGCGCTGTCCGACCCGCTGCCGCTGACGCCGAGCGCGACCGACAGCTGGCAGCAGGTCCGGTTCACCTTCTACGCCGGCGGTAAGAACAGCACCTTCCAGGTCGACGACTTCTGGGTCGACCCGCGGGCCAGCCGCTAGGCAGTTCGCATCCGTCAGACAAGCGTTCGGACCTGGGCGCGGCATCGACACCTCTCACGATGCCGCGCCCGCTTTATTTCATCGACATGCCGGAGTCGTCACCGCCGCCCATGCTCATCGCGTCGTCGGGCGAGCCGGGAATGGTCAGGCCGGGGACGTCGGCCGGCGCCGTGGCGACGGCGATGCCAAGGATCACCAGGACGATTGCGACCCCCCGCGTCGCCAGCCATTGCCACGGGGCGAGCTTCTCGACCGCGATCATGGCCGCGACCAGGATCATCCAGCCGACGCTCATCACGCCGAGCGCGAACAGCGCCGCCATCAGTGCCCAGCAGCAGCCCAGGCACCAGGCACCGTGAGCCAGGCCCATGCGCAAGGCGCCGACACGGCCGTCGCGCCAGTTCTCGAGCAGGAAGCCCAACGGTCCGCGGCACCGCTGCAGGCATGCGTTCTTGAGCGGCGTCAGCTGGTAGACGGCGGCCACGATGAGCACCCCGCCGGCCAGGTACCGGCCACCGCGATCCCAGGAGAACGCGTCGATGTCGAATGACCGAAGAACCTCGAACAGGGCGTAGGCGACGAGGCCGGCTGCGGTCCAGACGACGAGGTAGCCGGCGACGAACAGCGCCGTCGCTCCGGCCGGCGCCGGCCGGCCCGCGTCCTTGCGGCCCTGCTGGACGTTCGCGTAGACGCCGACCATCGGCCAGATCGACGGGAACATCATCGCGGCCATCATCACCACCCAGATGCTGACGTAGAACCCCACGCCCCCGAGATCGGTCCCGGGCCCGGAGTCCATCCCCTCCATGCGCTGATCCGTGAGCAGCCAGCCGCCGGCCGCGAGGACCAGCAGCAGCCCCACGAGCAGCAGCTGACCGCGAACGGGGGAGATCCGGGGCCGTGCCGCGACGGATGCGCTCATGAGCGGCGTCGGGTCAGCCGGCCCAGGAGAACTCGGTCGAAAAGCCGGACGTCCCGGCCTCCATCGAGTAATCCATGCCGAAGGCGCTGACCCGGGAACCCTTCGACCTGGCCAGGTTCATCTCCGAACCGGCCGGGTGGAAGATGTTGACCAGCCGGGCCGGTTTGCCGCTCTCGCTGCCGAACGGGACGATGTCCTCCACCTCGACCTCGATCGCATCACCGACCCTCACGCGGTGGCTGCCGCCCTCGCTGGAGAACTCGATCGGGGCGCGTTCGGCGCCCAGGTTCTCTCCCAGCAGGGGGCCGAGGGCCTCCATGGGCCCGCCGAGCTCGCCGCCGAACACGGCGCCGAGCTTCTGGGCCTGCTCGTCGGAGGCAGCGGCATCGATGACGACGCCGAGGCGCCAGTTGCCCTCGGTCATCACGCGTGGCGTGTCGGCGACCGCGACGACGCTCAGGCCGCCGACGTCGACGCCCTCGACCTCGCCGGAGTCGATGTGGAATGCGAGCACCGGCGTGCAACGCTCGTTATCGGCTCCCATGTCGAGCGAGGCGGTGCAGGGGCACGGCGCGTTGCAGTTGCAGTTCTCGAAGTACCGACCCTCGATCTTCCAGCTCATTCGCTCTCCTTCGACCCGCTGAGAAGTGGCGTGTTGAACTGCGACCCTAGCCGGGATAGGCTCGGTCGGCAAGCCAATTGGAGGAGGCGTCGATGACTGACAGCTGGTCCCTGGAGGGCGCGTGGTTCAAGAACTGCAACTGCGACCCGGGATGCCCGTGCGACTTCAATCAGGCGCCGACCACCGGCCAGTGCGAAGGCATCATCGGCATGCGGATCGACAAGGGCCACTACGGCGACGTGACGCTCGACGGCCTGAAGTTCGCCGGCGCCGCCTGGTGGCCAGGACGCCTCGACGAAGGCAACGGGCACATCCTCCCGATCGTCGACGAGACCGCCGACGAGGACCAGCGCAACGCCCTGCTCACGATCATGAGCGGCCAGGCCGGCGGGACGCTGTTCGAGATCTTCGCCGCCGTCTGCCCCCACGTGCGCGAGCCGGTCTTCGCCCCGATCGACTTCGAGTTCGACATCGACAGCCGCACCGGGCACCTGAAGGCGGGGGACATCATCGACAGCACCGTCGAAACCCTGCGCGGAATCGACCCGCCCGATCCCTACCGGGTCCTGGTCAGGATTCCCGGCGGCTTCGAGTACACCGGCGAGAACCAGGAGGCCGAGACGGCGCTCTCCAAGTCACTGAGCGTTCACGGCGGTGAGGAGCTCGACTACGAGCACACCGACACGCACAGCTCGATGGCCTACGTCAAGCACGAGGGTCAGGTCCCGGCAGCCGCGTAGCGCTCGGCGCACGCCTGAGAGCAGAAGTAGACGGTCCGCCCGCCAACCTCGCGGGTGACCGCCTTCGAGCGGTCGATGCTCATCCCACACACCGGGTCGGTGACCCCGCGGCGCATCGTGAGATACATCAGCGCGACGAAGCCGGCCGTGGCAATCACGTTGAGCACGAGCTTGTAGTCGAGCTCGATCGAGCCGAAGATGTCGTCGCGGCTCGGCCGCGGGCCGGTCGGGATCAGGTCGACGGCGCTGAACAGGCCGTCGACGACCAGCGCCGCGGTGACCATGGTCACGAACATCAGCGCGGTGATCCGCAGCGCGAAGGACGTCCCGTAGTACTTGCGGTAGGCCAGCACGATCGGGATCACGATCAGGTCGGCGAAGATGAACGCCAGCACGCCGGCGAAGCTGATGCCGCCCGACCACAGGACCGCCGCCAGCGGGACGTTGCCGACCGAGCAGACGAAGCTGAGCACGGCGATCACCGGGCCGACGACGACGTTCTCGATCGTGGTGATCAGCGAGGGCGCGTCCTCGATGAACAGCGCGTTGAAGAAGTCGTCGCCGAGCAGGCCGATGAAGCCGGCCAGCAGGAAGCCCGCGGTGATCTCCTTCCACAGCATCTGCCAGTCGCCGCGGAAGTTGTGGGCGACGTCGGACCAGGCCTCGGGCGAGGCCAGCCGGTGGCGCCACGAGACGTCCGACCCCGAGGACTGATGCTGGTGTCCGGCGTCGGCCCGCTGCGCGTGGTTTCGCGCCCGCTCCTCGAGGCGCGGCGAGACGAACAGCCGCAACATCACGGCCATCAAGACGATCATCACGATCCCGCCGATGTACTCGGCGAGGGTGAACTCCCACCCGATCAGCACCCACAGGACCAGGCCGAGCTCCCAGACGAGGTTGGTCGAGGCGAACTGGAACGCGAGCGCGGTCGTCGCCGAAGCGCCCTTCTGGAACAGCGACTTGGCGATCGCGATCGCCGCGTACGAGCACGAGGACGAGGCGGCGCCCAGCCCCGTGGCTTTCGCGACCGCGCCCGGCCCGGTCCCCGACAGGGCCCGCTCGATTCGCTCCCGCGGCACCCAGGCCTGGACGATCGCCGAGATCGCGAAGCCGAGGACGAGCGCCCACCAGACCTCGTAGGCCATCAGAAAGGCCTGCTTGAACCCCTCGGCAATCGTGTCGATGGCGTCCGCCACAGCCTGAACGTAGCCGCTTGTTGAGCGGTTGATAAGCGCCGGGCTTCATCTTGCCCGCCATGACAACGATCCCAACGAGGTGGTCCACGATCGGCATGCTGGCCGTGGCCGCCGCGACGCTCCTCCTCCTGCCCCATCCCGCGACGGCGCGAGCCGGCGGGTCGGTCTTCGCGCCCGCGCCGGCCTACCCCCACAGCACGCTTGCGATCGATCTCGTCGGCCATCCGCGCGCCGGCAGGGTGGTCAAGGTCGCGGTCAGCGGCTCCAACGACCCCTTCGAGATCGGCGGCGCCGGTAGCGGCGACTACATCGCCTACCAGCTCGACGCCTTCGCGCAGAACGGAAAGGTCCTGCCGAGCTGCCCACGCTCGTTCGCCGAGGAGCTTCAAAATCAGGTCAACCTGGGCATCTCGCGGATCGCCCAGGGCCTGCCCGAGGGCTACTACGGACCCTTCAGGACCCCGCTCAATTTCCAGGCGAGCCCGAAGGTCCGCGACATCGTCGTCTGCGCGTACAGCCGGATGATCGACGACGACGCCGCCGTGTCGGCGCTGCGGTTCAAGCTCAGGCGGTAGCGCCCAGGTACTCGGACTCGAGCACCAGGTCCTTGATCAGCGTCTGGTACTCGGCGTGCGTTTCGTGCTCGGTGGTCCGCCACTCGATGCCCTCGTGCTCGCGCATGTAGTCGCGGTAGCCGGGCACGCCCGGGAACCGGACGTTGTCGGCCACGACGATCGCGCGGGGCGCCAGCCATCCGTGCTCGAGGATCCGCTCGAGGTCGGGCAGGTACGCCTCCTTGGCGTGATCGAGGAAGACGAACCCGACCGAGCCCGGCGCGAAGCCGTGCTCGGACTCGAGCGCAGCGATGGTCTGGCCGCCGTCGCCGAGCGTCCCGACGACGACGGTGACGCGGTCGCTCACGCCGGCGTGGTCGATGACGCGCCGGGCGATCGCTGCGTTGGACGCGTTGAACTCGATCGACCAGAGGTGCGCCTCGGCCGGCATCGCGCGCGCGGTGCGCAACGCGCTGTAGCCGACGTAGGTCCCGAGCTCGAGCAGCCGGGTCGGGGCGGCGCGGCGGATGGCGGCGTCGAGGATCTCGCCCTTCTCGTCACCGACGTTGATCAGGTAGCTCTGCCCGTAGCCGAAGTCGTCGATCGTCCGGATCGCGTCGTCGAGATCGCCGGGCTTCGCGTGCGCGGCGACGTACTCGGCGAGCGCCTCCTCGCGCCCGTCGCCCACCTGCCACTCGCTCGTCAGCCGCCGGACGCCGACCAGCATGCGCCAGAACGACCAGCGCATGAACGGGACGCGCTTGCCGCCGATCTCGCTCAGGCGTGGCACGCGGCGCACCCTCTCACTCCGCGCCGCGGCGCGCAAGCCGCAGGCTCTTGACTTTTCCCTCCGGCATGGGAGGCTCCCGGCCATTCGGGCAAGGAGGCCCCTGGTTATGGAAGTCGCAAGGAAGTCGCTGCTCGGCGCCCTGGCGGTCCTCGTGGCCGCATCCGCCGCCGCGTCGGCATCCCCGCCGACGGCAAGGGCGGCGCTCGTCCAGGAGGCCTACGCCAAGGCCTCGAACCCGGAGGCCAGCGACGGGTACGGGTCCTCGATCGCGGTCTCCGGCGACACCATGGTCGTGGGCGCGATCGGCGAGGACAGCAGCGCGACGGGGGTCAACGGAAACGCGGCGAACAACTCCAAGCTGTCGAGCGGAGCGGCCTACGTGTTCGTCCGCAGCGGCCACACGTGGGTCCAGCAGGCGTATCTGAAGGCCTCGAACACCGACCAGGGCGATCTGTTCGGCGCCTCGGTTGCGATCGACGGCGACACGATCGTGGTCGGCGCGACCGGCGAAGACAGCAACGCGGGGGCAGACGCGTCAAACAACTCCGCCGCGGGCAGCGGAGCGGGCTACGTGTTCGTCCGCAGCGGCCAGAGCTGGGTCCAGCAGGCCTACCTGAAGGCGTCGAACCCCGGACCCGACGACCGCTTCGGCGGGGCGGTGGCGATCGACGGTGACACCGTGGTCGTGGGCGCCACGGGTGAGGACAGCAGGGCGACCACTGTGAATGGCAGTCAGGCGGACGACGGGGATGGCAACGGCGCCGCCTACGTCTTCACGCGAAGCGGCTCGACGTGGAGCCAGCAGGCGTACCTCAAGGCTGCGAACACAAACGACTTCGACGACTTCGGCGTGTCGGTGGCGGTCTCGGGCGATTCCGTCGTCGTCGGCGCCAACGGCGAGGACAGCAGCGCCATGGGAGTGAACGGCAACGGGTCGGACAACAGCTTCGGCGCGAGCGGGGCCGCCTACGTCTTCACCCGCGCGGTGACGACCTGGGCCCAGGCGGCCTACCTGAAGGCGTCGAACACCGAGCCGATCGACTCCTTCGGGGACTCGGTCGGGATCGACGGCGGCACGATCGTGGTCGGCGCCTCGCTCGAGGACAGCAGCGCGACCGGGGCGAACAACGCAAACCAAGGCAACCAGGCCGCCGGTCAGGACAGCGGGGCCGCCTACGTCTTCACCCCCTCCGCGGCAACCTGGAGCCAGCAGGCCTATCTGAAGCCGTCGAACACCGACAAGGACGATGCGTTCGGCGAGCACGTGGCGATCGCGAACGACACGATCGTGATCGGCGCCATCGGTGAGGACAGCGCGGCGACGGGCCCGAACGGCAATCAGGCCGACAACAGCCTGTTCCACACCGGTGCCGCGTATACGTTCCAGCGCAGCGCCGGCGTCTGGACCGGCGGCACCTACCTCAAGGCGTCAAACACCGGCGACTCCGACGAGTTCGGCGGGGCCGTCGCGATTTCCGGCACCACCCTCGCCGTCGGGGCCGCCGGCGAGGACAGCAGCGCCACCGGCGCCAACGGCAACCAGGCGAGCAACGGAGCCTCCGACAGTGGCGCGGCCTACGTGTTCGCGCCGGACAGCGACGGCGACGGGGTTGCGGACGCCGCGGACAACTGCCCGAACGCCGCGAATCCAGGCCAGCAGGACAACGATGGCGACCTGATCGGCGACCCCTGCGACGCCGACGACGACAACGACGGGGTCCTCGACGCGTCGGACGCCTGCCCGACCGTGGCGGCCACCACCGACGCCGACGGCGACGGCTGCACTGACACCGGTGGCGGTGGCGGCGGCGGGGGAGGGGGAGCAGGAGCCGGTAGCGGCAGCGGCGGCGGAGACACAGCCGGTGGCGGTGCCGGCGGCGGAGACGGAGCAGGCAGCGGTGGCGGAGGGGGCACCGTCAACCCGGACCCGACCGGCGATGACGCATGCGGTGCGGCGAAGGCGAAGCTCGAGAAGGCCAGGCAGAAGCTGAAGAAGGCCAAGGAATCGGGGAACAAGAAGAAGATCGAGAAGGCCAAGGAGAAGGTCAAGAAGGCGAAGCAGGCCGTCAAGGACGCCTGCTGAGCCGCGGCAGCACCTCGGTGACCATCGCCAGCAGGGTGCCCGGCACGACCACCTCGAGCTGCTCGCGCGTCGCGCGGCCGTGGCGTGTCCACTCGGCCAGGGCCGCCTCGAAGGCGCCGAGGAAGACCCGGAGGACCAGCAGCAGCTCCGGCGACTCTCCCGCGACGGCGCCCTGATTGACAAGCATCTTCTCGATGGCTCGCTCGCGCGCGCGGTCGAGGATCGTGTCGACATCCGGATCCGCGCCCGCGGTGCTGAGCAACGCGACCCAGGCGTCGCGGTCGTCCTCCACCGCGTCGAGGATGGCGGTCGCGTTGATCTCGACCATCTGCTCCAGCGGCAGGCCCTGCAGGTCGGTGCGGATCGCGGCCGGCAGCCGCTCGGCGAGCTCCGCAACGACGGCCAGGAACAGGTCGCGACGCGAGCCGAAGTAATGGTGGACGAGGGGGCGGGTGACCCCTGCCTCACGGGCCACCGCGGCCGTCGACGCCTCCCCGAAGCCGTCGCGGATGAGCACCCGGCGGGCCGCGTCGAGCACCTGGTTACGGCGTTCGTCGGGGGCCAGGCGGTTTGAGCGGTTCTCGGCGGCTTCCATGGGCTATTGACGCAGCGTAAATAACATGTTACCGTGCCGCCGCCAACCATGGAAGGGAGCAGCTCTTGAAGGGGAAGCTGGTCATCGTCGTCGCCGCGGCCGCGCTTGCGTGCGCGGTATTCGGAGGAACCGCGAGGGCGGCCGAGCAGCCGCCGAACGTGGTCACGATCATGACCGACGACCAGGACTTCCGGTCGATGTGGGCGATGCCGAAGACGCGCAGGCTCCTGACCCGGACCGGGACGACGTTCGACACGAACGTCGTCAACTTCCCGCTCTGCTGCCCGTCGCGGGCGACGTATTACACCGGGGAGTACGCGCACAACCACGGTGTCCTGTGGAACAACTTCCCGGAGGGCGGCTACTACACGTTCGACGGCTCCCAGACGCTGCCGGTGTGGCTGCAGCAGGCCGGCTACGAGACGATCCACATCGGCAAGTACCTCAACGAATACGGCGAGCGCGATCCGTACGAGGTGCCGCAGGGTTGGAACGAGTGGTGGGGCGGGGTCGATCCGACGACCTACGGCTACTACGACTTCACGCTGAACCACAACGGCACCCTGCGCTCGTTCGGCGACGGGGCCGACGGCTACTCGACGGACGTGTACGGCCGCCTCGCCGAGCGCGAGATCCGGGACGCGGCGAACGCGGGCAAGCCGTTCTTCCTGAACGTGGCGCCGAACGCGCCCCACACGGTCGCGGTCGCAACCTCGGCGCGCAAGGAGGGCACGCCCGCCGTTCCCGCGCCGCGCGACGAGGCGGCCGCGGCGCAGCTCGAGATGCCGATCTACCCCAACTACAACGAGGCCGACATGTCGGACAAGCCGGCGCTGCTGAGCTTCTTTCCCGAGCAGTTCGGCTCCGACGTCGCCGCCTCGCTGGAGAACCACTACCGCGGCCGGATCGGCTCGCTGTGGGCCGTCGACGACCTGGTGGCCGGCGTCGTGCGCGAGCTCAAGCGCGCGGGCGTCTACGACAACACGGTGATCATCTTCACCTCGGACAACGGCTGGATCCTGGGCGAGCACAGGCTCTACGACTGGGTCACCCAGGACGGCAACGCCTCCGGCGTCAAGTACGTGCCGTTCGAGGGCTCGTCGCGGGTGCCGCTGGTCATCTCCGGGCCCGGATTCCCGCACGAGAAGGTGGAGGGCGTGACGGTCAACGCCGATCTGGCGCCCACCATCCTGCAGCTCGCCGGCGGTAAGAGCACGCTTCCCCGCGACGGTGTCTCGCTGCTGCGCGCGGCCAGGCATCCGGACTCGCTCGACGGCCGGGGCGTGCTGCTGGAGACGGCCACCAACCCGCGCGGGGTCCCGCCGTACAAGTCGATCCGCACGGAGCGATATCGGCTCGACGTCCAGCAGGACGGCCAGGAGGGCCTCTACGACTTGAAGACCGATCCGTGGGAGCTCGACAGCAAGCACGACGATCCGGAATACGACCGGATCCGTGCGATCCTCGAGGGGGCGCTCGACACGCTGGCGACCTGCCGGGGCAAGTCCTGTCACGTCGACGTCGGGAAGCTCCCACCGCCGGGATGACGTGATCGTCTACGGCGCGAAGATCTCGTACTTCACCGGCAAGTTCGAGGCCTACCTGCGTTATCGCGAGATCCCGTACGAGTACCGCCCGCTCGACTCGCGGCTGTATCGCTCGGTGGTTCCGAAGCGCCTCGGTGCGACGCAGTATCCGACGGTCGAGCTCGCCGACGGGCGCTGGATGAGCGACACCACGCCGATGATCGCCTGGCTGGAGGAGGAGCAGCCGGGCGGCGCCGAGGTCATCCCGACCGACCCGGTCCAGCGCTGGGTCTCGCTGCTGATCGAGGACTACGCGGACGAGTGGTTGTGGCGTCCGGCGATGCACTACCGGTGGTCCTATGAGCCGGACCGGTTCCTCGCCGGGACGCGGCTGGCCGAGGAGATCGTCCGAATCCCCGGCGTGCCGCAGGGCCGGCGCCGGCGCTGGGTCGCCAAGCGCCAGGAGCGGTTGTTCGTGCGCGGCGACGGCGTCGACGGGCGGACCCGCGCGCACGTGGAGGGGAGCTACCTGCGCCTGCTCGAGCGCCTCCAGCCGATCTTCGAGCGCCGCCCGTTCATGCTCGGCGATCGGCCGACGGTCGCGGACGTCGGGTTGATGGGGCCGTTCTGGCGCCACTTCGTCCACGACCCGACGCCGGCGCGGTTGATGCAGGAGCGCGCACCTGCCGTCTACGAGTGGGCGGCGCGGACCTGGAACGCGCGATCGGGCCGGATCGGCACCCGGGAGCTGGTCGACGGGATCCCCGGCGACTGGGCGCCGATCCTCGAGGAGATCGGCGAGACCCACCTGCCGGCGCTCGCCGCCAACGCGACCGCCCACACCGCCGGCGCCAAGCGCCACGACCTCACCGTCCAGGGGACGACCTACCGGGGGATCCCGACCAGCCCGTATCGCCCCTGGTGCCTGCGCCGCCTGCAGGCTCGCTTCGAGGCGCTGCCCTCCGACGCGGCGGCCGAGGTGCGCGCCCTGCTCGAGGACAACGGCTGCTGGGAGCCGCTGTGGCGCGTCACGGACTTCCGGTGCGATCACGACCCCGAAGGGACGGCGCCGTTCTGCCAAGCGACGAGGATGGTGCGTGACTAGACTGCCCGCCCTATGCAGAGCCACCTTCTGAACCGAACCCGCCTGGTCCTCCTCGCTTTCGCCGCGGCCGCGTCACTCGCGATCGCCGGCTGCGGTGGCGATGACGACACCACCGACACGACGGCGGGAGCCAGCGGGGCCAGCGGCGTCGCAGGCGCTCCGCTCACGCAGGAGGAGTTCGTCTCGACGGGCAACCAGATCTGCGGTGACGCCAACGACCAGCTCAACGCGATGCAGGCGCCCAGTAACGACCTCGACAGCCTCGCCCAGTTCGCCTCCGACGGCCTGGACATCATCGAGCCCTCGCTCGCGCAGTTCAAGGCGATCACCCCGCCCGCGGACCTGCAGTCCCAGTGGGACGACTTCCTGTCGAAGGCCGATCAGCAGGTCGAGCTGACCAAGCAGCTGCAGGCGGCGGCGGACGCCGGCGACAAGGCGCAGGTGCAGGACCTGCTCGGGCAGCTCCAGGCGCTCGACGACAACGGCAAGCTCGCCAAGGAACTGGGCCTCGACGTGTGCGCGGAAGACACCTCGCCCCAGGGCTGAGTCCAGCGGCCTAAAGCCCGGGAGCCGCCCGGGCGATATGGCAACATGGGTTTCGTGGTCCACGGATGGACTCTGCGTTGCGGGATCGGCGCGGTAGCGCTGGGCTTGCTCGGCTTTGCCCCGAGCGCGGCGTCGGCGACGCCGAATGGACCGCCGGTCAACACCGTCCCCGGCGCGCAGTCGGTTAACGAGGACGCCGACCTCGTCTTCTCGTCCGCCAACGGCAACGCGATCTCGGTCGCAGACCCGGACGCACTGGCGACCGATGACCTCGAGATCACGCTCACGGGCGTCAACGGCAACATCACCCTCGCCACGACGGCCGGGCTCACCAATCCCACCGGCAATGGCAGCCCGTCGGTGAGCTTCCAGGGGACGATCGCCGAAACCAACGCCGCGCTCAACGGGCTCAAGTACAGGGGGACCAGCAACTACAACGGACCCGGCTCGCTCACGATCGAGACCGACGACCTGGGGCACAACGGCGACGATGGGGCCAAGACCGACACCGACATGGTCTCGATCACGGTCAATCCGGTAAATGACACTCCGGTCAACACACTTTGGTCGAACGGTGTCGAGCCGAGCGTCAACGAGGACGACTCGATCGTGCTGTCCGGCGGCAACACCGTCTCCGTGGCCGACGTCGACGCCGCCGGTGACGACCTGCGGGTGCAGTTGACGGTCTCGCACGGCCGGTTGACGGTCACGAATCTAGGCGGGCTCAGCTTCGTGAACGGAGATGGCACCGACGACTCGACGATGACCTTCGAGGGGACGCTCACGGAACTCAACGCCTCGCTTGCGGGTATGACCTACAAGCCCGACGCCGACTTCACCGGCCCCGACACGTTCCAGATCATCACGAACGACCTGGGCCACAACGGCAGCGGCGGCGCGAAGCAGCTGTCCACGAGCAGGATCATCCTCGTCAGAGCGATCAACGGCCTGCTAGGGGGCATGGGCACCTACAAGGGCGTGCCGCTCCTCATTGCGCCCTCGAACGGGAACGACCTCTCGATCAACGACGCGCAGCACGGGGCGGACCCGACGCTGCACGTCTGGTTGGGGGTTACCCACGGGACCCTCACGCTCGGTACCACCACGAACTCCTTGGTGGCGGGCAACGGAAGCTCCGCGGTCACCCTGGACGGCACCCGGACGCAGATCGACAGTGATCTCGGCGGTGGGATCACGTTCATGCCGGCCGCGGGTTTCACCGGGAGCGCCGCGCTCAGCGTCGATACCGACGACTCCAACGCCCCCCCGAACCTGGACGACAGCGACACGAAGCCGATCAGGGTCGACACGCCGGAGGAAACCGTCTACTTCGCCGGGTCGAAGAACACGAACTCGCAGATTCCCGCCGCCATCGGCCGCGCCGACCTCGACGGTGGGGGTGGCGCGAACCTCCTCGGAGGGAACACGGCGACCGGCGACAACCCGTCGGCCATCGCGATCGACTTGGTCGGCGAGCGGATCTACTGGTCGATGTCGAGCACGTCGAATCCGTTTCCGAGCCAGATCTGGTCAGCGAAGCTCGACGGCACAGACAAGCAGCTCTTCATCTCGAGCACGGCTCTGCCCCCGAACACGAAGATGTCCGGCGCTCCTGGCGGCCTAATCATTGACGCGACGGCCCGTCGCATCTACTGGACGAGCACGGACACGCTGCCACCGTTCGACCCCACCCAGAAGGTGATCTCCTATGCCAGCCTCGACGACCCCACCGCGGCCGGCGGCACCATCTCGACAGCGGCTACCGCGGCGACCGGTGGTCCGAGGGCTCTGGCCCTCGACCGTGACGGCGGGCAGTTCTACTGGGCGGACACGGGCGGCAATGCGATCGGCTTCTCACCCGCGCCCGGCGTTTCCGGGACCGCGTCCAAGTACACCGTTACGGGTGTCGACGTGACCTCTCCCCTGGGGATCGCCTTCAACCCGGCCACTGACCGCCTGTACTGGGCGAACAACTCAGGCTCGACGGAAACCACCCGCCTCAAGTACGCCGATTTGGACGGGTCGACAAGCATTACGGGCCACGTCTTCAATCTGGGTGTTTCGGCGGGCGGTGGCTTGAGGTCCATGGCCCTCGATCCGCTCGCCGGGCGCCTCTACTGGGGGAATACCAGCAGCGCAGGCCGGATCGAGTATGCCGCGCTCGACTCGAGTGGCTCTGACAGCGGCAGCCTGAACCTCGATCCCGCGAACCACAACAGCCTTGACGGCGTGACTCTTCTCAAGGACCCCGAGCCCGTGACCGCGCCATCAATCGCGGGCACCCCGCAGGTCGGCTCCGAGCTCACCTGCGGGAATGCGACATGGGCGGCGGACCTGCTCAGCGGCTCGCTCTACCGGATGCCGAAGACCACCGGCTTCGGGGGCTGGACCCGCAACGGCACCCCGATTCCCGGCGCGAGCAGCAGCGCCTACACGCCGACCGAGGCGGGCACCTACCGCTGCACGCGGACCGCGACCAACTTCGCCGGCACTTCCACCCAGACGAGCGCCCCGCTGACCGTCGTCAACCAGCCGCCGACCTGCAACGCGATCTCCAAGTCGACCGCGTTCGGGCAGCCGGCCGCGCTCAGCCTCGGCTGTACCGGCCAGGGCTCGCTCACCTACTCGATCGTCTCCGCGCCGTCCAATGGTGCGACCTCAAACCTCGACGCCGGCGCCGGCACCCTGACCTACACGCCGACCGCGGGCTTCAGCGGCACCGACGAGCTCACCTTCCGCGCCTCCAACGACGGCGGCGACTCGAACATTGCGACGGCGACGATCACGGTCGCGCGCGAGTCGGTCGTCCCGCTACCCGCGAACGACTTCGCCTTCGGCAAGGCGAAGCTCGACACCAAACACGGGACCGCGAAGCTGCCCGTCGACGTTCCGGGCGCCGGCGCCGTCGAGCTGGCCAAGACCAAGGACGTCAAGGCCGACGGGAAGCACGCCGACGCGGCGGGCACCGTGAAGCTGTTGATCAAGGCGCGCGGGGACGCGGCCGACAAGCTGGCCAAGAAGGGCGCGGTGAAGGTGACCGCGCAGGTGACCTTCACTCCCGACGGCGGCGCGGCCAACACGGAGACCACGAAGGTCAAGCTGAAGCTCTCCGGCTAGGCGACCGGGCCGGACTTGACACGGCCGTCCCCGGCGGCGAGAGTCACAGGTGCATCGGAGGTGCGCGTTTTCGCACCGTTCGCGATCTGTAAGGAGACAGTGCGAACGACATGTGGACTCATGGGTTGAGCAGAGCGGCTCGCTCCGCGATCGTCGGCCTGCTCGGAGCGGCCGCCGGCCTGTCGGCGATGGCCCTGCTCGGGCCGAGCATCGCCGGCTGACGACGGCGCTGCGAGGATGCGGCGATGGCCGTCGACGATCTCGCAGGGCTGCTTCGGGAGTCGGTTGCGAGCGGGCGCTTCGATCCGCTGCGCCCGTTGCTGGCGGACGGGACCGTGCTCGATGCCGCCAGCGAGCGCGGCCGCGTTCGCCTGGCCGGTCCCGAGGCGATCCTCCGGCATCTGAGCGGGCCGGGACCGGGCGAGATCCTCGAATGGGACTCGCGGGAGTGGCCGACCGGGGTCGCGCTCACCTTCGAGTGGCGCGGCGCGAGTGGGCTGGATCGCCGGCGCTGGTACCTGCGCCGCGACGACGAGACGATCACCGGCTGGTGGAGCTACGCGGCGCGGCCCGCGTCCGGGGGCGCGGCGGGCGCGAGGATGTCGCCGGAGTTGCTGGACCGGCTCGGGGCGACGGCCGCACCGCTGGAGCACGCGGGCAACTCGGGCGCCGCGCTCGAGCGCCTCGTGACCGCCGAGGGGATCGTCCTGATCGCCAAGCGGGTGGGCGGCGATTCCGATTGGCTCGGCCGGGTCACCCGCGACCGCGGCCGCACGGCGCTGCTCTGGGAGGCCGGCGCGTTCGCCCGGATGCCGTCCGAGCTGGATCCCGGGATCGAGTCGGTCGAGCGCGACGGCGAGGCGTGGTGGATCGTGATGCGCGACCTCTCGTCCACCTTCCTCGGCGATGAACGCCGCCTGACCCGCGGCGAGAGCGAGCGCATCCTGCGGGTCGCGGCCGCCATGCACGCCGAGTTCAGTGGCGACGTGCCCGACGGCGCCGCGGCGCTCGAGGACCGGCTCGGCATGGCGTCCCTGCCCGTCGCCGAGCGGGAGCGGACCAGCCAGGACCTGCTTCCCAAGCAGCTCGAGGCGGCGTGGGACGCGTTCGCCGAAGCGGTTCCCCGTGACGTCGGCGACGAGATCCTCGCCGCCGTCCGTGACCCGGCGCCCCTTGCGGCGGCGCTGCTTGCGGCGTCACCGCCGACGCTGCTTCACGGCGACCTGCGCGACGACAACCTCGGCCTTGCCTCCGAGGCGGTGGCCCTGCTCGACTGGGACCTGGCCGCCGCCGGCCCGGCGACCTTCGAGTTCACCTGGTACCTCTGCCACGACGCGTGGCGGATCGACGCCTCCCACGACGAGATCGAGGCCGACTTCCGCGCCGCGGAGGGGGAGCGCGTGGCCGACCACGCCCATGAGCTGGGGATGCTCGCCGGCCTCGTCCAGTACGGCTGGATCTTCGGCCACTCGGCGCTGATCCATCCGGACCCCGCCGAGCGCGCATGGGCCCGGGAGGAGCTGGGCTGGTGGGTCCCGCGGACGCGCCGAGCGCTCGAGCGCTCGGGCGGCATGCCCCGCTAGGGCGTGCGCCGTCGCAGGGTTGCCGCGCCGCCGGCGAGCGCCAGCACGATCGTGCCGACGACGACGACGACGTCGAGCGTGAACTGCGAGCCGAGCGGGGCGGAGGAGGCCGCGCGCGCCAGCCCGTCGAACGCGTAGGTGATCGGCAGGAAGTCGCTGATCGTGTCGAGGGCCGGGGCCATCTCGTCACGAGGCGTGAACAGCCCGCACAGCAGGATCTGCGGCAGCAGGAACGCGGGCATGAACTGGACCGCCTGGAACTCGCTCTTGGCAAACGCGCTCACGAACAGGCCGAGGGCCATCCCGACCAGCCCGTTGGCGATCGCCAGCGCGATCACGAGCGCGACCGAGTGCCCCGACTCCAGGTCCAGGAAGACGAAGCCGACGGCCGAGACGATGCCGGCCTGCAGCGCGGCGACCGCGCCGAACGCGATCGCGTAGCCGCCGAGCAGGTCGAGCTTCGCCATCGGCATCGTCATCAGGCGCTCGAGCGTTCCGGTGGTCCGCTCGCGCAGCATCGTGATGCTCGTCGCCAGGAACATCGTGATCAGCGGGAAGAGGCCGAGCATCGGGATCCCGATCCGCCCGCTTTCCAGCACATTGGGATCCTAAGCTTAGAATTCCACGTGGACAAGTTGTCGCG
>JADMIO010833525.1_pt1 | contig 25257 bp, 20 predicted proteins | sample 8958161 | NCBI WGS metagenome assembly JADMIO01 (sample SAMN16585339, study PRJNA669376) | soil metagenome | isolation source: Crop rotation soil | place: USA: Cullars Rotation, Alabama | collected 2011
AGACCACGCTCGAAGGCGACCTCCAGCGCGCCGCGGTGCGCGCCGTCCGCCGCGCCGGCCTGGGCCGCGCCCAGGCGGCCCTGGTGGCGATGCGCCTGGACGGCCGCGTCGTCGCCATGGTCGGCGGCAAGGACTATGCCCAGAGCCCGTTCAACCGCGCCGTCCAGGCCCGCCGCCAGCCCGGATCGGCGTTCAAGCTGTTCGTCTATCTCGCCGCCTTCCGCCACGGCCTGACCCCGTCGACTCCGGTCGACGACCGGCCGATCCGATTGGGCAACTGGCAGCCGCGCAATTACGGCGATTCCTATCGCGGGCCGGAGCTTCTGCGCGACGCGGTCGCTTATTCGAGCAATTCGGTGGCGGTGCAGATTTCCGAGCGGATCGGTCGCGACAACGTCATCCGCGCCGCCCGCGACCTCGGCATCACCACGCCGCTGCGGCCCGATCCGAGCCTGCCTCTCGGGGTCAACAACGTCACCCTGCTCGAGCTGACTTCGGCCTATGCCGCGGTCGCCGCGGGCCGCTATCCGATCCGGCCGCACGGGCTGCCGCCCGACCGGGGCTGGTTCGGCCTCGGCGGCGACGGCAACCCCCCGCCGGCCCGCGACCGCGCCTTCCCGATGCTTCGCGACGTGCTCTACGCGGTCGTCCAGCGCGGCACCGGCCGGGCGGCGGCCTTGTCGGTGCCGACCTTCGGCAAGACCGGCACCACCTCCGATTATCGCGACGCCTGGTTCATCGGCTTCGCCGGCGACCTCGTCGTCGGGGTGTGGATCGGCAATGACGACAACCGGCCGCTGCCCGGCACCTCGGGCGGCGGCCTGCCGGCGCGGATCTGGCGAAGCTTCATGGCCGAAGCGCTCGGCACGGCGCCTGCCCGGCCGGCGCCGGCAGTGCCGCTCTACAAGGCCGACCAGGAGAGCAATGTGGCGGCGGCCAATGTCGCGGAGCCGGCCGCGCCGCCGCCCGAGGAGCCTGTGCCCGCGCCGGTGCCCGAAGTCGCCGCGCCGCCGCCGGCCCCGCCCAAGGAAGAGGCGCCGCCGCCGACCTAAGTTTCCAAATCCTCCCCTGAAAGGGGAGGGGGACCGGCGGAGCCGGTGGAGGGGTATCAGCGGTCGAGGATAACGCGTCCACGCTGATACCCCTCCACCAGCCTTCGGCTGGTCCCCCTCCCCCTCAGGGGGAGGATTTGTCTTCCTGATCCAAAAACAATTCCGCCGCGGCTTCGACGATGGCGTCCGCATCCAGGCGGTAGGCGCGGTAGAGGTCGGGGAGGTTGCCGGTCTGGCCGAAGCGCTCGATGCCGAGGGGGCTGACCCGGTGGCCGGCGACTCCGCCGAGCCAGGACAGGGAAGCGGGCGCGCCGTCGATCAGGGTGACGAGGCCGGCTTGCGGGGCGAGCGGGGCGAGCAGGCGCTCGACATGGGAGGTTGCCGCCCCCCTGCCCGACCAGCGCGCCGAGCGCCGCTCGCTCCAGCCGCGGTGGAGCAGATCGGGCGAGGTCACGGCGAGCAGGCCGAGGCCAGGCACGTCCTCCTTCAGTGCTTCCCAGGCGGCGAGCGCCTCGGGCGCGATCGCGCCGCAATAGACCAGGGCCGCCTCCGCCCCCTCGGCGGGCGGCCGGAGCCAGTAGCCGCCGGCGAGCGCGCCGGCCTTCCACTCCTCGCCTTGCCGCGCCGGCTGGGCGATCGAGCGGGTGGTGAGGCGCAGGTAGACGCTCTCGCCGTCCTCGCGCTGGATGAGGCGGAAGCCCTCCGCCATGATCAGCGCCAGCTCGTCGACGAAGGCGGGCTCGTAATGCCTGAGACCGGGCTGGCCGAGCGCGATCAAGGGCGGGTTGATCGACTGGTGGGCGCCGCCCTCCGGGCCGAGCGTCACCCCCGAGGGCGTCGCCACCAGCATGAAGCGCGCGTCCTGGTAGCAGGCATAGTTGAGCGCATCGAGGCCGCGGGCGATGAACGGATCGTAGACGGTGCCGATCGGAAACAGCCGCTCGCCGAACAGGTCGCCGGCGAGGCCCAGGGCGGCCAGCATCAGGAACAGGTTGTTCTCGGCGATGCCCAGTTCGATATGCTGGCCCGCCTCGGTCGCGGCCCACTTCTGCGCGGAGGGGATTTTGGCCGCGGCGAACACATCCGGTAAATCCGCGCGACGAAACAAGCCGCGCTGGTTCACCCAGGCGCCGAGATTGGTCGATACGGTGACGTCGGGCGAAGTCGTGACGATGCGGTCGGCCAGGGCGCCGCCGGCGCGCGACAGATCGAGCAGGATCCGCCCGAACGCGGCCTGGGTCGATTGCTCCTCGCCGGCCGGCGGGACGATCTCCGGCACCTCGGCGACGTCCCACGGCCGCGCCCGCTTCGCCTGCGCGATCCGGCACGTTTCGACCAGCGCCTTGGCCGCTTCGGCGCTGTTGCCGCCGAGCCCGGCCCAGGGCTCCCATTCCTCGCCCTCGGCGATCCCCATGCCCGCGCGCAGGGCCGCCGCCTGGCCCGGGTTCATCAGCCCGGCATGATTGTCCTTGTGGCCGGCGAAGGGCAGGCCGAAGCCCTTGATCGTATAGGCGATGAACAGGGTCGGGACGTCGTCCCGGCACGCGTCGAACGCCTCGACCAAGGCCGCCATGTCGTGGCCGCCGAGGTTGGTCATCAGCGCGTGCAGCGCCTCGTCGTCATGCGCGTCGAGGACGGGCTTTACCGCCGGCGCTTCCCGCGCCAGCCGCTCGCGCCAGGCGGCGCCGCCGAGATAGGTGAGCGCCGCATAATCGGCGTTGGAGACCTCGTCGAGCCAGGCCTTCAGCGCCGCGCCGCCCTTGCCGCGGAACGCCGCCTCGAGCGCCGCCCCGTATTTGAGGGTGACCACCCGCCAGCCGAGCGAAGCGAAAATCTCGTCGAAGCGGCGGAACATCCGCTCGGCGGTGGTCGCGTCCAGCGACTGGCGGTTATAGTCGACGATCCACCAGCAATTGCGGATGTCGTGCTTGTATGCCTCGATCAGACATTCGTAGATATTGCCCTCGTCGAGCTCGGCATCGCCCATCAGGGCGACCATCCGCCCCGTCTCCCCGGGCTTCATCAGGCCGTGGGCGACGAGATAGTCCTGGACGAGGCTGGCGAAGGCGGTGATCGCGACGCCGAGGCCGACCGAGCCGGTCGAGAAATCGACCGGGATCCTGTCCTTGGTCCGGCTCGGATAGGACTGCATGCCGCCATAGCCGCGGAACGCCTCGAGCTGCTCCCGGCTCTGCGAGCCGAGCAGATAGTGGATGGCGTGAAGCACCGGCCCGGCATGGGGCTTGACCGCGACCTTGTCGTTGGGGCCGAGCGCGTGGAAATAGAGCGCCGCCATGATCGCGGTCATCGAGGCGCAGCTCGCCTGGTGGCCGCCGACCTTCAAGCCGTCGGCGCTTTCCCGCAGGTGATTGGCGTGATGGATCGTCCAGGCCGACAGCCAGCGCAGGCGATCGTCGATCAGCCGCAGCGCATCGAGATCGGCGCCTTCCCTCTTGTTCAGCATGGACCGCCCCATATCGCGTTTCGCGGGCACATTCGAACGACTTTTCGTTCCGCTTCTGGAACCAGTTAATACTTGGATTCCGCGCGATTTTCTGCCATCGCGACTGATCGGGAACGGGGCCGCGCGGATTGCCGCCTGAAGAGCTCCCTCTTTTTCGACAATCGATCGTTGCTTCGGGCGGGTGGGAAATGGCGAACATCAACGGCACGTCCGGTGACGACAGCCTGCTCACCGGCTCTGGCGCCAGCGTCGTCCACGGCCTCGGCGGCAACGACTATATTTACGACACCGGGTTCTTCCAGGATTATGCCGACGAGCTCTACGGCGACGACGGCAATGACGAAATCTACGCCTGGGGCGGCGACGATCTCTTGTTCGGCGGCGCCGGCGACGACATCCTCGCCGGCGGCTTCGGCGCCGACACGCTCGACGGCGGCGACGACAATGACGAGCTCATCGACAACCAGGCCGGCGGCGACACGCTGCGCGGCGGCGGCGGCGACGATCTGATCACCGTCGCCCATCCGACCTCGCCGACGCCGCTCGAGCCGATCGGCAGCCTGACCACGGTCGAGGGCGGCAGCGGCAACGACCGGATCGTCGTCACCTATGCGCGCACCCCGCAGATCGCGATCGACGCCAGCGACGGCGACGACCGCCTGCTGCTGACCCGCTTCGCCGGCGGCGCCAGCATCACGCTCGGCGCAGGCAGCGACACGATCGAGTTCGGCCGCGATTTCGGCGGCTGGCCGTTCAACGGAGTCCACATCACCGATTACGGCGCCGAGGACCGGATCGTCGGGCTCTCCGAGGTCCTGTTCTACGCGATCGGCCCGTGGGACGGGGTCGCCAACCCCTTCGCCACCGGCCAGCTGCGGCTTCTGCAGGACGGCGCCGATACCCTGCTCCAGCGCAACTACCTGGGCATTGGCGACGCCTGGACGACGATCCTCACCTTCGACGATACCGACGCGTCGACCCTCACCGCCGCCAGGCTCGACGGCTTCGACCCGACCGGAGCGGCGGCGGCGGCGCAGAGCCTCGACGGCACCGCCGCCGGCGAGGAGCTCTACGGCGGCCAGGGCGACGACGTCGTCCATGGCAATGACGGCGACGATATCCTCACCGGCAATGCCGGCAACGACGCGCTCTACGGCGGCGACGGCGACGACAGACTGGTCGGCGGGGTCGGCACCGACCTGCTCGACGGCGGCGCCGGCAATGACGATTTCACCGTCACCGCCAACGGCGCCGACGACGTGATCGGCGGCGACGGCGACGACACCCTCTTCTATCGCCGCGACGACCGCAATTTCTCGGGCTATCCGATCGCCGGCGGTACCAGTTATGTCGACATGGGGGCGGGCAACGACCACCTCACCATCCATCAATTCGCCGGCGACCTCGTCGTCGACACCGGCGCCGGCGACGATAGCGTCTACACCCTGGGCTACGGCTACCAGCTGACGCTCGGCGCGGGCGCCGACTCGATCGAGCTCGGCTTCGTCGCCAACACGCTGACGGTCACCGACTTCAACCCGGCCGAGGACAGCTTCGTCTTCTTCTCGAGCTTCCTCCGCCAGGAGACCGATTTCGTCTCCGGCGATCCCTACGCCCAGGGCTATGTCCGGATCGTCCAGCAGGGCGCCGACACGGCCATCCAGCTTGCCTATTTCGCCGCCAACTCCTTCTCGGCGACCCCCGTGCTGCTGCTCGGAGTCGATGCGCGCACGCTCAACGCTGCCAATCTCGGCGGCTTCGCGCCGGACGGCATCTGGGCCTTCGGGACAAGCGCCGGCGAGGTCCTCGCCGGCGGCGCGGGAATCGACCGGCTGAGCGACGATGAGGGCGGCTCCGACACGCTCGACGGCGGCGCCGGCAACGACATCCTCGCCTGGTCGCGGACCGCGGCCGCGACCGGCACGTCGCATCTGATCGGCGGCGACGGCGACGACCGCATCGACCTCGGCGGCGGCGGCGCCGCGAGCACCGTCTTCGCCGACGGCGGCGCCGGCAACGATGAAGTCCACCTCGCCGGGATCGCCGGCAGCGCGATCGTAACGCTCGGGACGGGCCAGGACGCGATCATTCTCGACTCGGCGGGCGCTGCCGCCTCGGTCGCCGACTTCGCCACCGGCGCCGGCGGCGACGCGCTCGCTTTGGCGCCGTTCCTCACCGCCTGGCTGACCGGCTGGAACCCGGCCGACAATCCGTTCGCGACCGGCCACGCGCGCCTGACGCAGAGCGGCGGCTCGACCCTGGTCCAGTTCGACCGCGACGGCGGCGGCGATAATTGGACCACCGCCCTCATTCTCGAGAATACCGACGCCGCCGCCTTCACCGCCGCCAATCTCGGCGGCTGGGACAGCGGCACCTTCGGCAACCACGCGCCGGCCCTCGCCGCGGGCCCGGGCGCGCCGCTTGCCTATTACGAGGGCGACCCCGCGGTGCCGATCGCGCCGGGGGCGACGCTCGCCGACATCGATTCGCCCGATTTCGCCGGCGGCACGCTGACCGTCACCCTCGCCGGCGCGGTCGCCGACGATCTCGTCGCGGTGCGCAGCGACGGCGCGAGCGGGATCGCCGTGGCCGCGGGGGCGGTCAGCTATTTCGGCACCGCGATCGGCACGGTCAGCGGCGGCGCCGGGGCGGCGAAACTGATCGTCGGCCTCAACGCCGATGCGAATGCGGCCGCGGTCGAGGCGCTGCTCAGGAACCTCGTCTATTCCGGCACCACCGATTCGATGGTCGCGGGCGAGCGACTCCTCACCGTCGCCCTCACCGACGGCGACGGCGGCGCCGCCCAGATCGTCGGCCAATTCGCCGCCTTTGCGGTCAACGACGCGCCGACCCTCGCCAATCTGGGCGGCGACGTTGCCCATTATGTCGAGGGCGGCGCCGCGGTCCGGCTCGACGTCGGCGCGGCCGCTCTGGTCGCCGACGCCGACAGCGCCGATTTCGCCGGCGGCACGCTCAGGGTCGCGATCACCGCGGGCGGCAATCCGAACCAGGACGTCTTCGCGGTCGAGGCGGGCGGCGGCATCGAAGTCTATGGCAACCAGATCGCGTATAACGGCTTCGTCTTCGCTTCGTCGGAAGGCGGCTGGCCGGGCAGCGACCTCGTCTTCACCTTCAACGGCACGGCGACCGCGACCGCGGTGACCAGCCTGATCCAGGCGCTGACCTACGCCAATTGGGACGGGGTGACCCCGACGGACGCGACCCGGACGGTAACCCTCACCCTGACCGACGGCGACGGCACCGCTCTGGGCGGCGCCGACACCCGCATCGTCACCTCCCAGGTCGAGATCGCCGCGATCAACGAGGCGCCGGAGCTCAGCACCCCGCCCAACCCGATCGTCTATTATAACGAAGGAAGCGCGTTCGAAGGGCTGTTCGGCGGCGTCTATCTCGGCGATCCGGAGTTTCGCGCCGGTTATGGCGGCGGCAGCCTCACCCTCTCGGTCGACGGCGGCGGCGGCGCCATCGACCTGCCTTATTGGTCGTTGTTCCACGCGGTCGCCAGTGGCGGCGGCTTCGACCTCATCTACGACAACGGCCTCGAGGCGCCGGTTCTCGTCGGCCGGATCGCCGGCCTCGGCACCGCCTCGGTCGTCGTCGATTCCTTCGCCCCGGTCCCGGCCGGCATCTTCTCCTATCTGGTCTCCTCCTTCGTCTACAGCATAACCGGCGACGACTCGCCCTCGACCGCGCCGCGGACCGCGACCCTGACCTTCGACGACGGCGGCAACGGCACCGGCGCCACCCCGCTGAGCGCGACCGTCACCCAGACCATCCAGATCGTGCCGCAGAACGACGCGCCCGTCCTTGCCGGCGGGTCAGGCGAGACGATCGCCTATACCGCCAATGCGGCGGCGGTGGCGCTGTTCGCCGGGGCGATGGTCGCCGACCCCGATCAACCCGCGAATTTTGCCGGCGGCCTGATCGAGCTCAGCACCGGCGGCGTCGGCGCCCGAATCGTCCTGCTCGGCTCGCGCTTCGCCGCGGCGGACCTCGGCGGCGGCAGCTACGCGCTCACCGACACGCTCAGCGGCCTTTCGATCGGCACCATGACCGGCGGCCCGGCCAGCCTTGCCGTCGCTCTCGCGGCCGGGGCGACGCCCGAGGCGGTCAACGCGCTCGCCCGCTCGTTCGGCTTCATGACCGGCGGCGACGATCCCTCGCCGGGGACCCGCGGCGTCTTCATGACCTTCCACGACGGCGGCAATGTCGGCGCCGGCGGCAGCCTCGCCTCGAACACGATCCACCAGATCGTCGACGTCGCGCCCGACCCCGTCACCGGCACCAGCGGCGACGACGTCCTCACCGGCAGCCCGGGCGGCGGCGCCGACGCCCTCGCCGGCCGCGGCGGCGACGACGTCTATCTCGTCGACAATCCGCTCGACGGCGTCGCCGAGCTTACCGGCCAGGGCAATGATGTCGTCTATACGCGGCTCGGCTACACGCTTTCCGCGGGCAGCGAGATCGAGGTGCTTTCGGCGGCGAGCCAGTCGGACACGGCGGCGATGCTGCTGGTCGGCAACGAGTTCGGCCAGTTCCTCTACGGCAATGCCGGCGCCAATTATCTCGACGGCGGCTCGGGCAACGACACCCTGGTCGGCTTCGGCGGCGACGATTCCTACGTCGTCGACGACGTCAACGATTATGTCGCCGAGGTCGCCGGCGGCGGCAACGACATCGTCTACGTCCGCGGCAGCTTCTCGCTCGGGGCGAGCCAGGAAGTCGAGACTCTGGCGGCGTTGAGCCAGGCCGGGACGGCGCCGATCGTCATCGTCGGCAACAATTTCAACCAGTTCCTGTACGGCAATGCCGGCGCCAATTACCTGGACGGCGGCTCGGGCAACGACACTTTGGTCGGCTTCGGCGGCGACGACAGCTACGTGGTCGACGACGTCAACGACTTTGTCGCGGAGAGCGCCGGGGGCGGCAACGACATCGTCTACGTGCGCGGCAGCTTCTCGCTCGGAGCGAGCCAGGAGGTCGAGATCCTGGCGGCCTTGAGCCAGGCGGGGACGGCAGCGATCGTCATCGTCGGCAACGGCATCGACCAGCGCCTGTTCGGCAACAACGGCGACAATTATCTCGACGGCGGCGGCGGCACCGACATCCTCCAGGGCTTTGCCGGCAACGACACCTATCTCGTCGACAGCCTGAGCGACTATGTCGTCGAGGGTGCGGGCGAGGGCAGCGACGTCGTCTATGCCAGATCGAGCTACGCGCTCGTGGGCGGACAAGAGATCGAGGTGCTGTCGACCGCGTCGCAATCGAGCATTACGGCGATCGACCTCACCGGCAACGAGTTCGGCAATGCGCTGTACGGCAATGCCGGCGCCAACGTGCTGAACGGCGGCGCGGGCGGCGACTATCTCCAGGGCTTCGGCGGCGCCGACATCTTCCAGTTCACCGCCGCCTTGGGGGCCGGCAATGTCGATACGATCGCCGACTTCGTCTCGGGCACCGACAAGATCGCTTTGGACGACGCCATCTTCGGTGCGTTCAGCGCCAATGCGTTCGTCGCCGGCACGGCGGCGCAGGATGCCGACGACCGGATCGTCTACGACAGCGCCACCGGCCAGCTCTTCTTCGACGCCGACGGCAACGGCGCCGGCGCTCATGTGCTGTTCGCCACCCTCCAGCCGGGGACGGTGCTCGCGGCGAGCGACTTCATGATGATCTGAAGCCTAGCGCCCGCCCAATAGCCGCAGCGGGCTTTCGATCAGCTTCTTCAGGTCCTGCATGAAATTGGCCGCGTCCCAGCCGTCGACGACGCGGTGATCGCAGGACAAAGAGAGGTTCATCAGCTTCCTGATCTCGAGCTCGCCGTCGACTGCGACCGGAGTCTCGCGGACCTTGTTGACGGCAAGGATCGCGACCTCCGGGCGGTTGATCACCGGCGTCGAGGCGATGCCGCCCATCGGGCCGAGGCTGGAGATGGTGATGGTCGAGCCCGACAGCTCCTCGCGCGCCGCCTTGCCGCTGCGCGCCGCCTCGGCGAGGCGGAGGATCTCGGCGGCGATTCCCCAGACGTCGCGGCCTCCGGCATCGCGGATCACCGGCACCATCAGCCCGTTCGGGGTCTGGGTCGCCATCCCCATATGGACCGCGCCCGATCGGGTGATGATCTGGGCGTCATCGTCGTAGGTGGCGTTGATCTGCGGATAATCGGCCAGGGTCTTCGCCATGGCGACGATCAGGAAGGGCAGCATGGTCAATTTGGGATGGTCGCCGCGATCGGCGTTCATCATCGCGCGGGTCTGCTCGAGCGCGGTGACGTCATACTCCTCGACCAGGGTGAAATGCGGGATGCGGCGCTTGGCCTCAGCCATGTTCTCGGCGATCCGGCGCCTGAGGCCGACCACCTTGACGCTCTCGTCCGGCCGCTTCGGCGCCGCGCTGCGGGTGGCGCCGCCGCCCTGGTAGAGCAGAAAGGCGTCGAGATCGGCGTGGCGCACCCGGTCGCCGGCGAATTTGACCTGGGCGAGGTCGATGCCGAGATCGCGGGCGCGGGCGCGGACGGCGGGAGAGGCGAGGATCGGCCCCCTGGCCTCGGCCGGCGGATCGGGCTGCGGGTTGAAGCCGACGATGTCGCCGGGATCGGCGGGCCGGCCGCCGGTCCCACCCGCCTTCGGCACCCTGGCAGCGCGCCATTCGCCTTCGCGGCGGTCGGCCTCGACCGGCTTGTCCTCGGTGCGGCGTTCGGGCGTGGTCCGCCGCTCCTCCGCCTCGACGTCGGTGGCCGGGACGACGTCCTCCAGAGCCTCGGGCACCTCGGCCATGCCGTCAGCGATCGGTTCCTCCACGGCAACGTCGCCTTCGGTCTCGATCACGACCAGCACCGACCCGATCGGGATCATGTCCCCCACCTCTCCGGCAACTTCCAGCACCTTTCCCGCCACCGGGGATTCCATCTCGACCGTCGCCTTGTCGGTCATCATGTCGGCGAGCTGCTGATCCTCCGCGACACTTTCGCCAACTTTGACGTGCCAGGCGACGATCTCGGCCTCGGCGATGCCTTCGCCGATGTCGGGCAGCTTGAATTCGTAGCGGGCCATGGGGCGTCAGTCCTCCAATGCCTTTTTGAGCGCCGGGCCGAGCCGCGCCGGACCGGGGAAATAGGTCCATTCCATCGAATGGGGATAAGGCGTGTCGTAGCCGGTGACGCGGATCACCGGGGCTTCGAGATGGTAGAAGCAGCGCTCCTGGACGAGCGCGGCCAGCTCGGCGCCGAAGCCCGCGGTCCGGGTCGCCTCGTGGAGGACGACGCAGCGGCCGGTCTTCCTCACCGACTCCTCGATCGCTTCGATGTCGACGGGGACGATGGTGCGCAGGTCGATCACCTCGGCGTCGATCTTCTCCGCCTCGGCGGTGGCGATGGCGACGTGGACCATCGTCCCGTAGGCGAGGACGGTAACCGCCTCGCCGGGCCGCGCCACCGCCGCCTTGCCGATCGGCACGGTGTAGTGATCGTCCGGGACCTCGGCCGCGGGATGCTTCGCCCAGGGCGTCACCGGGCGCTCGTAGAAGCCGTCGAACGGACCGTTATAGATGCGCTTGGGTTCGAACATGACGACCGGATCGGGATCCTCGATCGCGGCGATCAGCAGGCCCTTGGCGTCATAGGGGTTGGACGGGATCACCGTCTTGATCCCGGGCATGTGGGCGAAGAAGGCCTCGGGCGACTGCGAATGGGTCTGGCCGCCGAAAATGCCGCCGCCATAAGGCGAGCGGATCACCATCGGCACCGACCATTCGCCGGCGGTGCGGTAGCGGATGCGGCCGGCCTCGGAGAAGATCTGGTCGAAGCCCGGGAAGATGTAGTCGGCGAACTGGATCTCGGCGACCGGCTTCAGCCCGTAAAGCCCCATGCCGATCGCGGCGGCGACGATGCCGCCCTCGGCGATCGGCGCATCGAACACGCGGGCCTTGCCGAACGACTTCTGCAGGCCGGCGGTGACCCGGAAGACGCCGCCGAAATAGCCGACATCCTCGCCGAGCACGACGATGTCCGGATCGCGCGCCATCATCACGTGATGGGCGCTGTTCAGCGCCTCGATCATGTTCATCACGCTCATTTCGCTTCCGCCTTGGCGGCATCGCGCTGCTCGGCGAGGTGCCAGGGCAGCTCGGCGAAGACGTCCTCGAACATCGAATCGACGTCCTCATAATGGCCGCGGCCGAGCGTGCCCTGCTTCTCCGCCTCCTTCTGGGCGGCGCGGACCTCGGCGCCCAATTCCTCCTCGAGCGCCTTGTGCCGCTCCTCGTCCCATTCGCCGAGGCCGACCAGATGCGCCTTGAGGCGCGCCACCGGATCGCCCAACGGCCATTTCGCGCCGGCGTCCTGGGGCCGGTAGACGCTCGGATCGTCCGAGGTCGAATGGCCCTCGACCCGGTAGGTGAACAATTCGATCAGGGTCGGCCCGAGATTGGAGCGCGCCCGGTCCGCCGCCCAGCGGGTCGCCGCATAGACGGCCAGCGCATCGTTGCCGTCGACGCGCAGGCCGGCGATGCCGTAGCCGACCGCGCGCGCCGCAAAGGTGGTGAGCTCCGCCCCGGCTATCCCCGAGAAGGTCGAGATCGCCCACTGGTTGTTGACGACGTTGAGGATGACCGGCGCGCGATAGACCCCGGCGAAGGTCACCGCATTGTGGAAGTCGCCCTCGGCGGTGGCGCCGTCGCCGATCCAGCCGGCGGCGATCCGGCTGTCGCCCTTGATCGCCGAGGCCATCGCCCAGCCGACCGCCTGCGGATATTGGGTGGCGAGGTTGCCGGAGATCGAGAAGAATCCCTTCGCCCGGTCCGAATACATGATCGGCAGCTGGCGGCCTTTGAGCTTGTCCCCCTTGTTCGAATAGATCTGGCACATCATCTCAACGAGCGGATAGTCGCGCGCGACGAGCAGGCCCTGCTGGCGGTAGGTCGGGAAGCACATGTCCTCGGCGTCGAGCGCGTGGGCGGCGGCCACCGCGACCGCCTCCTCGCCGGTCGACTTCATGTAGAAGCTGGTCTTGCCCTGCCTTTGGGCGCGGTACATGCGGTCGTCGAAGATCCGGACCAGCGCCATGTCGCGCAGCATCCGCCTGAGCTTGTCCGGGTCGAGCCGCGGATCCCAGGGGCCGACCGCGGCGCCCTCGTCGTCGAGCACGCGGACCAAAGTGAAGCAGAGGTGGTGGGTCTCGGCCGCCGCGACGGCGACGTCGGGCCGGGCGCAGCTGCCGGCGGCGGGGATCGCGATGCCGCTGAAATCGACCGAGTCGCCCGGGCGGGCCTCGGGCTCCGGTACGTGAAGCGCCAGAGCCGGCCGGTTGCGGCGCTCGCTTTTGTCGGTCATCCTCTCGCCTGCTTTCCTGCGGGTCGCGCTGCCGTTAGCACCGGCATGCACCCCTTGGGAAGGACCGGCCGACGCCGCTGTCAGGTTTGCTTGACACCGGCCATGCAGGGCTCGGCTTTCCGAGCGTTCCGAGTCAGCGAAGATTCCGGCCGAGCGCCTTGCAGGAAGCAGCCGCCCTAGGACCTTGCTTCCTCCCCCTGAAGCGATCGGCGAGATTGCTCCGAGCGGCGTCTGCAGTCTAGCGTGCTTGCGGAGGATATGGAGCGCCCGATGACCAGGTCATTTTCCGGACAATCTTCGCCCTCGTGGCGCGCTGGCACGATAATGGCGGGCCTGCTGCTCCTTGCTCTTTTCGCCCTCGCCGCCTGCGCGACGCCGCCGCCGCCGCCGCCGTCGATTTTCGTCATGCGCCACCTCAACACGCCCGCGGGCGAGCGCGATCCCGATTTGCTGCCGGAAGGGCAGCGGGCCGCGCAGGCGCTGGCCGGCTGGTTCGGGCCGACCGCGCTGCGCGCGATCTATGTCAGCGACTTCCGGCGGACCCGACAGACCGTGGCGCCGCTGGCGGCGCGGCTTCGGCTGACCCCGATCGTCTACGATCCGGCCGACACGCCGGGCCTGATCGCCCGGGTCCGCGCCGGACCGCAGCCGGCTTTGATCGTCGGCCACAGCAACACCGTGCCGGATATCATCGAAGCTTTGGGAGGGACCCGGCCGGCGCCGCTGGTCCATGCGGATTTCGGCGATTTGTGGCGGATCGGGCCGGGGGGCCTGACGGTGCGGATGCGGATCGAAAGTCAAAATCTGTCGCGCTGAGACGTTCCCGGGGGAGTCATCCCGGCGAAGGCCGGGATCCCTGAACACCGTCGGCCGGAATGACCCCGATCTTCCGTGTTCATGGGTTCCGGCCTCCGCCGGAATGACTCATCGATCACAGGTCGATGCAGGAGGCGAGGGATTCGAGCTTGCGGACGCGCTCGCGCAAATCCGCCATCTCGATCATGTCGCCGGCCGGGCTTCGCCGCTCGGGCCGGGCCGCGCCGGCCAGCTCGAGCCGTTTGACTTCGAGCCAGCCCTGCCAGCCCCTCAATCCCGCGAAGGTGGCGATGCTGAGGCCGGCGAGGCCGAAGCTCGCCAGGGTGACCATGGTCAGTGTCTCGCTCATCTCTTCCTCCCTGAACAGATGAATTGGGGTTGGTGCCTAGCGAAGCTCCTCGATCTCGCGGGCGAGCTTGCTGTTCGAGCTGGTGACGTAGGTCTCGATCGCCTGCATCCTCAGATCCATGTTGCGCATCCGCTCGCGCGCTTCCTCGCGGCCGGGGACCGGCGTGTAGGCGGCGCGCCGGCGCGGCTGGCCGGCGAAGGCGGCGACCGCATAAAGGATCAGGGTCCAGGGGAAGGCGCCGAGCAGCGTCACCACCACCAAGGCGATCCGGATGATCGTCGCGTCGAGCCCGGTCATGTTGGCGATTCCGGCGCAGACGCCGGCGATCTTGCCGTTGTCGCGATCGACCTCGAACCTGTTGCGGCGCATGTTCATTCCTTCCTCCCTGAGTCCCGGCCCTCATCGGCCAGCAAAAAATCCCGTTCGCGGCGGTCTTCGAGGCGGGCGGAGAGCGCGCGTTCCAGCACTTCCAGCCGCCGCTCCATCAGATCGACGATCCGCCACAATTGCTCGGCCTCGGCCGGATCGGCCTCCCGGACCTTGCGGGCCGCGCGGTCGCGGCGCGAGGGGCGGACCATCAGGTAGACGAGCCAGCCGACGACCAGCATCAAGAGGATGCTGAAGACGGTGGCCGCGACCTGGACGATCCCGGCGACGTCGGCGGGGCTGATCGAGACGGTCACGCCGCGATCCTCCGCGCCTTCATCGCTTCAAGCTCGGCGTCGACGCGCTCGGCGACGCGCAATTCGGCGATCTCTTCCTCGAGCGTCCTGGGCGGCGCGGCGAGCATCAGCGCCTCGGCATGGCCTTCGGCGAGATCGGCCTCGCGCTCCAGGAGGTCGAAGCCGGCAAAGGCGTCCTCGACCCGGCCGCCGGCGTACATCTCGCGCATCCGCACCTGGTTGGCGGCGGCCTCGAAGCGGGTGGCGATCGCATTCTGGCGGGCGCGAGCCTCGCGCAGCTTGGCCTGGAGCTTGGCGATGTCGGCCTCGAGGGCACGCAGCCCGCGGCCGATGTCGGCGATCTCCGCCTCGATCTCCTCGGCGAGGTCGGTGAGCTTCTCCTTCTCGATCAGCGCGAGGCGGGCGAGATCGTCGCGGCCCTTGGACAAAGCGAGCTCGGCGCGCTCGGTCCAGCTGTCCTGAAGCTGGGCGAGCTGGGCGACCTGGCGCTGCTTTTCCTTCTGGTCGGCGATCGACCGGGCCGCGGCGGCGCGCACCTCGACCAGAGTCTCCTCCATCTCCAGGATGATCACCCGGATCGTCTTGGCGGGGTCGTCCGACCGGTTGGTCAGATCGATGACGTTGGCGGCGATGATGTCGCGGGTGCGGGAAAAGATGCTCATCGAAACATGCTCCGGAAGTCGGCAGGTTGGGCGGCGGCCGGGAAGCGAGCCAGGGGGAGGGCTGCTTGTCCCGGCCGGCCGCCGCGGTTCAGGCGTTGACCTGAGCCGAAGTGGAGACCTGGTGGATCTGGCCGGCGTGGACCGGGCCGACCGAAGCGGCGACGAACGCGGTGGAGAGGGCGATGGCGCCGACTGCGGCGGTGATCGTCTGGGTCAGATTGGTGAAGTTGATCATTGTCTTGCTCCTTGAACCTTCGTGTGAAACCGATGCCCACAAGGTTAGCAGGAGCCGTGCCAATTCGATTTTTCCGCAGAAATCCGCCATTTCTGGCGGGGTGCGGTCAGACTGAGAGATCGAGGCGCCGCCGCGACTTGGCGAGAAGTCCCAAATGTTGGCCCAACTTCAACCCGTCATTGCGGGGAGCGCAGCGACGCGGCAATCCAGCGCGGCTCCCGACCCGTACCGGATTGCTTCCCCCGGCTTTCGCCGGGGTCGCAATGACGAAGAGGGTGTTAGCGGGGCTGCGGCAGGAAGTCCGTCTTGCGCCGCCGAAGGCCGCTGTCGCGGCGGGTCAGCTCGAGCAATTTGGCGCCGGCCATGAACACCGCCGCGGTGCAGGCGGCGAAAAGCAGCCAGCCGCCGGTGCCGGGATAGGCCTCCAGATAGCGCATGCCGCGGTCGGCGGCGCCGAGCCCGAGCGCGTAGATCACGGCCAGCGCTTCCCACCGGTTCTTGATGACGAACAATCGGCCGATCGATCTCAGGCTTTTCATGCCCGCAAGGAGAGCAAGATGCGGGCCAAGCGCGGAAAAGTGCGGGGGACGAGGGTTAACCGGTAAGGATTTGTAAACCATCCCGACATTTCCTCCCCGACCCGGGGAGGATTACTGCCCTCAAGCGGAAGTCATTGTGCCAAGTCCCCCCCCCCCGAGGGGGAGGGGGGACCGGCGAAGCCGGTGGAGGGGTATCGGCGGTCGAGGATAAGGCGCCGACGCTGACACCCCTCCACCAGCCTGCGGCTGGTCCCCCTCCCCTTAGGGGAGGATTCGGCACCGGGCTGAAAGTCGCTTCAGCCTAATATTCGACGTCCATCGCGAAATGGCCGCCGGCCTTCAAGGTCACGACGGCGCGCCGCCAGCGCCGCCCATCCTCCTCGGCCATCGCGTTGCGGAGGCCGCGCAGGCTTTCGAGCAGATCCTGCGCCGCGCCCCCTTCCGGCTGCAATTGCACGCGGGTGCCGTCGGGCTGAACCGAGGCGATCCACAGTCGCGTGCCGCTCTCCTCGTCGATCTCCATGGTCAGCGCCGCGGTCGCGAAGCCGGCCGGGCATTGTCCCGCGATCAGCCGGCCGAGGGCGAGATAGGCGATCTGGCGGGCTTCGTCGTTCGAGTCGGTCATTCATTCTCCAATGCGAGCAAAGCGAAGGTGGCGAGCCAATGCTCGCCCATATAGTCGCCCGCGACATGAGGCAGGCTGGCGTCGAGATGGGCGTCGGCGGTGTCGCGGGCAAGGGCGGCGAGATCGGGATCGAGGGCACCGGCAAGCCCGCGCCAGCACCAGGCGCGCGAGAGATTGACGCCGTCCAGATGCGCGATCTTGCCGTCGCTTCGATCGGAGACGAAGGCGGGCGAGAACAGGCTCGCCGGCCGCCCGGCCGCCAGCTCGGGCAGGAAGGCGTCGAACCACGGCCCGAAGGCGCGCTCCGGCAGCGCCCGGCGCATCAGCAGCGCCTCGGTCAGCGCCGGCGACAGGAAGTCGTCGCCGCCCGGCTCCCAGGCGGGGCAATTCCGGTCGCCGCCGAAATAATCCCGGGCGCGGGCGCGGATCAGGCCGGCGAGCCCGATGTCGTTGGCGTCCGCCCAGTCGAGCGCGATGATCATCGCGAAGGCGGTGTTGAAATGGGTGCCGGTCCGGATCGGGTAAGTGAGCCTGGGCAGATAGGATTGGAACCGTTCGGCGAAGGCCCGCGCGAGCGGCGCCAGCCTGTCGGCCCACTCGCCCTCGTGCCGCTGCGCCTCGGCGTGCAGAGCGAGCAGCCAGGCCCAGCCATAGGGCCGCTCGAACGTGCCGGTATAGGCGCGGTCGAGATAGGCGCGCTCGCCCTCGACGCTGGCGGCGGTCATCATCTCGTCGAGCAGGCCGCTGATCCGCGGCGCGGCCGGCATCTCCGGGAACAGCCGCAGGGTCCGCATCAGCAGCCAGTAGCCGTGGACGCAGCTGTGCCAGTCGAAGCTGCCGAAGAAGAGCGGGTGCAGGGCGCGCGGGCCCAGCACGTCTTCGGGGCCCTCCATCACATGTTCGAGCTTGTGCGGATATTCCCGGGTGACATGGCCGAGCGCCAGCCGGGCGAAGCGGTCGGCGGTTTCCGGGGTGAGGCGGTGCTTCATCGGAACGCCAGGAAGTAGATCAGCAGGATGTTCACCGCGAGCAGCGGAATCGCGGTTCCGATCTGGGCCTTGATCACCGCGTTCTGGTCCTTGAGCTCGAGCAGGGCCGCCGGCACGAGATTGAAGTTGGCCGCCATCGGCGTCATCAGCGTCCCGCAGAAGCCGGCGAGCATGCCGATCGCTCCGACCACCGCCGGATCGCCGTGATAGGACTGGATCAGGATCGGCACCCCGATCGCCGTCGCCATCACCGGGAAGGCGGCAAACGCATTGCCCATGATCATCGTGAACGCGACCATGCCGAGCGCGAAGACGAGCACGGTCAAGAAGACGCTGCCCGGCGGGATGATTGCGCTTGCCGCCTCGCCGATCACGGTGCCGACTCCGGCGGCGGCGAACACCACGCCCAGGGCGGCGAGCAGCTGCGGCAGCACCGCCGCCCAGCCGATCGCGTCGATCAGGCGCCGTCCCTCCTGCAGCGGCGCGAGCGCGGGCGGCTTGAGCCAGGCATAAAGCACGCCGACCGCGATCAGCGCGCCGAGGCAGAGGAAGATGTAGGTCTCCCTCTTGGCTTCGATCAGGCCCTGCTGGCCGAGCGGCGTGTAATTGTAGACGAGCGTGCCGATCAACGCCGTCGCCGGGATGATCAGGGCAGGCAGGAACAGCCGGTTGCCGAGCCGCTCAGACCAGGCCGAGCGCTCGGCCTCGGTGGTGCTCCGCGGAGCGCTTCGGCCGAGCAGGTTGAAGCCGCCGAGGCCGGCGAGGCCGAGGACGAGCAGCCCGTTGGCGAAATCGCCGAGCCACGAGCCGGCGAGCAGGCTCAGCGCCATCAGCCCCCAGAAAGCGGCATTGCCGAAGCGCTTGCCGTTGCTTCGGTCGAGCGCGCTCAGCAAGGCGAAGGCCGCGAACATCAGCCCGGCGAGGCTGTAGGCCCATTGCAGGGTGATCATGGCCGGGGCCTCCGAAGCCGCCGGTCGAGCAGCAGCAGCCGGGTGCTGTGGATCAGGAAGGCGGCGATCGCGGTCGGGATCGCCCAGATTGCGAGCTCGAGCGGCGCCAGATTGTAGCCGTAGGTCGCCAGCGTCTGCTGGATGAGGACGATCGAGCCGATCGCGATGAAGATGTCCTCGCCGAAGAACACGCCGACATTGTCGGTCGCGGCGGCATAGGCCTTGACCGTCTCTTCGGTGTCCTCGTCGAGCGCGCCATGCTCCTTTTCCGCGGCCGCGAGCGCCATCGGCGCGACCAGCGGCCGCACCGTCTGCGGGTGGCCGGCGATCGAGATTAGCCCCAGAGCAGCGGTGCCCTGGCGGGCGAGCAGGTAGACGGTCAGCAGCCGTCCGACGGTGGCCGCCTTCATGCCGCGGATCACCGCCGCGGCGCGCTGCTGCAGGCCGTAGCGTTCGAGGAGGCCGATCACCGGCAGCACGATCCAGACGATGGCGATGATCCGATTGTCGTTGAACGCCTTGCCGAACAGCGAAATGACCTCGACCGGGCCCTTGCCCGCGATCAGCCCGGTGGCGAGCGCCGCGACGGTCACCACCAGCATCGGATTGAGCCTCAGCGCGAAGCCGATGATGACGATGAGGATTCCGGCGAGTACGAGGTAGTGCGTCATGCGAAAATCCTCCCCCTCGGGGGGACGGGGCAGGCGAAGCCTGACGGAGGGGTGTCAGCCCCGGCGAACATTTCCCGACGCTGATACCCCTCCACCGCTTCGCGGTCCCCCTCCCCTTTCAGGGGAGGATTTTCACTTCGCGCCATAGCCCCCTCCCCCGGGCGTCTCGATGACGAAGGCGTCGCCCGCCGCCATCTCGGCTGCGTCCGTCGCGGTCAATATCTCCTCGCGCCCGTCCGCTCGCACCACCTTGTTCACCCCGGGGCTCGCGTCGCCGCCGCCGCAAATCCCGCGCGGCGCCACCCGGCGGCGGTTGGCGAGGATCGCGGCGTGCATCGGCTCGCGGAAGCGGATTTGCCGCACCACTCCGTCGCCGCCCCGATGCGCGCCGGCGCCGCCCGAGCCGCGGCGGATCGCGAACCGCTCGAGGATGACCGGCAGCCGGGTCTCCAAAATCTCGGGATCGGTGAGGCGGGAGTTGGTCATATGGGTCTGGACCGCGCTCGCTCCGTCGAAATCCGGGCCGGCCCCGGCGCCGCCCGCGATCGTCTCATAATATTGATAGCGCTCGTTGCCGAAGGTGAAATTGTTCATCGTCCCCTGGCTCGGCGCAAGCGCGCCGCAGGCGGCGAACAGGCAGTCGGTGATCACCTGGCTGGTCTCGACATTGCCCGCGACCACCGCCGCCGGATAATCGGGGTTGAGCATCGAGCCTGCCGGCACGTTGAGAGTGATCGGCCGCATGCAGCCGTCGTTCAAGGGGATCGGATCGTCGACCAGGGTGCGGAAGACGTAGAGCGTCGCCGCCCGGCAGATCGAATAAGGCGCGTTGAAATTGTTCGGCTGCTGGGCGCTGGTGCCGGCGAAATCGACCACTGCCGACCGCTTCTCCCGATCGACGCGGATCGCCACCCCCACCCGCGCGCCATTGTCCATCTCGTAGCTGAACTCGCCGTCGCGGAGGCGCCCGATCAGCCGCCGCACCGCCTCTTCGGCATAGGCCATGACATGGCCCATATAAGCGTCGATCGCCTGCCGCCCCTGCTCGGCCGCGACCCGCTTGAGCTCGGCGGCGCCGCGCGCGCAGGCGGCGATCTGGGCCTTGAGGTCGGCGACGTTGCGGTCGGGGTTGCGTGCCGGCCAGTCGCCCGAGGCGAGCAAAGCGCGCAGCTCGGCCTCGAGGAAGCGGCCCTGGTCGACGAGCAGCATGTTGTCGATCAGCACGCCCTCCTCGTGCACGCTGGTGCTGTCCGGCGGCATCGATCCGGGCGCGATGCCGCCGATATCGGCATGATGGCCGCGCGCGGCGACGTACCAGGCAGGGGCCGGGTCGCCGTCGTCGGCGAACACCGGCATGATCACGGTGATGTCGGGCAGGTGGGTGCCGCCGCGATAGGGCGCGTTCAGCACATAGACGTCGCCGGGCTTCATCCCGCGGCCGTCCCGCTTTTCCCCCCGCGCCTCGATCACGGTGCGGATCGAATCGCCCATCGAGCCGAGATGGACGGGGATATGCGGCGCATTTGCGATCAGCGCCCCCGCGCGGTCGAAGACCGCGCAGGAGAAATCGAGCCTTTCCTTGATGTTGACCGACGAAGCGGTGTTCTGCAGAGCGACCCCCATCTCCTCGGCGATCGCCATGAAGAGGTTGCCCATCACCTCGAGCATGACTGGATCGACCTTCGTGCCCATGGCGGGGGCGGTCTCGCGCGGAGTGGCGCGGGTGAGGATGAGGTTGCCGAGCCGGTCGACCTCGGCCCGCCAGCCCGGCTCGACCACGGTAGTGGCCGAAGGATCGACGACGAGCGATGGGCCGGAGATGATATCGCCGGCCGTGAGCTCCGCTCGGTCATACAAATCCTCCCCCTTGGGGGGAGGGGGACCATGCGAAGCATGGTGGAGGGGGGTCGGCATCCGAGCTTCGTCCGACAAGGCTGATACCCCTCCACCGCTTCGCGGTCCCCCTCCCTTTTCAGGGGAGGAATGATTGCCGACGGCTTCGACGATCGCGGTTTCCACCACCACTTCGGTCCCCGCTGCGTCGAAGCCGAAGCGTTGCTTGTGGGCAGCCTCGAAATCGGCCCGCATGTGGTCCGACACCGCCACTTCGAGGCTGGAATCGCTGCCTTCGTAGCGCAGCGCCGCGCGCCGCCGGATTTCGGGCGCTTCCACCCCCTGCTGCCGAAGCGCCGCCGCCGCCTCGGCCTCGAGCTCGCCCAGCACCGTCTCCAGATCCGCGCCGGCCAGCGTTCGCTGGCGCAATTCGACCATGTCGGCGAGGCCCATGCCGTAGGCGCTGAGCACGCCGGCGAGCGGGTGGATCATCACCCGCCCGATGCCGAGCGCGTCGGCGACGAGGCAGGCGTGCTGGCCGCCGGCGCCGCCGAAGCATTGCAAGGTGTAACGGGTGACGTCGTGGCCGCGGGCGATCGAGATCTGCTTGATCGCATTGGCCATATTGTCGACCGCGATGCGGATGAAGCCTTCCGCCACCGCGCGGGCGTCCATCCCCGCCTCGCGCGCGATCGCCTCGCACAGAGCGAGCGAAGCGGCGGCGTCGATCGGCTGGTCGCCGCCGGGTCCGAACACATGGGGGAAATGCTCGGGCCGGATCTTGCCGAGGACGACGTTGCAATCGGTCACCGTCAGCGGCCCGCCGCGCCGGTAGCAGGCCGGGCCGGGCACCGCGCCGGCGCTCGCCGGGCCGACCCGGAAGCGGCTTCCGTCATAGGAGCAGATCGAGCCGCCGCCGGCAGCGACGGTGTGGATCTCGAGCATCGGCGCACGCACCCTGACGCCGGCGACGCTGCGCTCGCTGGTCCGCTCGTAGGCGCCGGCGAAATGGGAGACGTCGGTCGAGGTGCCGCCCATGTCGAAGCCGATGACTCGGCTCTCGCCCGCCTCGGCCGCGGTCCGCGCCATGCCGACGATGCCGCCGGCCGGGCCGGAGAGGATCGCGTCCTTGCCGCGGAACGCCGCCGCGTCGGTGAGGCCGCCGTTCGACTGCATGAAGAACAGCCGCCCGGCCGCGCCGAGCCCCGCCACCACCTGGTCGACGTAGCGCCGGAGCACCGGCGACAGATAGGCGTCGACGACGGCGGTGTCGCCGCGGCCGATCAGCTTGATCAAAGGCTCGACCTCGTGGCTCGCCGAGACCTGGGTGAAGCCGATCTCGCGCGCGAGTCCCGCGAGCGCCGCCTCGTGCGCGGTCCAGCGCCAGCCGTGCATCAGCACGATGGCGAGCGCGCGATAGCCCCGGTCGAACGCCTCCCGGAGCGCGGCCCGGACGACAGCCTCGTCGGGCGGCCGAAGCACCTCCCCCTCCGCGGTGACGCGCTCCCCGATTTCGACGACGACGTCGTAAAGCGGCGCCGGCAGCACGATCCGGCGGGCGAAGATGTCGGGCCGCGCCTGGTAGCCGATGCGCAGCGCGTCGCCGAGGCCGGCGGTGATCGCCAGCGCAACCGGCTCGCCCTTGCGCTCGAGCAGCGCGTTGGTGGCGACCGTGGTCCCCATCTTGACCGCGCCGATCGCTCCGCCGCCGGCCTCGGCGAGGATCGCTTCGATGCCGGCGACGGCGGCGTCGGAATAGCGCTCGGGATTGTCGGACAGCAGCTTACGCACGACCAACTGCCCGTCAGGCGCGCGGGCGACGATGTCGGTGAAGGTGCCGCCGCGGTCGATCGAGAAGGTCCACGCCACGAGATCCGCCTAGCAAAGGCCGCTTGACCCGGCCAGCCGCTTGGGACAGCGCTGGCGCATGGCCGACGAACCCGAAGCGGAAGAAGCAACGCTGAGCGCGGGCGATTTCCACAATATCGCCCAGAAGCAGATCATGAACGCGGTGTTCGCGACTCTCGCGGAATCGAAGATGCCGTGGAACCTGGTCGCGCCGTTCCTCGAGGCCGCGCGCGAGGTCTGCGCCGGCGATTTCGCCGAGAACGGGCGGGTGACGCTGCACACCATGCGGGCCGAGGGCGAGAGCTGGGTCGAAGCCGAGGAGGCATTCATCGGCGTCGCCGCGGCCGATCGCGAGACCGGCGAGGACTGGCTCGGCGAATCCTACTGGCTGTCCGACATCGCCACCGCGGGCGCGAGCCGCGCGGACGTCGAGGCCGCGATCGCCGCGCTCGAGCGGACCATCGCCAAGCTGAAGCTGTGGCTGAAAGACGGGGGCCCGGCCGAAGCCGAGCCCCCGCAGACCGAGAGCGAGATCTAGCGGCCGGTGACGCCGCGCTCGTAGAGCTGGATGCAGCGGTCGTCGCCCGGCCCCGGGCGGCAGGGCGGATAGGCGGTGGTCGAGACCTCCTCGAGCGGGCCGCCGACGCCGGTATAGGCCGCCGCCGCGCCGCCTTCATCGGCCGCGGTCTCGCCGAGCCCGGCCTCGATCGCGCCGTCGCCGCTCATCGCCAGGGCCGTGTCGACCGGCTCCTCGGGGCCGCCCATGCCGGTATATTGGCCGGAGTCGACCGGCTCATAGGGGCCGCCGACCGCGTCGGTGGCGCTGTTCGCCGCCAGCGTCCCGGTCGGCTTGTCCCAAGCCGCGAGCTGGGCGCGGACGCCGCGCTCGTAGAGCTGGATGCAATGATCGTCGCCCGGCCCCGGGCTGCACGGCGGATAATTGCCGGCGGCCGGCTGCGGCGTGGTCATGGCCGCATCCTGATCGTCGGCGATCCAGCTTGCCGCGGAGGCTTCGGCCTTGGGCGCGACCTTGGGCGGCGGCGACTTGACGCCCGGATCGACCGCGACCGTGGCCGGCTTGCCCGGATCGGCCGTGGGCGTCTTCGCCGGCTGCCACGCGAGAGCGGACGAGCCGAGCAGCAGCGCGCCGGCCGCGAAATAGATGCGCTTCATGTTGATCTCCGTACCTGTCGCGCCCCCACGCCCACATCGGAGTGCGTTGCGGCTGTGAAACGGGCCGGCAGGCAGCTTTTATCCGGCGCGCCGGGCGCCTTATCAGAAACTCCCTTCGATTCGCCGCGAATAGCCCTCGGCCGACGGCCGGAAGCCGCCGGCGGCGAGCCGCGCCGCCGAAGCGGGGTCGGTGGGACGGACGGAAAGGTCGATCCGGTAGCGGCCGTCGGCGCGGATCGACAACGCGAGCTGCCCGGCGGGGCTGGCCAGCGGCAGCAGCAGCGCCCCTTCCGCACAGCGGGCGTCGCCGGCGACGCTGGCCGGAAGCGCGATTCCGGCGATCTCGCCGGACAGGCCGGCGCGGACCCTTCCTTCGGCGCTCTCGCACAGGCCGTTCGAGAAATGGACGCTGAAATCGTCGAGATCGAGCGCCGCGACCGGCACCGGCGCGAACAGCCGGCCGGTGCGCAGCTGCCCGGTCATGTCCTCGATGCCGAAGCCGTGGCGCGAGACGCTGACGGCGCCGGAAAAGCGGCCGCCGCCTTCCTCGTCGCGGGCCAGCGACAGCCGGGCGCGGCCGAGGAACAGCGGCAGCAGGTTCAAGCGCGCCTGGACGTCGCCCAACGGCACCGGCCCGAACTGCGCCTCCTTGAGCATTCCGAGCCAGAGGCTGCCGGTCGCCTCGCGCGCCGCCAGCGGGCCGCCGATCCACGCCACCGCGACCCGCAGCGGGATCAAGGCGACCAGCGCGAAGGCGAAGGCGGCAAGGAAGAAGACCGTCCTCCTGAGCGGCAGGCGCAAGCGCATCAGCGGCTCCCGGCCGTGAGCGCGAGCTCGGCGGAAAGGGTGCGGTCGGCATTGGCCTGGGCGCGCAGCCGCTCGACGACAAGGCCGCGCCGCTCCATCGCCGCGATCCAGCCGAACAAGGCCTGCGGCCGCGCCGAATCGAGCGCGACTCCGGTGCGGCCCGGGCCGAGGCGGGCGATCCGGGCGCCGGTGAAGCCGGCCGCGGGGGAAAG
>JADMIO010897387.1_pt1 | contig 25254 bp, 19 predicted proteins | sample 8958161 | NCBI WGS metagenome assembly JADMIO01 (sample SAMN16585339, study PRJNA669376) | soil metagenome | isolation source: Crop rotation soil | place: USA: Cullars Rotation, Alabama | collected 2011
CCGCCACAGCCGACGCCAATATCCCGTGGATCTGGCGGACGCCTTCGGTGAGCGACGCCGGACCTGGCTGCAGGATATAGGCTGACTTGATCTCGTAGATGTGGCCGTCGCGAATGGCGGCCACCCCTTCCCATCCTTCGCGTTTCGCGATGCGTTCCTTCCGCACGGCTTTGCCGCACCAGGACGCGATAATCACTTCGGGATCGCGCCGCACGACTTCATCCGACGCGACGATGCGTTCCTTGCCAAGCTTGCCGTTGCGCAGCTCAGGGAAGATCGGATCGCCGCCCGCGATTTCTACCAGCTCCTCGACCCAGCGGATGCCGGAGATGAGCGGATTGTCCCACTCCTCGAAGAATACGCGCGGCCGTTTCGGAAAGTGCGCCGCCGCAGAGCGGATCGACTCGAGGTCGTGCTCGAGCTCAGTCGCGAGCGCGTCAGCGCGTTCCGCCCGTCCGACGACGCCGCCGAGCACGCGGATCATCTGCAGGATCTCGGCGACGCTGCGTTGATTGAAGATGATCACCGGGTAACCGCGTCGAACGAGTTCTGCCGCGATGTCGGCCTGAAGGTCGGAGAAGCCAAGCACGAGATCCGGTTTGAGCGCTTCGATCTTGCTGAATCGAGCGTTGATGAACGCCGACACTTTCGGCTTCTGCCGCGCCTCTGGTGGCCTGACTGTGTATCCGGAGACGCCGACGACGCGATCGCCTTCGCCCAGCAGGAACAGGGTCTCGGTGGTTTCTTCCGTGAGGCAGACGATGCGCGACGGGTAGGCGCTTGTCACGGCTACCGGTAGGCGTCGGGGTGGAGCGCCCTCGCGAGAGCTTCTGCGGCCATCGCGATTCGGGGGCCTGGAGCGACGAGATAGTCGCCGCGGAGTACGACGACCCTTCGGTTGCGCACCGCGGGAACGGATGCGAGAGCGCTCCAGGTCTTGAGCGCCTCGTCAGGGCCACCTGCGGAGAGCATTCGGCCGGCCTGCAGTTCAACCACGACGTCGGGCGCGCGAGCGATCAGCATTTCGTGTGAAGGCTGCACCGACTCCCGGTTGACGTCGGCGAAGAGATTCGCGCCGCCGGCGATTCCGAGCAGGTCATGAAGGAATCCTCGCCCACCCACGGCGTAGAGCTGTTGTAGCGTTCCGGGTTGCCGGCCGAAGACCAGTAACGCGCGTGGCCGCGGCCGTCCGCTGACGCGTGCCCGAACGGCGTCGAGCGTCGATTGGATCTCCCGGGCCTGCCTGTCGGCTTCCTCCGCATGTCCGGTGGCCCGCCCGACGTCCCTGAGTGTTTGCAGAATGACTGGGACGTCGCCAGGGTGGACGCTGTAGATCCGGATCCCGGCGCCCTTCAGTTTGTATTCAAGCTCTGTCTGGGAGACGTATGTGATGACGAGATCCGGACGCAGCGAAAGAATCCGCTCGAGGTCGGGGTCGAGCAGCGCTCCGACCCGTGGGAGCTTCTTTGCCTCGGGAGGAAAGTCGTCGTAGCTGCTGACGCCGACCACCTGCTGACCGGCGCCCACGGCGAAGAGCATCTCGGTCACGGCCGGCACGAGCGAGACGATGCGCCTGGCAGGTGTACCGGAGACCTGAAGGTCTCCGGCTACGGCGGACAAATCGAGGTCGCCACCTGCGGACGATGTGCGGTCGTAGCCGGAGGCCTTCAGGCCTCCGGTAATCACGACGAGTATCGCTGCGAAGATCAGCTTTTTCGCACGAGCAGCCACAGGAAGAACGGTCCTCCAAGCATTGCCGTAACAACCCCCACCGGGATCTCAACGGGCGCGAGCACCGTTCGTGCGACGAGATCGCACCCCACGAGAAATGCAGCGCCGAAGAGCGCCGAGGCGGGCAGCACGATCCGATGATCCACTCCGACCATGAAGCGTACGAGGTGTGGCACGACGATGCCGATGAAGCCGATGGGGCCGGCGAGCGACACGGCGGCGCTGGTGGCCAGCGCCGAGCTGATGAATGCGAGCCGCTGGACGCGTGCGACGTCCACGCCTCGTGTCGCCGCGGCATCGCCTCCCACACTCAGCAAGTTCAACGACGAAGGGAGCAGCGCAAACATCGCGAACGCCACAACGAGAAGTGGCAGCGCGCCGACGATTGGCATGAAGCCGCCGACGTCGAGATCACCCATCAGCCACCTGACCGTCCTGTAGGTCTGCGCGAAGTCGGACATGTACTGCACGAACAGGATCAGTGCCGAGAAGAACGAGTTCAGCGTGACGCCGGCGAGCAGTAGCACCGAGGTCGAGATAGGCCGCCCCGGCCGCGTCGCAAGGCCGTAGACAATCGATGCCGCGAAGATGGCGCCGGCCAGGCTCGCGAGCGGCACCGCCGCCAGCGGACCGAACGCGAATGCCGCGCCCGCGGTGATCGCGATGATCGCGCCGAGCGCCGCGCCGGCCGAAACGCCAAGCGTGAACGGCGTCGCGAGCGGATTGCGCAGCAGTGCCTGCAGGACGACGCCGGCCGCGGCCAGCGCCGCGCCGACGAGCGCCCCCGCCAGCACGCGCGGCATCCTGGCGATGAAGAAGATCTGTGCGTCGACGTTGTCGGCGAAGGGAATCGACCGATCGAGCACGCGACTCAGGTTGATCGGCGTGCTGCCGACGAGGGGCGCCACGAGGCACGTGCCGAGCGCCAGCGTGCCGTAGAGCACAATGCTGGCGAACAGGCGTGCGCGAACCGAGCGCTGCGGCAATGGCAGAGCGGTGTCGGCGACCTCTGTCGCGGCTTCGGTGGAGCCGAATGCCGTCATGGCACCCGTCTCACGGGGACGATCGTGAGGTGCCCCGCGCTCTCGTGAAAGCGTACGTCCGCCTCGACGTCGTAGAGCTGCTGGATCATCGCGCTGGTCAACACCTCGCTGGTCTGGCCCTGCGCGAGCACCTGCCCGCCGCGCATCGTGATCACCGTGTCACAGAGCGACGCCGCGAGGTTCAGGTCGTGCGTCGCCAGCACCATCGTGACGCCACGCTCGCGATTGAGGCGTGTGAGCAGGGCCGCCACTTCGAGCTGGTAGCCGAGATCGAGAGAAGCGGTCGGTTCGTCGAGCAGAAGAATGTCTGGCGCTTGTGCCAGCGCACAGGCGATGACGACGCGCTGTTTCTCCCCGCCGCTGAGCGTGATGTACGGACGATGGGCGAGATGCTCGGTGCCCGTGGCAGTCATCGCCTCGCGCGCGATGGAGAAATCCTCCGGGCCCTCGAGACGGAACGGGCCGAGATGCGGATGCCGGCCCATCAGCACCATCTCCATGGCGCTGTAGTCAAACGCCGGGTGCGTCTCTTGTGGCACAACGGCAACATGCCGCGCGAGCTCGCGCCGCGGAATGCGCGACAGGTCGCGGCCGTCGAGCACGAACGATCCGCGTTGTGGCCTGACGACTCCCGACATCAGCTTGAGCAGCGTCGTCTTGCCGCAGCCGTTCGGGCCGAGCAGCCCGGTCAACGAGCCGCGCGCGATTGAGGCGTTGACGCCGTGCAGCAGAAACGCACGTGCATCGTCGAACCGCGATTCGTACGCGAAAGAAACGTCACGTGCAGATAGCATCAGGGATTACAGTCCTCCCGGCGTCTCTCGCGCCGAAGCTCGCGTGGGGCGAGCGTGAGAAACAGGACGCCGGGACAGGTTCCCTGACTTATAGAACGCTGTGTTCTACTTACAGTGGCGGGACCGCGTGGGATTTGCACCCACTTCCCCTTATTCCCCCGGCGGCGTATGTTGTTGAAGCGGAGTATAGCACGCTAGAATTTTCAAAGGTTTCTGTGAATTCACGACTCCACGCGGCCGGACTCGACGATATCGACGACAAGCTTCGCGCAGGCGAGCGCCTCACGCTCGACGACGGTGTGCGTCTCTTCGAATGCCCCGATCTCCTCGCGGTGGGGTGGCTCGCGAATCGTGAGCGCGAAAAGCGTCACGGCGCGCGCACGTACTTCAACTACAACCTGCGGCTCGAACCCACGAACGTCTGTGTCGCGAGTTGTTTGTTCTGCTCGTTTGCGCGGCTGAAGCCCACTGACTCCGCGGCGTACACGATGTCGCTCGAGCAGGCGTGGGGCAAGCTCCGCAAGCGCGCGAATCAGCCGCTCACCGAACTGCACATCGTCAACGGTCTCAACCCGGATCTGCCGTTCAGCTATTACACAGACCTGTTGAAGGGCTTCAAGCAGATTCGTCCTGGCATTCATCTGAAGTGCTTCACCGCGGTGGAGATCGCCTACTTTGCCGATCTCTACAAGATGAGCGACGAGCAGGTGCTGCGCGAGCTGATGGAGGCTGGCCTCGACTCACTGCCTGGCGGCGGCGCCGAGATCTTCGCCGAGCGCGTTCGCCGGAAGATCTGTCACGACAAGTGCGGAGCGGACCGTTATCTCGACATTCACCGCATCGCGCATCATCTCGGCCTGCGCACGAACGTGACGATGCTCTATGGGCATATCGAGACGTTCGAAGAACGCGTCGACCACATGCTGCGCGCCCGCGCGCTGCAGGACGAGACCGGTGGATTCCAGGCGTTCATCCCGCTGGCGTTTCATCCCGACAACAACCAGATGCGCAAGCTACCGGCGCCGAGCGCGACCGACACGCTGAAGGTGCACGCGGTTGCGCGCCTCGTCGTCGACAGCATTCCGCACATCAAGGCCTTCTGGATTGCGACAGGCGTGGACGTGGCGCAGACGGCGCTGTGGTTTGGCGTGGACGATCTGGACGGAACTGTCCAGGAAGAGAAGATTTACCACATGGCCGGCTCGCCCACCCCGGAGGGGATGACGACGGCTGAGCTCACCCGGCTGGTGCGCGCGGCGGGCCGAGAGCCGCTCGAGCGCGACACGCTCTACAACATCGTCAATATTCCTGAGCTGACGCCCGCCTGAGGCTCTATCGCCCGCGCGCTGCGGGCGGTATAATTTGTGTGGGTCCGAACTCCCCGGGGCGATAGCCCAAACGGGAGTTTGGACTTTTTCACGTCTACACATTGCGAAAAGTTTCACAAGGAAGCTGAGCATAGGGGGACATGAGCTCAATCATTCCGCTGCTGACCGAGTTCGAGAAAGAGCACATTGCCGAGCGTCAGGCGCTGCCCGAGAAGTACCTCGGCCTGTCTGACGTCGAAATGGAAGCTCGCATTGCCGCGGCCCGCGCCACGCTTGGCGATCGGCTGGTCATTCTCGGGCATCACTATCAGCGCGATGAGGTGATCAAGTTTGCCGACTACACCGGCGACTCATTCCGCCTGGCCCGCCAGATCACGTCGCGCCCGCAGGCTGACTACATCGTGTTCTGCGGTGTGCACTTCATGGCCGAAAGCGCCGACGTGCTCTGCGCGCCGCATCAGCAGGTGATCCTGCCCGACCTTGCGGCCGGCTGCTCGATGGCCGACATGGCCGATCCCGATCAGCTCGCCACCTGCTGGGAGGAACTCGCACAGATGGGCGTGAGCGGTGTCGTGCCCGTCACCTACATCAACTCCGCGGCGTCGATTAAGGCGTTCGTCGGCGAGCAGGGCGGCACGGTGTGCACCTCGTCGAATGCCGCGGCCACGCTGAAGTGGGCGTTCGAGCGGGGCGAGAAGATCCTGTTTCTGCCGGATCAGCATCTGGGCCGCAACACCGCCTACAAGATGGGAATTCCGCTCGATCAGATGGTCGTGTGGGATCCGCATGAAATCTTCGGCGGTCTCGACCCCGATCAGGTCCGCAAGGCGCGGATGATCCTGTGGAAGGGGCACTGCTCCGTACACACGCGCTTTACGGCGAAGCAGATCGAGGCGACGAGGACGCAGCACCCGGGCGTGCGCGTCATCGTGCACCCCGAAGTGCCGTGGGACGTCGTGCAGGCGGCCGACGACAGCGGCAGCACGGAATACATCATCAAGACGGTGAAGAACAGCCCCGAAGGATCGATCTGGGCGGTGGGTACGGAAGTGCATCTCGTCAACCGCCTGGCCCATGAAGTGGCGCCCGGGAAGACAGTGCTGTCGCTCGATCAGTTCGGATGCCTCTGCTCGACGATGTTTCGCGTGTCGCCGAACCACCTGCTCTGGATTCTCGAGGAGCTCGTCGAGGGGCGTGTGCACAACCGCATCACCGTGCCCGCCGACCAGAAGCACTGGAACCGCGTCGCGCTCGATCGCATGTTGTCGATTCAATAAGTGCTCGCCCTCACCGACCTCCACAGCAACCTGCAGATGTTGCTGCGGTGGATTCACGTCCTCGCCTGCGATGCTCGCACCCAACCATTAGGGCGGGTCCTTTCGGACCCGCCGATCAAGTAATATCGATTGGATCGCTCTACGACGAGGTAACTCTCATGGCTGACTTAGTCACGAAACGCGAACTCCCGAAGCTTCCCTACGACTTTGCCGCGCTCGAACCGCACATCGACGCGAAGACGATGGAGATCCATCACGGCAAGCATCATCAGGCGTACGTCAACAATCTCAACGCGGCGCTCGAGAAGCATCCCGAGCTGCAATCGAAGAGCGTTGACGAGCTGTGCCGCAGCATCAACAGCATTCCCGAGGACGTGCGTACCGCTGTGCGCAACAACGGCGGCGGCCACTGGAACCACAGCCTCTTCTGGACGTGGATGGCTCCCAACGCGGGCGGCACGCCCACTGGCAAGATCGGCGACGCCATCAACAGCTCGTTCGGCAGCTTCGACGCCTTCAAGGATCAGTTCCAGAAGGCCGGCGTCGGCCGCTTCGGCAGCGGCTGGGCATGGTTGATCAAGGATGGCACCAAGCTGTCGATCACCAGCACTCCCAATCAGGACAACCCGCTAATGGAAGGCAAGACAGCGATCCTTGGCGTTGACGTGTGGGAGCACGCCTATTACCTGAAGTATCAGAATCGTCGTCCTGACTACCTCGCGGCCTGGTGGAACGTCGTCAACTGGGCCGAGGTCAACAAGGCGCTCTGAGATAGCCGTACTGTTGGATCCCAACGCGACCGCCTCATCGAGGCGAATCAAGGAAATGGAGGTCATGGTGGCCGACGTCATCGTCGAGACCGCCGACACCTCCACGCTCGTGCTCTTCACAGGAAATGACCGGCTGGAGTACCTGGCCGGTCACTTTCTGACGATCGATCCCCATCAGTTCGAGGCGCTCGAGCGGTTCACGTCGTTTCTCGAAGACCTCAAGGGCAAGCGTGAGCCGCCGCGCGCCTACTCCATGTGCTCGTCGCCGCACGAGCGCCACCTCGCCATTACGGTCAAGGAAGAACAGTACGTCTCGGGCGCGACGAAGTACCCGCCGCTGCTGTCACCGCTTCTCGTCAAGCGCACGGTCAGGGGCATGGGCCTCGTCGTCACCGGTTTCACGGGACCGTACACGTTGTCGCCCGACGTCGCCACGCAGACCGATCACATCGTCCACATCTGCGCCGGCTCAGGCAGCGTGCCGAACTTCTCGATGTTGAAGTTCGCGCTCGAGCATCATCCGTCGCTGCGCCACACGTTTCTCTATTCGAACAAGACGTGGGACGACGTGATCTTCCGCGATGCGCTGGCGCAGCTCGAGGCGCGTCATCCCGACCGGTTGAAGGTGATTCACACGCTGACGCGCGAATCGAACGTGGCGGTGCACGGACCGTCGGTGCGAAAAGGGCGTGTGGACGTCGATTTGATGCGCGAGGTCATTCCCGACCCGGCGGCGCCCCTGGTTTACGTGTGCGGGCCCGGCATCTCAAAGTGGGACAAGGAAGCGGCGAAAGAGCGGGGGATGGAGCCGCAGCCGCGGTTTCTAGAGTCGGTGCTCAAAAACCTCAAGGAAATCGGCGTTCCCAACGCGCGAATCAAACGCGAGTTCTACGGATAAAGCGCTATACTCCGCGTCCTGCGGAGGCCGTTTTATGAGACCGCGTTCCCTCGACGAGTTCCTGGGCCGGGTTCGGATTCCGTATACGACGTTCCAGCACCCGCCCGCGTTTACTGCGATGCACGGCGCTCAGGTGTCTCACATCCCGGGACGCTGTTGGGCCAAGACCGTTGCGTGCCTTGCCGATGGGGAGCCGATCCTCGCCGTCGTGCCGGCACACTACACCATCGACTTCGAGCGCCTCAGGGTCCTGGCTGCCGTCCAGACGCTGCGTCTGGCGCTGCCGCAGGAGATGACGGTGCTCTATCCCGACTGCGAGGAAGGCGCGATGCCGCCCTTTGGCGAGCTCTATTCGCATCGCGTCTTCGCCGACGAGAGTCTGGTCGGGGAACCGGAGATGGTGTTCAATGCCGGCACGCATACCGACTGCATCCGGATGCACTACGGTGATTTCGCCGTCGTCGCGCATCCCATCGTGGGGCGGTTCGGACGGCCGAGACACGATCGCGCGGAGAGCTAATCGGAAGGCGGACCTGAAGGTCCGCCTCTACGTCAGCTGAGACAACTACCTAAACGGCGGCGGGCGCGGTGGTGGTCGCGGGCTTGGCCGCCGCGGCTGGCGCCGGCGCGGGGTGGCCACCTGGCTTTCCGAGGCGCGCCTTCATCATCGTCTCGGCGTTGGCGAAGAGATCGCCTTTCGTGATCTTCCCACCATCCACCTCGCTGAGAATCGCGCGCTGCGCCTTGTATTCCCGGTTCTCGACCCCGGCCTTGCTCTGCAGCATCCGCCACGCCTTGCGCCGTTCGACGCAGAACAGGACGAGCTGTCTGGAGAGCGCGCGGTACTCGACATCTTTGTCGCCCTGTACTTTGATATAGACACCAAAGTCGGGAACGAACGAGCGGTGGTCGGCCACGAGATACCGACGATAGACGACGTCCTGCTGCGTAATGCGCACGAGCATGTTCTCGAGCGGGATCAGCTTCTCGGCGTCAGCTGGCTTGATCTTCTTCAGGTGATTGCGGAACCGCGCCTCGGTGGCGCACCAGTGCGCAACGGTGTAGCGGTACGGCTCGTTGGTGTTCTTGAACTTCGTCTCGTACCAGTCCATGTCGATCGACGGGTTGCCCTTGACGTCGAGCGCCTCCTGGTAAGTCTCGCCGAGCCGCGGGTTGAAGACGAACTCGGGCGCGCCGCGTGAGTCGCGCACGCGCTGTGCCTGGCCGAGCGCCATGTCGTCGGGCACGCCGTGTTCAGGCTGGCACGTGGTGAAGCACTGCAGGAACGCGGTGCCGCGATACTCGATGCCGTCGAGAATCGCGCGATAGAGTTTCGGCGCGTTCGCAATCGACACCTGCGCCACGAAGGGCGATCCGTGACCGGCCAGGAACGTCTCGGCCACCGTCTTCTTCTCGTTGTTCTTGCCCTGCGTTGCGGTGCCGAACATGTTCATGTCGTTGCCGCCGAGCATCGGCGTCGAATCCGAGTTCTGTCCGCCGGTGTTCGAGTAGACCTGCGTGTCGAGCATGACCGCTTTCACGTTCGGGCGGTTCTGCAGGATCACCTTCGACATGTTCTGGTAGCCGATGTCGCCCATGCCGCCGTCGCCACCCACCACCCAGATCTTGGGCAGCTCGAGGATCTCCTGGTCGGTCATGACGGCGTCGCTGAAGTGGACGTACTCGTAATACTCGCGCGTGTTGATCACGTTCGTGTCGCGGTTCATGAGCGCGTCGTGCAGCCGCTCTGGAATGACCGATCGGCGGCCGTGATCGACGATGAAGCTCTCGCCGAGCAGCCAGCCGACGGTGATGCCGTCCTGGAAGAGCGAGTTCATCCAGGGATACGGATGCGGGTTGTTGGGCGGCGTCGAGCCGTACACCGTGTTGCAGCCGGTGTGCGCAGCCATCGCCATCACCGACATGCCGTTGGCGAGGCGTCCGTCGATCGGCTGCAGGTTCTTGTGGTTGAACGCCTCCTGCCGCAGCACGGCGGTGATCGCGTTCACCAGGTCCTTGTCGGAGATCGGGCCATGCGCCGCCATCCGCGCCTTGGTGTCCTTGTCGTCCTCGCCGCCCAGGCTCATGAGGAGATGCGCGATCGCCTGCTTCAGCAGCTCGTACTCCTGCGGGTTGCGCTCCTTGAGCGCTTCCAGGCGCGCCACGCCGTCCTTCTCGAGCCGGTCGGCCTTGGCGCGGAAGCGGTCGGCCTTCGCGTGGTAGAGCGGACGCATGTAGGCTTCGGTCACCGCCGCCACCGCCCTGAGGATGCTCTTCTCGCCGCAGCCCGCGCAGGCGCCGTCGCCTGACACCAGCGCGTCGTAGTTTCTGCGCACCATCAGCATGTTGCGCAGCGTGGCGGTCTTCGAGTCCTGCGGCCGCGCGTCGTTGTAGAGGCCGAGGTACTTCTGTGGCGTATCCGGCAGCAGATCGAGGAACGCCGTGCCGCTCTCGTGCTCGGCGTTCACCTCCTCCGTTTCCTGCACCATGCGCAGCGCGTTGTGCTCGCCGCACGCGGTGACGCAGGCCGCACATCCCTTGCAGAGGTCTGACACGAAGATGGAGAAGACGCCGCCACCGCCGGCCGCTTTTTTCTCGGGCGTGGCGAAGATGGCGTTGGTCTTCTGATAGGCGAGCGGCACCTTGGCGATGACGTCGAAGAACTCCTGCTTCGCCTGCGTGGAGAATCCGTTCACCTCGTTGGTAACCTTCTGGATGATGAAGGGCAGCAGCGGCGGCGGGTCCTGCTTCAATCCATCGCGCATCAGGTCGCGAGTGCGCTTCTCAATCTCCGGCAGCAGGTGCAGCATTTTCTGCCGCTCGGACGAGTCGCTCACGTAGTTGGCGATGGCCGTCTGCAGAACGGTGCTGAGGTCTTGCGAACAGTTGGGCAGCGCCGTGTCGGGGCAGACCGCGATGCACTCCATGCACTGCGTGCAGTTCTCGGGAATGTAGAGCGGCGTCTCGCGCCGCGCGACATACTTCGACGCGGTGTCGCCGCTTCCAGCGGCCATCACGCCGAGCGCTGACAACGGTGAGGACGGCTGGTCGTACCCGTAGTCAGACCGGAACTCGCTGTCGAACACCGAGACACGTGTCAGCGGCGTGCGTTCGCCTTGTCCTTCCGGCACGGCGTGCGAACGACATCCGGAGCCGCAGCTCTCGCCGCCGTCGGCGGCAAACTGAGGGATAACCGGCAGCAGCGCCTTGCCGCGCAACGTCGAGCGGTCCGGCGCCTCGAGCTCGCCGACGCGGATCTCGCGCACCAGCTCGAAGCCCTTGGTCATCACCTCCATGTTGGAGTTGACGACCGCCTCGCCCAGCTTGCCGAACTTCTTCACGTACTGCTTGTGCACCGCGTCGCGGAACTGCTCGGGCGTGATGCGGAACTCCTCCAGCATTGGCGACACGGCGAAGAACGCGCCGAGAAACGCGTTGCCTTGCATGCGGAGCTGCAGGTCGCCGCGGTCGGTGGCCTCGCGGGCGATCTTGAATCCGGGCAGCGTAAACACGCGGATGTTCTTGTCGATGATCTGCTTGCGGGCCCACAGCGGCAGCCGTTCCCACGCCTGCTCGCCCTCTTCCTCGGATTCCCACACGAGCGATCCGCCATGCGCCATTCCGTCGAGCGGGTTGGTGTGCGTAAACGCCTTTGGGTCGCAGCAGAGGACGACGTTGACGTGGCGAAGATCGCAGTTGACGCGGATGCGCTCGGGCGCCGCGATCATGAAGTAGGAGGTCGGCGCGCCCTTCTTCTCCGATCCGTATTTCGGATTGGCGCTGACGTGAATGATTTCCTTGGGGTTGCCAAATTCGTCCACGACCTTGTCGCGGTCGTAGAGCAGATCGTTGAGGTCGCCGATGATCGCGCCGAGGTTCTTTCCGGTCGTGATAGCGCCCCAGCCGCCGACCGAGTGGAAGCGCACCGCGATCGCGCCTTCGGGCAGGAGCGACGGTGTGTCGTCCGCTTTCACCTCGTATGGATGATCGACGCCGAGCACCATGAACGACACGCCATCGGCCGCGCGCTTGCCGTCCTTGCGCACCCGTTGGCCGAGCGCGAATTCATAGGCGCCAATCACGTGCTCGGGCCGGAAGTCGCGTGAGCCCAGACCGTAGATGCCGCCAAAGAGGCGCGGCATCTCCTCGGCCATGACGCGCGGCAACCCGTCTTCACCCTGCAGTGCCTTGTTCAGCGCCGTGCGGATGTCGCGTCCCATCGGGTTGTCGCCCGCCATGGGCTCGTCGGTGCGCTCGAGGATGATGACGTTCTTCTTCCCGGCCAGGGCCTTGATCACCGCGGCTTCGGGGAAGGGACGGAAGACATTGATGTGAATCGAACCGACGCTGGCCTTGCGCTTCTCTCGCAGGTAGTCGACCGCGGCCTCGATGTTCTCGGCGGCCGAACCCAGCGAAACGAACACGGTGTCGGCATCCTCGGTCTTGTACTGACTCACCAGCCCGTAGTAACGCCCCGTCAGCGCCGCGAAGTCTTTGTAGGCCGCCTCGAAGAACTCGAGAATCGGCTCGACAAAGTTATTCCGGCGGGCGACGACGCCCTGCATGTAGTGCTCCTGGTTCTGGACGGGACCGAGGAGCACCGGGTTCGTGAGGTCGATCATCTTCGGCACGCGGCGGCGCGTGCGGCCGAACAGGATGCGCTGGCTTTCCGTCGGGCACTCGATGATGTCTTCCGGCGCCCCGAGGTACTCGCGGATCAACTGGGATTCGTGCTTGTAGAACGTCCGCTCCAGGTGCGTCGTGAGGAAGCCGTCCATCACGTTCATCCCCGGGGTCAGGCTCAATTCCGTCACCCGGCGCAGGATGAGCGCCTGATCGGCGGCCTGCTGCGCGTCCTTGCCAAACACGATGATCCATCCCGTGTCGAGCGCGCCGTACACGTCGTCGTGCCCGCAGTGGACGTTCAACGCGTGCTTGGTGAGCGCCCGTGCGCCGACCTCCAGCACCATCGTCGAGCACTTGCCGGGGGCGTGGTAGTACTGCTCGACGCCGTAGACGACGCCCTGCCCCGACGTGTAGTTCACGACGCGCTTGCCGCACACGGAGTGGGCGATCGCGCCGCCTTGCGCCGCGTGTTCGCCCTCGGCCTCGACCGCGATCGTGTTCTGTCCGAAGACGTTCAACTTGCCTTCGGAGAAAGCCTGTTGATACAGCTCGCCACCCTCGGTGGACGGGGTGATCGGATAGAAGACGCCGGCGTCTGCTATGCGCGTTTCGGTGTGATAGGAAACGAGTTGGTTACCGTTCGCGGTGACGCGGATACCAGGAAATCGAGGTTTCACAGTCATTGGAACGCCCTCCGCGCCCGCCCGAGGCTCGGCGAAGAAAACCAGAAGGACACGCGACCCACGACTACGACGACGAGATGGAAGTACGGCGATTCTAGTCCTCGCCCCTCGAAAGCACAAACGGTGGCCTCGTGGTAAAGTCCGCACCGGCTAAACCCCAAACAAAGCGTTCTTTCGGCGGTATCAGTCTCGTTTCCGCAGAGCCATGAAGGAGTTTCCAATGCGCTCACGCAGGTCGGAGCTCGGGAAGTGGACCCCTCTCGTCGTGGTGTTCGCGCTCGTTGGAGCGCTGGTCACCACGCCTGCCGCCGCCCAGATCGGCGGCTCGGCCAACATCGCCGGCGTCGTCACCGACGATTCGGGCGGCGCGTTGCCTGGTGTCACTGTCACCGTGACCAATACCGCCACCGGCCGAGCCCAGGCCCTGGTGACCAACAGCGAGGGCCGCTACCGGGCGGTCGCACTGCAGCCGGGGCCCTACGAGGTGGTGGCCGAGCTCCAGGGTTTTGCGACCACCAAGCGGGGAGTAACGCTATTTGTGGGCGCTGACGCCTCGTTGGACTTGCAGCTGGGTGTGGCGACCCTTGCCGAGACGATCACCGTGAGCGGCGACGCTCCGCTCGTCGAGGTCGCGAAGTCGCAGCCGTCATCGGTCATCACGGCGGCCCAGCTCGACTCGCTGCCGGTGCTCTCGCGCAATTTCATGGTGCTGGCGCAGTTGCTGCCCGGCGCCGCGCCGATCAGCCGCGCGGTCTCCACATTGCCGCGCAACGGCGCGACGAAATTCGGCGGCGTTCCCGACGAGCGCTACGCCTACACCACGATGATCGACGGCGGTGACGTGGACGATGCGATTTGGGGGCACCCGACGATCAACCTCAGTCAGGACGCCATCGCCGAGTTCAAGGTGTACCGGAATCAGTTCGACGCGCAGTACGGCAAGGCGACAACGGCGGTGGTATCGGTGGTCACCAAGTCAGGTACCAACCGCATGAGCGGCAGCGGCTATTACTTTGGCCGCGACAAGAACCTGAACGCGACCAACGCCTTCGCCACGAGTCAGCCGCCGTTCAAGCAGGCGCGCGTCGGCTATTCCTTCGGCGGGCCGATCGTGCAGAACCAGACGCACTTCTTCACTGCCTACGAAGGCCTGTTCGTCGATACCGCGGCGCTGACGTCACTGCCGGCGAGCAATCCGTTCGCGGCGCTCGAGAACGGCACGTTCCCGAAGAAGGTGCGCAGGAAGAACTTTGACGGCCGCTTCGACAACCGGCTGAACGATGCGCACAACATGTACGTCCGCTACGCGTTCGATTTCTACGGCGACTATGCGCCCGAAAAACCGGATCGCTCGCTCGACGGCGGTCTGCTCTCGATTGGCAGCGCCGACCTGAACGACTTCAGCAAATCGCACAGCATCGTGGCCGAAGAGAACTGGATTCTGTCGGGCACGAAGGTCAATACGCTGCGAGCGCACGTGCTCATTCACCGTCTTTACGCCACGCCGACGTTCACCGGACAGGGCATCTCACGCCCGTCGTACAGCTGGGGACAGCAGCAGCAGAGCCCGCAGAAGTTCCCGCGCAACCGCGTGACGATCACGGATGCGTTGCTCGTGACCAAGGGCAAGCACGACCTGAACATCGGCGGCGAGTGGACGTGGGGATATTACGGATTCGACGCGCACCACAACGAAGGCGGCCTGTGGACGTTCCAGGTCGACACGCCGTTCGATCGCGCCAATCCGGCGACCTACCCGTTTCAGTTCACGATCCGCAACCACGGCAACTACGAGCATCGCGCGACGCAGCTTGCCGGCTACATCTCGGACACGTATCGCGTGAAGCCGCGGTGGACGCTGAACCTGGGCGCCCGCTGGGATTTCGACACCAACCTGCGCGACAACGACATCATCGGCCAGATGCTCGACGACCCGCAGTTCAAGGGGATGGAGAAGTTCGTGTCGCGCGATCGCGGCAACCAGTACGACGCCTTCCAGCCGCGTGTCGGCGCGACGTGGGACATCAAGGGCGACGGCACGCTGGTCGGACGCGGCGGCTACGGCGTTTACATCACGCGCAACCGCCAGTGGTTCTCCGTCAGCTCCCAGCAGGTCAACTACGGCGCGTCGGTGCTCTTCACCGACAGAACCAAGCTGGGCCAGTGTTACCCGTCGATCAGCTGCGTGCTCGACAACAAGAGCGTGACCGACTTCGTCGCTGGAAGCGGCTTGCGCGCCCTGTCGCTCATCGACGACAACTACAAATTCCCCTATCAGCGCACAGCGACTGGCGGCATCGGGTGGCAGGTCACGCGTAGCACCGGGCTCGACGTCGACGTTGTGCACTCGTACATGCCGAACGCTCTGGGCGGTGCCGACCTGAACCTGCCGGCCAGCGGGGCGATCACCGCGACGAACCCGCGGCCCGTCGCCACCCTCGGCCGCGTCGTGATGCAGAACCTGCCGATTACCAAGAGCTGGTACGACGCCCTCGAAATGCAGGCGCGCCAGCGCGTGCGCGGCGGCAACAGCCTGCAGGTGTCGTACACCCTGTCGCGCTCGCTCATCGACGGCGTCGGCCGCGAGTCAACGCTCCGGTCGCTGCAGCGCGGCTCGCTCGCCGCGCTCGATGCAAGCGGCCGCTCGTTCGAGTATGGCTACAACCCGATCGACAACCGGCACAACCTGGCCGTGTCGGCGTCGTTCGAGCTGCCGCTGGGCATTCAGGTGAGCGCGATCGGCCGCGTCATCAGCGGCGAACCGGTGGCAGCCAATACCGGTCTTGACCTCGACGGCGACACGATCAACGTCGATCGCCCCGCCGGCCTGCCGGTGACCGTTGGTCGCGGCAACGTCAAGGAGCAGCTCGACATCATCAACGCCTACCGGGCGACGCAGGGCCTGACGCCCTTTACCGCCGACCGCATCGCCGTGAAGCCGCCGGCCAAGCAGATCGATCTCCGGATGGCGAAACGGGTCGACTTCGGCCAGGGACGCCGCATCGAACTGTTTGCCGAGGCGTTCAACCTCACCAACGTTGTCAATGTCACCGGCGGAGCGAGTAATATTCGACTAGCGACATTCAACGTCCCGACCGGCGCGCAGGATGCGCGGCAGGTCCAGTGGGGAGCGCGTTATTCCTTCTAAGTTCGCAGTTCGAAATTTGACGTCCACACGTCGGCGGGTAGCCGGAGGCCTTCAGGCCTCCGGTTGCCTGGTTGCTATCCTTCTCATCGGCGCCTGGGCGATGCGCATCGACGCGCAGGAGGGCTCTGCCCGCCTCGAAATCATTCCGGTGCGGCCGAACTTCTACGTCATCGCCGGGGGCGGGGCCAACGTCGGCGTGCAAGTCGGTCCCGACGGCCTGATCGTCGTTGACACCGGCGCCGCCGCGGCCACCGAACGGGTGCTCGAGGCGATCGACACGATCAGCGACAAGTTCAAGACGGTCGTCCAGGGCGCCGATGTGCGTCCGAAGATTCGCTACATCTTCAACACCAGTGCGCATCCCGATCACGTGGGTGGCAACGAGAAGCTGTCGAAGGCGGGGCTGACGATTTTTCAGACCGGCGGCGGCTTTGGCGCTGCCGTGTCGAACGCTGGCGGCGCCGCCATACTCGCGCACGACAACGTGACGCAGCGTATGGGCGACGACTTTCCGGTCGCCGCGTTGCCGAGCGAAGGTTTCACGGGACGCTTCCGCTCGTATTACATCAATGACGACGGCATCCAGATCGTCTACCAGCCGGCCGCGTATTCTGACGGCGACAGCATCGTGACGTTCCGCCGCGCCGACGTCATCATGGCCGGCGAAGTGTTCGACATGACGCGATTTCCGATCATCGACGTCGCGAAGGGGGGCAGCATCCAGGGCGAGATCGATGCGCTCAATCGGCTCGTGGACCTCGCGATCCCTGCCGTGCCGCTCCCGTGGCGCGAGGGACGCACCTTCGTCATCCCTGCCCGTGGCCGGGTGGCCGACCAGGCCGACCTCGTCGAATACCGCGACATGGTGACCTACGTTCGCGACGTCATCGACGACATGGTCAAGAGCGGCATGACACTCGATCAGGTTAAGAAAGCCGACCCAACCCTTCCGCATCGGGGGCGCTACGGAGCCACGTCGGGCCCGTGGACGACGGATATGTTCGTGGAAGCGGTGTACAAGAGCCTGACGGCACGCCCATGAGAGCAGACATGAGGGCCGTCCGGTTCATCACGTTGCTCGCGCTCTCGCTGCTCCTCGGCCCGCGCGCCTGGGCGCAGGCACCGCCGCCGGCTGCTGCGCCCGCTCCGCCGCCAACCGCGCAGGCGAGGGCGCCGATCGATCTCACCGGCAACTGGGTGACCGTGATATCCGAAGACTGGCGGTGGCGGATGGTCACGCCCGCCAAGGGTGACTATGCCAGCATCCCGTTGACGCCTGAGGGCTTGAAGGTCGCCGACACCTGGGACCCGGTCAAGGACGAAGCCGCTGGCGAACAGTGCCGCTCGTACGGCGCACCCGGCCTGATGCGCGGACCAATCCGCATGCGTATCAGCTGGCTCGACGCCAACACCCTCAAGGTCGAGACCGACTACGGGATGCAGACGCGGCTCTTTCACTTCGGCGCCTGGACTGCTCCGCCGCGCACACCGCCAACCTGGCAGGGCAACTCGGTCGCGAAATGGGAGACGCCGGCGGGTCAACCTCCGCCCGGCGCGCCGAGGACGGGAAGCCTCACGGTGACGACCGATCGGCTGCGGCCAGGCTACCTGCGCAAGAACGGCGTGCCGTACAGCGCCGACGCGCGGCTCACCGAGTTCTGGGACACGACAGCTGATCCCAGCGGCAATCGCTGGATCGTGATCACGAGCGTGGTCTACGACCCGAAGTATCTGCTCGTGCCGTTCACGACATCACTGCAGTTCAAGAAAGAGGCAGACGGGTCGAAGTGGGATCCCACTCCCTGTTCCTCGAAATGGTAGGCCGCATGGTAAACCGCACGCTCATTGCGACTGTGGCACTCGTCTCTGCGCTCATCGCCTCGCCGGCGTTTGCGCAGGTCGATCTCAACGGCGGCTGGCAGGCACTGCAGCACGAAGACTGGGTCGAGCGCGGACCCGGCTCGGATCCGGTGGACTACACGGGCCTCGCGTTGACCGACGCCGGGCGCGCCCGCGCGCTGTCATATTCGTACGCACAGTACGCGCTGCTCGAGCGGCAGTGCATCCTCTATACGCCGCAGTACGTCATCTGGGGTCCGCAGGGGATTCGCATCTGGAGCGAATCAGATCCCGTGCGCGGCACCGTAACGGCGTGGAAGATCAGCTCCGCCGTTGACCGCGATGTGGTGACGATCTGGATGGACGGACGTCCGCATCCGTCGGAGAACACGTTCTATCCCTTCTCCGGTTTCACGACCGGCCGGTGGGAAGGCGACGTGCTGGTGGCGCACACGACACACATCAAGGCGGGGTTCCTGCGTCGCAACGGGGTGTCGAGCAGCGACAAGACGACCGCCGACTGGCGCATCTTCAGACACGGCGATTACCTGACGATCATGGTGATCATCACCGACCCCATCTATCTCGCCGAACCCGATGTGGTCACGCGGTCATGGGCGCTCGATCCCAAGGCGAACATCACCACGACGGCGGCACCGTGCGTGCCGGTCTCGGAGCTCTTCCGCGTCGAGGAGGTGGGCGTCGTTCCCCACCACCTCCCTGGAAAGAATCCGGATGTGAACGAGCTGACCGAGCGCTACCGCATCCCGCGCGAGGCGATCCTCGGCTACGCGGAAACGCTGTATCCGGAGTACCGGAAGAAGCTCAATGCCGAGAGCTTCGCCACTCAGGATCGCTGCAAGCGGTACTGTTGCGGGTGGGTCGCGCTCGGAGATGCGGGCACATCAGCGCCGGGGCTGAGCTGCATTACGAACGGCACGAACCGTCCGAACGCGACGCCGCTCGGGAATCCGTTCATTCCTCCGCCGCCGCCTCGCTAGTCGGTAGCTGGTAGGCGGTAGGCGGTAGTCAGTAGTCAGTCGGTAGCCGGAGACCTTCAGGTCTCCGGTCATTTCCGGAATTGAGCCTTCCACTTCGCGGCCATCGCCGCGCGCGGCACTTCCTGGCCTCGCAGATACACGCGGTTGATCTTCCGCGTGTTCGCAATGTTATCCAGCGGATTCGCGTCGAGCACGATGAAGTCGGCGTTCCGGCCTGGCGACACCATGCCGGTATTCAATCCGGCGATCTCGGCCGAATCGCGCGTGGCCGCCTCGATCGCCTGCGACGGCGTCATGCCCATCGCCACGAAGCTTTCGAGATCGAGATGGTTGAAGTAGCCGATCCAGAATCGCGTCTGGCCGGTGTCGGTGCCGTTGACGATGCGCATGCCGGCAGCGCGCAAGGTCATGGCATTGCGCGCGTCGAGCTGGAAGCTCTTTTTTGCACGCGCGACTTCTTCCGGCGTCATCTTCTTGAGCGGCGCGCCCCAGTGCTCTTCGATGTCGCGGGGAGAGTAGGTGGCGCGCAGCAGCGGGTCGTCGAGCCATGACGGACGTGCGCCGCCGCCCTGCGTGTCCATCCACGCCGTGATCAAGCTCGGCGTCATCCAGATCTTCGGACGATTGTTGCGGGCGATCCGATCTTTGACGATCCCCACGAGCTCGGCATCCGCGCTCTCGCCACCGCGCACGGGAACGTGCAGCCATCCCTCCACGCCGTCACGCATCAACTGCTTGGCATTCGCCCCGGTGACGTTGTGCACGCCGACGGGCACGTTATTTTTGTGAGCTTCGTTGATCACGGCGCCGTAGAGCGCGGGCGTCAGCGTCTTCTTCGTACCACCTCTGTCGTCCACCCAGATCTTGATGAACGCAGGCTTCATCGCCGCATAGTCGCGGACGGCGGCACGCGCCTCTTCGACGGTGGAAACGGGGTAAGGGACGTCTACGCGTGACGGGTGACCCTGCGGTCCAGAACCGGGCCACGCGATTCCCGGTCCCGCCGTGCGGAAGAGCGCCGCGTTCGGAAGTATCTCGCCGCGCAATCGCAGCGGAACATCGCCCCACGGGGTACGGCCGCCGTGCATGTCGGAACGGCTGACGAGGTCGCCGACGCCGACAACGCCGCTGACGCCGTGATAGGCGAGACGTTCGAGGTGATCGATAAGATTCGCGCGGGTAAATGTCTCTTTCGACATCGTCCCGGCGGGGACGTCCTGAAAGCCGAGGTGGCCATGCACATCCACCATCGCCGGCATCACCGTCTTGCCGGTCAGGTCAACGTGCAACGCCCCGGCAGGTACCTGGATCTCGCCGCGTCGTCCGATGGTCGTGAAGCGGATGTCTTCGACGACGAACGCAGAATTTTCAATCGGCGGGTTTCCGTTGCCGATAATGAGGCGTGCGCCCTCGTAGACTGTGGCGGGCCTGCCCTGGCTCTCGACTTTCGAGAGCCAGGCAGACGCGACGAGGATGCAGGCGACGATGATCGCCGCGCGGCGCATGGCGTTACTGGAGTAACGCCGTCGTGTTGCGCTTCGGCACGAAGCCGACCGGAATCAGCGCGATTTCCTTCATCGTCGGGATGTCAACAACGGAGACGTCGTTGGTCACCGGATTCGACACGTACGCGCGCTTCCCGTCGGGCGTCAGCGTGACCCAGCCGCCACCCATGCCGCTGAGCTCCGCGCCGCCGATGTTTTTCAGATCAGGCAGGGAGTACGAATAGAGATAGTTGTTCAGGCGGCTGACGACGATGAGCGTCTTGCCGTCGGCGGTGACCGCCATCCCGTGGGAGGGGTCGGCGCCTTCGGGTACGGTCTTCTTGCCTGCGGCCAGCGGCGGGTTCGCGATCCGCTTGATCTCCTTGTGCGTGGCGAAGTCGACGACGGCGAAACCGTTGAAGCCGCTCATCTGGACGAAGATCCACTTCGTGGAGCCGTCGGGATTGGTGGCAAAGGTCATGGGCCGCACACCGAGGTCCATCTTGAGCGTCCACGCGGGCTCTTCGGTCTTCTGGTCGATGACGTTGACCGTCTGGCCAGAAATCGATCCGGCGACGACGTACTTGCCGTCGGGCGTGACGTACGGATTGTGAATCGCGCCCTTGGTCGGGATGGTCTTGACCATCTTCATCGACGGGATGTCCACGACGTCAACGCCGCCAGGCTCGGGATCGCGGATGGCGATGTAGACGCGCCGGCCGTCCTTGCTGATGGCGACGTTGTTGGGGTGGCCGCTCAAGCCAACCCTGTTGGTAACCTTCAGGGTTTTCGCGTCGACGTAGTCGAGCGTGTTGTCAGCTTCGTTGCTGATGTAGAGACGGCTGCCATCGGGCGCGACCGCGGCTCCGTGGTTGACTTCGATACCTTCGATGACACCGACCACCTTGTTGGTGGCGGGGTCGATGAGGTGGACGTTGTCGCCGGCGCTGTTGGTCTGGATGATCCGAAGCTTCCGGTGATCCTGCGCGCCGAGCGGCGCGGTGTACAACGCCGCGATCGCAGCGACCGTCAGAATCAAGCAGAGCGTGTATCGCTTCGACATTGTCATCTCCTACTTGGCCCCCATGACCCAGGCCTTGAGTATCTGCCACTCCGGATCGTTCTGCGAGGCGAAGTGCTTGCCGCCGTTGTGGTAGAAGTCACCGCCGGCTTTCTCCTGGAGCGGATGCATCAGCAGCTTGCTCTTGAGGTTACCGGGCGCCACGAAGTGGCTCACGGCCTCGAAGTTCTTTCTTGATTCTTCTTCCGTGAACGTCGTCCGGCCTGAACGAAGCGGCGCGAGGTCGAGCGGGGTCGTCTCCTGCCCGTGGCAGGCGATGCACCGGGCATGGCCGGGACGCTTTTTCAGGAAAATCGGCTGGACCTGTGTCTTGAAGAATTCGTAGCTCAGAGCGGGGGCAGGCGCGGCCTTGGTCTGTGCCGCAGGCTGCTGCGCGAAGAGTCCCACCAGCAACAGGGCTACGCAGGCGACGATCGTCCTATACACACTTCCTCCTAGGGCAGGGGAACCGAACGAGAGTGAAACTCTCGTATACACTCCCAGCTGAGGCTGGTCAAGCACTAGACGGTAGGTGGTAGGCGGTGGCCATGAAAAAGCACAACGATGAAAACGCCGTCTCGCGGCGGCAGATGTTGCAGGGCGCAGGCGGACTGCTTGCCGCGGCGGCATTTCCGGGTCAGGCCGCGCCGCAGGGTCGAGATCCCGAGGGAACTGGCGCTGATGTCACGGGGCGTTTGGCGCGGTACATGGTCGAAGCGCGGGATCGCGCGCTGCCGGCCAATGTGGCCCGTGACGCGAAGCATCGCATTCTCGACACGCTCGGCGCGATCGTTTCGGGCTCGACGCTCAAGCCCGGTGAGATGGCGGTCAGGTACGTGCAGACCCAGGGCGGCGTCGCGGAATCGTCGGTGTTCACGACAAAGATCAAGACGTCCGCGGTCAATGCCGCGATGGCCAACGGCATGTTTGCGCACGCCGACGAGACGGACGATTTCGAGCCGACGACGAAAGCGCATCCCGGCTGCTCGGTCGTGCCCGCGGCCTTTGCCGTGGGCGAGCGCGAAGATCGCTCCGGCATGGATGTACTTCGCGGCGTCGTGCTTGGCTACGACCTCTGTTGCCGCTTCCTCATGGCACTCGGTCCGGATCATGTGCGCGGCACGCATCGGAGCGCTGAAGGCGTCAGCTCGACATTCGGCGCGGCGGCGGCCGCCGCCGCACTCGCGCGCCTCGACGAAACGGGAATGCGCTACGCCATCTCGTACGCCATGCAACAGGTGTCAGGCGTGTGGAGCTGGGAGCGTGACGCCGAGCACGTTGAGAAGGCGTTCGACTTCGCGGGTATGGGCGCCAGGAACGGCGTGACCGCCGCGCTGCTCGTGCAGACCGGCTGGAGCGGCGTGCGCGACGTGCTCGAGGGCGAGCACAACGCGCTGCAGGCGATGTCGACGCAGCCGAAGCCCGAAGAGATGGTGGCCGGTCTCGGCACGCGCTTCTACGTCACGGAAACCGCGATCAAGGTGTTTTCGGTGGGCTATCCAATTCAGGCGCCGCTCGACGCCTTCATCGCGCTGCGCCGTGAGCACAACCTGACGCCCGGCAACGTGGCGCGTATTGTCGTCAAGCTCCCGACTGACGGCGCCGGCATCGTCAACGATCGCGCGATGCCCGACGTGAACGTCCAGCATTTGATTGCCGTGGCGTTGATTGACGGGACCATCTCGTTCGACGCCAGCCACTCGTACGAGCGGATGTCGGATCCGCAGGTGCGCGAGGTCAAATCGCGGGTGCAGCTCGTGCCGGACCGGGCGTTGATGGATCCGGCGGCGCCGCGCAGCGGGCTCGTGGAGGTCACGCTGCGTGATGGCCGCACGGTGAGCAAGTTCACCCGCTTTCCGCCGGGCACCAAGGAAAACCCGCTGAGCACCGACGCCGTGAACGCCAAGGCGCGGGGCCTCCTGCAGCCCGTGCTCGGCGCGCAGCGAACCGAGGCGCTCATTCAGCGCGTGAACGACCTGGAGAACGTTGCGAAAATCCGCGAGCTCATTCCACTGCTCACGATGTGAGGCTGCTATGAAGACGTGCGTGTTTGCCGTGTGTGCCCTGCTGGCTGCGGCGCCGTCGTTCGGTCAGGACCGCGTTCCTGAGATTGCCTTCGATTCGATTCCAGATTTCTTCAAGCTGCCTGCCGGGATGAACTTCGGCGAGGTCCCCGGCGTGGCGGTGAATTCCAAGGGCCACATCTTCGTCTTTACGCGATCGAACAGCGCCAACGGTCCAGCGTACGGAGCGGCCGCGGCGCAGTTACTCGAGTTCGGTCCTGGCGGGGAATTCGTGCGCGAAATCGGCAAGGGCCTCTACGCGTGGTCCGAAGCGCACAGCGTGCGTATCGCGAAGAACGATGACATCTGGGCCATCGACAAGGGCTCCGACATGATCATCCGGTTCAACCCGGCCGGGCGTGTGGTCTGGGTCTTCGGTCGCAAGAAGGAAGGGGCGGACGAAGAGGCAAAGCCGTGGGAGCACCCGAACCCTCCGCTGCCACCCGTCGATGGACTCTTCCGCCAGCCGACCGATGTGGCGTGGGACTCCCAGGGCAACATCTACATCACCGACGGCTACATCAACTCACGGGTCGCCAAGTTCGATGCGAACGGCGACTGGGTGAAGTCGTGGGGAGAGCCGGGGATGGCGCCCGGGCAGTTCAGGCTGCCCCACAGCATCGCCATCGATCGCAATGACAACGTCTATGTGGGCGATCGGACGAACCATCGCATCCAGGTGTTCGATACCAACGGCAGGTTTCTCCGGATGTTCAGCATCGACGTGCCGCCCGTCCCCGGAACCAAGGCCGTGAACGGCGCCACACCAACCGGCGAGCGCCTGACTGCAGTGATCGGCGCGCCCAACTCGCTCTGCATCACATCGGGGCCGACCCAGGTACTCTTCGTCGGCGAGTCCACGTTCCCGGGACGCGTCTTCAAGGTGTCGCTCGAGGGAAAGGTGTTGGGCGTCATTGGTCGATCGGGACGCCAGCTCAAACAGTTCTCCGGCGCCCACGCGCTCGCGTGCCCCTCGGAGAACGAAATCTACGTCGCCGAGACGTCGAATTGGCGCGTCCAGAAATTGATCCTGCGTCCGCAGGCGAGGACGTCGAGCGCGACGCGCTAAGCTCGCCGCGATCGTGGAGAACGCCGCCGAACCGTCTTTCGCTTCTCCGTCGCTGACAACCGATGCGCCGTCTGCAGCAGCCCTTCGAGGGCATCCCGCCGCGCTCGGTCCAACCTGACTAAGACAAATGGATGGTCCGCGTAGTGTTCGGTTAGGTAATACACGGTCGGTTCTTCAGTGAGCAGTTCATCTCTCTGGTCGACGCACGCGCACGACCAGAGTATTCGGCTCGACAGATTGATTCACCGCCATACAGGCGTACATGTGCCCGTTAACCTTCAATGCCGGCGATCCGTACGCCGTGGTGGCTTCCGTGCCAGCCAGGGTGAGACCGAAGGCGCGGACCATCTGATAGGTCACGGGCGCAGCCCCTCTCGGCATATCGCCTCCTCCTCGAGAACCCGATTCGAGATTTGCCGGTGCAGTCTAGCGCAGCTGAA
>JADMIO011618444.1_pt1 | contig 25250 bp, 22 predicted proteins | sample 8958161 | NCBI WGS metagenome assembly JADMIO01 (sample SAMN16585339, study PRJNA669376) | soil metagenome | isolation source: Crop rotation soil | place: USA: Cullars Rotation, Alabama | collected 2011
CGGCGGTGCTTCGCGCCAATCCAGCAAACCCGCCAGCGCGGAGCAACAGAGAATCGGCACGGAGAAGGTGCGGTCCTTGCCATACCGCGCGCGAATCGCTTCAGCATGCTTCTTTGGGTCGCGCCCGCCCGCTACCGTTTCCAGGTAATCTTCGGCGTGGCGCAAACTTTCGGCAATGTATTGCGCCGACTGCCTGTCCACATTCTTTCCCAACGTCAATGCCGCGCGGCAAAGCATGGTGGTTGAAATATTGGAAAAACTTTTGACCGTGTCGCCCCACCCTCCATCTTCCTGCTGCTGTGCCAGCAACCAGCGCACGCCGCCTGCAATCAGGGGGGCAAATTGCTCTCGATCCACCAGCGTCAATGCGCAGACTGCTGTTGCGGTCGAAAGCGCCGAACTCGACAGTTCCCCAATCCAGAATCCATCTGGTGTTTGTTGTGCGAAAAGATGCGCGCGCGCCTTGCCATAGGCTTCCGCCAACCGCCCTTGCGCGAGTTGCGGTTTTGCCGCCGATGAACTTTGTTTGACGCCAGTGGTCATAGCGTAATCAAGTAAACAGTGCTCCCGATTTCCGTACGAACTGCATCTTCCATTGCAGGATCAGCTCTTCAATTCTTCAACTAAGCTTTTCGCCTTCGCGCCCGCGGTCGGCTCTTCACGATACGCGCCGAAATCGCCAAACCAATGCTTTTTCGCCAGCCGATACATCCAATGTTTCTCCGGCACTTCCTCCCCCGGCAGCCACTGGCTGAAACGCGGTGTCATCGCTTCCAACTCGGCCATGGCCGTGCCGCGGGTTGTGGTATCGCGCGCGCCGTGCTTGAGAACAAGCGCCTTCACAAGATCAGGCCGCTCCAGCACCACACAGCCGCGCGTAGCCTGGCCGGAAAGTTCGCGAAAGTCTTTCAGAAATTGCGACGAACGCATCGTCTCGAACACACCGCGCGAGTCGCTGATGTTTTCCGTAGCGAATTGAATGATGGGGCAGGGTTCAATGTCGCCTTTGGGACTGACGTGATGGCTCACGCCCGTCGTCATGGGACAAAGCGCCTTTCCATCGTGGCCGTAATAGGCGTCTATAATCGCGATGGGCATCTTCGACCGCATCTCCACCACGAATTTGCGAATGCGCACAAGCTGGTCGGGACGCAGCGCCAGATCGAAGTTCGGTTTGGGACCCATTGGCCGGTAGCTGTGGTACCAGGCGTAATGCACGCCGCGGGCGATTAACTCCTGGAGCCATCCTTCAGTCAGCAATTCATCAATATTCGACTGACAAACGCTTGTCGCCACGCCCGTCAGCAAACCTGCCTTCAGACAATTGTCCAACCCACGCAGCGTTTTGTTGAACACGCCCTTGTTCCCGCGCCGCACATCACTGGTGATCTCGCGTCCCTCGATGCTGATCAGTGGCGTGGAATTGCCGATCTCCGCCAGCCGTTTGGCCACCTTTTCCGTGATGAACTGCCCATTGGTAAAGACCTGGAAATAGCAGTCCGGATGCGCCGCCAACAGGTCCAGCATCTGCGGATGCATGAAAGGCTCGCCCCCGAGAATGCCGAAGAACGCGTTGCCGTGTTGCTTGGCCTCGGTGATGGTGCGGTTCAGCGTGTCGAGGTCAATGGCATTGCGAGCGGCCTCCACATCCACCCAGCAGCCCTGACAGCGAAGGTTGCAGGAGTTGATGATGGAAAGATAAAGGAAGGGCGGAAAGTATTCGCCGCGCTTCACGCGTCGCTTGAACCGCTCCACGGAGAGCATTCCCTTGACGCCGAAGTTCCACGCGGCCTTCCAAAGACAACGCCGATCCACAGTTTGGAGAATTCGACTGGTCAGAGCTGGTAACATTGTTGAACCACTACCTTGTTTCTCAGATGTCCAGGTTATCCAGGTCATCCATGAGTTTGTCGAGGTCGTCTTTTTCCGTGGCGGCCTTGCCTTCCTGCCGCTTGGGAATACCGACTGTCAGTCCCACCGCCGAGCGACCATCCCTGACCAATTCGACATCGCGTTCCAACGCGGCCAATTCAATCGCATTCGGCGCGCCGAATAGTTTGGACAGATCAATTTTCAACCCGCCCGGCCCTTCTCCCGGCGCGCCGGCAATCGCAGGCGTTTTGTGTTCTGGAAAGATAATGGCGTTTTCCGGGCAGACGCGGCTGCAAGCTGGACACCCGCGTTTACAGTTGTCTTGATTCTCAACCAGGATCCGATCCTGGTGATCCATTCCATAAACGCCGAACAGACAGAAATCAATGCACTCCAAACAATTGGTGCAACGGTTGTAATCAATTACCGGATACCAGCGATTTGTTTTTGCTTCGCCCAGCACAGCCAATCCGTTTGCGTTCTTTCCAAGCTCCAAAAATTGCTTGAAAGGTGATGGCGGCGCCTCACCCGGACTTTGTTGAGTGCTCAGGCCAGTCAGGGAAACCAGTTTAATCGAGGTTTCTTTCGCGATCCGTTTGATTTCATCCACGTAAATTTTCGCATCGTCGTAAGCGCGCAAATCCAGACAAAAAATAAATCGGTCGAGCATTTGAGCCGGCCCAACGCCACGCGCTTCTTCTTCATCTTCGCCGACAGCCTCTTCGTCATCGGCTTCTTCCCCCAGGGTTTTCAGCAATGTGACTCCCTGTTTTCCGCTGATCCCGTTACGGTCCAGCAGCCAATGCGCGGCTCTGGGATATTGCCAGGAAAGCAGCACCAGATGGCTTTTCACCGAACTCAGGTAAAGCAGGCCTGTGTCGCCAGGAGAAAGGTCATACACATTCGGAACGACCGCGAATTCAACTCCTGGTTCCAGTAACAAAGCCGTGGCGATGTCTTCTTCAATTCGCCGTTTTTCGGGATTCTTGCTGCGTGTCTGCGAGAGAACAACAGTAATGCGATTGGTACTCATATTTATATCTTTACATCTGGCCCTTGATTTGCCGCTGCGTATCTTCCCAGATGCCCTCAAGATGGTTGACGTATTCGGCAGCAGTCAACAAAACAGCCTCCTGCGGTTCGAACTCGAATAGCCAGCCTTTGCCATAATTGTCAACATTGATTGCGGTCGGATCCTTCATCAACTCTCGATTGAAATTTAAAACTCGTCCATTAGACGGGGCATGCAAAGAAGAAACGGCCTTCGAACTTTCGATCTCGCCGATTTCCTGTTTGGCCTTCACCGCCGTGTTTGGCTCAATGCTCCAGTCCAAAAAATAGACATCCTGCAACATGCGAACGGCAAAAGCGGTGAAACCGACCCGGTATGCGCCCGCTTCAACCTGAAACCACATATGGCTTCGCGCATAAAGGCGATCGGTGGGGAAACGGGCTTCATACTTGCCCATCAGAAATAGCAGGTGATCAGTCATCGTTGTATTGTGAATGTAATGTCGCAGGAGTCTATCATGCCGCCCCTTTTCCCAACGATGTTTCAAGGATGCCAAACTTCATTTTCTCGCTGCTCTCAGTGGTGGCGGCCAGCCAATCAAAATGTGTGAAGAAATGGAAAATAGAATGGAGACAACAAAAAATCCCCCGACATTTTCGTCAGATCCAGCATTCCTGCCAGCTTTCCTGCCAGCATTCTTTTATGAATTAGTTCGTTTGAAACACTTACCGGTTGAATTTCAGCAAGCTTTACCGTAGTGAATACGGCGAAACCACGCGCCCGGGTTTCGCACAAATCATAGATCGGCAAATGAAAGTACGAATCCCGACAAAACAGACCACGAAACGGTGGTTAATGTTACTGCCTGCGCTGGCTGTAATCGCCATACTGTTCGTGGGCGGGCTGCTGCTGGCAACTGTGCAAAGCCTTGGTTATTTCTCCCCCTCCGGCGAAACTGCCTTTACGCTTAGACATTATGCTGCGCTCGGCGGAGATCGCGAGGTATATGCTTCGCTCTGGCTGACGCTGAAACTGGCGACTGTGGCAACGGTGGTGTCGGCGGTCCTGGCGCTGGCACTGGCACTGGGCCTGCGCCAATCCGCGCGACGCAGCCGGGCGGTCAATCTGCTGTTACAAATTCCACTGTCCGTGCCGCATCTGGCAATGGCAGGCGCGCTAATTACAGTGATTGCCCCCAGCGGATTACTGGCGCGCGCGGCTTATGCCGCAGGGTTGATCGGGCAACCCGCCGATTTTCCCGCCCTGATCAACGATCGTTATGGAGCCGGCATCGTGTTGGCGTATGTGTTGAAAGAAGTGCCCTTCATTGCGCTGATGACGCTGGCGCTGCTGGCCAGGCTTGGCGATGAGTATGAACAGGCAGCGCGGGTATTAGGCGCTTCGGCCTGGCAGCGGTTCCGGTACGTAACGTTGCCATTGGTTGCACCCGCCGTTGTTTCTTCTTCGTTGATCGTGTTCGCATATATCTTTGCCGCATTTGAACTGCCGTTCATTTTAGGGCGGCCATATCCGGCAATGATTTCCGTGGTTGCGCAGCAACGGTACCTGGATGTGAATCTGATGGCCAGGCCAGGCGCAATTGCGCTGGCCGTCATCAGCACAGTGCTGACCGCAACGCTGGCCTGGAGCTATTTGCGGTTGACGCGCGCCTTGATTGGACTGGAACGGCCTTTCATCCTTTGAAATGAAATTTTCTGCGAACAAAGTTGGGCACGCAGTTGCGCTGGCTGCAATCAGCGGCCTGGCGGCGCTTCCGCTGATCCTGTTGGCACTGCGTTCACTGGCGCTCACCTGGTATTGGCCTGCCCTGTTGCCCCCCACCTGGAGCCTTCGCGCCTGGCAGTATATTTTTTCACCGACAGCAGAGGTCCTGCCGGCATTGTTTGTTAGCTCAATCATCGCATTGGCAGTCACCCTGTTGGCGGTGATGGTAGCGCTCCCAGCAGCGCGTGTGCTGGCCTGGCAGGAATTTCGCGGCAAGCATATTGTTCTTTTTGTGCTGTTGCTGCCTGTCCTGACGCCGGCGTTGGCCGCAACGATGGGTGTGCATTCACTCTTCCTGCGCTACGGATTGACCGACACGCTCCCTGGTGTGGTGTTAATCCATCTGATTTCAACTGTCCCGTATGCCACGCTGATGCTGACGGGAAGCTTTTCCCGGCTGGACCCGGATTACGAGGCCCAGGCACGCACACTGGGCGCGCGCGCCTTCGATATTTGGCGGCACGTCACCTTTCCCGCCATCGCGCCGGGGTTGGCAGTGGCGGCGTCATTCGCGTTTTTGATTTCCTGGAGCCAGTATCTGACGACATTGCTCGTCGGCGGCGGGCGCGTTCTGACGTTGCCATTGATCCTGGTTGGCTTTCAGCGCGGCGGCGACGAAGCGATTGCAGCCGCGCTGTCGCTTGTTTTTCTGGCTCCGGCGGCAATCGTCGCCTTTTCTGTCGCGCGTTTTTTGAAGGAGGGCAGGTAGGCAACGCCTCAACTGATGAAACTCAAAAAGCTGATCGTTCACCATCTCTTATCACTCCTTTTCATTTTCGTCTTCTTCCATTCGCTGGCCGGATGCACAAAGACCAGTTCGCTCACAAGACCGGCACTGACCGCCGAGCAATTCAATCGCGCAGGATGGGAAGAAATCGTCGCGCAAGCCAGGGGAAGCGAGGTCAATTTCGGCATGTGGTCAGGCGACGAAGCGCGGAACCGGTATTATCAGAGCGTGGTTACCGCAGCCGTCAAGCAACAATATGGCATCGCCTTGCGCATCGTCCCCGCCAGCGACACCGCGGACATGGTCAACAAATTGCTCAATGAAAAAGGCGCGGGCAAATCCGCGGGTGGCTCGATTGACATGGTTTGGATCAACGGCGAAAACTTCCGCACCGCCAAACAGGGCAGCGTGCTGTGGGGGCCGTTTGCCGAAAAATTGCCCCACATCCGCTACTTCCCTGTCGAAGCGCGACAGCGCGATTTCGGAACTGCTATCGAGGGCTACGAAGCCCCGTACCAACGCGCGCAATTCGTGTTTGCCCACGACTTGACGCGCACGCCCGAGCCGCCGCGCTCAATTGAAAAACTGCGCGACTGGATCAAGACTCATCCAGGGCGATTCACATACATTGCGCCGCCCGATTTCACTGGCTCGGCGTTCATACGTCACATTCTGCTTTTTTACTTAACGCAGAATTCCGCGAGCGCGCCGCTCGACATCAGCTTTGACGAGCAGCGCTATCAACGCGCCGCCGAAACGACCATTGCCTACCTCAACGAAGTGAAACCCTATCTTTGGCGCAAAGGCGAAACCTACCCGGCATCGCCGAAAGAAGCTGATCGGTTGTTTGCCAACAATGAAATTGATTTGACGATGAGCTATGGGCCAAGCTTCGCATCCGAACGAATCGCGCGGGGTGAATATCCGTCGTCGGTGCGCACATTTGTTTTTGACGAAGGCACCATCGGCAATTACAGCTATCTGGCAATTCCGTTCAATGCCAGCAACCCCGCGGGCGCGCTGGTCGTCATCAATCATTTGATGTCGCCCGCCCACTCAGTGGATCAAGGGCGGGCGATGAGTTCGCTCTTTCCGCTTTTGCTGGAAACCCTGACGCCAGAGGAGCGCGCTGCCGCCGAAGCCCTGCCGCGCGGAATTGCCACCCTGTCGGTGGCGGAACTCGCACAACATCAACTGCCCGAACTCGACGCGCAATATCTGGAGCGGCTGGAAAAGGATTGGCGCGAAAAGGTGCTGCGGCAATGACAGCACTGTTGCTCGACCGGCTGTCAGTCAATTACGGCCTGACCTGGGCGCTGCGTGATTTCACCTTGGCGGTCAAGCCGGCTGAACTGATCGCGCTGCTCGGCCCTTCTGGTTGTGGAAAGACGACCGCGCTCAAAGCCGTCGCCGGATTGCTTGCGCCTGCGAGCGGCGACATCAAGTTTGACGGGGCGTCCGTGCTGCCAATTCCCGCGGAACAACGTGGCGCGACCCTGGTGTTTCAAAAACCTCTGCTTTTTCCGCACATGACCGTGGTTGAAAATGTAGGCTTCGGGTTAAAGATGCGGCGCTCCAAAAAGCATCGAATGCAGAAAGCCGAAATTGCCGCGCGTGTCACCCAGGCTCTGCAATGGGTGCGGTTACAGGGCTACGAACATCGCAAACCGCATGAGCTTTCCGGTGGCCAGGAACAGCGTGTTGCCCTGGCGCGGGCGCTGGTCACCGAACCCCGTGTGCTGCTGCTGGATGAACCGTTCTCGGCGCTGGATGAAAACCTGCGCGGCGAAATGCGCTTGCTTGTGCGCGAACTGCAACAGCGATTGCGGATCACCACGATTTTCGTCACCCACGATCAGCGCGAAGCCCTCGCCGTGGCGGATCGAATTGCGTTGTTACTGGACGGAAGGCTTGAGCAATGCGATGTGCCTCGCGAACTATTGCTGAACCCGTGCAGCGCGCGCGCCGCACAGTTTTTCGGCTGGAAGCTGTTGGCAGGCCAGCGCAATGGCCATCGAGTATGCACCAGTGCGGGCGAATTCAATTTGAGCCAGCCGGGCCAGGACGGCCCCTGCAAACTGGCTTTCCGGCCGGAGAATGTCAGGCTTTCTCAGCCTGCGGACGGCGGGAATTTATCGGGCCGGCTTGAATCACTGCTGGATTATGGCGCGCGCTGGCAATGGCGCGTGCGGCTGGCGGACGGCGACCTGCTCGAAGTCGAACAAGCGCACTCCCCGGAAGAGCACCGGCTTCAGATCGGAGCTGAAGTGAGCCTGTCTGTTCTGGAAAATACGATCAGATGCTTTCCGATATCAAATTGAAAGCTTAGCACCGCCAGATTTAGGATTGGGAATGCGTCAAAGACTGCGCTCGCCGCGAAGTGCAAGAGGAAACAGGATTGAAGCTGAACTAAGCACTATCGCAATGGGGCCTTTACAACCCCTCCTAAAACTCCAAATTATGGCTGGCAGCAATGACGTTTAAGTGCCTCTGCCACTTCGTGCCTGCCAATCGCCTCTATCGCCAATGGCACCATTACTGGGATAGGGATTTCATTTCGCTCCCAACGCTCAACCAGATTGGTGGCAACACGTAGCTTTTTTGCAAATTCCGCCTGAGACAGATTCCACCATCCACGCACTTCGATCAGTTCCGCACCAGTCATGATCAAGTTGAAATTCGGATAGTCTTCCATGGCTGTTGTCGCACCGTGCTAAGGAGTCATTTGTTACTCAACACTTCGATCTCTTCGCCGAAGCGCACCACACCGCCCTTGAGAATCCGCCCCAGCATTCCACAACGTTGATAGAGCCGTTTCGGTAACCGCGTATCAAGTCTGGTAAGACTGCCGCAAGGTTTGCGAACTTCGGTAAGTTCGATGACCGCGTTGCCAATTCGGAGCTGGGCGCCAATGCCAAGCGCGTTCAGATTGATCCCCTCAATAATCAGGTTTGTGCTCAACCCCTCGGCGGGAACAATTACACCCTCAGTTTCCAATTCATTCAACACTTCACGTTCAAAAAGGCTGATCTGGCGGTCAGGACTTTGGCCCGCATGAGCATCACCTTGAATGCCATGATCAGCAATGAGTTCGGCGCTATTCACCGCCGCCTTCCCTTCCCCTCTCTTCGCCCCCACGTAGATGCCGATAATTTTTCCGCCTGGCGAGTTCATTTCAGTCAACTCCTTCCCTGGGCATCGTTTCGTGCGGGGAGCCCTGGCGTATCACCTGCCCCCGATCCAGAAAAACGACGTGGGTGCCAATTTCCAGTGCCTCCGCCGTGTTGTGTGTGACGTAGACGAAAGGAATACCGGTTCTTCGATGGACAGTCGCAATCTCCGCCAACAATCGGGCACGGGTTTGCACGTCCACTGCTGAAAGCGGCTCGTCAAGAAGCATGACCGCCGGGTCGCTGGCAAGTGCGCGCGCCAGTGCGACTCGCTGGCTTTCGCCGCCCGACAACTGACGCGGATATTGATGGGCGGCGTGTCCAATTTCTACCAGCGACAGGAGTTCGTGTGCCCGATCGCGTTTGCCCTTTTTGCTGTCCTTCTTGCGTATTCCATAAGCGACGTTCTGTTCCGCCGTCAGATGCGGAAACAAGGCATAGTCTTGAAAGACAAACCCGACTCTTCGCCCCTGAATTGGGAGGTTCACGCCCGACCCCGAATCGAAGTAGGGATTTCCATCGAGAATAATTCGCCCTTCATCGGGCGTTACGATTCCGGCGATGGCGCGCAAGCAAGTCGTCTTTCCTGACCCGGAAGGACCGAAGAGAATGGTCACACCGCTGGGAGCGGTAAACTCAACGTCGAGCCTGAACAATCGCTGGCGTGAATCATCATTCTCTCCGCCGAGCTTTTTTCTGAATGAGACCTGCAGCATTGAGCCATCCGGTGTTTGCTAAGCCCACCGCGCCTGACCACTATTCAATTTGTTTGTCAGGTAAACAGCCGTGACTGACACCGCAGTCAGGATCAGCGCCAGCAATTGCGCTTGTCTGTTCTGGCCCGCGACGACCGCCTCGTAAATTGCCAATGGCATCGTCTGCGTTTTTCCGGGAATGTTTCCGGCCAGCATCAGCGTCGCGCCAAATTCACCTAGCGCGCGGGCAAAGCTCAGCACAACTCCCGCGATGATGCCGCGCTGCGCGAGCGGCAGTGTGACGTGGAAGAAGGTTTCCAGCTTCCCCTTGCCCAGCGTGTAAGACGCGATTTCGTATTTCGGATTGACACTTTCAATGGCGGCGCGCGCCGATTTCACCATCAAAGGCAATGACATTATTGCCGCCGCGATGATTGCTCCCGCCAGTGTGAAAGTGACTGACCATTCTGTCAGCTCGTATAAATAACTCCCAATCAGCCCGCGACGTCCGAGCAGCACAATCAGGTAATAGCCGGTCACCGTCGGCGGCAACACAAGCGGCAGCGTGATCACGGCGTCCAGCAACTCCCGCCCGCGGAACTTTCCTTTTGCCAGAACAAAGCCGCAGGCTGTGCCGACAACGACGACCAGGCCGGTCGCCGCCACGGTCACAAGCAGCGATAGTTTGAAGGCTGACCAGATCATTTCGCGACCATCACATTAATCGGTCGCGACCATCACATCGCTGGCCTTTACAATTGCATACACCGCCTTGCCGTCAACCAGGCCTAATCGTTCAGCCGAATCTTTTGTAATGATCGAAACAATTTCTCCCCCGCTCGACAGTTCAATGATTACCTCTGTATTTACTGCGCCAGGGACGACCTCTTTGACTGTTTCTTTCAAAACATTACGTGCGCTGATTTCCATACGTTCCTCCGTGATGGGTTACGGCTACCTAAGCCGATGGCGTGATATTGAAGTTATGCAGTGATGCGAGATCGCCCATCATTTCCGAGCGCGCTCGAAGCCATATTTTTCCAGGCGCTGCTGTCCTTCATCACTCAATACAATGTTGATAAAAGCCCGAGCGGTTTCCTGTTGCTTGCTCGCCCGAACAACAGCAACGGGGTACAAAATCTGCTCGTGTGAATCAGCCGGTGCGCGCGCCAGGATTCGGACGCTACCGTCGATGGCGCGCGCGTCTGATGCATACACAAGTCCGGCTTCCACTTCGCCACGGGCGACGTAATCCAGTACCTGTCGTACGTCTTCCCCAAACACCAGGCGCGGTTGAAGTTGTTGCCACAGTCCGAGCCTGGTCAGGGATTGCTCCGAATACTGCCCGGCGGGAACCGTCTTTGGATTTCCGACTGCGAGCCGCTTGATTTGTGCGCTTCCGAGATCAGAAAAGCTTTTCAAATCCAGTTTCTGATCAGCAGGGACGACCAGGGCAAGCTCATTGCGCGCAAAATCACGCCGGGAATCCGATGTGATCAATCCCTGTGAAGCCAGCGCGTCCATCTGCGGACGGCCGGCGCTGGCAAACACATCTACCGGCGCGCCTGATTCGATCTGCTTTTGCAATGCGCCTGATGCCCCGAAATTAAAGTTTACGCGGGTGCCGGAGCGCGTCTCGAACTGCTTGCCGATCTCGCGGAATGCATCCTGCAAACTGGCTGCGGCTGACACGGTGATCTCTCCCGCAGCCTGCTGGTCCCTCGGTTTCGAGGATTCAGTGGCGCGGCAGGCAAAACCGGAAATAGTCACCAACAGCAGACACAGCCCGCACGACCGACGCTTAAAGGATTGCGCGTTCATTTCAAACTTATCCTTACTGAATCAAGGCGCACGTTTGATGACCAATCCGGTTACCTGTCGCACCCAGCGCGCCTGTTTCTTTTCATCAGGCACGACGATGCGCAAAGGCCCTTCCTTCTCCTCAAGCGGTTTACCTTCACGCTTGGTGGCCAGCAGGATCAGCTTGTCCGTGTACGTTGAATCCAATTCCGGCAAGGCGTAAACAGCACGATACCCGTCCGCCGCTTCAACTACCAGATAAAGCGCCAGGTTTTTCCCGCGCAAGTCTTCTCCAAATTTCACGCCCGCCAGTTTCAATACTTCGACCAGCGGCACACCCGTGAATTCCGCTTCCTTACCATCGTGTCCTTTGGCGCGAAGGCTGCGCTGTGGCAATTTGGCCAGATCAGTGGCTGTGAGTTTCTGCGGCTTTTCGACTTCGCCGCTGATGCTCAATGAAATTACAGGCGCGGCTGATTGCGTCGACTGCGCGCTGGCAGCGCCAACCAGCAAGGCGCAAAGACTGATTGCAAAGCATACTTTTTGTAGTCGGATCATTTGCACTCCTTTTCCGGTTAAAAGTTGAGCTTCAGCCCGAACTGAATGACGCGGGGGTCACCGGCAGACGTGATTGTGCCGAAGGCCGCGTTGCCGACCACGCCGTTCGGATTGCTGAGCGGCGGCGTGTTCGTCAGATTGAAAATTTCCGTGCGGAACTCGAAATTTCGCGTTTCGCCGAAGTACGTTCGTTTGATGAAGGCGATGTCTGCTGTGCGGTATCCGGGGCCGCGTACCGGGTTGCGTGAAGCGTTGCCCAACGTGAATTGCGGCGCGACAGCGAAGGCTGACGTATCAAACCAGCGTGCAGTTGTCCGTTCGTCGCCTGGCAAAGTTGGATCGCGCAGGATGTTTGGGCGCTGCGTGCCGAACCCGGCAAAGGCGTTGAAGTTCGTGATCTGCGTGACAGGAAAGGGAAGGCCCGATTGCAGCAGCACGGTTCCTGCGACCTCCCAGCCACCGAGCAGTTTGTCGGTAATTCCTGAAAAGTTGAAATACTTTCCTTTCCCGAACGGCAGGTCATAGGTAAAGCTCGTCACAAAGACATTTGGAATGTCGCCCGTTGAAATGCTTTTCTCCAACGCACGATTGAAGCTGTCCGCCACCGGGAAGTTGGCGACCGGCCCCGTCACAATGGAAGCGTCAAAGACCGATCCGGCGTCGTCAATCAACTTCGAACGCGTGTAACTGAATAGAAACGCCAGCCCCTGCGAAATGCGCTTTTCCAGTTTCGCCTGCAAGGCATGGTAGTTTTGGTTGCCGACGTTGTTGCGATACAGGCTGACAGTCGTGAAGCGAGGGAAAGGCCGCAGCAATTGCGCGCGGGCAATCGTCGGATCGCCCAGACTGGACGAACGCGGAATCTGGCCGAAATAGGGATTCGCCACTGTTTGCAACAACGTGTTTCCCTGCGCCAGTTGCTCGACAGTCAGTTGATTGACGTTCACATCCGGAAGGCCAACGTGTGTAATCTTTGACCCGGCATAGGCGATTTCGGCGACGAGGTTATGTGTGAGTTCGCGTTGAATCGCCAGATTCCATTGCTGCGCATAGCCACTGCCCAGATCACGATCCACCGAAAAAACGCCTTGCCCCAGGCCCGCATCCGGACTGGGCGGAATCGGCTGTACGTTCGGCCCGGCGGAAAGCACGAACGCCGGAACGATGCCGTCGAGCGAACGCTGCGTGACCGTTTGAATGAACGGGAATTGCGGAATGGTAAAGGGCGTCGTGATCCCGGCCTGCTCCTGCCAGACCAGGCCGTAACCAGCGCGGACGACAGTCTTGTCCCTAAACCTGTAAGCAATGCCGAGCCGTGGCCCAAAGTTGAGCTTGTGCAGTTCGCGTGCCGATTCGGGGAAGCCGTTCTGGCCCAAATATTCGAGTTGCTGCGTTTGCAGATTGAAGACTGCGCCCTGATTGTCCGTTTCCGTGGATGGGAAGTTGAGCGTGTAGCGCAGCCCGGCGTTCACCGTCAGTCGCGAAGTGACTCTGAAATCATTCTGGGCGAAGAATTCCAGGATCTTCGCTCGCGGGTGAATCGCCTGCTGCTGCAAATCAATCGAGAAGTTGCTGACCTGTCCGAGCAAAAAGCTGGCGATGGCATTGCCAGTTTGCCCCGATAGCAAACTGCTTGTCGTGGCGTTGCCCGGTGGTGTGCCAACGGTGTTGGCCGTCCCGCGTGAATTTGAAAACGGCGCGGTGAAATTAAAAATACCGGTGGGCGAAGGGGGCTGCACAACGTTCAATCGTTCAACGCGAAAATCTCCGCCGAACTTCAGCGAATGCCGTCCGCGTTGCCAGCCCAGCGAATCGAAGATTTGCGTGACGTCCGTGTTGAAAAGCGAATCGGTGTTTGCCGACGGGCCCAATTGCTGCAAGCCCGCGACGGTGAAGGTTGGCAGTTCATTCTGAAATGCAGCGTTTTGTGGAATGCCAGGAATCCCCAGGCTTTGCGATGGCGGTGCGTCCAGCAACAAAGCGCGGCGGTCAAGCGAGCGGCGCGTATAACCCACGCGCAATTCATTCAGCAGGTTCGTGGAAATAACCTTTTGATAATTACCGACCACCTGATAGCCACGGCTTTTCTGCACGCCGAGCGCGCCTTGCGTGATATTGCCGCTTCCTTCCGGCAGCGGCGTCACCGGCCTCGCGTCTTCATTGAAAAATGAAAAGCGCCCAAAAAGATTGTTGCGGTCAGAAAAGCGATGATCCAGCCGCACATCGAATTGATCCTGATTTGTGCTTTCATTCGCGACGCGCCGGAAGTTGTTGGCCGCCCCGGCAGAGGTCGGCAGCGGATAGCGGGCAAGCAGTTTACCCGCGACAGCGTCAAAGTCGGCAGTTGGAATGATGTTGCCTGCGTAAGCCCGGCGATCACTAATGCGGAAGATTTGGCCGACGCGCGCCTGCACAGTGTTGCCGTTCGTATCCACGACGTTGATCGGCGTTCCAGTGTTGGTCGTAGTCGCAGTTGCCGTCGTCGCCGTGGTTTGCAGGAAAAGCGGCGCACCCAGACTTGATGAAAAATTGCCACCGCGTTGTGCCGTCGTAGGCACGTTTGAAATCAGCACGCGACCGATGCTCTGGCGCGTCCCCTGGAAATCGCCGAAGAAGAATGTGCGTTCTTTGATGACGGGCCCACCAACGGCAAAGCCGTACTGGTTGCGGCGAAAAACGGGCTTCTTTGGATTATCCACGGTTGCTGGGGCGAACAAATTCCGGGCATTTAACGCCTCGTTGCGCAGGAACTCAAAGGCGGTTCCGTGTAGATCGTTCGTGCCGGACTTGGTCGTCAAGTTGATGACGCCGCCGTTAAAGCGTCCGAACTCGGCGGGCGGCGAATTGGTTTCGAGCTTGAATTCCTGAATCGCCTCGATTACCGGAGTGAAAGCCACTTGACCTGGCTCCGGCTGCAGTACCGAAATGCCGTCATACATAAACTCATTGACGCGCGGACGGCCACCGTTCAATCGCGGGAGCGACGGACCTGCCACCGTTGGTGGGGGCGCAGCAACACCAGGCGCGAGCGTAATCAACGAGAAAAAGTTGCGGCCATTGAGCGGCAAATCCACAATGCGGCGATTTGGAATCACCTGTCCCAGGCTGCCGCTTTCCGCCCGCAACAACGTAGCATCACCACTGACGGTGACTTCTTCATTCACATTGCCGACGCTCAGGGCCAGATCCACCCGAATGCGTTCGCCAGTGGTCAGCCGTATCCCTTCACGCACGACGCGGCGAAAATTTGGCGCGCTGACGGTGATGGTGTAGTCACCGGGACGCAGATTGGTGATCGTGTAAATTCCATCATCTCCGGTGGTCACAGTGGCAGCGTCTTTTGTGTCTATGCGGGTAACAGTGACGGTCGCAGCCTTCACGCCTGCCCCGGCAATGTCGCGGACTTCGCCGGTGAGTTCGGATTGACCGGCCTGAGCAAACGCCAAGTTGAAGCAAAGGTATGAAAAAAAAATGGCAAAGCAGGGCCCTGGCAGCCTCAAACGCATAAAGTCTCCTTTCCAAGTACGGGAGGCGTAGACGTTTCCAACCACACCCTGTCGGTCACTCGTCCATTGGCCCAATTGCGCTGCACGCAGCCGGAAGGCGCGGTGACTCGGAGTTCAAATTGTGATCACCCATCAGGCGCGAATCAGCATCACTTCTGTGGCTTTGACGAGTGCGTACGCCGCAACGCCTTTTTTCAATCCCAATTCCCGGCAGGCGTCACTGGTGATGATGGATGTCACCGATTGTCCACACACGTCAATCGTGACCTGCGCCAGCAACCCTGAATACCGGACATTGGTGATAATGCCGAGCAGTTTGTTACGACCGCTGATCTCATTCAGCGCGGTGGAAGTTTTCGGCTTTAACGCCGCGACTTTCCTCCCGCCGGACAGCCGGGCGACCTCGCTGCGCGGAATGCGATGATGTCCCCCGGGGGTTTTCACGGAACGAATCTTTTCCTGATAAATCCAGAGTTTGAGCGTCTGGTAACTGATGCCCAGCAACTCCGCTGCCTCACGCAGCCGATACTGTTCCATATCACCTCCTATACTTTCATCAGACGTATCTGGTCAAATTAGCAGCGTAGCTTTAGTTGATTTTAGTCGAATTATCCAGGGAAATTATGTCTCCGGCTTCGGACGGCCCACACTTGGAGGCTTCCCGACTGAGGATGAAGGAAGCAATTTTTCGATAGTGCAGGCCTTTTAAAGCAGAGCTGGCAAGAATCAGACCGCTGGACGGTCTTTCACCTGTCCCACTCTTATTTGATTCGAGTTTTTGCGGACCACTGGTTTGCAGAAACGATGGGATTAAATTGGAGGAAAAAGAAAAGAGGCGCGCCGTAAGCTTCTGCTCACAACGCGCCTGGATGCCGAGGGCGGGACTCGAACCCGCACGGCCTTTCGGCCAGAGGATTTTCTTACCACTATGACTTTCGCCACCTGGACAAATTCAGTCTCAGTTTGTGGTCTGGACGATGCCTTCTCCGTGCAGCAAAAATCTTATTCCTGCTGGTTAGGAGGGAGCCGTCTCGCCTCTACACTTTGCCAGTTTTTTGCCCCGATATGTCTCTGTCAACGCATGACAGTTGGGACATAAAATTCGCAGGTTCTCAATTCGGTTATCAGTCGTGTCACCGTTGATATGATCAAGCTCAAGCGGGATTGGCTGGTTTAACCACTCAGCATTCCCAAATTCTTCACATCTCCGCTCTTTCATTCCTTCAGCGAACAGGCGTTTTTTCAGCTTGAAACTCTGAAAATAAGTACCAATACGCAAAATTTCCGAAAGAGGCCTGGCAGGAACGATGGGCGTGCAATTCCCTTTTTTCCATCCCTGACCATTAAAATGCGAGACATCAATCCCTAACAACCGAATTCGACGTTTGATAACTGAGTAATTACCACCAGCTTCAGCAAGTCCAAGCTTACCTAGAACCTGTCGAATCGAGGTTGAACTCTTAGTTGCTTCAATCAATTGTACATTTGTGTATTTTGATTGGCGCATTAAGGGGTTCCACCGGCCTTAGCTCGGCGTTGCCATCAGTAAAACTGAGAAGGGTTCGCCGACTTTGACTCCATTCACGCCGGAGTTTCCGACCGGCGTGCTCAAATTGTTTCAAACAGCTTAAGTCCTCTGTGTCTGCCATTTCACCACCCCGGCAAGGGTTAGGACGGCGCAGAGTGTACGTGCTCAGTTTTCAACTTGCAAGCAGGCTTTTGACGATGCGCTCCCCTGCATAACCATCACCATAAGGATTTACCGCCTGCGCCATTCGTTCATATTCCGCAGCATCCTCCAGCAGCCGCGCGGTTTCACGCACGATGCGATCCCTGTCCGTGCCGACCAGTTTGACGGTTCCGGCTTCGACCCCTTCAGGGCGTTCGGTGACCTCCCGTAAAACCAGCACGGGCTTGCCCAAACCGGGCGCTTCTTCCTGCAAGCCACCGGAATCGGTCAGCACGATTGTTGAAGCTTTCATCAATTGAACCAACGGCAGGTAATCCAGCGGTTCCAGCAAAGTGATGTTGGCCACGCCGCGCAGTTCCGCTTGCACGACCTTCTGCACGTTCGGGTTCAGATGAACAGGATAGACCAGATGAACGTCGGCGAAGCGAACCGCAATTTCTTTCAACGCCTGGCATATCTGTTCGAGTGGCTCGCCAAAGTTTTCACGGCGATGGGCAGTGACCAGGATTAACTTTTTGTCTCGCGGAATGCGGCTTAGTTCACTGGCCTGCCAGTCATAATCGCGTTCGGCGACATCCAGCAATGCATCAATGACGGTATTGCCGGTGACAATGATGCTGGATTCGGTGAGGCCTTCGCGCAGCAGGTTGTCGCGCGATTGCGTGGTCGGAGCAAAATGCAGATCACAAACGGCGTCGGCGATCTTCCGATTGATCTCTTCGGGAAAGGGTTGGTACTTGTCCCAGGTGCGCAGGCCGGCTTCGACGTGGCCGACCTTGATGCGCCGATAGAACGCGGCCAATGCGCCCACCATCGCGGTCGTTGTGTCCCCCTGCGTCAACACCCAATCGGGTTTGACTTCATGTAAAACAGCATCAATGTCCGTCAATGCGGAGGCGGTGATCTGCGCCAGCGATTGATCTGGACGCATCAGATTCAAATCGAAATCCGGCTCTATATTGAACAGGGACAAGACTTGATCGAGCATCTGGCGGTGCTGCGCGGTTACGCAGACGATGCTGTCAACGCGATTAGCGTGTTTCCTTAACTCTTTCACAACCGGCGCCATTTTGATGGCTTCCGGCCGGGTGCCGAAGATGGATAATACTTTCACGATTGATTCACTTGGTTGGTGAGACAGCTTGCAGCCGCTGGGTGGAACGCGGCAGGGACGACGCGTTCACCGCCGCCAGAACGTCGCGCGTGGCCTCCAGGAAGCGACGGCCATGGCGACGATCCGGTTCAAGATGCGCGCCCTCGCCCCACTCGTTCCAGGCGTTGATGAACACCAGCCGTTCATCTCCACGGTTATGTTGGATCGTCCATTCCACGGCTTTGCCGAGCCAGTATTCATAGGCTTCCGGACTGGCGTGATGAAAAATGTAGCTGCGGTTTTGATTCCGAGGCGTATTGTCCCAGGACGGCATCACCGTTTTGAAAAGCTTGTGCGTGGGTGCGGGAGCCTGAATCAGTGTATTGGCCGCCGCCAAAAAATCGAAAATGCGCCCGCCGAAGCTGGGATTCAATTCCGGAACGCGGTCGTTTTCGATAGAGCTTCCCAACGCATGTGGCGGGAATTCCACTGCTGCGTCAAAATCGTAAGCAGTCGGATCGCGGACCTCAAAACTCTGGGCGGCGCACAAATAGATGTCGCCTAATCCGGCACGCCGCATTTCTTCCCGCCAGATGGCTCCGGTGCGCAAGGCGGAAGGCAGTATATTCGCGCGGTACACAATCAGCAGCGGTTTGCCATTAACGCGTATGTAACGCGGATCTTCGAAGACTGGAAACAGTGAGCGGATGAAGTTGCGGTCGTCTTCGTCGGAATGGTTCTGCGCCATCAAAATCTCGTGCTCGGCGCCATCCCAGCGGCGTGTCCAATTCTCATTGGCCCAGCACAAACAGAAGGGCAGTTCCGGGCGGCCGCTTTGGAGCACTTCGTTGAAGGGGCGCTCCAGCAGGCGTTTGCTGCCGAACCAGTAATGGTGATAGCAGAAACCGTGTATGCCGTGCTCTCTGGCCAGTTGGGCCTGTAGTTCCCGGACTTCCGGCACACGCAAATCATAAAAGCCCAACTCAGCAGGCAGATGGGGTTGATAATGCCCTGCAAAATTCGGCTGCGCCTTCACTACATTCGTCCATTCCGTGAACCCATGCCCCCACCACTCATCGTTTTCAGGAATCGGATGAAATTGGGGCAGATAAAAGGCAATGGCGCGCAGATCGTCGCCTGGCAAACCAGACAAGGCCGCGCGATTTTGGGCAAGCAACTGCTGTAACTGCGATTCGGTGTAGGAAGGCGGAAATTCTATGGAGGATGAAACCGTTGCAGCGGGCGATTCCGGGGCGGAAGCAGGCGCTTCCTCAGATGTCCCCGTGGGCGATGCGATCGCAGGCGAATTGGCCGCATCCCGGTTGGGCAGCAGGCGCGCGCGAATTCCCCAGGCCTTCTGCAGCATCGTCCAGCCAAAACTGCCGGTAATCAGGTTCAACTGTTCCGACAGGTTTTTCTCCGCTCTGGTCCGGTCGTCCACATCTGTTCTCAGTCTGTCCAGCCATCCATTCATTGTTTGAATGTCTTCGAGCTGAGTTCTGTTTTTGACGATCAAGGACAAACGCTGGCCGAGTTGAAAAAACAGATGCCGCGTCGCGACCATTTCTTCATCCGCTGCGTTCAGCAGCGCCAGAAACTCCGGCGGCTGCTCTGCTCCAACGGCCAGCACACCCAACCCGTACCCGTGCAGAAATTCCATATGCGGGTAACAGGCTTTGATTTCATCGAAAAACTGCCGGACACCGTAATCGCGATCCAGCACATTGGTATCGTGGAAGAGGACGACCCCGCGCCGGCTGAGTTTCGGCAGCCAGGATTCAAAGTCCTGCTTGACGGCATCGTAGGTGTGGGTTCCATCCAGGTGCAGCAGGTCAATCGCGCCATCAGCAAAGTTTGCTCGAGCAGTATCAAAATCGCTTTGCACCAATGTCGAAAAACTGCCATATAACGGGTCGTGCTGCGCGCGCAGATCCGCCAGGACTTCGGCACCATAGGTTGGAATATGAACATCGCCCTGCCAGTTATCCACCGCGTAACATCGCGTCTGCAAATCCAGCTTCTTCACGGCGTGGCAGAAGGCGCAATATGAATCGCCATAATGCGTCCCGAGTTCAACCAGCACGCGCGGCTTCAGCAACTGGACCAGCAGTATGCCGAAGGGGATATGTTCCTGCCAGAATGAAAAGCGCGTCAGGCGCGGAGGAGTGCTGAAAATGATTGGATAATTGATCGGGTTGAATGGTCTAGTCATACGTTCAGACACAATCCATTTCCATTTTCCATCTTCCGTTTTCCATTTCTCATTTGCTATTCGGTCAAGTTACACGCCAAACAATGACAACTGGAAAATCAAAAATGAACGATGGAAAATGAAATTATCCGGCGATTTGCTTGACTACTCAGATCAAAAAAATCAGGTCATCTTTCCCGTTGCCAGTAAGCCCCCGTCCAGTCCACACGCCAGATCGGCTCGTTGATGCCGTGCGCCTGCCGATAATCATTTACTGCCTGTCGGCAGGATTCCAGATACCCATAATCATCAATGATGACGAATCCGCCGGGTGACAATTTTGGATAAAGATGTGTCAGCGCGTCCATTGTGGATTCATACATATCACCATCCAGCCGCATTACCGCAATGCGCTCAATCGGCGCATCCGGCAGTGTGTCTTTGAACCAGCCGGGCAGAAAGCGGACTTGATCGTCAAGCAAATTGTAGCGAGCAAAATTCGCTTTTACGGTGTCCTGCGAAACCGCCAGATGCGGAGCCAGATAATGCTGGTCGCCTTTGTCCGCCGGATATTTTTCCTCGTTGGGCGGGGGCAGGCCTTGAAAAGAATCTGCGACCCAGATGTTGCGATCCGTTACCTGATGGGCTTGCAATATCGAGCGCATGAAAATGGACGCGCCTCCTCGCCAGACGCCGGTTTCGATCAAATCTCCGGGCACACCTGCCGCAAGCGCGTCTTCGACGCAGAATTGGATATTGTCCAACCGCCGCAAACCGATCATCGTGTGCGCTAATACCGGATGATCCAGGCCTTCTTCGCGCCGCGCCGGATCGAAAGGAATGTCACGCATTAAAAAATAAGAGTCATCGCCCAACGCTTCGCGTAAGCCAAGCCAGGCGTCCTGCTGCCGCTGATTCAGCGCGCCAATGTCCACCGGATGCGGGATTTCCCCCCAGATGAAAAACGACAGGCATTTTTTCATCAGGTCCAGGTAGAGTTGAATCGGGTCTTTTTGCATTCTCTCTGGGTACGCAGCGCCTCCGGCGTGCAGAGACCGCAATACGTGAGTTCCTTATGGATTGATTTTTTGCTGAGTCCGCACGCCAGAGGCGCTGCGTACCCATTCGTTTACAGATATCCGGCCACCAGCGCCCGGTTGCCGCTGACGAATTGTTCGTAAGCATCCGGCGGCGGAGGCAGGATTTCGATGCGCGAAAATCCCATCTGCTTCATTGTCCACAACAAGGCTTCCTTGCCCGGACAAAGCGCCAGATCAGACAGCCCGCCAGTCGGCAAATCTTTTTGTCTGGTCTGGTCAATCACCGCAAAGGATCCTTGCGCCTCTTTTTTGAAATCGCGACTTCCCCAATCGAAAGGTCCGCGGGCTTCGGGGGCAAATTGTGCCTCGACGATGACCAGGCGGCGTGCAAGCGCCTTCACGGTACGCAACATGCCGAGTGGGTTTTCGGTTTGGAAGATCAGCCCCAGCAGCAGCACGACATCGAACTGGCCGAACTCTGCCGGATTGATTCGCAATATGTCCAGATGTCGAAGTTGTAGATTGTCCACATTACAGGCGCGACGAATCAGGTCAGCCGATTGAATGTTAATGGCGCGCGCATCCAGCCCGACTACGTGTCGGAACCCGTGCTCGACCAGCTTCAGCGAGAAATAGCCCTGATTGCATCCTACATCCAGCGCGGTCAAGCTGGTAGAACCATTCTGAAATTCCGGGAGCGATTCCAGTGCGCGCGCAATCATCGTCCAGCGCGTTTCATGAATCGGCTCTATTTCCGGCGGCAGCACGCACTCCGTCTGACGGCCACTAGGAAGATCGAAGCGGTAAAACCAGGGGCGTTGCAACACTAATTCTTCCAGCGGGTTGCTTACAACCGCTTGCGCGGCGGCGCGGGTAGCGTCAACAGGTTTTCTGGCAGTGGCTGGATGGGGGTCCTTCGTTTTCGACGGACGGGAATGGGCCCGCGATTGGCCGCTCGCACCGTGATAGGCCTCAACGACTTCGCCTACCGCGCCGATTGCGCCGAGATTGCCATGATCCAACCAGGCCGCGCGGTCACAGATGGACAACGCCAGTCCCACGTCATGCGTGACCAGCAGAACAGTGGTTCCGCTTTGCCGGAACTCTGCCATGCGCGCAGCACATTTATCCTGGAAGTTTTCGTCACCGACGGCCAGCACTTCGTCCACGATCAACACATCCGGCTTTGCCGCCGTCGCCACAGCAAACCCGAGCCGCATCGCCATTCCGGTCGAATACGTGCGCAAAGGGGCATCAATGAAATCCCACAAATCAGCGAAATCCACGATGTCATCAAACATCGCTTCGATTTCAGTGCGTTTGAAGCCAAGCAGGGTGCCGTTCAGAAAGACGTTTTCCCGCCCGCTCAATTCCGGATGGAATCCCGCGCCCAATTCCAGCAGCGGCGCCACCCGGCCGTATACCTGAACTCGCCCGCGCGTCGGTTTCAGCACCCGTGAAATGACTTTGAGCAAGGTGCTTTTGCCCGCGCCGTTATGGCCGATGACACCGAAAACTTCGCCTTTGCGAACGTCGAAGCTGACATCGCGCAAAGCCTGAAACTCTTCGTGCTTGATGCCACCCTGCAACAATCTGATGGCGTATTCCTTGAACGTGCGTATGCGTTCGCGCGGTGCGCGGTATTCAACCGTTACCTGCTCCAAACGAATCACTGCCGCACGATCATCCACTGTTTCGGATTTACGCGTTGGCGTCATCTTTTCAGATTCGATAAGCAAGCTCATCCGCCTTTCGCGCAAAAAACCACCAACCAAACGCCAGCGTCAACACTGCCGCCGCCGTCGCCGCCGCCAGCGTCTTCGGGCCGGCAAATGAAGTGCTATAAAGCGGTGCGCGGAATGTTTCCAGCAGGTGATACATCGGATTGAGGTTGAAAAGCAGCAGCAGTTTCTGCGGCACAATCTCTTTTGGATAAATGATCGGTGTGAAGTACATCCAGGCCATGAGCACAATTTGATACATCTCAACGACATCAGCGAAATAAACTGCTAATGTCGAAAGCACCAGTGCCACACCCAGCGCGAACATTGCGGTCAACAAAATCGGCACCGGCAGAAATAAAACCGGCGCCCGCATTGGCACTCCCGTCACGATCATGATGATCAACAGAGGGACCAGCGACAGCAGTAAATTTACCAAACCTGTGCCCAGCGCCGTGGCCGCAAAAATCGCCCGCGGCATGTAAATCCGGTTCATCAGGCTGCCCCCCCACACCAGTTCGCTCATCGCTCCGCTCGTGGTCTGCGCGAAGAAGTTCCACAGCACTAATCCTGACAGCGCATAGGCTGAATAATGATGCGTTCTGAATCGGAAGACTTCCGAAAAGACAAACGTCAGCACCATCATCATCAGCAGTGGATTGAGCAGCGTCCAGAAGATGCCCAGCACCGATCGTTTGTAGCGGGTCTTAATATTGCGCGCGATCATCTGGAAAAGCAGATCACGATAGGCAATCAGTTCCTGCACTTCGGCAATGATCGGCAACCGCCGGCGCGCGGAATCGTAGACAGGAGTTTCGCGAGTCTCGTTCCTTACAGGCGCAACGGACGGGTTGACAGACATGGGAGTAAATCACCTCTTCGGAATGAATTTGATGCCCTTTTGTGAGGGGGCGGTGTCGGGATTAACAGGGCGACGGTGTTTGCCGCGGCGCAAGGTGCTTGGCAGCAGCGGAATGCAGGTTTATATGGGATAAAAGGGCGATTGTAAAGCCAGTCGAAATCTCGTAAAACCGGGTTCACTCGAGGTCGTTGTTTGCCTCTAGTAGTAAAGCCGCCGGAATTCGAAGACCCAACGGCGTTCGTACTGACAGCCTCTCGTCCCTCAGACCAGCCTTTCGACCGATTTCGTGGTGCCGAAATTTTTCAAAATACTCTCCCACCCGTTAGGACTTTTGCCTACGCGCTACGCCCTTAACAGCGAGGACGAAAAACAGATGGAGTTGCTCGAACTAATGACTATCGGTTGGCCTCCTAGTCGCGCAGAGGCAAACAAACTCGCTGCCCTGCGTAATGCTTTTAACCACCAATTTTGGAGGACAAATGCTAAATCAAAGCAAATAACTTTGAGACAGGATTGACAAGATTTTTTCAGGATGAACAGGAAGAGACTTAATCTGAGCGGCCCCAGCATTGATGGTTCTGTAAATCCTGTAAGAAAATCCTGGCCATCCTGTCGAATGAAATCGTCTCTATGTTGCTTGTCTCGATTTAGGTAACACTCTCGCCATCGCAATACTGGTTGTCGCCTGTCTCGCCAACTCAACCTCGTTACTGTCAGGGGTCGGTATTCCCGGTATGGCGAATTCTGTGGCTATGACCGCAACTCAGGTTTCAATTGCAGATGCGCTCAGGGGCTCTATTGCAATATTTTCAATACACGGGATAACACCGGGGTTTGTGACTACGGGCGATGAAATTACAAATCCTCATCTTTACCCACACCACAACAAAAAGGCGGGATTATTCTTACCGGAACCTCCGCCCTTTTGTTTTTGTGTCAATATGCTAGTACCTTCACCAAGACAGCATAAGATGAAGCCCGAACCTTAATGAATTCTTGAAAACAAACGAAAGCCGCCGTTTTCCCACGCCGGCGGCTTATGGGTCGTACGAGACTGCGGGTTCCCTGCTCTTATCCGGCATCCTTTTCCGCCACCCAATCCGCGATCGCTTGATCGAGCGCCGCGCCTCTGGGGCTATAGTTGTTAAGATGAGTTCTAAAAAGTTTCCGAAATTCCCTGCCCCGATTTACGCCGAAACCGTTCTCAATCACACCTTCGCCGATGGACAGCGTTTCTTTTTTGAACCGTTGATGCAGATTCACTATGCGCACGCATTGATGTTGGCGAAACAGAAAATCATCACTCGTGAAGAGGCGCAAACGATCCTGAAGGGTTTGGATGCGTTGGATCGCAAAAAGATTTTGCGCGCAAAATACGATGGCTCGGTCGAGGATTTGTACTTTTACGTCGAGCGCGAGCTGTCGAATGTCATTGGCGAAGAAACTGCGGGGAAACTGCATATCGCGCGCAGCCTTTCCAGCACAGTGGGATCCGAAGCTTGGAATTCACGTGACTTGAAGTCGCGGC
>JADMIO011319564.1_pt1 | contig 25242 bp, 19 predicted proteins | sample 8958161 | NCBI WGS metagenome assembly JADMIO01 (sample SAMN16585339, study PRJNA669376) | soil metagenome | isolation source: Crop rotation soil | place: USA: Cullars Rotation, Alabama | collected 2011
CGCGACTTCAAGTCACGTGAATTCCAAGCTTCGGATCCCACTGTGCTGGAAAGGTGCGTGTACGTGCCCGCGCGCGAGACCGCGACGCTCACATACTCTGGGCCACCCGACGCGCCCGAGCTTGCGATTACGTTTCCATCCGGGTCTAACAATTGATAGTCAACGTCAGGCTGCCCGCCCGTCGGCGCACCCAGCCATTCCGTCTTCGCTTCGATATGGAAAGTCGAAGCATCAACATCGAACGGAACATCCGTGTAGGTCACGCCGCTCGCAAGCTGCGAGCCGGCATCGCCCGCCGGAACAATCCCTGTCTGCGTAAAGCTCTGCACGACAGGATTCGCAGGCAGGCTTTGACCGGGCTTGAAGTAGAAGGGCATGCGAAGCGATTCAGCGTTGTCGCTGCGCTTAGCAGTAACGTACCACTGCATCTGAATCGGCTCGAAGACTCCATTGCCTTTGTTGACGACCGCTTGACGAATCGCGTCGCCGTCGAAAGTGGCATTGACTACGAAGGTCGCAGTGCCGCCTGCCGGAACAGTCACGCTCTGTTGCGAGAGAGTGACGCCGATGCCTGCGAGTTGCAGGTCACGATTGTTTGCGACCGCCAGGTTGTAAGTTCCGCCCTCGCCTGAAAGGTCGCGGATAGTGACGGTCACGGGTTCCGTGTGCGTCGTGCGGCTGTTGATGACCGGCACTTCGCCGAACGAGTGGCTGCCCAGGATTCCAGGCTCGACAATTCCGTCACCAGCAACACCCATCAAAGCTTTCGCATTGACAGCCTCTTTCACATCAATCAGTCCGCCGCCCTGCGCGATAATCGAATCAGCAACGGTTGGGCCATCAGCTTTCGGCGCTCCCGCCGAGTCACGCATATTCGTCGCAGTGTTGATGAGCGCGGTGCGAATCATGTCTGGCGACCAATCCAGATGCGCCTGCTTGATGAGGGCGACCGCGCCAGCCATGTGCGGTGTCGCCATCGAAGTGCCGTCGAGGTAACCGTAATTCGGTGAACCGGGGTTGGCTGCCGCCGAGAGCGCGCCGATTAATGACCCGGGCGGGACTGCGGCGAGGACTTGCACGCCGGGAGCAGAGACATCCGGTTTGATTTGACCGTAACCGATGACTGGGCCACGAGAACTGAAGCCTGCCATCTCGCCCATGAAGCTCGCGCTGAAAGTCGGGTTCATGCGAATCGGCAGTTCAGAGATCGCGCCGTTCGGCGGGTCAACGCTGTTATCGTCGGTCGAAGAGATGGCATCGACCAGGACTTCGCCGTCTTCCGGACTGATGATGGCCGAAGGAATGCTGCCGTGCACGGCTGTCGGATTCTGCGTCGTGCTAATCAGAATCATGCCGACTGCGCCCGAAGCCGAAGCCATGTTCGAGATGTCGAAGAAGGTGGCCGAAGCAAGACCCGGGTCTTTGACGAGCGCGATGCGACCCGAAACGTTTGAAGGCCAAACGATGGTCGGATTATTGACAAGCACATAGTGCTGCGCGAATGAATCAGCGGACGGAACAGGCGTGCCAGCCATCGGATAGAGCTTCAAACGATTGAAGCCTGATGCGGCTGTAAAATTCTTTGCAGGCGTGACCGCGCCCGTTTGTGTCTGGCTCACAGCCGAAGCCTGTAGCACATCCACTGACCATGAAGAGTTGACTGCGCCCGGATGCGTCGTCGCGCCAACGGAGATGACGTGAATGCCTGCTGCGGGTGCGCCCGTCGTTCCTTCGCCCGGGCCAGAGTTGCCTGAGGCTGCGACGACCGTCGTGCCCGCGAGCGCAGCGTTGCTCGCCGCAATCGCCGTCGGCTCGTCCGCGCCACCACCGCCGCCCAAACTCATGTTGATGACATGCGCGACAGGCTTGGATTGCAGCGTCAGCGTGAATGGCGAAATCGCGTCCTCAATCGCCATGATGATGTTCGAGGTGTCGCAGCCGCCGATGGGTTGGACCTCGCTGACGGTAGATTTAACATCGCTACAGACTTTGTAAGACATGATCTTGGCCTGCGGCGCAACGCCGTGAAGCTGTATGTCGTCGGCAGTGTTCGGCAGGCCATCCGGGCCTGGAGCTTGCGCTAAATACCCTGCGGCGGTCGAAGCGACGTGCGTGCCGTGACCGAAGCCATCGTTGGCCGCGATGTCTGCGAGCGGAAGGTAATAGATGACTTTCTTATTCGTGTTGACGGAAGCCGACGCGGGCGCTACGCCCAAACGCGGTGGGGTCGGGTCGCCGCCGAACATCGGATGCGTCCAATCAACGCCCGTGTCTATGATGGCGATGTTGATGCCCTGACCTTCGTAGCCTTCGTTGAAATTATCGTACTGCGTCAGCTCGGCGTATTTACCGTAAACTTCCGGCGCGTGTATGTAGGGCACGCTGTGGCTGAGCATCGTGTAGAGACGCGTGTCCGCGTGAACGCTCTTGACCTGCGGCATCGCTTTAATCTGGTCAATCGCCGCTGGCGAAACGCTCAAGGCCATGCCGTCGTAAGCGAGCGTGTAGCGCAAGGGGACTGTCGCGGCAACGTTGCCGCTCAGGTCCTTAATGTCGCGCGAGACGACCGTGGCGCTGATGCCGCTTGCCGAAAGAGCATTCAGGAACTGATCCTGCTTGGCGCTCAACTGTGTGCGATAAGCTTGAAGTTGATCGTTGGAAATTTTCGCGCCGGACTTTTCCATCTTGGCTTTATAAACAGCCGCCGGGTCGTCCTTGAGCTCGACGATGACGGAAGTCGTGGTGTCCGCGCTGACCGAAACCGTAAGGCTCCGGCTGAGCAAAAGAGATGCGATGGCGAGGAGCAGAAGCGCGGTTAAGACCGAGCGAATCTTAAAAAATCTACGAATCATGTCAGGGCCTCCAGAAAAAGATGCAAGTTTGATTTCAGATAACCAGCGAGAGAGAGAGTCATTAACCACCTTTTGAAAAAGCGCCGGGGCAAGGCACGCCCGCTGTCCGCTCCCTCTCAGTGTGCGAAAGCGGGCGTGCGTTGCTGGGCGAGGAGTCGTTAATTTCCGGCAACGAAGCGTTGCACGAAGAGATTGAATTTCGCGGCGAGCGCGGCGCGCGTGACTGTGCCAAATGGCTCGACGCGTGGCCCAGGCGTGGCAACGAAACCCGTCGGCGTTTGCTGCACCGAAGCCTGATAGACTTCGAGAAAACCTTTATCAATTGCGATCTGCACATAGCCGCGCATGTCTCCGGGAATGTACGGGTTCTCAAGCACGTGCTGCCCGCTCGTCGGGTCCACCACGCTCGTGTTGGCTTTGGCTCTGGCTTCCGCATCGAGGCCGAGCGCGCGGACGAAAGCCACGGCCAAGTCCAGACGAGTGATCGTCGTGTCCGGGTTGAAGCTAGAGCCGCTGGCGCTCATCAACCCACCGGGCGTGAAATCCCAATCGCGCAAAGTCGAGCCCTTAGCCGTGACCGCTTCGGCAATCGGCTCAAAGTCTGCGGAGACATCCGTGTACTTCGGGCTTGCGCCGAGCGATTGGCGAAGCGGAACATTCAACGAGAGCGTCCGTGCGAAGTCTTCGCGCGTCACGGCATCGTTCGGATGGAAACCGCCATCGCTGAAAATGTCCATGCGATGATTGATGATCGCCAGTTCAATGTCGGCCTGCGCCGCGTTGCCCTGAATGTCCGTGATGGCCGGGGCGATTGAGATATCTTTCTTGGTGATCGTGCCCGTCACTGTGCTCGGCGGCGCAACGCCGGAAGTGGGCAGGAGCGGAGTGCTGACGCCTTGCGTCGTCAGGCCGCGCACGCCTCTTACCTCCATCGTCCATTGTCCGGCGACCGGATTCTTGACGAGCACTTCTCTGACCGGCGCGTTCAGGACCGGCAGGCCGACGCCGCTCGAATAGGTTTGATTGTTGGGATCGGTCAGGATGATTCCGACCGGATTGGTCTCGCCCTGAAAATCAACATTGGCGAAAACGTCGAGCACGTCCGTTCCCGCTTCGACGTTGAATTTCCTCGCGTTCACGGAGTCCGGTCCGGGCGTCGCCGCCGGGTTGAAGTCAATGCTGAAAGGCTCGTTCGTCGCGTTGGTCGCAACCTGCGCGTTGAAGGTTGGATTGAGGAACGAGCCATAAGCTTTCGAGCGATTGAAAACTTTATCAACGGCTGCATAAGCGTTGATGAAGCCCGCGCCGACTTCGTAATCCTCACGACCGGGCATGCGCGTCGCCGTGCTGGTCAGAATGTCTTTCACTTCGTCGGGCGAGAGCGTCGGGTCTGCGTCGAGCATGAGCGCGACCGTGCCAGCCGTGAAAGGCGTCGCCATCGAAGTGCCGGAAATCTGCGTGTAGAACGGAATGAACGCCGTTGGAATCTCTGTGTCAGCCGTGCCGCCGTTGGCGGAGATGTTCGAGGTCGAGCGAGTGGAAACGATGTCTGTCGTGAACTTGCTCGCGTTTGAATCGAACTCGCGCCCGGTGCCCGGAGCGGTCAGAGTCGGAGCGTCGTAATCGTCGAGCGGGTCTGAGTTTCCCAGACGCTCGTCTCGCGGAGTACCGCGTGAGCTGAAATCCGCCAAGTCACCCTCTTTGTGCGCTGCCGCAATCCCAATCACCCAGGGAGCTTTGGCGTAGCGATTCCAGGTCCCCTTGCCTGGCCCACTGTTAGCGCCCGCAAAAACTATGACAACGTTGCGGTCGTGCATCGTCTTGCTTGCGATGTTGATCGGGTCTTCGGGATCGAACGGGGCGAAGCTGCCGTAGGAGTTTGAGATGACGCGGATGTTGTAGCGGAACTGGTTGGCGTCTGCCCATTCCCATGCGCCGAGCGCGTTCAAGACGAAAAGCCCCGCGCCGAGTCCTGCGCCAATCTCTTTCGCGCCCGGAGCGACGCCCGCGTAAAGTCCGCCGGAGCGCGCGCCCGTGCCTCCGATGATGCCCGCGCAGTGCGTGCCGTGGCCGACCGATTGGTCCGTGTTGGGAACGTTTTCGACGGTGACGAGCGGCGTGAAGCCTTCGACCAAATCGGTCGAAGTCATCACCTGCACGTTCTGTACGACCTTCGAGCCGAACTGTAAATCTGCGTGCGTCGCGTCAACACCGGAGTCAATGACCATGACCGAGAAATCGCCTTTGCCCGAGACGGGCAGGCCGCCGTTGGCTCTTGTCATCGCTGCATCCGCGCGAATCCGATCAACGCCCGCGAGCACGCGCGCCTGGTTGATGTAGTATTCGAGCTTGTCGTTTGACCAGATAGAGCGCACCTGCGGATTCGCTGCAAGAGTTTTGACCTGCGCGACGGTGGCGACTGCGCCGACCATACCCAAGTGTTCGAGCGTGTAGCCCCCCGTGATGCCGACGCTTCTGAGCAGGTCAAGGTGCGCGGACTTCAAACCACTGTCTGTCTTAAATGCGATGATGACTATGCCAAGCTTTGTGTCGCCGGAAAGCTGCGCGACCTGAGCCTTGAGCGTGGGACTGAGGGTTGCGGCCTGCGCCGACATGATTCCTGCGCAAAGGATAAAGGCTGCGATGATTGTGGCGGCGATTCTTTTCGATCTCATTTTCTTGTCTTCCTCCGTCGGGTTTCCCGGGCTTTTCAGTAAACTTTTCAATTGCAGAGATAATTTTCAGCTAACCAACACGGACAAATTTACTCACGAGGATTGAGAAAAACTTGAGCGGCAGGGAGAGCACAGAAATGCCCATTTTTCTTAGGAAATCAGCGATTTTTGGATGGATTTGAAGACTTGAGGAAAACTTGAGAAGGTGAAAATCAGGAGGCGGAAGGAATGCAAAACTAAACCACTCTGCACTGAAAGTGCAGAGGTTGCACTGAGGACTGAAAGTCCTACTCGAGAATGAAATCTTCCGCTTCCCCGTTTGACGGGTGACGGTGATGTTCTAAGTATTGTTTGACGGCCTCTTCTGTGATGTTGCCTGTGCTCCATGCTCCGTACCCGACGGCCCAGAAGTGTCGCCCCCAATACTGCTTCCTGAGTTGGGGGAACTCTTCCTGGAGGCGGCGCGAGGTTCTCCCTTTGAGCCGCTTGACTAGATCGCTGATAGACTTTGCTGGCGGATACTCTATCAGCATGTGAACATGATCTTTACTGACTACTCCTTTGAGGATGCGCACATCCTCAGCATCACAGATTTGGATGATGAGCTCTCGACATCTCTGTTGAACGTCACCTTTGAGCACGTGGTAGCGGTACTTGGTGACCCAGACCAGATGTGCTGTGAGTCTGGAAACCGTATGGTGCCCGTGTCTATTTTCCGTCATCTCGCCGCACTTCTAACACGAAGTGGGTAGCGACTGAAAGTCTTGCACCGAAGGTGCATAGATTTGTTCTAGCGTATAGGGACATTAAAAATGAAAAATGAAAAAACGTCAGCAACTTTGCATTTTTAATTTTGCATTTTGCATTCCTTCCGCCTCCTGTCCTTTAAGGCTTCAGCACGACCTTGATGCAGTCGTCCTCTTTGTTGGCGAAGATGTCGAAGCCTTGGGGCGCGTCGTCGAGCGACAGGCGATGCGTGATGACGAAGCTCGGATCGATGTCGCCGTTCTCAATATGCTCTAAGAGCTTCGGCCAGTAGCGCTGGACGTGGCACTGCCCCGTCTTAATCGTTAAGCTGCGGTTCATCACCGACCCCATCGGGAATTTGTCGATGATGCCGCCATAGACGCCGATGACTGAGACCGTTCCGCCGTTGCGACAGGCCATGATCGCTTCGCGTAAGGCGATGGGACGGTCTGTTTCAGCTCCCAATGCCTGCTTCGCGCGGTCGTAAACATACCCGATGCCATGTCCGCCGAACGCTTCCATGCCGACATCGTCTATGCAAGCATCAGGCCCGCGCCCGCCCGTCATTTCCATCAGAGCCTCGTATGTTCCGATCTCCTCGTAGTTGATTGTCTCTGCGCCGCCCTCTCGCGCCATCGCCAAGCGCTCCGGCACGTAGTCAATCGCAATGACGCGCTCTGCGCCGAGCAGGAAGGCGCTGCGGATTGAGAACTGCCCGACAGGGCCACAGCCCCAGATGGCGACCGTGTCGCCGGGCTTGATGTCGCACATCTCAGCGCCCATGTAACCGGTCGGGAAGATGTCAGAGAGAAAGAGCACCTGCTCGTCCGGCATGCTGTCCGGCACTTTGACCGTGCCAACATCTGCGAAGGGGACGCGCGCGTACTCTGCCTGTCCTCCTGCGTATCCACCGGTCAGGTGTGAATAGCCGTAGATTCCGCACGGGCTGTGGCCGAACATCTTCTCAGCCATCCAGGCGTTCGGGTTTGTGTTCTCGCACAAGCTGTACATCTCCTGCTTGCAGAAGAAGCAGTTGCCGCAAGAGATTGGGAAAGAGACGACGACGCGGTCGCCCACTTTGCGGTCCTTGACATCGGGGCCGATCTCTACGATCTCGCCCATGAACTCGTGGCCCAGAATGTCGCCTTTCTCCATCGTCGGGATGAAATGGTTGTAGAGATGCAGGTCTGAGCCGCAGATGGCGGTCGAGCTGATCTCAACGATGGCATCGCGCCGATTCAAAATCTTCGGGTCTGGCACTTGCTCGACCCGCACGTCCTGTTTGCCGTACCAACAGTTTGCTCTCATTACTTTTCCCTTTCCTGTATCAATAGCCACAGAGGCACAGAGACAGAGAGAGGGTTAAAGAAGAAGTGCTGCGCATAATTTTTCATTCTGCTTCTCTCTGTGTCTCCGTGCCTAATCTTATTTTTAACTCTTAATCCGCTCCCTGCGACTGGCTGAGCTCTTCTCCCGAAACGGGCTGCGCCGCGCGTTGCGTGAGCAGGCCGTTGTCCCAGACTGTGCCGTCGGAGATGATGACCTCGCCGACTTCCATCACCTGCTTGAGACAGCGCAGGTCGTCTGAAACCTGTTGCTCTGGCTCTTCGCCGAAAAGCTTGGCGACCACCTTGCCGACGGCTCCGCCCGGCGGGTTGTACTCGATCTCAACCTTCACAATCGTGCCGCGATCTCCGGCGGCGCGCTCGAATCTGACAGAGCCAGAATTGTCCACGTCCGCGCCTTCCAGAGAGCGCCAGGCAATCAGTTCGTTGGGTCTGTCTTCTGTGACTTCGGCGTCCCACTCGACGCTCGATCCGGCGGGGGCTTTCGCTACCCAATGCGAGCGACCTTCGCCCGTCACCTTCACGGATTCGAGGTGCTTCATGAATGTGGGCAGATTCTCGAAGTTGTGCCAGAACTGGTAGAGCTCTTCAGGCGTCTTGTTGATAATGATGCTCTTCTTCACGTCTGTTCCTCCGGTCGTTGTGCTTTGGTTGCCGCTCAGTTCTGAAGCGCAGATGACATCCAACGCTGTCACAGCCATTACGTTGGCGGTGGCGAAAGCGAGTCGCCCTTTATTGGATTTCGGAGAAGCGAAGGCAGCGCCGAGCGCGGCCAGATCGAGCGCGTCTCCGGCGACCCTGGCCCAGACAGCCTCAGCAGGCTTCCTGCCTTGAGCGAAGATACCCAGGCCATGAAATATCTCGCGCAAGCCCATCAGGCGAATGAAGCCCGTGTTCTTTTCATCAATGCCGGAAATCTTCGCTATCGCTCGCGGCGCGAGAAATTCCGAAAGACCCAGGCCGAGACTGAAAAACCCTAACCCGCGCGCCAACTGCTCTGCATTCATGTTGAGCAATCCACGAGAGGTGCGCGCACTCTGTTTGACTCTTGACCCTGCGCCCTTGCCGCCGCGCCTTTGCTGCTCTGCGCCGCCGGACTCTTTGCGCTTAGAAATTGTGGACGCGGTTTGCTCTCGCCCCTCGTCCTGCTCTTCAACCCTCAATTGTCGTCTTGTCGTTGCCATGTGTTTCCCCTTGATTAATAGTGCTTCAATCCAAAGTAACAAAAACAGAAAAGGGTGAAGCCTTCGCTTATTGAAGGCTTCACCCTTTTAGGAGAGAAGATTCAACAGCCAACGTCTAACACGATAGACGGGCTGACAGTGTCACAAATTAAGTGGCTTGCACGCGGCAAGCTAACACTTGACCCCATTGTTCCCCCCCGGACTCGCAGACTGCCGCATCACGGACGACACCATTTGCTGCCGCCCGCCCCGAATCTCCATCCCTCTGCTCGCTGAAAGTTTTCAGAGACTCTACTCGCGCGAGCACATCTTGTTCGGTACGATATAGGACAAGAGATGTGTCAATTTCGTAACGATAAGCTCAACTTAAAAAATCGAGCCGACACAAATCTTCTTCGCAGGTTTCAGTTGGAGGGGAATTCTGTCTTGAGCGCACCGAAACGGAAAGGCTCGTTGACGCGCACCTTCGCGTGGCTGCGGGCCTCCTTGAGCCAATCTTTCAGCTTCGCGGCTTCGCGTGCGGCCATCAATCTCTGACGAATCTCTGGTGTAGCTTCATCCAGAGTCATCGCGCGCGCCTGCTCGTGCTTTGTGACCTTGATGACGTGAAAGCCGAAGTCCGACTGCGCGACTTCGCCGACCGTGCCGGGCTTGATGGCGAAAGCCGCGTCGTCGAAGGTGCGCGTGTGCGTGCCGCGCGTGAACGCGCCCAGCTCTCCGCCCTGCTCTTTCGATGAAGGGTCTTCGGACGACTCGCGCGCAACGGCAGCAAAGTCCGCGCCCGAGAGAATCTTTTGGCGCAAGCCTTCGGCCAGTTTGCGCCGCCGCTCCATCTCTTCGTTCACAGCTTTCTTCAGCGCATCGCCCGCGAGATGCTTTTCGCTTTCGAGTTGCTGAGAGATAACGTTGGGGCGTGCGTTGATGAGAATGTGCGAGGCCGTCACGCGCTCGGGCATCTGAAAGTCCGCGTCCGTTTTGTGCGCTTCGTAATAGTTCTTGATCTCTTCGTCCGACACGCTCACGCCCTTGTTCAGCTCGTCGCGCATCATCCCGCCATAGACTTCCATCTTGATGACTTCGCGGTATTCGTCGCGCGTCAGATTATGACCCTTCAAATACTCGTCATACTTTTGATCGCCGCCGAACTCATTGATGGTGTGCTGCTCCGCCTCGGCCAGCTTCTCCGGCGAAATCTTGAGGCCGCGCCGCTCAGCTTCATCGGCAATCAACGCGCGGTCAATCAGCTCCGAGACGATGCCCTCTTTCAACTGCTCCAATTTCCTGCGCCCCTCTTCCGTGTTCGGGTCCAGCCCCAGCTCCTCACGCCCGTTCTTCAAATACATCTCATAGAGCTTCGTCGGAATTGAACGGTCATTGACCGTGGCAACGACCGCTGGAAGCTGCGCGCTCGCCGAAGCATTTGACTGCGACTGCGAGCTGCCGGCACAGGCGGTTAATGCCAGGCAGAAGGAGAGCAGGATGAAAGCGCGCAGTTTCGCCGCAGGAGTTTGCAAAAGATATGTCATGAAAAGAGTCTCGAAGTTAAATGGAATTTCTCATCAACTGCCTGAGAAATACCAGAAATAGACTGCCTGAGCGATGCCGATCATGAAGCCGATGATTGCGCCGAAGAGTTCAATGGTCTTTAGGTGTTGTTGCGCAACCGAAAGGACAAGCTCTTCCAATTTCTCGACGGGATAGCCAGCGACTTTTTGACGGACGATGCCGCCGATGTCGAACTCTGAGATGGCTGCGGGCAGGCGTTCTTGTGCGGCGGCGGTAATTCTCTCGGTCAGCGCCGCAGTCATCTTGTGCACGGTCTCTTCAGGCACGTGGTCGGACAATCGCCCGATGGGCGCGACCAACAGGCGCTCGACCTGCGCGCTCAGGATATTGTTAATCGTGCGCGCAGTCTCTTCGCGCGCGAAGACCGTGAGCAGACTGTTCGAGAGAAAGCTCTTGAGGCGCTGCGCCGATTCGGGATTGAGATGCTGCATCAGCGCGCGCAAGGTGTGTGGGCGCAGGCGATGAAGCGCATCAGTCAAATAGGCTGAGACTGTTGTCGCCAATTCCTGACTGCGCGCGAGAGCGAGGACGCGCTCCGCGATCTGCTCTTTGATGAACTCCAGCTTGTCGTGCGCGATCTGCCCGACGATCTCGTTAATCGGGCGCGAGAGCACATCGTCAACGGTCGTGTTGAGAAAGCGTTCTGCCTCCTGCTCGAAGGCTTCGCCGCGCAAATACTCTTCAATGCGGCGCGGCAGAGTGTCGTTGACCATCTCGTCAACTTCGTGATGAATCCTGACGCGCGAGACGAAGATTTTTTTGAAGAAGGAGAGCTGCTGGTAATAATCGTCAACCTCGCGCTTGATGAGCGCGCCGATCTGCTCGCGCGTCCGCTCGCTCGTCGCAATCTCCGCCAGATGATGAACGACCGGAGGAACTTGCTCGTCAATCCTCTCTTTGATTATCGAGACGGTGTTCGGCGTGAACATCTCTGCGAGCGTCGCCTGGCTCTGCGCCAGATCATCAAGCCGCGCGCTGATAAAATCGCGCACCTTCTTCTCGAAGTCCGGCTCGTTGACCAGAGTGCGAAAACGGTTCTCGACGAACCCGAGGATTTGCTCGAGCGTCTCTTCCTTCACGGTCTCGCCCAAACGATTAGCGAGCAGATCATCAACGCGGCGGTCAATAAACGAGCTCAAAGACTGCGCCGTGTCCTCGCTCTTCAAGACATTCGTGATGTAATCCGAAACGCGATACTGCAAAGCGGAGATGGCATCCAGAACGGGCGCACGCACGCCCGCAGGCAAGGCTTCGATGAACGATGGATAAGATGTCGAGAGCAGCTCGCGCGTGTAGGATTCGACGAAGCCTTCGACCTTGCGCCGGAAGAAATCTGTCTCGAAGAGCGCGCTCACCACCGTTTCCTGCGAGACCAGCTCGTTGCCGACGGCGTTGCCGATGGTCTGGGCCAGGCGCTCGCGGTGGCGCGGAATCATCCCTTGCGGCCAAATGGTAATCCCGCCGAGCTTGATAGCGCGGCGCGGGCGAAAGAGCATCCGAATCGCCAGCCACGCCGCGCCGTAGCCGTGCAAGGTGGCGATGATGATCCACGCGATGGCAACCAAAAGTTTTTTAGTGTATGGGTCTATGGCGAGATTACCCCTCCGTTCGACGCACCGCGAAATTGTCGGGCCGGGAGTTGAATGTAATAAAACAAGTGACGAGTGACAAGTGACGAGTGACAGGTTAGGGACTTTTACTCGTCACTTGTCACTGTCTTTTCGTCTCTACCACTCGGCCTGAGCGTTCAGTAACGAGGGTGAAGTTCGGAAGCACGCGGAAAGAGGTGAGGCCGACGGCGACGCGGTCGCCCGGGTTGAGGCGCGTGGCAACCGCCTCTGGTTTCGGGCGCGTGACGATGATGGGAATGCCGCCTCTCTTCTCAGCCGTGTTGACGGTCACGTTGTAGAGCGGCGGCGCACCCTCGCTCGGTTGGCGCGCAACCAGGTCGAGCCGAACCGTCAGACGCTCGTAAGCTCCGACGAAGCTTATCTCTTCGACGACGCCGTTGGTCAACCGGCGACATCCTTCGGGCAGCACGCCCGTCCTGCTCAAATGAACATCTTCCGGACGAAAGACCAGCTTGATTGCCTGTCCATCACGGAAACGCGCGGCCTCTTCGCGCGCAGGGATTATGGCCGTGCCGATCTCTACGCTCTCGTTTGAGATGATGCCGAGCAAGAGATTGGCCGCGCCCAAAAATGTTGCGACGTATTCGGTCTCGGGCCGGTTGTAAACTTCGTCCGGCGTGCCAATCTGTTCAAGACGCCCTGCGTTCAGGACTGCGATGCGGTCGCCAAGCTCAAGCGCCTCTTCCTGATCGTGCGTGATGAAGATGGCAGGCACGTTGACCTTCTTCAAGAGCGCGTGAATCTCTCTGCGGAGTCGCACACGCGTCTGCGCGTCCAGCGCCCCGAACGGTTCATCGAAGAGCAGGACCTGCGGCTTGTAAGCGAGCGTGCGCGCAATCGCCACGCGCTGTTGCTGCCCGCCCGAAAGCTGCGAAGGATATTTGTGGCGATGCTCTCCAAGGCCGACCAGCTCGATGAGGCTGTTGACAGTCTCTTTAATCTCTTTCCTTTTGTGATGACGAATGCGCAGGCCATAGCCGATGTTCTTCTCGACGGTCATGCGCGGGAAGAGCGCGTAGGATTGAAAGATGACGCCGACGCCGCGCTCGCGCGCAGGCAATTCCGTCACGTCCTTGCCATGCAGGATGACGCGCCCCGTGTCTGGCTCTTCCAACCCTGCGATGATTCTCAAGATGGTGGTCTTGCCGCTTCCAGAAGCGCCGAGCAGCACGAGCGATTCGCCTTCGGCGACATCGAAATCAATATCTTCTAAGACGACCGTTCCTTTGAATTTCTTGCTGACGGCGCGCACACTTGCGGCGGGTTCTTTGCGCGCGGAATCTTCTTCGCGGCGCACCCAATCACCCGCCTGGCTCAGATGTATCGATGAGGATTCTTCAGGCAACATCCGATTAGTCTCCTCATTCAGTATCCAACCAATCGCGCGCGAGGAAAAGAACGCTGAAGATTCCGAAAGAGAGCAGCGCGAGCACGATGGCGATGGCGTTGGCCGCTTCGATCTGCCCCTCGTTGAACTTCGAGAAGATGTAGAGCGGCGCGGTCTGCGTCTTCATGGCGAGATTGCCGGAGACCAGAATGGTCGAGCCGAATTCGCCGATGGCGCGCGCGAAAGTCAGAAGCGCGCCCGTCACGATTGCGCCGCGCAAAGATGGCAGCGTGACATGCCAGAAAGTTTGCCAGCGCGTCGCACCAATGGTCGCCGAAGCCTCTTCGAGCGAACGGCTCATCGTGTCGAAGACAGGCTTGATGACGCCGAAGGCGAGCGGGAACGTGACGAAGATGTTCGCCATGATAATCGCATAGCCCGTGAACATCAGCTCAATTCCGCGAGACGTGAGCAGGCGGCCAAGCAACGCGTTAGGTCCCCAAAGGAGCAGCAGCGCGAAGCCCGCCACGGCTGTCGGAATAGCCGTTGGCAAAGAGATGATGACGATCAACGCGTTACGACCACGAAAGTCATACCGCGAGAGAACGTAAGCCGCGAAGAGACCGAAGATGACGTTGAAGACCGTCGCCCAAAAGCTCGTCACCACCGAGAGCTTGAGCGCGAAGATGGCCTCAGGCTGAGTCAGGGCATCCCAGAAACTGTCCAGCCCGTTTCTCGTGCCGTAGACGAAGATCGAAAGCAACGGCAGCAGCACGAGCGGTAGCATGATTGCGATCATCGTCGCAATGCTCAAAGGCTTCACCACATCGAAGCCGCGCACATGGCGCAACGGGGAGAGAGTCGCACTCATAGATCACTCATCACTTATTTTTTTGGACTTGATTGCGCCAGATTTTTTCAATGATGTCGGGATACGCTTTGCCCCAGCCGCCGAGGTCGCTCACGTAGAACGGAATTTTAATCTGAGAGAACTCTTTGTGGGCGTCGTTCAATGCTTCATTGGTGACCGAGCGGAAGTGATATTTGACGAAGGCCGCCTGCGCCTCGTCGCTCCAAAGATATTGCAGGAAAGCCGTGACGAGGGGGCGCTCTTCTGGCGTCACTTTGCGGTCAATCATCACAGCCGGATGCTCGCTGAAGATTGTTGATTCCGGAATGACCAGCTCAACTTTCCCTCCGGCCTGTTTCATCGTCAGACCTTCGAGCTCATAAGTGATGAGCGCGTCGCCGTGCCCAAGCTCAAACTGCGTGCGCGCCTCGCGCGCAGAGCCGGGCGTTGAAACGACGTTCTTCCAGATGGCTTGCAAAGTTTTTAGCGCGCGCGCCTCATCGCGCCCGCCCGTCTGCTTCTCTGACTTCATCAGCTCCGAGCCGTAGATGGCGAGCACAGACCATTGCGCGCCGCCGGAGCTGACAGGGTCTGGATGAATCAGGCGGATGCCCGGTTTAGCGAGGTCTGCAAAATCATGTATGCCTTTCGGATTGCCGGGCGCGACGAGGATGATGAACGGCGTTTTGTTGATGATGGCATGCTGAGGCAGCTCACGCCAGTCAGAAGTTATGTCGCCATGCTCGCGGATGCGGTCAGCATCGCGCTCGATGGAGAGGATGGCGATGTCCGCATCAACGCCCTGAATAATCTGGTTCGTGACCGTCTCCGAGCCTGCGAACGAAGAGGTGAAACGCACGTCCTCGCCATGCTCACGTTTCCATTTCGCAGCGAAGGCAGGGAAAATCTCCTTCTCCAAAACCTCCTTCATGATGGAGAAGCCATAGACGGTGATGTTCCGCCCGCCCGTCGTCGTCGGCGACTGCGGCAGACAGCTTCCCGTAATGAGGAGCGCGAGGAGCGCCAGGACTAATCCGGCGCGGAAAGCTTCGAGTCTATTTTTGAATGCACTTATCCTCATAAGGAATCGAGAATCCTTAGTTCCCCCAATATGTGCTGCAAACGTCGAGCGCTTTTATCAGTTGCTAAATTGGCGCATCTATAACACAGATTGGGCTTTTCATGGAAGGTTTTATCGGAATGTCATCCTATGAACATTCCGAACAGAAGACGCACCAGCCCAGCGCCGAGGATGACCCAGATGGCGCTGGGGCGATAGCGGATGAGGACGAAGAGAGATGCAATCGCAATCGAAAGACCTATCCAGGAGTGGATGCCCGCGCGCCCGATGCTCAAGGCTGCGGCGACGAGCAGACCGACGACAGCCGGCGCGACTCCGCGCAGGAAAGACTGGACTATCTCGTTGGTGCGAAAGCGCCTGAGGCTTGCTCCTGCCGCCAGAGTCATCAGGAAGGCCGGAAGAAAGATGCTGACGGTGGCGACGAGCGCCCCGAGCGTGCCTGCTACTCTGTAGCCGATGAAGGTCGCCGTAATCAAGACAGGGCCAGGCGTAATCTGTCCGAGCGCGGTCGCGTCCGCGAACTCCTGATGCGTCAGCCATTGATGAGAGTTGACGACCTCAGATTCAATCAGCGGAATCATGACGTAACCGCCACCAAAGGTGACCGCGCCCATGCGCAAGAAGATGGTCGAGAGCGTCAGCAGCAATCCGAGCTTGGCGAAGATGGGCATGGCGACGCCAAAGATGGCGACCGAGCGAAACTTCGATTTAGGTCGAATCTCGTAACTATCCGTCTCAGCCACGTCCTCATCATTCTCCGAATCAAGCTCGCCATCAACGATTCCTGCGGCGCGACGCACGCGCTCTTCTGCAAGGGCGCGCGTGAGATAGCCCCCGTAAAACTCCTGCCTTTCGTTTGCGCGCTGCTCACGTCTTCTGGCAGTCAGGCGCAAGGCGATGCGCTCGCGCCTGCGCGCGGCGGGCGTTCTCTTAGCCAGCCATCTTTGCAGTTGCTTCTCTGCGAACGAATCGATGAAGATGCCGACCAGCCCTGCGGCGAAGACGACCTCAATCACGGTTGTGCCGAAGAAGGCGACCGTCAAGCAAGACAAAACCGCCAGGACCCATTGCCACTTTTTAATCAGAGTGTTGCGCCCGATGCGCCAGGCGGTCAAGAAAATCAGCGCGACCACAGCCGCGTTGAGTCCATGAAAGAGATGATCCGTGTCCGGCAGAAAGCGCAGATGGCGATAAAGGATCGCCAGCCCCACCATCATCAGCATCGAAGGCAGAATAAATCCCGCCATCGAAACGCACGCTCCGCGCCAGCCTCTCAACTTCAAGCCGATGTAGGTCGCAGTGTTGCCCGCGCCCGTTCCAGGCAGAGTCTGCGCCAGAGCAAAGCCTTCTGCGAACTCTTGATCCGTGAGCCAGCGTCTTTGCTGAACGACGAGCGCACGGATTTGGGCGATGACGGCGAGGCCACCGCCGAAACCAATTGTCCCGATTTTTGCAAAGGAGAGGAAGAGACCGCCGAGTGTGGCTGTGCGCGAGATGCGCTCGATTTCTCTGCGGCCATAACGCACGCGCGTCCGCATCCTGTGCGCGCGTGTCCTGATTCTATCGGTCCTGCTTTTGTTCTTGACCTCGACTGCCACCGGTTAAATCATTCTACAGGATAGCCAGCGTTTAGCCACGCGCCGGTTCCACCTGTGACGTTGAAAAGTGTGCGAAAGCCACTGCGCGCGAGAAGGCTCGTCGCCGCGCTCGAACGATAACCTCCGGCGCAGATGACCGCGGTCGGCTGATTCAAATCAAACTGCGCAGCGCCTCCCGCGACATTCTGCGCGAGCGGGATGTTGACGGCGCGCGGGACGTGGCCTTGCGTATATTCAGCAGGACGGCGCACGTCAATCACTTGCAAATTCTCTTCCCCATCAAGCAACGCGCGCAACTCTTCGACAGAAATCTGCCTGATGGTTTCGGTCTCGAGCATCGCCTCGCGCCAGGCTTCGACGCCGCCTTGCAAAAATCCTTTGACGCTTTCGTGCCCGACGCGCGCCAGCCTGATGATGGCTTCGTCAACCTGCACGTCCTCGTTAGCGACGATGATGAGCGGAGTGTTCATGGGGATGAGCGTCCCGCCCCACGAAGCGAACTGCCCGGAGAGACCAATGTTGACGGCACCGGGCAGGTGACACGCTCCGAACTCCTGTGCCGCGCGCACGTCCAGGACCAGATGACCAGCCTGCGCGCGTTTATTAACCTCTGCGGGCGAGAGCGCGCGAGGTCTGGCGATCTCCTTAATCGCGGGCGCACCAGCACGATTCTGTTCGGCGTCGTGCGAGAAATAAGGTGGCGCGGGCGGCAGGTCTTTCGTCATCAGGCGGACGAACTCGTCCCTCTCCATCGGCTGCAAAGCGTAATTGAAGGCGCGCTGTTGCCCGATGGTTGAAGATGTCTCCTTCGAGATGTTACGCCCGCACATAGAGCCTGCGCCGTGCGCCGGATAGACTTCGACCCGGTCATCCAATTTCAAAAGCTTCTCGTGCAGACTATCGTAGAGCATCGCTGCCATCTGCTCTGAAGTAAACCCGCGCGCCCCTGCCAGGTCGGGTCGCCCCACATCGCCTATGAAGAGCGTGTCGCCGGTCAAAACTTTCTGCGGCTCGTTTGAGACTTCCGTGTTGATGACGAGGATGGAGATGCTTTCGGGCGTGTGGCCGGGCGTCTCGATGAAGCGCAAGAGGACGCGGCCTAATTTGATTTCGTCGCCGTCCTTGACGGCGCGATGCGGAAAGGTCGCTCCGGCCTTTGCGCCGAAGATAATCTCCGCCCCCGTGCGCGCGGCAAGCTCACGATGCCCGCTCACGAAATCTGCGTGAAGATGAGTCTCTATCACGTACTTAATCTCTAAGCCTTCGCTTGCAGCTTCCATGATGTAGCGGTCAACGTCGCGCTGCGGGTCAACGACCGCCGCTTCGCCCTCAGAGCCGATTAAGTATGAAGCATGTGCGAGGCATCCGAGATAGAACTGTTTGAAGTACATGAGCAACCTCCACGAGAATTAAAAATGCAAAAGGTGGACGAGCGTCGGCTTTCAATTTTTCATTTTTAATTTTGCATTCTTTAGCTTATCACTTCCGACGCATGAAGTTTAAGCTCTTTGAGGAGCGCGGCTGCTCGTTCCGTCTTCTGCTCCCAGGCTTGTGCGATTTGGCCGAGCATTCCGCCGCGACTTCCTTGATGATGCCGCATCCAAACGGCTGCTTCTGCAATCAGCCAGTCGAAGACTCCGTTTGCGTCCTGAGCAAAGAGAGCTTTGAGTACGAACTTGCGCTCGCCCTGTCTCAAAGAGAGTTGCAATTCGCGCGCAGCTCGCGTCAAATCCGCTCTGGCCAGAATCATTCCAGAGCGCACGGGCGTGACGAGCGATTGCAGAAACTCGTCTGTCGTTCTCTCACCGGAGCGCGGGTCAACGAGGCCCAGCGCTTCGCGCAGAGCGAGCGGCAGATGTTCCTGATCGCCGACCATCAACGCTTCACTCATCAAGGCGCGCGAAAGCATCATGCCCCACTCGCCGTAGAAGCGCGAAGCCGCGCTCGTTAATTTGGTGAGATAGACGGGCAGCCAGCTCAAGAGATGCTCCCAGAGATACGCTCTGCGTGCGCCGCGCCAACTCTCGCGCCGCACGTCATCCGCCGCTTCCTCTTCAAGCTCCGCGAGTCGCGCATAGAAGGCGAGCATCACAGCGAGGTGATCCGGTTCTGCCGGAGGCATCTGCCCGAGAGCGCGCCAGAAGCCCGCCACGCGGTCGCGCGCCTCGCCGCCGATCATGCCTTCCGCTCCCAGATAAACAGAGGCGTAAGGATAGAGATGAAAGATGAAAGCCTCGGTGTATTCATCGGCCCCCGGCAACTCTCCAAGCCCCAGGACCTCAGCCACACGCTCGGCCTTCACGGTCGGCGGTTCAGCGAAGATGGCGAGCGCGCGAAAGATTTCCATTTCGAAAAAAAAAGCAAAGACGAAGATGCTGATTATCTTCTCTTTGCCTTTTTACTTCTACTTTTTAATTTACTCTACGGTTGTCTGCCCTCGAAGATGTCGCGTATGCGGTCGCGTGCGCGGTTGATCTGGCGCGGAATATCGAGCGCGTCGTCTTCGTCGCGCTGGCGTCGCCGCTCTGCTCTACGCTCTTCTCTGCGACGCTCGCGCTCTTGCTGCTTCTCGTCGAAGACCTGGTCTTCGTTGTCCGCGTCGTCACGCTTCTTATCGCGCGCCGTAGGAGGTGGAGGTGGTGGCGGCGTGACCTCATTATCATCATCGTCCTTTTGATTGCGCGCCGTGGTTTTGCGCTCCTGATCTTTATCCTTGCTCTCTTCGTCCTTCGGCTCGGCAGCAGTCTCTTCTGTCTTCGCAGGCGTCGCGGTGGCGCGCGGCTGCGGCGTCGGACTCGGCGCGGGCTGTTGCGCTACTTGAACAGGATTCCCCTGCGCTTGCGGCTGCGCGTTCGCGGCCGAGTCAGCGTTGCGATTTCTGTAGAGCCCGATGGCGAAGCCTGCCGCAACACCTATGCCTGCGGCAACGAGAACGAGAAGAGCGATAGCCAGTGGTCGCCGCCAGAAAGGTTTTGTGGCAGGCGGCGCAGCATAATTACCATGATGAAGATGCTGGGTGTTCTGCTCGGAGAGCGGAACGACCGGACGCGCCGTGAGCGTGGCTTCAGCATCGAAGTGCGGGGAAGGAAGCCGCTCGTCTCCTTGCGCGCCCGTCGGGATAATGATTCTTCTTCTCTCTGCCATCTCTTTATAATGATATTTCGAACAGGTTATAGCCCACTCTGTCGCCGCCGAACTTTAATTGCAATCTCGAGGCCAGACAAGGCCCGATGTTGCCATCTGCGCAATCAAAGGCTCTAACTGTTGGGAATACGTCTCAGCATCCCGCGAAGTTTGATGCTTGAGAACAAGAACGCGTCCGCTCGCCGACTTAGAATTGAACTATATGGTGTATGAAAAGCAGAATTCAGGAGTCAGAATGAGAAGGCAGAGAACTACTTTCGACAGATTTTCTTTTCTTCCGGCTTCTGAATTCTGCTTTTAGCTTGCGATCTTCTGTCTGTGCGCGCGACGGTTTTCCAGGACTTCCACGCTCTCTTTGACACGCGTGTAGATTCCGTCCGCGTCGAGGCCGTATTTGGCCAGGAGCAGTTTGGCGTCGCCGTGCGTGACGAGGCGGTCTGGAATTCCCATGCGCACGACTTTGACTTGATCTTGAAGACCGTTCTCTTCCAGAAGCTCCATCACGGCTGAGCCGAAGCCGCCCGCCAGATATGCCTCTTCGACGGTGACAATCAGGCGCTTGGTACGCGCGAGCGCGAGCAATAAGCCTGCGTCGAGCGGCTTGACGAAACGCGCGTTGACGACCACGGTTTCGATTCCATCCTTTGCAAGATTTTCAGCAGCCGCAAGCGACGGGTGAACCATCGAGCCATAAGCGACAATCGCCACATCGCCGCCTCCATCACGCAGGATTTCGCCTTTGCCTATCTCCAGAAGCTGCGGAGCACGTGTGATGTCAACTCCGACGCCATTGCCGCGCGGGTAACGCAGAGCCGCAGGCCCAGGATATTCAATCGCGGTCAAGAGCATGTCGCGCAATTCGCCTTCATCCTTCGGAGCCATCAAGATCATGTTAGGCATCGGACGCAAGTAAGCTATGTCCATCAACCCGTGATGCGTCGGCCCATCAGGGCCAGCGACTCCGCCCCTATCCATTGCAAAGGTGACATCCAGATTCTGTATGCAGATGTCATGCATCACCTGGTCGAATCCGCGTTGCAAAAATGTCGAGTAGATGGCAGCGACAGGTTTCAAACCTTCGCAGGCCATGCCGCCAGAGAACGTGACCGCATGCTGCTCCGCGATGCCGACATCAAAGGCGCGCTCAGGAAATTTTTCAAGAACCACGTCCAAGCCCGTGCCATCCGGCATCGCCGCCGTCAGCGTGACGATGCGCTCATCCTTCTCCATCAGCTCGCACATCGTCTTGCCGAAAACGGACGTGTAGGTCGGAACTTTCGACGCAGACTTGATGGGCTTGCCCGTCTTCAAATCGAATGGGCCGGTCGCGTGCCAGGCGTAATAGTTCTTCTCGTTGCCCGGGTAGCCCTTGCCCTTGGTCGTCAAGGCGTGAACGATTACGGGTCCGTCCTTGATCTGCTTCGCCTCGCGCAAAGCTGCAACCAGAGCGCGCGGATTGTGCCCGTCAACGTAGCCTATGTACTTGAAGCCAAGCTCACTCACGAGCGCACCCGGCAGAACAGCCGCCGCGAGCGCATCCTTGACGGTCTTCGCCGCGTGATGCAGGCGTGCGCCGAGCGCAGGGATTGAAAGCAGAGTCTCGCCCACTTCATCTTTGAAGCGATGATAGCCCTGCGCCTCGCGCAGGCGATTGAGATAGCCCGTGAGCGCGCCGACCGCAGGCGCAATCGACATCTCGTTGTCGTTCAAGAGCACGATCAGGCGCGTCTTCAAATGTCCCGCCTGATTGATGGCTTCCATCGCCATCCCGCCCGCCAGTGACGAGTCGCCGATGATGGCGCAGACGTGATGCGTCTCATTTTTGCGGTCGCGCGCGACGGCCATTCCCAGAGCCGCCGAGATAGAGGTCGAAGCGTGGCCCGCGCCGAACGTGTCATACTCGGATTCGTCGCGTTTGAGAAAGCCGCTGAGCCCGCCGTACTGCTTGATGGTCGGCAAGAGATCGCGGCGACCCGTGAGAATCTTGTGCGCGTAAGCCTGGTGGCCCACGTCCCAGACGAGGCGATCATGCGGCGTGTCGAACGCGTAATGGAGCGCGACCGCGAGTTCGACCGCACCCAGGGAAGCGCCCGTGTGGCCGCCGACGCGCGACATCGTCTCCAGGATATATTGACGAATCTCATCCGCGACCGCCTGCAACTGTTGCGGAGCGAGGCGGCGCAAATCCGCTGGCGAGTTGATGCTTTGTAACAGTTTCATTCTGATCGCGTATTGTAACGCGGGCGACAAGGTTTTGCTATCTCACGAAATATTCACAAATTTTCTTCACCACAACATACGCCCGCGAACGAGCTTTGCCATGTAAAGCGCTTTATATCATCAAAGAGTTGGAGGGTCAAGAGATTTGAGGTGCTAAAAGAGCCGGAGGGTAATCCCCAAAGCGTGACGCTCGCGCTTCGGGCGTGAGGGAAAGCGGCTTCACTCTCGATTGTCTAGTTGCTTTTCAGAAACTCTCTCAAGCGGTTCTCGATCTCATCGCGCACGCGACGAAAGACGGCGAGTTGCGTCGCATAGTCGCCGCCGGCTGCCGCCGGGTCATCGAAGCTCCAATGAATGTGCTTGGCCTTTCCATGAAAGATGGGGCATCGCTCTCGTGCGTTGTCGCAGACAGTGATTACGTAATCGAACTCCTGTCCGGCGAACTCGTCCACGGACTTCGAGCGATGCGCGGAGATGTCTATGCCTCTCTCGCGCATCGCTTCAATGGCCTGCGGGCGAACACTGCTCGGCTCAACACCCGCACTCAAGACTTGATAGCGGTCTCCTGCCAAATGGCGCAGCAAGCCTTCAGCCATCTGGCTGCGCGCGGAATTTCCCGTACAGAGAATCAACGCACGCTTTTTGTTACTCATCTTTTTCTCCTCTCTGATGCGGGACGACCACGGCGTCTGCGTCAATGGGAAGCTGCGGCACGAGCCAGCGAAAGAAATATGTTGCGGCAAACGCGCCGACGAGTTGCGCGATGATGAAGCCCGGAGCGTCCACAGGGCGGATGCCAGCGAAAGTATCGCTCATTGAGCGTGCGAGCGTAACCGCGGGGTTAGCGAAAGATGTTGAGGCTGTAAACCAATAGGCGGCGGTGATATAAGCGGCGACGGCAAAGGGCACGGCTGTTGAGCGAAAGCGTGCGCAGCCCCAGACCACTGCCAGCAGGCCAAAGGTTGCAATGAACTCACTGAAGAGCTGCGCGCCGCCGCTTCGCTCATGGCGCGAGGCGAAAAACAGAGGCAACCCGAACATGATGTGAGTTGAAGCCACGCCAGCGAACGCCCCGGCAACTTGCGCCGCGATGTAGAAAGGCACATCGCGCCACGCTAATCCACCCTGCGAAGCATCACAGAGAGTCACAGCAGGATTGAAGTGCGCACCGGAAATTGGCCCGAACGTTAGAATCAACGCGACGAGCGCTGCGCCGGTGACAATCGTGTTAGCAAGCAAAGCAAGCCCCACGTTGCCACCGGCCAAGCGTTCGCCCATGATGCCAGAGCCGACAACGGCAGCTAGCAAAAAGGCCGTCCCGACCATCTCTGCGGCCACACGGCGCGCCAGATTCTCGCCTATCCTCTTCAATGATCTTTACTTTGTGATTGCCACAGTAGGCGCGCTACAGCATGAGGCGCTCGATGCGACCGCTTCCACAATCGCCGGAGCTTCATCTTCCGTCATCTGACAGTCGCACTCACAAGCCGCGGTCTCTGGCAAATTATCTTTCAAGACAACGAAGGCTTCCCACTCATTGCCATCCGGGTCTCTTACCCACGTCTTATCCTGCGTAGCGTAGCAGCAATCCGTCTGCATCTCGTCCCTCGTCACAAGTCCCGCCGCGACCCACTTCTCGCGCATTGCCAGCACATCATCAGACGAAGCCAACTGAATCCCCAGGTGCGAGAGCGCGCCGCGCTCTTTGAAAGAGACCTCGTTGAGCGTCAGATTGAGCGGCGGGTTCTCGACATTGAACTTGGCATATCCTGTCCGCACCTTGCTCGGCTCAATGCCAAGCATCCGCCTGTAAAAATCTATGCTTCGCTCAACACTCTTCACATTGAGCGCCAGATGCGCCTTGAGCGCCTGCACCGTCTTTGTCTCCATTTTTCGCCTCCTCAAAAGCTATCGAATCATATTCGCTTCTGCGAATATGAAGCACGATACTCTCGAAGGACATATCTGTCAAGGCATATTTGTTCGGTTGTGCTAAAATCTCCGCATGGTTGAGAGAAAGAGAAATTTCGAGGACGAGCTATTATTCTTTCGCGCTTTGGCCGACCGGACGCGGCTCAGGCTGCTGAACCTGATGGGTGACGAAGAGATGTGCGTCTGCTACTTCGTCGAAATCCTCAAAGTTAACCAGCCGAAGATTTCGCGCCACCTGGCCTACCTGCGGCGCGCAAAGGTTGTCGCGGCGCGGCGCGAAGGCAAGTGGATGCATTACCGTGTGATCGAGCCGCCGGGCGCGCATGCTGCAAGAATTTTCAAAGAGGTGCGCGCGTGGCTCAAAGAGGACGCAGAGATGCGACGTGACCGTGAGCGTCTCGTCAAAGTCTGCTGCGCGGTGCAGCCTCCGGTTCAACTGCGCGGAGCACCGCGTCCTGCAAGTTTAGTTGCATGACACGGCTGACATGAAAACGCTCTTGCGCGCACGCCCTCAAGCCAAAATAACGGAAGCTTCTAAAAACTTACCGTAACGGCTGGCGGCTGGAGCAAAGGCGCGGGTCTCGGTCTGTTTGAGTTTATCAAAGGGGCTGAGCGTCACAACCAGGGCATCTTTTTTGAGGGTGCGTTTCCAGGCACCGACGACGCGCCCGTTCATAATCATCGTCTGGCTGAAGACGCCGTTGCCGGAGTTGTGAAGTTTTGTGTGCTCAGGATTGAGCACTGCGCTGCGATCTTTATAGGCGACGATGTATTCATCAAAAGCTGGCAGCAAGTGTGCCACCGGCAATTCATCTTTGATCCTGAACGACGCGGCGGCGAGCCAGTATTTCTGACCCGCGATAGACTCTTCTACGAATTGCGACTTCACATCTTCGATGGCGGCTCGCGCGTCTCGTGCCAGCAACCCGGACCACCAGACGAAATCCTGCAAGGTCGCCGGGCCGTGGCTCGTAAAGTAACGACTGGCGAGCTCGGCCAGGGCCTCATCGCGTGTCAGGTTTTTTGCAGCAGGCATCTTTCCAGCACATTGGGATCCTAAGCTTAGAATTCCACGTGGACAAGTTGTCG
>JADMIO010842031.1_pt1 | contig 25240 bp, 24 predicted proteins | sample 8958161 | NCBI WGS metagenome assembly JADMIO01 (sample SAMN16585339, study PRJNA669376) | soil metagenome | isolation source: Crop rotation soil | place: USA: Cullars Rotation, Alabama | collected 2011
CTTTCCCGGCCGGTTTCGGCGCCTGCGCGCGCGCCACCTGCCCTGGAACGTAAGCCGCCAAGAACGCGACTGCCCCCGACATCGCCAAGCCGATCAAGACCTTCCGCTGCGACATGGACCTGCCTCCTTTTAGGGGCGCACCGTATCACAGCCGTCGGCGGGGCGTCGCCGCGCACCAGCTTGACACCGCCTGGGCCGTAAAAACCTTACACAACAGAAGGGGAGGAAAATGAACACACACCCGCTGGCCGATGTCCGCGTGATTCACCGCTTCAAGGCGCCGCCCGTGCGCGTCTTCGACGCCTGGCTCGATCCCGACGCCATCGGCAGGTGGCTGCTGGCGAGCTCCCCCGACGACGACATCATCCACATCGACCGCGACCCCCACGTCGGTGGAAAGTTCTCGTTCAAGGTCCGGCGCACCGGCCAGGAGATCGATCACGTCGGCGAATACCGCGAGCTGGCGCGCCCGCAACGGCTGGTGTTCACGTTCGACGTCGTCGGCGGCGGCGCACCGGCGTCGGGCGGAGCGCCCGGCGAGGCGCGCGCGCGGGAGCCCAGCGTCGTCACCATCGACCTGGCGCCGGCGGGCACGGGCACCGAGCTCGTGCTGTCGCACGACGGCGTCCCGCCCGAGATGCGCGACAAGACCCGCCAGGGCTGGATCACCATCCTCGACGAGATCTCCGGCATGATCGACGCCGCCGAGGCGCGAGCCCGGGGAATACCACTGCCGAGGCCGATTCCAGCCCGGGCAGCGCGATCGAGCCGTTGACACACCCACGTACCCCAGGTAGATCCACCGGCCACACCTGGGGTGGTAGTTAAGCTTGGTTATAACGCCGGCCTGTCACGCCGGAGGCCGCGGGTTCAAGTCCCGTCCACCCCGCAAGTTAAGTACCTCGAAATCTTTTTTGAATTCGGACCCTGTAGCAAAACCTGTAGCTCGGTCGTCGGCGAGCGCACGTGAATTCGCGAGGTTAGCGATCGCGGAAATCGCCTCGCCGCCGCGTCCGCGCAGGGTGATCCGGAGCTTCGCGACCTCTTCGCAGAGCGGGTTCCAGACGAGCGTCGTGTAGTCGTCGATCGTCGCCGTTCGCGGCCGGCTGTGCGTCACCCAGCGGAGAATGTCGGAGCGGCCGCCGTCGCCTAGACACAAGGAGATGAACGTCCGGCGCAGGTCGTGCTGTCGGCGTGCGCGGATGCCGAGGCGCCGCAGATCCTGGTGGAACTTCTTGAGCATGTGGTTCGCGCTGCGGTTCTTCCCGAGCCTGGACGGAATAATCAGGTCGTCGGGGCCGGGAGTTCGGCCGAACATCGCCGGCCAACCCGACAGCTTCCACTCAGCCAGCAGCGCGGCGAGGGCCGCGTGCACGGGCACGTCACGCGGGACCTTCGTTTTGACTTCCTTCTCCGCTTTGAGCTTGGTGTTGTAGCTCTTCGCGATGCTGAGCCGGCCGAGCGGCTTCATCTCCGCGTCGTAGTGACGCCAGCGCAGCGCCGACGCCTCGCCGAACCGCACGCCGGCCAAGAAGAGGAGCGCGTCGTACATCCTTCGGTCCCAGGGGATCCGCTCATCGACGATGATCTGCTCGATCTCCGCGCGGCTGTAGATCGCCGTCTGCCGCCACTCCGGATCGTGATCAACCTTGGCTGGCAAATCGTCTTCGTCGAGGACGCAGGGATTGACCGCGAGCAGCTCGCGCCTCACCGCCTTCTGGAACATGCCGTGCATCTGGAAGTAGATGTGGCGGATCGTGCGCGGCGCGAGCTTCTTCTCCTTGAGGCTCTGCACCATCTCCGCGATGTGCACGACCCGAACCTCGTCGAGGCGCAGGTGACCCAACTTCGGCAGGATGTGGAGCTTCAGGCGTGATTCGTAGTCGTCGGCCACGACGACACCCTTCCTGCGCCGTGTCTCCAGCCAGTCTGCGGCCCACTTCGCGACGGTCACCGGTCCGCCGCCACCCACGTCCACACCTGCTTCGACCAAGTTCTCGATCCGGCGCAGGAGATCCTTCGCCTTCTTCTCCTCTCCGACCTTGAACCCAGAGGCCCGGCAGGTCCACGTGCCTTTTTCGTTCTTGAACTTCAGCCAGAGACGGCGGTGTCGCGGATAGATGCTGCCCATGTCTTCTCCGTGCTACGAGCGTGTCACCTGTTGTTGGTCGCCTTCGCGCTGGTCAGAATTGCGAACGCGCGCTGGTTGAGATCGACGGTCGGCGAGGAGGCCCCGCCTTCGCGCACCAGATACGCGTGCACCTCACTGACTTTGATCCGCAGCTGGCCTTCGACCGAGTAGCGGCCGAGTTTGCCCGCTGAGACCAGTTTTCGAACGGTCGAAGGATGTGCGCTCATCATCTCCGCCGCAGCCTGCACTCGCACATAGATACCTCCTGCCGCATCTCGAGCTTCCTCGTCAATGACCCTTCTCACCTCACCGACGATCTTAGAAAGAGCGCGATCGAGTGCCTGCTCCACCACCTCCTGGGCGACGGCGCGGGCGATTTCGTGAACCAGAATGGACAGCCCGTCAGAAGTCATTTCCGCTCCTTTTCATGGTGGCCGGCTGCCGTCGCGTGTGTGTCCGCTGGGAAATTGATCGCCGGCGCTCAACGCGTAGGTGACAGTCAGATGCGGTTCCCTTCCCCGCTCGCGCGCGGGTCGCGCGGCGTGGGTGGCGGTAGGGATGGAGTAGCTGCGGTGGCCGGGCACGGTGCCGTCACGGGCGCAGCGGCCGTGGCCGACTCGGACGGCGCGCGCCGCTCGGCCTGCCAAACCGTGTCGCGGCGAAAGATCTCGCGCAGCGCGAAATCGACCGTCTTGAACCTCGCCTCGTTCGCGGAGATGCCGGCCGACTTCTCGACCCAGCGAGTGTAATCGGCCAGTACAGCCGCCGTCCGCTCGCTGATCTCCAAGGTCACCCTGGTCCGAGCGAAGTCCTCCCCGAGCACGAGCGGCCCGGTTCGCGGGGACGCCTTCGGGCGTCCGACCTTCCGTTGATTCGTGTCCATGCGTTCTCCTTTGTTGGTGGTTCTCAGCGAGAAATCCCGCGATCGATTTGGAGCGTCAGCCGGCCTTCGCGATCACGCGCGACCCGCGCCATCCGTCCATCCAGGCGCGCGATATCGGGCGACTTCGCTACCAGCGTGAACTGCCCCGTTCGGTGATCAGCGATTCGCACGAACTCACGGCCGGTGGGCGTCGGAGCGCACACCGTCACCTGACCCCGGAACGCCGGCGGCTCGGCGACGTAGCTGAGGCGAAGCTCCTTGCTCAGCGCACGAGCGAGCGCATCGCGTTCCGAAGCAACATCTGGTATCCGCGGCCGAACAGGCTCTCGTGCTTGGATACCCACTTTTTCGAAGTGGACTCGCTGCTGCGGATGCGTTCGCTCGCGGCTTTCGAGCTGGCTCAAGAAGTCGCCCGGAATCTGCCAGCGCCCATCAGGCAGGCGTGTCGCCAGACGGTAGCGCGCGAGCCTGTCGAGGCGTCGCAGGTTCGCTGCCACGCGCTCTGCCGGGGTCGGCTGACCGTCGCCCGAAGATGCTCGCCGCAGTCCCTCCAGCTCGCGCTGGTGGCGGTCGGAATCGTAGATGCCGCCATTCTTCTGCGCGAATTGCGAGACGATCCCGTCGGCCGGTTTCACCCAGCGCTCGACTTCAACACCGACGCGGACTGCGTCGCGCTCCTGCAGGTTCTCCGCCACCTTGGGGGGCAACGGCAGGTAGTACCCCTGCCCGCTCGCCATCTTGATCGCCGCGAACATCTCGCCGCTCAGCTCGTCATGAAGACCCAGCCCCACGACCACGCCGTCCGCGATAGGAACCGGATTTTCCGGTCGGAGGATCCGGTACCGGAAAGCCTCGTCGCCAACCAAGGCTCGAAGCCGACTGTGCGCGTCGAGATCCTCGCCGCGCTGAACGAGAAATCGCTCCCACCCGTCCGCAAGACGCCAGGCACCCGCCGATTCCTTCGTGGCGAGCTGCATTTCCTCGAGCACCTGCAGGCGGTCGAGGCACGCGAGCCGCTCCCGCTCCGGCGCAGCCAAGACCTTCGCCAGCGCGACAGAGCCGTCCGGGGAACCAGCGCGGCGATCGCGCGATCGGTCTCGGTGAATGCTTCGCGGCCGACGTCGACAGCCCAGTCCGCCGACAGGTCGCGTTCGCTGCAGCGGCCGAGCTCGCGCGTGAGAATTTCCTGCGCCCGCCAGCGCATGCCATTGGCCAGATAGCCCCGGTCAATTCGGAATTCATCGCCGTCCCGGTCGACGCCGCGCACGACGATGTGAGCGTGAGGATTGTCCGTGTTGTAATGGTTTACCGCCGCCCAGATGAGGCGACGTCCGATGTCCTTTTCCACCTGGCCCATGAGTTGCCGAGCCAGTTCGGTCAGGTCGACACCCGCGCCGTCCTGTGGCGAAAGGATGAACCGAAACTGCCGCGGCTCGCCGGGAAGACGTTCGCGAAATTCGTCGGCGTTGAATTTCTCATCGGGTCCATAAAGCCGCCCGGGCGACCCGTCGCGCTCCACGCCGTCGCGTTCGAGGTAGTTGAGATGTCGGGCGGCGAGCTTTCGCCCTTCGCCCGTCATCGGGACGTATTTCGACTTGATCACACAGCGCCGACTCAGCGCGTGTGGCTCGCGCACCGCGATGCGGCCCGTGTATTTCCGGGTCCGACGTCTCCTCGCGCCGTCGCCGGCATGTCGTGGTGCCGTGCGTGCGAGTCGAACGTGGACTGGTGGGACGAGGCCCCGGTTGCGGACCGCCCGCCGCCCCATTTTCGGCCGCAGGATTTCTTCGTCGTCGTCCGGCCGGTCGGAGCGGTTCACGACTTCCGCTCCTTCTCCCTACCGCCCATTTCGGTCCCCGGAAGCTTGGCCGGAGCCTGTCGAGGCGCTGGAAGAACCTGTTCGGTGAAACAAACACCTTCTCGAAATTGCCGGCCAACCTGCTTCAGAAACTCGCGGTATTCCGTCTCGGCTCCGCGCACGACGGCCGCGTCTCTCGCCGCCGGCGCACGCAAGAAGGAGTACCAAGCGAAGCTTCCGAACCCAACGGCGAGCGTCTCCAGGTCGCGCGTGAGATGTCCGAGTGTGTGCGTGACGTCGTCGAGGCGCCGAACGATGAGCGCGTCCTCGACCTCATCCCGCTCCAAGTAGTCGGCAAGGGCGGCGTTGATCACCGCGGTCACCGTCAGGGACCGCGCCGCAGCATAGGCGCGCAGCTTCTGAAAGAGGTCGCGGGGCACATAAGGCTGGATTCGAATCGCGTGTCTCATGGCAATTTTTCTTGTCGGCACCGACCGAAAAAAGCGGCGGTCACTCCCGACGGTCCTGTGTGGTTCTCGCAACGAGGCCGGCCGGTGTTGCCTCCCTGTCGCCCCCTTCGGCCCATGCGCCCCTTCTCGGCGCGACAGTGAGAATTCATCGGACTCCTTGTCGGCCGCCGTCCGAAAAAGCCGCCCTCGCCCCCTAATCGGCCTGGTCCGCGAGGGTTCTCGCAACGAAGCCGTCTGGTGTTGCCGCTGGTCGGTGCCTTCCGCATCCCGCTCCCTTGTCGACCGCGGCCGAAAACGGAGCACCGGTCCGAAGTAGCATGGTCCCGCACGGTTCTCGCAGCGACGACCGTGGCTGTTGCCGCCCGGCGCGACCGCGTTCTGACCCAGCGCGCAGCCGGGTGATCGGCACCTCATGCCGGGACATTCGGGCAGGACCCACCTAGGTTGCTCGCCAGGATCAATGCCGACGGAAATCGAGCCACCGAAGCGCGGAGCCGAGGCACAGACACGAAACGCCGGCGACCAAACCGCGATCGGCCGCGTCCTCTACACTTTTCTCAGCGCCTACGGGCGCTTAGCGCCGAGTGTGCTCCGGCGCTTTATCTTGCAGTCGCCCCGTCCCCGTGCGTCAACCCGAAGAGTAGCCCGACAAAACTCAGGTTTCCGACGAGCGAGGCGGACCCCGTGCGCCTTTGGTCCGACTCTGCAACCATTCCGTGCGGCGCTCGATACCGGTCTCGATCGCCGCATTTTCTTTCGTCGCTCGTGGCTTGAGTCTGACACCCGAGCAGGCCGTCGACTCTACGCTGATTTCAAGAGCTCACGTTACGCCGCGTGCCGCAGCCGCTACCTGCGGAGTCGCACCCGAAGATGAACGACGGTGATCGAGGGAGCAGCGCAGACCGATACTCATAGGCTGTAGATCCATAGGCATCAGCGCGAGAACGTAGTGCTCGGTGCGACACAGCGAACTTGAGCGCTTTGGAGCTCGCGTGCGCGCCGAACGCGAGCGCCTCGGAATTTCGCAGGAAGAACTGGCAGACCGTGCCGGCTTACACCGCACCTACATCGGCGGTGTGGAGCGCGGCGAGCGAAACCTCGGCCTCCTCAACGTCGTTCGAATCGCGCGGGCCCTGCGAATCGCCCCGGCAAGTCTTGTCGGAGACGGCGGGCGCACGAACGCAAGACCCAGGCGCGAATGAAGGAGATCTTCAACGCAGCCGTCGCCGCTGCTGCCTTCAATGGCAAGGACCTGATGGCGGAGCTGGCGTTGGTTCTCGAAACGAGGGAGCCACGGCTGCACGCTGCTCATCAACGCCTCATAGCGACGTGGCCAGGCAAGCAGCTCGGTGAGAAGGTCTTTCGTGGAATCGTCCGATGGTCATTCCTAATCGAGCTTGCTAAGGCTCCAAAGATCGATACGACAAAGTTCCGAGTGCGTTGGGCAGAGCTTGATACGAGCGACCCTCGCTACGCATCTTACGAAGAGTGTCTTGAGATGAGCGTCGTGCTGGCGCAGGCTGCGGCAGAAGCAGTCGCCGACCCCTCTCAACGTGCGTTGCTCGAAGCGTTTGGCCGGCGCGCTCTGCTGCCGTACGAATTGCCCATTGATTACCGGATTCGCGAGCGAAGTGGTCGCTTGCACGTTCCGCTGAACGCCGAATGGCTCTGGGGAGATGTCGCTCGGAAGACGATCCTGCTGCGCGACTACTTGTTGGGCGCCGCCGTCGGCCCGCGCCGACAAGCGTTCAAGGCCATGTACAAGAAGGTCGCGGTAAAGACGTACCTAACGGACCGTGTCCTAGTCGGGGTCCACAAGACCAACCGAGAAAAGCGCTGGGAGACGCACCCTGCGTCCGTTCACTATGCCCTGCGACGCGACTGCCTTGAAATTGAGCGCCAGTTGATCACCCAGCTTGCTCATTTCGTTGGATTTCCAGCCGACCTACGAGACCACCTCACAACCGACGGCTTGATCGATCAGCTGTCTCAGCCATTCAGATGTCCGATTACTCTGGATCCCTTGTCCTTCGAGCAATTCGAGGCGGAGATTCAGAATCCCGTCGCGGGAAAATCGTCGTTCCAAGTTGGTCACCTGAATCCGCTGAAGGCGGTCAACGACGACCCCAGAACTGGCCACACAGCTAAAAATATTTCCTGGGTATCGGCTGACGGCAATCGGATTCAGGGTTCGCTTTCACTCGACGAGACGCAGGCGATGATAGAGAGAATCGTTTCGAACTACGAAGCGCTGAAGCCCGAATAACTCCTCGGGGCGCGGCCTACGGCTGACTGCGTGCCGGTCGGCAGACCTGATTCGCTGCGGTCATCCGCGCCGACATTTCGAGCACCAGGGAGGCCGAGCGCGGAACTGACACGGCGGCCGTTCGTTCCGGCAAAGCCACAGGTCGCCGAGCGGCGCCTTCTCCGCGTTCCCGCCCGCATCGTCCTCACCCAGCGACCACATCTCGGCCGACGACGCCTCGGTACCCGCGCTCCGTCCGGTTGGTTCCGCTACCCGCCTGCGAGCGGATGCGCAACTCATTCGCTTGCCGGCCGAAACCTGTCGGTGCTCGTCATGAGCGTCGGACCGTGCGTTTCACACGCGTGACGACGGCGGCCCGTATTCCTCTTGCTGGCTTCCTTTCTACCGTGGTACCAATCCACCAACTTGAATTCTTCGCCGTCTCGACCGACGGTACCGCCCTCGAAGGATGCTCAGGTCCGCGTCCGACTTCCGGCGGATCTGAAGCGCGCGCTGAAGATTCACTGCGTGCGGGAGGGCACGACGGAGCAGGCGCTCGTCGTCGCGCTCATCAGGGCAGAGCTGCTCACGAACGCGAGGGACCTGATGCCTGGAAAAGGTGGCCTTACCCAAAAGGCGGGCTCTGGAGCGTCGAGATGATGCGTCCGGCAGCTCCGGTGGATGATCAGACCGCCAGTGCGGGGACCCCAGCCGGCTACCTGACAGATTTTGCGAGTGGCGAGCGCGTACGCGCGACTCCGGAAGAGGTCGAAGCAGTACAGGTCTTCGCACGCAGGTTGGTGGAGGACTACGGGTACGCCAAGGAACAACTGCAGACCCGACCGCAATTTCGCGTCCGCAAAAGGCCTTCCGACGAAACCAAGGCCTATCCGGTGGACATCGCCGTTTTCAAGGACGCTCGGAGAGTGGAGGAGAACCTCTACATCGTCGTCGAGTGCAAGAAGAAGAATCGAAAAGAGGGCGAGGCGCAGCTCCGTCTCTATCTCGACATGAGTCCGGCCGAAATTGGCGTCTGGTTCAACGGCGCCGAGCACCTCTACCTCCGGAAGGTGCACCATCGAGACGGCCGACGGACGTACGAACACCTTCCCAATATCCCAAGGCAGGGACAAAGGGTCGAAGACATTGGTCTCTTTCGGCGACGAGATCTCAGGCCTCCTTCGAACTTAAAGGCCGTATTCAGGGACCTGCGGAATCATCTTGCTGGCAATACAACCGGGATTACCCGCGACGAAACGCTCGCGCAAGAGGTCATCAACGTTCTCTTCTGCAAGATCTACGATGAGATCAATTCGGCGCCCGATGACACCGTGACGTTCCGTAGCGGGATCGATGAGTCGCCCCGCGACGTGAAGCGACGGATTGTTGACCTCTTCGAAAAGAAGGTTAAGAGCGAGTACTCAGACGTCTTCTCGTCACGCGACGCCATCACCCTCGACCCCGTTAGCGTCACGTACGTGGTGGGCGAGTTACAGAACTACTGCGTTGTGGAAGCCGACCGCGATGCGATCGGCGACGCGTTCGAAGTCTTCATCGGTCCGGCTTTGCGAGGCGGCGAGGGCCAGTTCTTCACGCCGAGAAACGTCGTCAAGATGGCGATCGAACTGCTCGATCCCGAACCGGGCGAAATGATCATTGACCCGGCGTGTGGTTCCGGCGGCTTTCTGATCATGGCGCTCGAGTACGTGTGGCGGAAGATCGACGCGCAGGGGAAAGCCAAAAAGTGGTCGGCGGTGCAAGTCGATCGGAAGAAGCGGGAGGTCGCGAGCAAATGCTTTAGGGGGCTCGATAAGGATTCGTTCCTCGCCAAGGTGACCAAGGCCTATATGGCAATCATCGGCGATGGGCGGGGAGGTGTGTTCTGCGAGAACAGCCTCCTTCCCCCTGACGAGTGGCACCACACCACACAGACATCGATCGAACTCTCTAGATTCGATGTCGTAGTGACGAATCCTCCCTTCGGCACCAAGATTCCCGTTAAGGGGAAATCGGTTCTCTCTCAGTACAACTTCGCACGACGGTGGCGGAAGAACAGCGGCGGTGGCGGCTGGGAGGTTACGGACGCCCTTTACGAGGACCAGGCGCCGCAGATCCTGTTTCTGGAACGCTGCCTGCAGTTACTCCGTCCAGGGGGCCGGCTCGGTATCGTCCTTCCCGAGAGCATTCTCGGGAACCCCTCGTACGAGTTCATCGTTGCCTATTTGCTTCGTCAGGTGACGGTGATGGGCATTGTCACGATGCCTGAGGCACTCTTCAAGACGAGCGGAAAGGGAGGCACGCATACAAAGGTGTGCCTCTTGTTCCTTAAGAAGGAGGCTCCGGAGCAGCACGACATCTTCATGTCCGACGTCAAATGGTGCGGACATGATTCTCGCGGCAATCCGACCCTTCGGAAATTGGCAAGTGGCGAGATGCGCCTGATGGACGAAGTGCCTGGTGTGGTCCCGAGATACCGTCAGCTCCGAAACGGAAAGGGCGCGAAGGAAGACCATCTGGGTTTCCGCCTTGGGTCTGACCGAGTTCGCAACAGTATCCTGGTCCCAAAGTATTACGATCCCGAGCTCGACGCGTACCTCACGTCCTTACGAAAGACCCACAACCTCCTGGACATGGCATCGCTGGTCGAGCGCGGCGGCTTATCGATCGACACCGGGATCGAAGTCGGAAAGATGGCCTATGGCACCGGGCGGATTCCTTTCGTCCGGACGTCCGATTTGTCGAACTGGGAGATCAAGGCGGACTTCAAACATGGTGTGAGCCAAGCCATTTACGATGAGCTTCGCAAAAAAATCGATGTGAGGGCCGGCGACATCTTGATGGTTCGCGATGGCACGTACTTGATCGGTACGACAGCGATCGTGACCGAGAGCGACCTCCCCATGCTTTTCCAGAGCCACATCTACCGGATTCGGGTCGAGGACAAGAGTATTGTCGATCCGTGGCTACTGTTCGCGTGTTTGAATAGCCCGGTCGTGCGGCGACAGATTCGTGCGCGTCAATTCACTCAGGACATTATCGACACGCTGGGTAAGCGCATCGCCGAGATCGTGGTTCCGATCCCGAAGGATCGCCAGAAGTGCGACGAGATTGCGCAGGAGACCCGAGAGACAGTCGAGACTCGAGTCCGCCTGCGAAATCGTGCCCGACAAATCGCGCTGGAGGTCGAAGGGCTGGATCAAGCCCCCGACGTAGCGGGTGAAATCCTCGAGGAGATCGAAGGAGATTGACGGCGCGCCGAGCGCCTCCTCGAATCAGGGAGGCGCAGGGGCAAGTCTGACCGTGAAGGCGGCGACTGGATCTGATCAGGATGACCGCGTCCGACGAGCGATCGGCGAGGTTGCGCGTATCGTTCGGCAGCGCAGTAGCGCCGAGGCGTCACGCGTCGCGGACGTCTGTCGATGGGTGAGCGAGACCGTGCGGCAAAAGGGCGACAAGGCGGCCGCCACACTGTTGGAGCGAGTTCCGCTGGGCGAGTTTGACCCCCTCAGAATCGGGTGGGACCCGCTTTCTATGCTTGGGCGGTCCGAGGACGAGCCCGAATGGACGCAATGGCTCGCAGCACTTCTCCGATTGCCTCAGTCTGGCGATGTCGCATGGCGAGCGCTCGTTTCCATTGTTGATGAAGCTGCGCCCGACTTTGACGTCGAAGTTCCGGAACTGAAGGAGCTGAAGCGACACTGGGATAGAGCGCGGATCGTAGCCGAGGACTACACCCACGATAACCGTCGTGCGGACCTGGTCATCGATCACCCAGCGGCTGTGATGCTCGTGGAGAACAAGCTCTGGGACGGCTGGCACGACGACAGCGATGATCGTCAATGCGACTGGCTCTCCCGGCATGCGCGCCTGCGGGCCGGAAGGCATCGACCTCCGTTGCTGGTCTTCTTGGCTGCATACCGCGTCGATGAGAGGCCTGAGGTCAGACGTGAAGGCTGGATCTTTGTCACATGGGAGCAGCTAGCGATCGAGCTGCGCCGACAGCTCACGAGCGGCTTCGCCGTCCCCCCCAGCCACATCAACCTCCTTCCTGTGTACTTGACGATTGGCGCGATCGAACGCGAAATCATGGGCCTTCGCCCACCGCCCGCAGCACACCCGTCGTGGAAGGAACTCGAGAACATCGCGAAGCTCATCGAACACCTAGAGGCTGCCCGTGCCCACCTCGCTGATGGCAACTAACGATCCGTTATTCGACGCGATCGCAATGGCGTATGGCGCGAACGTTCGTGAACTACGTGCAGCGGAGAAGAGGTTCGACGAAGCATGCGCGCGCGCCGTGCGGGCCTTGTTGCCTCACGCGGTCGCCGCGGCAAACAAGGCTGGCCTCAAGATCCTGTCGATGTCCGAAGATGCGAGTCCGTGGAAGAACTCTGGCTGGTACGCGCACCTCTGTCTCGGCGGCGACTACGCGCGAAAACTCGGCAAGAAGGATGTTTCGGGTGTCGGGCTTGGAATTGCCTACGGTCACTTCTTCGACGAGACGGACTATGTCGACTTTGGTTTCTATCCGTACATCTGGTTCTGGACGACGCGAAAATCCGAGGCCGATACCTTGCGCCCCCGCATCGCTGCGAACCTGCGGTCGGTGTGCCCACGCGCTGAGCGGGTTCGAGGCCAGGATCACGAGATCGATCTCGTGTTGCGACCGCAAGCGAATCTCGCCGTTGTCGACCAGGCGCGATCCTCGCTTGAGGCGCTGGTCGCTGGCTACCGCGCAGCCGACGCATGGATGGCCTCCAAGGCCGTGACGGCGAGATAGTTACCCTCGGCGCGCCACGTGCGCTGTGTATTGGGTTGCCAGTTTTCGTGGCACTCGCGGCGCAGTCGACGGCGCGTTTGACGTTTAATGTCTTTTGTTGTATCTTGACAACATGAAGATCACTGACGGGACTATGACTGTCCAGCTCGACTCCTCGGATCCTCGTGTGGGCCGGATTCGGGCGATCCTATTCGACCAGCATGCCGCCTCGGACCCTGTAGGCACTCTGTGGGAGGCGTGCACCGACGCGCATCGGGAGGTGCTAGTAGCCGTTGCAAAACGTGGTGAGATCACGCAGCCCGAACTGGAAGAATTAGTTGGGATCAGCGCGGTCACCTTGCGTGGGCGTAACGGGGGGCTAGCGCGTCTCGCTAAGCGCCTGGGCGTCGAGTACCCCATTTCGTCTGTCGGCGGTCGGAGGAGCGCTCGCCGGTTCTCGCTGAGCGCTGGCGTGGCTCGCGAGGTTTTGAGGCTGAATCAACAAGGGAACAGACGGAGGACTGGAAAATGACCACGGTGATGTCAGGCGAGATGTACGAATGCGAGGTCAAGAAGCTTTTCAAGGTGGATGGGAGGAACACTTGGCGGTGGAAGACGGTGCCGGTGGCATCGCTGGGCAGCACACCGCAGGACGGAGGAATCCGCTGCCGGCACTGCCACGGGCGCGTCAGAGTTCACAAGCAGCAGGTCGCGCACGGTCCTGCTGACCACGTAGAGCACCTGCGCAGGCAAGACTCAGAAAATTGCCTTGGCGGGCATCATTTCAAGGGCACGCATCGCCCTTCCGACGAGCCTGTCGAGTAACGATAGCGGCGGTGCGGCGACTTCTGGTCAGGCCGGACGTTGATCGTACGCACCGGCTGCCGGCGCGTACGTCGGCATGAACCGCTCGGGCGTGCGAGGCGAAGCTGTTACGCGTTCCATCCCCGAACGCTTGCGCCGAAGCTCTGACAGGCACCCCTTGCCCGACAGGGCACCGACGAGCACGATCGCGTACGACATGCCACCAAGAACCCGACAGTCGAGGAATCGCCGCAGCTCGGGCGAGCGCTCCCCGTCCTCTCCAGCCCGCGACTCCATCATGGACGACAGCGAGCCGGTCACCTTTTCTGATCTGGAGGAGCCGGTTCAGCAGGCTGCCAAGTGGATAGCGGACTACTACGTCGCCCACGACCGATGGCCGAACCAAGTCGAGTTCGCTCGATTCTGCTTCGGGGTCGATATCTCGCTCGACACGATACGAACCACGAACTGGCACGACGTGTTCGACAGCTCGATCGGTTTTACGACGCCGCACGAACAAGAGCCGGCGCGCGTCAAGCCGTGGATCTTCTACGACTTGGGACTCGCACCGGAGGCCTTCTCCGTCGGATTCGATTTGTTCATGTCGACGGTCAACCGTCTCTTCGCGGGACCAGAACTCATGGTCACCATCGACGACCAGGCCCTTCCACCTTCGGTGCCGACGCCGATTCGGCGGATCGTCGGCCACCTGATGCTCGAGCGACACGGCGGCTCACCGCCAGACGCGGCTGGAAAGTGGTCTGCCATCATCGAGATGAACGAAGTCAGACGGCCTCTCCCGGACCTGGCGAAGTTCGTCAAGCGCCCCGAGCGCAGACGCGTGGCTCTGGTCGACACGCTCGGGTTCCAACGCGGACAGAAGCCCACCCTCTGGGCGTTTGTGTCGTCCACATACGAAGACCTCAAGAAGCATCGCCAAGTCACGCAGGATGCTGCCTGCGATTGAAGGTCCTGCCTCTTGGGATGGAACTGTGGACCGCGAGCCCGAAGCCCGCTCTTCGCTACTGCCTCGACGAGCTGGCGGAGGCTGACCTCATGATCCTCATCGTCGGAACGCGATACGGCTCGGTGACCGCTAACGGCACGTCGTACACCGAGGCCGAGTACGACCAAGCGCAAAAGCTCAAGATACCCATCTACGTTTTTCTGCCGGCAAACAATCCCAAGCTGCGTGGAGATAACACCAAGCGTCTTCAGCGATTCGTCACCCGCCTGCAGAACGAAAACAAGGTGGCCTACTACGAAGGCGTCGACGATCTGCGGAGCAAGGTGATCCACGCGCTCAGCAACGCGAAAGTCGGATCACCTGCGTTCGACCAAAAACTCTAGCCCGTACGCGATCTCGTCCGTGTTCCCGCTGCTGAGCGCCCTCGTTTCCGGCCATCCGCCCGATTCATTTCTCGTTGAACTGCTGCGCGCGGCAGGTGCGGGAACGCTCGCCCCCTTACTCTCGGACCTTGAAGCGAGGCTCGATCTACTGAACAAGGCGGGCAAGAACCTGACCTCAGGAGATACGGTCGGCCTACTCCGCGGGCCGCGCGCGAAGTTCTTTTCGGGTGCGGCCGAGGTATTCGCCCTGAGCTGGTTCCTCTCGGCGGGACTTCTCCGGGAGGTGGGCGTTCCCCTGAATCCAGCGGAGGCCGTAAGCGGAAAGCTGTCATCAGTGGAAGGCTCCATCGCCTGGCGATGCGGGGATCGCGTGCTGTTCGACGTAAAGAGTCTCCAGGCGCATGTCCAGCAGTACGTTGACGACATCATCGAACACGTCGGTGCGCGGGTGGCTTCGATGGGACATGCGGGCCTCGCACTGGCACCCCATATCAGCGGCGCTTCGGAGGTCGAGTACGTCCGTACCAATTTCGCGAAGATCGTCGCGGCTGCTGAAGCGGCTATTCCGACTATGCTCGCTGGACAGACTGCGAACATCTGGTCGGATCCCTCGTTTCGGCTGCGAGCAGAACTCCGCAAGGGTCGAGTACAAACGGGATTCTCAAGTGTCGCGGCCCAGATTTTCCGAAGACAGGATCTGATTTGGCCGCAATGCCATCAGGCCAGCACAACTCGACCATTCCTGCTGGTCTTAGTGCGGACTCCTGGAATGGGAATCGAAGTCGGCGATATGGGCCAACTTCTTGTCTGGGCCCTTCGGGGCACGAAAGATGCGCCCGGGACTTCTCCTATTTTCGGCGCAACGTCACGAGAGATCGTGCCGAAGACGAAGCGGCCGAAGGCCTTTGTCCACCGGTGCGTGAGCGCCGTCCTCCTGATCGACGTCTCTGACGTCGGCAAAGAACGCACACGACTGGTGGTTAATCGGTACGCTCGACATCCACTTCCCAAGCGGTTGCGGCATGCCCTGCGCCGATAGCTACATTCGCATCCTGCGACCGCGCGGACGTCGGGTCGATATCCCATCGCCGATTTCCGTGCCGCCACGGTGCCTGCACCGCGCATCGCGAGGCCAATCGGCCCGTCCCCACCCGTCACGACCCCTCTGGAACTTGGCGGCGCGATCATCGGCTGTCCGGGCGAACCCGGCTGTCCGCAGGGCTGATTCGCCCGGGAGATACGGCGGCATCGGGATCAGGGCCCCGTGCGATGGAACGATTGGTCGTCGTAACGTCTGATTGTCGTTCGTTTCACCCCGAAATCGCAGTCAGGAGGTCGGCAAATACGGCTTCGCCGTCATTCAGCCTTCTCGACCAGCATCAGCAAAGCGAGCAGCTGCCGACGCAGAACCGCGCTGTCTCGCGACTTTATCCATTGCGCCATCGCGTCTTCGAGGGCAGTAACTACATCGTCGAGCGGACGAGCTACAGTGCTACAGGCGTAGCTCGCGCCACTGCGTTCTGGCGCGCCAGCCGGCCTCGAGATGACCCGCAAGTGCCCGGAAACCGCACCGGACTGCTCGCGACCTCCGGCCACCGCGCCCGGAGGCGCCGTCTTCAAGTCCCGTCCACCTCGCCAAGCAACGTTCGGAATCGACGTGGAATTTTCGCGAGTGTAAGTGGAACGGCCGGGGTGTACGGGGCCGGATGCCGACGTCACGTCTGACGGCTTCCGCGTGCGAAAACCGAGTCCTCTCCCGAGGCGAACGACCCCAAATTTTATTGCTTCGGTTCTTGTCGTTCCGCCAGACTTCCACCAGATGTTCCGAGGCCTTTCGCACGAGCGTCTCGAACAGGCGAACGCACTCAGCAAGGCCGTGAGAGAGCTCGCGGTCGCCGGCCTAAGGACACGTCATCCCGACGCAACGGTGGACGAGATCCGTGTGCGCCTGACGGTGCGACTCTACGGGCGCGACGTTGCCCGACGCCTCTTCGGACGGGTTCCGGCCGACGCAACCTGATGGCGGAGGATCGGGCATCGCCGGATGCGATCGCGGTCGCGCTGCGGGCCGGCGAAGCCATCGAATCGCTGCGGTCGGCCTACGGGACAGCAGGGGATGTGCAGATGCTGGGGCAACCCGCGCCGCCGTCCGCCGCGGCGTTGCAGTTCGAGAACTCGCGCCACCCGTCGTTCCTGCACACTGCCGCCGCTCCACATTCACGGTCGCTCCGGCACGCGCATGTCCCCTGGTAGTAGGTGAGCGCCAATAGGCGAATCGTCACCAAGCCTGGGGCCGTCGCGCCCTGATCCTGACACCACTCGTTCATAAGGACCTGCTCGCTGTCGGTGAAGTCGGTGCACGCGGCGGAGCTGTCCGACGCGAGCGTTGGCCCCGTGGCCGAGCCGTCGGGAGCTTGCGGCCGGCAAATGCGCCCGCAGCCGTCGCCGTAGCAAGCGTCGTCGGGACCGAGATAGATCGTGCGACAGCCGTCGGTGAAGTCGTGTTCGTCGCCGGATATCACGCGCAGGAATCTCGACGGCTGGTTGGGCGGGCCGTAGCGGATGTTGACTGTGCTGCGCACGAAGTTCTCCACGCAGACCCGCGCCACTAACACGCCGCTGCCGCCCGCGACCAGGTCGAACGGTCGCATATCCTGGCCGCGCGCGAACAGGCAGCCGGCCCACCACGCCTTGTCTGGATTGCAGGGTGGCGGAACGAACTGCAGGATCACCGATCCGTCCGGCTCGACCCGGCAGCTCGGCTGAGTATCGAACGGATGCTCGGAGTCAGGGGCGAGCGCGCGCACCATCTGTTCAGTCGCGAGGATCTGCCGCGGCCGGCAGCTGGGCCCGTCGGGGTGATACTGGCTGCAGCCGCCGACGACCGCCAAGGCGAACGGCACCAGCCGGCGCGTGCCCGCGGCGCTTACCACGAACGCGTCCACTCTCGGCAGCTCTTACGCCAATAGCAGAGAGCGATTGCCCCTCGAAACGCGAGCATCCCCGCCGCCGTGTAGATCGCGGCACGCCTGAAGTCGTTGGCCGCGTCGAGCGCACGCACGTCGCCGGTGTCCGAGTAATCGTTGCGACGATCGATCGACAAGCCGAGGAACGTGATGGCCGTCGCCGCCACCGCCAGATCTGCGCCCGCGAAGATCCCCCTCGATAACCCGGTCGCGTGCGGATCCTCGAGGTAAGGCGTCGCCGCGAACAGAAGCGCATGCAGGGGCGTTCCTAACTTCTCCGGTGCCGGCGGCGTCACGATCACCGGCTTGTCGCCCGTGCCCGGGGACTGCTTGCCGTCCACGACCGCCACTGGCTGGCCGGGCATTCGCGGCGGCTGCTGCTCGTTGTCTCTTTTGGGCTCCGGCCGCTGGCGCACCTTCGTAAAGATCCCGCCAAGGCGCTTGTAGATCGTGCCGTCGATCAGCACGCTCAGCGCGAAACGGTCGCCGAGCAGACGACCGGCCGGCTCGTCCCCCGAACCGGACACGACGACGCCCTCTCCCTCGAAGCCATGTTGTGTGTTCACGGTCGTCCCTTCCTCGAGAACGCGCCACCAAGCCCGCGCGCGCGGGCCGTCGATCTCGACGGCGATGACGCCCGCGTAGGCGGGCGCGCACAGCACCGCGTCTATCTCGTCGGCACGCCGCGACGGAGTCGTCGCCGGGCACTTGGGTAGCTGTAGCGGCTTCTCGTCCGGCTGCTTCTCCCGGCGGGATCGCTCGTTCTTCAACATGGTTAGGATCTGCGTGGCCTGGTTCATCAGCTCGTCGATGTCCTTCTGGACCCAGCCCACGAACTCCAGCGCCTTGACGGCATGGTCCGGCGAGGCGTCGCGCATCCAGCCGGTGAACGCCTGCTTGAAGCCCTTTGCAATCGGCGAGGTCGCCCCGTCCCGCGACAAGTAGACGATCGCCAGGCGCTCGCGCACGAAGCGCACCTCCGGGTCGTAACGTCCAATCTGTCTCTTGACCTCTTCGGACACGAAGCGCAGCGCCTTCGTGTTCAGACCGCGCAGCAGCTCGAACGCGTTGTTGAAGTTGAACCGTGCCGGGATCTTTCGGGGAGCTACGGAGGGCCCGGCTTTGGGGTCCTTCGGGGGCTCGGGAAACTGTCGATCCGCCTCTTCCAATATCCGCTGGATCTTCTGCTGGTTCTGCGGATCGCTCATGGTGCGGGCCAGTTCCGACTTGTCGTTTGCGTCCTCGAACAGCTCCACCACCTTCTGCGGATCGCCGCCGGTGGCGCGCAGTTGCTCTTCTAGGTAGTCGATCACCGCCTTGTGATCCTTCGGCAAGGTCGCCGACAGCTGCTCGCGGATGATTGTCCGCTTGCTCCTGTCCCGGACGTAGGCGGCCAGCGCCTTGTCCTCGAACACCCGGCCTGCCGCCTGGAGCGCCCGGAAGGAGGCGTCTGTCGGCGCCTCGCGATACGCATGATCGGCTTTCAGATACTCCCCCCTTGCCGTTTCGTACTCCCCGATCGCCCTCTCCGTTTCCTTCTTAGCCGCCTCCTTCGCGGCCTCCGCCTTCCTGGCGTCCTCTTCAGCCTTCAGGCGCGCCGCCTCCGCCTTCTTGGCGTCCTCGGCGGCCTTCACGCGAGCCGCTTCCTGGGCGGCATTCAACTTCGCTTGCAGCTCCTGCAGTCGTTTCTGCAGGGCTTCTTTTTCAGCGTCGGCGCCCGCGCGCGCCGACGCCTTGTTCCCCAGCATGAACAACGCGAGTGCCAGTGCCCCGAGCTTGGTCATGGTGTCTGTCCCTTCGCCTGCGGTGGACCGCAGAAGCAATGCCCGGTCGGACTCTCGCAACCGCAGGCGCGAAATCCGGACCGTTCGAGATTCCGGCGTTCGTCCGCCGTGACGGGGCGCTCGTATCGTCGCCGGCTGTCGCCGGACTCGCTCGGTTCCAGTACGAACCGCGTCAGGAATCGCCGCGCTTCGAGATCGCGGGCGGATGGCGCCGTGTCCGCCGGAAACGATTCGTCTGCCAGCACTGGAACGTCGGGGCGATCGACACTGGCGACGACCATGCGGCCTCGGTCGAAAGATAGGCGCCAGAGCCGCGCGCTGAGCAACCCGCGCGCGAGCCGATCGGCGTCGGCGGGCGCGACGTTCCGCACGACATAGGGTGCGACGCCGAGCGCCCGCGTCCGCGGGCGGTCGGTCAACCAGACGACGGGCGGCAACCCATCGGTGACGTGCCGACCAGCACGATAACGCGCGTCTTCACGGAACAGCTTGCGCAGGCGCGGGTAGCGGCGTGCGAGCGCGCCGACGTCGACGGGCGCGCCGGTGCAGCGGGCGCGGCCCGCCGGCGCGCTGAACAGCGGGACAGGAGACCAGGCCTGTCGCAGCTTCGGGCGAGGGGGAAGTTGGCCGACGCGCGGGATCACAGACTTCACGGCCGCGAACAGCTCGGCATCGGTTACGAGGCCGTCGCAGTCTGTGTCGAGCGGGGCGGACAAGCTGTCCGGCTCGGCCACCGCCTGCGCGATCGCGGGCCCGATGAAGGTGCCCGCACCTTCCGCCCCCACCTCGTCAGGTGAGGCGGAGAACACGCTGGTCGCGGGTCGTTTCACGTCCACGGCGGCGGTCTTGCAGCCGTTGAGCCAGACCGCCGCCGCACCCTCGGGCAGATTTTCGATCAACTCCTCGACGGGCAGATTGCGGTCCGGAAGGCAGAGGACGGACTTCCCCTCCTGCATGCTTCCGTGCCCCGTGTAGACGAACCACAGCGGCCCCGACGTCTGCTTCACAGCGGCGAGCAGCTCGCTCGCGGGCGGGTTCCACAACGTCCCCTCAATGCGCAGATCGCCCGCCGCCGTAAGCGCGAGCGCAATCGCCTCGGTATCCTCGGTGACGCGGCCCTTGAGCTCATCGTGCGGCTTGCGGTCTTTGCAATCGATCCAGGCAGCCACCAGCACGGCGTGCCGGGCCGGAGCTGCGGCGGCGCGCGCAGGCGCAGGATTCAACAGGGCCAGCAGCAGCATGGCGGCCGGAACGATCAAGGGCGGGTCTGGCGGCGGCGCCGGCCGTGTTCGAACGGGCACGAACCACGCTCCTACGATGGCCGCGACACTCAGCAACCACTTGAGGATCGTGTCCCCGATCCATTTATGGGCGGCCCGCTTGAAGACCACGCTACGGCAATCGGCGTCATCCACGACTAGCGCCGCCAGGCCGTCGGCGTGCAGATCGAGGTCGAAATGCGGCTGCTCGCCCACCGTCATCCGGGCCGACCGGATCAAGAGGCGCTCCCCGACCATCTTGTCGAGGTGGCGGCCGGGGCACAGGCCCAGCCCCTCGATGGCGGCGAGGGGCTTCTGCAGCCAGCCGGCCAGCTCCAGAGGGGCGGCGTTCTCGAACACCACCAGGCCGGACGTGCCGGTCGCAGCGCCGGCCGCCAGCACGAATGTGATCTGCTGGCCGTTGCGCAGCGTCGGCGCCTCCGTGGGCGCCTTGAGCGTGCGGTCGCTCTGGATGCTGATCGCGCAGGCGCGCTCGCCGCGCGGCGAGATCGACACCGTCGCGTTGCCGTTCCGGACGCCGGGCGTCAGCACCAGCGTCGGACACGCGGCGACTGCGCCGGGGGTCGAGATTGCCAGACTCTCACCGGGGCTGAGCCCCGCCGCCGGCTCGCCGTCGATCTCGATCGCGACGATCTTGGAAGACATCTCTTCGGCCAGGCCGACGTCCGGACCTTCCTGCGCGCGAAGCTCGGGGATGTCACGCAGCACGATGGTCGTGAAGCTCATTTGCGTGTCCGCGTCACGCCGCACGAGCGTCCATCCGATCAGCGCGACGCCCGCCAGCGTCAGGATGATCTTCGGCCACCGCTCTTGGATCCGCAGCAAGACCCACTCGATCGCGCGCGCCGCCAACCGCCGCAGACGCCAGAGCCACGACCGCAGCGTCATTGCTTCCTCCGCGGCACCACGCAGCGCGCGGTCGCCCAGATCTTGCGCGCGTCCGTCCCGGTGCACGTCGCGGCGACCCTGGTCCTGATCAGCGACCCTTCGGGCGGCAATGGGAACGGCGGACCGTCGTCGACGTCTCGTCGTTCCTGCTCTTCGAACGTGCGGGACACCGTTCCGCTGACTACCCCCTGTGTCGTCCTGATCAGTACTTCAAGCGAGCCGGTGGTCGCGCATGCGGGCCGGATCGTCAGGATCAAGCGGACGCGATCGTCGGGGTCCTGCCGCATCCGGCAGGTCAGCTCTGTGCCGCCACTCATCGCCACGATGCCGGCGTCCAGCTTCATCCCCACCGATTCGTCGGGGCGCTCGTCCTGCGCTGCGGGCGTCGCAACGGCCAGGGTGCTGGCCGCTGCCGCGGCCGCAGGCCGCGCCGGCCCGGAGACCGGCGGAGGCGGGCCCGCCGTCGCGCAGCCCGACAGCAGCCCGGCGACTGCGACGGCGACTCGCCCCCGATTCCTCACGGCGCTGCCCCACAGCCCGAAATGGGACAAACAGGGCCTCCGTTCACGCACTGGATCGTCGACATGCAGATGACACCTCCGGGTTTGTGGACCTCGCACGGCATGCCTGCGCCGTCGCAGCTCGCCTGGCAGAGGCCGTCGCAGTAGAAGGGCGACTGGGCGCACATGGGGGCGTCGGAGGCAAGGGCGCATCGCGGCCGGTCGGCGTAGGGGCACGTCGCGCTGCCCGCGCACTTCAACGCGTCAGGGAAATACGTGACGCCGAGCCGGTAGACCTCGGCCTGAACATTCACGACGCAGGACTCGGCGGTGAGCCAGAGGGGCGCGTCCTTGTAGCTGAAGGCGCACTGGGGGCTGAGGGACGTCCACTTGCCGTTGAACTGGTAGGCGGCCGCTTCCGTTGCGGTCTTGAAGCGACAGACCTCGGGGATCTGTTCGAGAACGATCTTCTCGCCGGTCGCGACCAGGAACCTCGAGACGTCGGCGTCCTGGGGCCTGAAGCTCCGGACGTAGCAACCAGGTGCGAGGCCCTGCCGCTCGCTCTCCTTGATCAGCTTCAGGACCTTTCGCCGAGGATAGGGCCCGTACCACAGGTTGAGCGACCCCGTGATCGGCCCACCGTCGACGGAGCGCACGCAGAACCGCACCTCGAGCACGCCCTTCCCCTGGTTGTCCGCATCGAAGGCGTCGAGGTCGAACGGGGCGGCGGGGGGCGGCTCGACGATGCACTGAGCGTACGGAAACTGTCCGTCGGGGAAACGCGCGCAGACCACGGAATACGCGTTCGTGATTCCGTCCTCCTTTCCGCAGACGACGCTCTGCGCGTGGCTGCCCGGATCGCGCGTGTTGCTCTGGACGACGAACGGCACCAGCGGCGGCGCCGGCCCCGAGGCGTCCACGCCCGTGCCGCCATCGGGCGAAGGCGCGCCGCCGTCCGGCGCGACGCAGTTGTCGTCGACCTTCCCGTTGCAGTCCTCGTCGAAGCCGTTGCACGTCTCGAACGGCGCTGGGGCGACCTGACTCTCGCAGGCGCCGAACCGCCCGTTCGGGCCGCACATCATGCTCGACCGGCAAGTGCCGACGTTGTTGCCGCACTCGACGCGGCGGGGATCGTTGGGATCGCAGTCGCAATCCTCGTCGGTGCGGCCGTCGCAGTCGTCGTCGAGGCGGTTGCCGCAGATCTCGGCGACCGCGGTGCGGACGGGGCAGAGGTACTCGCAGCCGTTCGCGGCGATGCCGTCGAGGTTGGCGTAGCCGGCGTCGCAGGGACCCAGCTTGCAGGCGCCTGCGACGCAGGTCGCGCCGGCGTTGGCGAAGGCGCAGCGGTTGCCGCACGCGCCGCAATTGAGCGGGTCGGTCGGCGAGGGGCCGACATCGACCTGACAGGGGCCGAACTTTCCGTTCGGCGCGCAGACCATGGTGGCGCGACAGGCGCCGGCGTTGTTGCCGCACAGGACGCGGCGCAAATCGTTGGGATCGCAGTCGCAGTCCTCGTCCGTGCGGCCGTCGCAGTCGTCGTCGAGCCGGTTGCCGCAGACCTCGGCGACGGCGGGGCGGACCGGGCAGAGGTACTCGCAGCCGTTCGCGGCGATGGCGTCGATGTTGGCGTAGCCGTCGTCGCAGGAACCGAGCTTGCAGGCGCCCGCGGCGCAGGTCGCGCCCGCGTTGGCGAAGGCACAGCGGTTGCCGCAGGCGCCGCAGTTGAGCGGATCCGTCTGCGACGGACCGACCTCGATCTGACAGCCGGCAAGCTTCCCGTCGGCACCGCAAACCATGGTGGCGCGGCACGCGCCGGCGTTGTCGCCGCAGAGGACGCGACGCGAGTCGTTGGGATCGCACTCGCAACCTTCGTCGGTCTTGCCGTTGCAGTCGTCGTCGACGCGGTTGCCGCAGATCTCCTCCGGCGCGCGCGGGGTGACCGGACAAACATATTCGCAGCCGTTGGCGACATTCCCGTCGAGGTTGACGTGCGGGTCGGCGCACGCGCCAAGCTTGCACACGCCCGCTTCGCACGTGGCGCGTGCGTTGGGGAAGGCGCAGCGGGTGCAGGACTCACCGCACCGCTCGGGATCGTCCTGCGACGCCGCCACCTCAGACTTGCAGGTCTCGAACTTTCCATTGGCTCCGCAAACCATGGAGGCACGGCATGCACCGGTGTTGTTGCCGCAGAGGACGCGGCGCGGATCGTTGGGGTCGCACTCGCAACCCTCGTCGGTCATGCCGTTGCAGTCGTCGTCGAGCCAGTTGCCGCAGATCTCTTTCGGCATCGGTGGTGAGACGGGGCACATCTCGACCTGATCGGCGCGATACGCGCACGCCCCGAGCGCAAGGATCGAACACACCACGGCCCAAACCCGAACCGGCGCCATCTCGCCCTCCGCCCGGTCGAGTTTCGACCAGATTGCGGCAGATCAGGGTACGAAAATGCTTACATCGAGACGGACTGGAGATTCTGTAATTCCGTCGATCCCGCGGATCGCGGACCTTGTACTGCACGCGAGCGGTGTGGTCGCTACGGCTTGACGGCGACCCATAGGTGGAGGCGGCCGCCCCGGTCGCTGTCGAAGTAGAGCGTGCATCCGTCGGGGGAGAGGTAGCTCGGGATCTCGGCGGATTCGGTGTTCAGCTCCGAGACGAGCGCTAGGTCGGTGAAGGTGCCGGTCGCGGTCGAGCGATGCGCGGTCAGGATGTTCGCCGCGGCGCTGCCATCTGAGGTCGACAGACCGATCCGCGTGGACGCGAAGTAGACCGTCAGCTGATCGTCGCTCAGGATGGCATGGCCTTCGTCGTACTGGGAGTTGAGCTCCGCGACCGGCGTGGCGGCGCCACCGGTCGTGAGGTTCAGAACGAAGATGTCACGGCCGGTCCCAGATACCGGGCGATCGAGGTAGAGGTACCGCCCGTCGGCGGTCACGCTGTGCAAGAGATCGGAGACGGCGGAGCTCGCCGCAGTGACCAGCGCCGGCGTTCCAAAGTCCGCCGACAGGTTCGGCCGACTCGAGACGTAGATGTCGTAACCCGTGCCGGACCGCGGGCGATCGGAAGAGAAGTAGAGGTTCAATCCGTTCGGCGACAGGACAGGCTTGGTCTCCGCGTCGGCGGTATTGACGTTGCGCAACAAAGTCGGCAGTCCGAAGTCGACGCTCGTCGTAGATCGCGTCGTCCAGTAGAGATCGTAGTCGCCGAAGCCGCCGGAGCGGTTGCTGGCAATGACGCCGGCGAGCCCATCGCGGGTGAGCCACATCGCGTACTCGTCGGACGTGCTGTTGATGACGGGGACGAGGACGGCCGGCCCAAACGGTTTGGACAGATCGCAGCTGCCGCCCGCGCCGCCGCCCATTCCAGCCAGCCCGCCGCCGAG
>JADMIO011482838.1_pt1 | contig 25232 bp, 29 predicted proteins | sample 8958161 | NCBI WGS metagenome assembly JADMIO01 (sample SAMN16585339, study PRJNA669376) | soil metagenome | isolation source: Crop rotation soil | place: USA: Cullars Rotation, Alabama | collected 2011
AGGTGAGCCAGTGTGATTACATTTGCGGCCTAACTGTGGCCAGTCCAGTTACGCTGGAGTCACTAGTATTTAGGTGACACTATAGAAGCGGCCGCGACAACTTGTCCACGTGGAATTCTAAGCTTAGGATCCCAATGTGCTGGAAAGCAGCCGGCCACCGAGGAATCCGCGATCGCGATGGAGGAAATCGGGATCGATATTTCCGATCACTGCAGCCAGTCGTTGCGGTTGCCGCTGGTGGAGGAATCGGATTTCATTTTCACGATGACGCGCCAGCAACAGGACGCGATCCAGGCGTTTTACCCGATTGCGGCCGAAAAGACTTTTCTGCTTCGCGAATTTGAAGATGCGGAAGTCGTGGGCAAAGATGTCGCCGATCCGATTGGGCAGTCGCTTGAGGTTTATCGGCGCACACGCGATCAGATCAAACGGGCGTTGCCGAGCATTTTGGAATTCATCAAGCAGACGGAGACGAGCAACGCCAAGGACCGCCAGGAAGCGGAAGACAACGAGCCGGCAAAAGTCAAACGGATCGCCATCGCGGCCGATCACGGGGGCGTCGAGATCAAGGGCGCGCTTAAGGACTGGCTTGCCAATCACGGCTATCAGTTCGCGGATTTCGGGACGCACTCGACGGAGTCTGTCGATTATCCCGATTACGCGTTTCTCGTTGCGCGCGAAGTGGCGGCGGGAAATTTTGATCGTGGTATTTTGATTTGCAAGAGCGGCATTGGCATGAGTATCGCCGCCAACCGCGTCATTGGCGCGCGGGCCGCGCTGGTGAACAACGAAGAATGGGCCAAGCTAAGCCGCGAACACAACGACGCGAACATCGTCGTGTTGTCCGCGATGGAGATCGACAACGAGAAAGCGAAGTCGATCGTCGATGTCTGGCTCTCAACCGAATTTGAAGGAGGCCGCCACGAGCGGCGTGTGAAGAAAATGGATAACCCTCCCCCGTTGACCACCAAGAAGACCTCCGCTCTCGCGCAGGTTGATCCGGAAATTTTTGACGCCATCCAGCGCGAGAAACAGCGCCAGCAGGAAAACATCGAATTGATCGCCAGCGAAAATTTCGTCAGCCCCGCAATACTCGAAGCGGCGGGCACTGTTCTCACGAATAAGTACGCGGAAGGTTATCCCGGCAAGCGTTATTACGGTGGCTGTGAGTACGTCGACATCGCCGAGCAGCTCGCGATCGACCGCGCCAAGCAGCTCTTCGGCGCCGAACACGCCAACGTCCAGCCGCACTCCGGTTCGCAGGCGAACATGGCCGTCTATTTCGCGACGCTCCAGCACGGCGACACGATCCTGACGATGGAACTCGCTCATGGCGGCCATCTCACGCACGGCAGCCCGCGCAATTTCTCCGGCCGCTTCTATAAAGTGGTCCACTACGGTGTCCGCCAGGACAACGAGCAGATCGATTACGATCAATTGGGAAAGCTCGCGCTCGAATGTCGTCCGAAGATGATCACAGCCGGTGCCAGCGCATATCCGCGCATCATCGATTTCAAACGTATGCGCGAAATCGCGGATAGCGTGGGCGCGTTGTTGTTCGTCGACATGGCGCACATCGCGGGCCTCGTTGCCGCCGGTGTGCACCCGAGCCCCGTGCCGTATGCTGACTTCGTGACGACGACCACGCACAAAACGTTGCGCGGTCCACGTGCCGGTTTGATTCTCTGCCGCTCGAAGTTTGCGAAGGACATCGATGGCTGGGTGTTGCCCGGTATCCAGGGCGGCCCTCTCATGCACATCATCGCAGCGAAAGCCGTCTGTTTCCTCGAAGCGATGAAGCCGGAATTCAAGGATTACCAGCGCCAGATCACGAAGAACGCGCGCGCCCTCGCCGAATCGTTGACAAAGCAAGGCCTGCGCATCGTCAGCGGCGGCACCGACAATCACCTGATGCTTGTCGATCTGCGCCCGAAGAAGTTGACCGGCAAGATCGCCCAGGAGTCACTCGATAAAGCCGGCATCACGGTGAACAAGAATCTCATTCCGTACGACCCCGAAAAACCGCTCGTCACCAGCGGCATCCGCCTCGGCACGCCCGCTGTCACAACACGCGGGATGAAAGAATCAGATATGGCGACAATCGCCGCCTTGATCAGCGAAGTTCTCTCAACACCCGAAGACGTCGCCGTCCAGTCCCGCGTGAAGGAAAAGGTTAAAGCCCTGACCGGCAAGTTCCCTCTGCCTTACTAAGTTTCGCTTCTTTGCTTCGGTTTGTTATACTTACAAGCGGAAACGCTGTTGAGCGTACCGCCTTGTGATGAACATCAAATCATTGCTTTTCGTGGTCGTAGCGCTGGCGGTGGGAATTGCCGTGGGATTCTATTATCGTGGCATCGATCATGAACTGAAAGCCAAACAGGCGCGCCGTGTCTGTGGAACAGTTTACACGGTACACACCCTTTCCAGCCCGGGGGATTTAAAAAAGCTGTCTGCTTTCGATCCGGCAAAGAGCGATAGCTCCATCACGATTTCGTATCCCGGCCGGTCAAGTTGGCTGCGGCGACTCTCTGGCAAGAGTGAGCTGTATGTAAATGGAGATGCGAATCTACAGTACGTTCGCACAGTCGCAAACGAACTATGCAGAAGCATGTTCGCCTTGGTGTTAACCAATGGTATTCTGGATTACGACGAAGGTGTGTTGGCTGTAAAGAAAGACCTCCTACAGCGTCGTGCACTAACGGAGCTTACGGATGAATTCCCGATATGCATCGAAATTATCATCCCTCAATTTCACATCAACAAACAGATCTCTTTTCTACCCTCAGATCTGGAAAATTATCCTGAGATTCCCGAGTACCGACTTGCTGTGGAAGCACAAAATCAGCTTCGAAGCCTGTTTCAATGAAGCGGATACAATTCAAGTTGTCCCTGCGGGTTGTCTTGTTGATCGCTATCGTGTGTGCCGTTGCGATGGTTGCGCCCTTTTGGATCCCCAAGTATCGGCAATGGGAAGCCCAGAAGTTTGCCCGAACGATCGTTTTTACCCATTCCCAATTCAGGCTCGAAGACTATCCCAAGCTTGCGAGTTTTGATCCTGCCAATGGAACGAATTCCATTTGGCTTTCCTATGAGGAAATTCCACGAAATAAATTGCAAGTAGAGCTGACGGGCAAAGGAGTGCTTCTTGCGGGTTACGGAACCAATACTGAAGTAATCGGCATGATATCGCAGAATATCTGCAGAAACATCTTTGTTGAAGTTCTCACCAACGGATTTCTTGATTACGACGAACATACAGTATTTCTAAAATCAGAAAAGCTCGGAGTGCCAATGTTCTCTTTCTTGTCACATGACCCGGACACGTTCGTCAGTATACATGTCTCCGTACCGGAATTTCATGTTGAGAAGTGGGTTACAATTATTGAACCTGAAGCAAAACCGCAGTCTTGGCCCGACATTGTAGAATTTCATCTTTTTTTGAACCTCGAAAAGAGACTGAAAACCTTGTCACCTGAGTACGAAAAATGGCGGCAACGCCATACGTTTGACTGACAATTTCAAAAAGACCGCGCGCATCCCGGCATGAAATGGCCGAAATTTGATTTGTCCCTGCTGAATGTTTTGTTGATTGCCATCGCAATGGCTATTGCGGCGACGGCTCCATTTTTGATTTCCAGATATGAGCGTCGGCAAGCACGCGAATTTGCGCGAAGGATCGTTGTCACTCACTCGCAATTGGCGACAGAAGAATACTCCAAGCTTGCGAGTTTTGATCCGGCTAACGGAATAAATTCCATCCGGCTTTCCTATGAAGGCGGTCAAAGTGATGATTCGTTTCTGGAGCTGACAGGCAAGGGCGACCTGATTGAGAATTACAAAGACCGTACCACGGTGATCGCCAGGATTCCGCGCGATGTCTGCCGGAACCTCTTTGTGGAAGTCCTCACGAATGGTTTTCTCAACTACGATGAGGATATCATAACTCTAAAAAGGAAGCGGCTGCCTGTGAAAATGGTCCAAGTCTGGGGTCATGCGCCGCATTCGAAAATCCGCATATCCGTGCCGGAGCTTCAGGTCCAGAAACTGGTTTCAATCTACATGCCCGAATTGGCTGTAAAGGATTTTCCAGACATTGTGGAGTTTCACCTTTTCCTGGATTTGGAAGGAAAGCTGAAACGTCTTTCCGCTACATATGAACCATCGCGGGAGCGCTTACGCTCTCAGTAATTAGTTTAAGATTTCGGACTTCCCGCACGCTTGCGCCGCATAAACGGATACATCAACTGCCCCAGATAACTGCGCGGGACGGGTTCGCGGATGCCGAAATTTTCGGGTTCGTGGTCGGGGCAGCGGTAGGTACCGAAGAGGACATCCATCAGGGGGCAGACGTTTCCGTAATTGCCGGAGTCGCGGTCGCGGTCGTGGTGCCAGTGATGCAATTCGGGGGAACCGATCAACATGCGCAACGGGCCGAGCGGGATGCGGACGTTGGAGTGCACGTAGATCGCCCAGATGCCGCGGAAAGCGATCAGGCCAGCGATGGTTTCCAGCGGGAAACCGAGGATGAATGCGGGCAGGTTGATGAAGCCGATGGTGTAGATGGAATCGAGCGGATGCTCGCGATGCGCGGCCAGCCAGTCGAGGTGTTCGGGCGTGTGATGAATGGCGTGAAACCGCCAGAGCCAGTCGACGCGATGCTGCAGCCGATGGGTCCAGTAAACAGTGACATCGCTCAGAAGGACGACTTCGATGGCTTGCAACGCCCACGGTTGCCCAGCGACGCGCGCGCGGAAACCGGCGGGGACCAGTCCGGTCAGCCACCCGCCAAAATGCGTCAGCAACCAGAACACTGCGCCGCTCCAGAACAGGTATTGCCCAAGCATGAAGCACAGGTCGAGTAGCCAATCGGGTCGGAAAAATTTCTGCCCCGGTTTGGCCGGGAACGCGAGTTCCAGCGGACGAAACACCACCAGCAGAAACAGGAAGCTGAGTCCTGTCGACAGGAACAAAGTCGGGATGGAAAGATTACCGAACATTTTTATTCGTCAGTGAAATTTGTGGTTCGAGCGACATCGAATTTTCGATGACGAGATTGGTGCCGATGAATTGGAATGTTCCCCCGGGGAAATTTGTCGGTGTGGCAGGTGGAGGTGTCACCAATTGCAAACTATAGCCGGGGCCTTCCTTCGCGGGCATGAGAGATGTCACTCCCATCTTGCTGCTCGACATCAGACGGGTCGGTCTTGCGTTTGTGCCGCTCACAAATACGGAGTTGAGAAAATTGTTTGGCGCATTGGTTCCTGGTGAATTACTGGCCGGCAGTAGAGAGGTGATTACCATTGCTTTGCTGCCCGAAAGCAGAAGCGCAGGCGTTGAATTTGATGTCGCGGGAGGGGAGCCGATAATTATTGTGTTTGCCGGAGTGTTTGTGCCTGGCAGCAAACTGGTCACCATCACCTTACTGCTCGCCATTAATCTGCTGATTTTTACGACCTGACCGTTTGCATTCACGAGGGTTCCGTTTTGCTGTCCGTAGGTGGTTGTCCGCTCAAATTTCAACCCAGGGGAAGTCTTTGGCCACAAATCTCTTTCCGGTTCGAATGGGGTGATTGAGGGGAGTGTGGGATTCGCGCGTGTCGCGCCGGGCAAAACATTTCCTCCCGACGCCTGCATGGCCTTGTGCGAAACGAAACGGTTGCCGTGTCCACTGTACCAGACGTAGGTGCCCATCAGGGCGAAGCTGAAAACGAGAGTGGCGACCTGCCGGAGTTTCAATGGCAGCTTCATGTAAGGAGAGTAAGTCTGACTTACCACGCGGGTCAATCTTAGGCTGTGTAAAAGCTTTGTAAAAGGGCCAGTACTTGGAAGCTGCCACATGTAGGCCGACTCTGTGAGTCGGCGCGTTGCGCGTGAAAAATCGGATGGCGCCGGCTCGCAGAGCCGGCCTACATCATTCATAAGGCTGCAACAAAATGCCCCTGCTACAGTATCCTCCAAGTAACCGCGTCACTTGCGAGTGCCTTCTTGCGCGTTTTGAAAATTGAGCTAGCTTGCGCAAATTAACAATGCGGACGGCGCCCACTCGGGACGTCCGAAATTGCAGGAAAGGGACCATGAATCGGCTCTTGAATGTGAAGTTGGGCGGGCCCGACGCACAGCAGAACGCCAATGTCGCGGCGGCAGTGTCGGCCTCGGACGGCGAATTGCTCGATGGCTATTCGCAGACCGTCGCGGATGTGGCGGAGAGCGTTAGCCCGGCGGTCGTGAAGATCGATGTTCTCAATGCGCAGGGACGCCAGGGCGGCGGGTCGGGTTTCGTCTTCACACCCGACGGTTTTATTCTCACCAACAGCCACGTCGTCCATGGCGCGAAACGCATCAATGTAATGCTCACCGATGGGCGCACGACGGCGGCGACGTTGATCGGCGATGACCCGGACACGGATCTCGCGGTGATCCGCGTCGATATGCCGGAACTAGCGACATTGAAGTTTGCGGACTCTGACAAACTGCGGGTGGGCCAGATCGCGATCGCGGTCGGCAATCCGTATGGGTTTCAATGCACGGTGACTGCGGGGATCGTCAGCGCCAAAGGCCGGTCGTTGCGGGCGCAGACGGGGCGGTTGATGGACAACATCGTCCAGACCGATGCAGCGTTGAACCCGGGCAACAGCGGCGGGCCGCTGGTGAATTCGCGCGGTGAAGTGATCGGCGTCAATACCGCGGTGATCCTGCCCGCACAGGGGATCTGCTTCGCGGTGCCGATCAATACGGCGAAGCTCGTGATTCACCTGCTCATGAAGGACGGGAAAGTGCGGCGGGGTTTCCTCGGCATCGCGGGGCAGAACGTGCCGTTGCACCGGCGGATTGTGCGCCAGTTGCAGTTGCCGGTTGATGCAGGCGTGCTCGTGCTCGGGATCGAGCCGGACAGTCCGGCAAAAGATGCGGGCCTGCACGAGGGCGACGTGGTGATCGAGTTTAACGGACAGCCGTTGAAGAGCGTGGACGATCTCCACAAGTATTTGACCGAGGGCGCAATTGGGGTACGTTCGACGCTGACGCTCCTGCGGCACGGCGAGAAGATCTCGCTGAACATCACGCCGGAGGAATCGTTTCCGAAGGTTGAGGGATGAGGGTTAAGAGTTTAGGGTTGGGAAACGACAACGACCTTAGGAAACGGCACGGGCGGGACACCCGCGCTACTTTGAGAAGGAGAAGAACATGAAAACCGTTTTGATCACGGGGGCGTATCGCGGGATCGGGTTGGAAGTCGCGAAGCAATTGGCCCAGCGCGGATTTCATGTTTTTCTCACTGCCCGCAGACGTGAGTCGGGGAAAAAGGCGGTCGATGAAATCGCGGAGGCCGGCGGCAAAGCCAGCTTTGTGGAGATGGATGTCACGGATGAGTCCAGTATCCGCAAGGCGGCTGCCGACGTCGCAAAGCAGATAGATACGCTCGACGTGCTCGTGAACAACGCCGCAATCGTCGAGGACAACGGCGCCACCGCCGTTACGGTCAGCAGCGAATTGGTGCTGAAGACGTTTATCACAAATTCCCTCGGCCCATTGCGTGTCGCGCAGGCGTTTCATCCGCTGCTTGAAAAGAGCGCGAATCCGCGCATCATCAATGTCTCGAGCGGCGCGGGCCAACTCGCCGATGCGGGGACATGGGCGCCGGCGTACAGCATTTCGAAAACTGCGCTCAATGGCGTCACGACACAGTTGGCCGGTTATTGGAAAACGTTTGCAGTGAACTCGGTGTGCCCCGGCTGGTGTCGCACGGAGATGGGCGGCCCCAACGCCACGCGTTCTGTGGAAGAGGGTGCCGACACAATCGTTTGGCTCGCGACCGAAGCGCCGCAGAGTTTGACGGGAAAATTTTTGCGGGATCGAAAAGAGATCCCTTGGTGAAAAATAGATAAGGAAAGGCGGCACGCAATAGCGTGCCCTACGCAATCAAGGAGCCATGGACACGAAACCTGTATCGAATGAGTTGTTGTTGAAACAATTAAAGTGGCGGTACGCGACGAAGAAGTTTGACCCCACTCAAAAAATTTCCTCGGAGGACTGGCAGACGTTGGAGGAAGCGCTCGTGTTGACGCCGTCGTCGTATGGATTACAGCCGTGGAAATTTATCGTCGTCAAAGATCCCGCCACGCGTGAAAAGTTGATGCCGATTTCGTGGGGTCAGCGGCAACTGGTGGACGCGTCGCATGTGGTGGTGTTCGCGAGCAAGAAAAACATCGGCCACAAAGAGGTCGATCATTACATGGATCGCATCGTCGAAGTGCGCGGTGGCGTGAAAGACAGCAACGCCGGCTTGCGTCAAATGCTGGTCGGCGATGTCATCGAAGGCCCACGCAAAGCCTACGCCGATGAATGGGCGAGACGCCAGGTGTACATCGCGCTCGGCAATTTCATGACCAGCGCCGCGCTGCTCGGCATCGACACCTGCCCGATGGAAGGCATCGACCCCACGAAGTACGACGAATTGCTCGGTTTGCCCGCGCGCAACCTGTCGACCTTGGTCGTCGCCGTCGCCGGCTACCGCGCCGTCGATGACAAATACGCGTCGCTGCCAAAGGTGCGCTTCGAGCCTCAGGACGTGATCGAGTACATCTAAGAATTCGCTCCCGTTCGCCTGCGCCAGCGGCTAAATTCGGCGCATGCGAACCCGGAGTCTTACCTTCCGAATCATTCGTGCCCGCAACGTGCACGTGAATCAGGTGGTGCCTCTTTTTCGGGATTACCTGAAATTTTACAAGACATCGGCCCCGGCGAATCAGATCTGTGCCTTTCTGCGAGAACGATTACGCAAGCGTGAGTCCGTGATGTTCCTCGCGTTGTCGGGGAAAAAGGCGGTGGGGTTTGTCCAATTGTATCCGCTCTTTTCGTCGCTCGGGCTGAAACGGTCTTGGTTGTTGAATGATTTGTTCGTGGTTCCTTCCGCGCGAAAATGCGGCGTGGCGAAAGCCTTAATGGAACACGCTCACAAGCACGCGGTGCAAACCAAAGCCGAGGGATTGATGCTGGAGACGGCGCGGACGAATCGGGCGGCGCAGCGGTTGTATGAAAGCCTGGGGTGGAAACGGGATCGGGAGTTTTTGGTTTATCACCAGAAATGTTAAACCACGGAGGCGCAGAGGACGCATAGATCAGAAGTCTTTGCTTTCTCCTCTCCGTGATCTCTGTGTCTCTGTGGTTTAAATCCTTCGCTCTCAATTGTGAGAAATTAGCCACCAAAAAGATTTGGCGATTTGAACGCTTGGGCTTATTCTGGCGTCGAATCAGCAACTAACGGGAGAAGGAGCAATATCATGATCAAGAAAGTTCTAGGATTGGCATTGGCGGCAATTGTTTCGGTGAGCGTGGTCAACACGTTCGCGGGCGACGGCTGCTGCGCGGCGGGCAAGTCGGCGAAAGGCGCGAAGGCGGAAGGCTGCCCCGACGCGTTCGGCAAATTGAACCTGACCGACAAGCAGAAGACGCAGATGACGGCGTTGATGGGTCAGGTCAAAAACGCGACGAGCAAGTCGGAAGCGAAGCAGATTTTCGAAGATGGCGCCGCAAAGATTTTGACGCCGGAACAGCTCGCCCAGTGCAAGAGCATGTGCGAGAAAGCCGGCAAGGACGGCGCCTGTCCGTTCTCGAAGGCGTCCGCCTGCACGAAGAGCTAATGTAGCTCAGGTAGATTATTCCAGGAAAGCCCCGGCAAGTTTTTGCCGGGGTTTTTCTTTGTTTTGATTTGCTGTAAAGATTTTGTCACCCTGCGCTCATCAATCATCGGAGGCGATCATGGCGGATGAAAAACCGTTGGTGGGAAAAACAAAGCACGGCGAGCTGACGCTGGACCAGCTCGCGGAATTACAACCGGGGCTCGGCACGTTGATGCGCGACATCAGCGACCGGTACTGGATTCTTTATTACGCGGCCAAAGGCGGCAACTGGGATCTGGCGGCCTACCAACTACGCGGCCTTCGCAGCCTTTACAAAAAGGGCAGCACCACCCGGCCGAAGTACACGGGGATGCTTGACGAGTATTCGAAACAGATTTTTGATCCTCTCTTGAAACACATCGAGGCGAAAAATTTTGCGGAATTCGAAAAGGTCTACATGGAAGGCATCGATCTCGCCAACAAAATGCACGGCGCGACCAAGCACGGCGAGATCATCTGGAAACTGCCTCCGAATCCGCCCGCGCACCTCGATCTCGGTCCGCAACCGAAATAGAAAGCGGCGAAATCAGTGTTGTGCCGTTGGTTGCGGAACCGTCAGCGCGCCTTCATCCCCATTGGGCGTCGTCCGACGGCGTTGGCTGTGAATCAGGCCGACCTGGCTCGTCAGCAACAGTGAGACGACCGCCGCCACCAGCGTCATCGGTAACAAGGGCAGTCCCGCCATTTCCGTGACGACTAGAGTTGAACCCAGAGGCGTCTTTGTCACGCCGACATTGATGGCGACCATCAATGCCGTGATCAGCATGACTTCGTTGGTGCCCGGCACCATCAAATGCCACAACCGTCCGAGCGCGGCACCGATGAAGAATAACGGGATGATGAATCCGCCGCGCCAGCCGGAGGAAACAGTGATCGACGTACCGAGCAACTTCGCGATGGCCGCGATAATGAAAAATTTTCCCACGGATTGTGCCGTGAGCAAGTCGTTAATCTGCAGTTCGCCGAACTTAAGCGCGAACGGCGACAGAAACGCGAGGAGCCCGAGAAGAATGCCACCGACAGTCGAACGCGCCACCATTGGGATCCTTTCGAATATTTTTCGGAACCCGACTGTCAAATAGGTGAAAATCACCCCCACGCCTGCACCCACGACGCCCGCGGCAGCAGCCCATGCGATATCGATGGAATGCAATTCAGCGATGGGCGGGAATGTCCATACCGGTGTGAGTCCGAGTCCGGTCGCAACGACAAACACGGCGTACCCGCACAGGGCGCCGAGCACCGCCGGCAACAACGCTTCATAATACTCCAAGCCGCGACGATGAAGAATTTCCAAGGCGAACACCGCCGCGCCGAGCGGCGCGCCGAACAAAACCGTGAATCCCGCCGCCATGCCGGTGATCGTCAGCACGCGCGTATCGGCGACAGAAAACTTCCAGCGTCTGGCGACCCATGTGCCGAGAGTGCCGGTCGTTTGTACGAGCGGCGCTTCCGGACCCGCCGCGCCGCCGGAAGCCACGCACAGGAGCGAAACCGGCACGAGCGAACGAAGTGAACCGCGCAGATCGTCGTGCCCACCGAGCACATGGATATTGTCGAGTAGCAGTTCCATTTCGCCCGGATTTTCGAGGTAGTGCTTGATAAGTCCGATCGTGAGTCCCACTGCCGCCATGATGGCGAGGTGCAACCATGGGCCGCTATGTTCCGGTCCCAGTACGTGCTGCAGGAGATGAAGCAGCGTCAGATACGCGAAGCCCAAAAGCGCGCCGCAAATGCCGATCAATAGAATCGGCAAAATGGTTCGATGTAAATCCCCCAGCACTGCTTCCGCAAAAAATGCTGAAAACGAACGTGTCCTTGTCGATCCCTGCGAAGTCGGTGAAGCCATAGCAAAGGCATTATACTGTCGGCATGGGAGAGAGCGTCAACGAGATTTCAAGGCAAAGCAGGGCGGGAATTTCCGCCCTGCCAGAAAACTTTTATTGAGAGAACCCGACGCCCGCAAGAAACGCGCGCGCAAGCACCATGTGGCCCACGTAATTTGGATGCACGCGGTCCCACGCAAGCGTCGCGGGGTAGGTATGCGCGAGCACTTTGTCGAACGCGGCCTGCGTATCGACAAAAATGGTTCCGTGACTCTTCGCGATTTTTTTCACGAGCGCGCCGTACTCATCCATGCGGGCGCGCATTTTGTCTTTGCGATTCGGCTCAATGTAGAACGGCGTCATCAACACGAGACCCTTCACCAACGGCTTCGTCTTCGAGACTAATTCATCCAGTGTCGCCTCATATGTCTTCGGGTCGACGTGTGTGTGCGTCATTAACGGCACGTCGTACTGACGCCAGACGTCGTTGATGCCGATCATGATCGAAAGCCAGTCGGGCTTGAGATTGAGTGCGTCGGTCTGCCAGCGGTTTTTCAGATCGAGCACGGTGTTGCCACTCGCGCCCATGTTGACCACGCGAATCTTTTTCTCGGGGCAAACGGCGCCGAGCGTCGCGTCGACAAGGGCCACGTAGCCCTTGCCGATCGCGCCGAACAAACCTTCGCCCACAGGACGCGCGCGTTCCGCGTCGGTGATCGAGTCGCCGATGAAGACGAGCTTCGAATTTGCAGCGATTTTCATTTGGCGGCCCAGAGAAACCCGCGGCGCTGGATTTCCTTCGCTTCGGGCACATTGAAATCAGACGCGACGTGTCCGAGCGACGAGTAAAACACGCGGCCTTTGCCGAACATGCGTTTCCAGACGACGGGCATCACGGTACCGTTGACCCACGGTGCTTCGTTGCTGTTGTTGAACGTCGTCGTCGCGAGCACCTGGTTGCTCGGGTCGGTGTGCAAATAATACTGTTCGGTTTTCGTCATCTTGAAATCCGACAGGCCGGACGTGATCGGGTCCTTGTGATCGGTGATTTTGACGGTGTACTCAATGAAGCCGTCCGGATGCGCGACCCACTGGCCGCCGACCATGAATTGATAATACGTTTGCTCGCGGAAACTGTCGCCCATGCCGCCATGCCAGCCGGCGATGCCGACGCCGCTCTTCACGGCATTCAGCAATCCGTCGAGATGTTCGCCCTTGATCTGACTCATCGTCCAGATCGGAACGACCAAGCTCAACGACTGCATGTATTCCTTGTCCGCGTACACCGCGAGATCATTCACGATGCGGACTTCGAAGTCTTCCTTCTCGAGCACGGGTGCAAACAACTCTGCGCACTGCTTCGGTTCATGTCCGTCCCAGCCGCCCCAGTTGATCAATGCTTTGCGTTTCATAGTATCCTTTGCTTTGTGATTTTCTGGAAAGAGATTCCGCTTCTAATGGACTAGTCCAAATCGCCCAAGGCCAAACCCGTGGGCAGCGCCGCCGGCCTCTCGCATGTGCTCTTAAGTTCGATATGACGGCCCGTCGTCGAGGATTCCTCGAATGCGGCCATAATGTCGAGAACGTGGAACGCCAGTTCACCGCTCGCGCGATGCGGGCGGTTCGTCGCGATCGCTTTTGCCATGTCGGCCAATCCGCTGCCGCGCGCCAGGTCTTCGCGATGCGTGAGCGTGACGTCTTCGAAGCCTTTTCCTGGTTTCGCCATTTTCACCGGACCTTTGAATGAATTCGGGTCGGGGATGTTCAGCGAACCAGCTTCGCCGTAAACTTCCATGATCGGCAGCGAATCGGCCCAAATATCGAAACTCTGGATGATCGTGATCACCGCGCCGCTCGCGAAATCCATCGTGCCGGCGAGATGCGTGGGCGTTTCCACATCGATAACCTTGCCCTTTTTCGGTTCGCTCGTGATCGTGCGCGTCGGGAACGTGACGCGGGTCGAACCGCTGACGCGACGGACGGGGCCGAGCAGGTTGATCAGGCCGGTGATGTAGTACGGTCCCATGTCGAACATCGGACCGCCGCCCTTTTCATAATAGAATTCCGGGCTCGGATGCCAGGATTCGTGCCCATGGCCGCACATGAACGCCGTGCCGGCGACCGGCCTGCCGATCGCGCCTTCGTCGATCAACTTGCGGGCCGTCTGCGCACCGCCGCCGAAAAATGTGTCGGGCGCACAACCGGTGCGCAACCCCTTTTTCTTCGCGAGTTCGATCACTGCGCGGCCTTCATCGCGGTTTACGCCGTATGGTTTTTCGCAGTAGACGTGCTTGCCCGCGTTGAGCGCAGCGGTGTTGAGTGCGGAGTGCACCTTCGGAACGGTGAGATTGAGAATGAGCTGAATCGACGGATCCTTGAGCAGCTCCTCCACGGAGGCCGAGCGGATGCCGTGCTCCTTGGCCTTCGCGTCCGCGCGCGTGCGATCGATGTCAGCGCAGGCCGCGAGCTTGAGATTTTTGTAGGGGGCACAACCGGTGAAATAAGCGTTGCTGATGGCACCGCAACCGACGATGCCGACGTTGATGACAGAATTCATGGTGGAGAGGTGTAGGGCGGGTTGTGGTGAAAATCCAGCCAAAACCAGCCCGGCTTGGGAACGTTTTTATGTCGTCATGGAACATCCACGGGCTCGTCGGCCGCCGGCAGCAAAATGCCCAATTCCTTGAACAACCGGCGCGACCCGGCGAGAGCGATGCGCTGTAAGAGTTCCAGACGCGCGGGTTCTACTACGTCCTGCCACACCGGCATGCGCGAGAGATGCAATGACTCCCCGCGCCGCACGAGCAAACCCCAGTGCACCGGCGCCTCGTGGGTTTCAAGAATCCCCTCCTCCACCACGAGATAATAATGATTTGCACACCGGTACCGCGACACCTTGTCGAACTTCGTCTTCCCGTACAACCGCGCCTGCTGGATCGCGATTTCTCTCAGCACCCGCCGATACGTCTTGTGCTCATACTTCGAGACATCGATCGCGTCATACTCAGCAAACAAAGTCTCTCCACGCCGCAATGACGGTTCGTGCATCCCCAACAACCGCTCCAGCGTCAGCCGACGCGCCTCGAGCACTTTCAATCGCTTCAACATTTCCGTCGCCGAATGTGAATCCTTCAAAAAATCCGAGCGCACCTGTTTGCATTCAAACACAGCCGTCGTCCCGACCACCGGCTGCCGCATCTGTCGCGCTGGCCCACCCTGCTTGCCCGGAATCGAACGCACTTCCTTCATCGGCCGATACGCCGCCACATCCGCACGATAATTTGAATGCGGCAACCGCACTTCCACGCCACCGATCGCGTACCCCTGCTCCAACGACCACGCCAATGCGAGTCGTTTAAGTTGTAGATGACGCTCTGTTTCCTGCCCGGTCATCGCGCCTTAGTCGCTCTCTCAGCACGGCATTGTTGATAATATTTGAGATAATGTGCAGCGATCGATGCATTCGTATATTTTTCTGTGACAATTCTTTCACACTTGTCCGCCGTCTCTTTTCCGTCCGGACACTTTCCATCAACAAGTGCATTGAAGAGCAACAATGTGCGCCAAAGCACCACGGTATCGGGAGATTCTTCCGACGTTGGGAATATTTTCGGGAGCCGTTGCACATTCTGGTTCAGGCAGTCAACCAACGCCTGGCACGCTTTCCTGTTATTTGCGCGGGCTAGTTTTGAAATCACAGTTTGATAAATGTCCAGCTGGGGGGATGACTGCAGGTACGGTGTAACGACGGGGAGATACACGTCCTCTTCTGTGGCCACCATCAAAATGGTCATATATTGCAATAGCTCGTAGCGTTGGGCTTTTACAGAATCCCCAGGAGCCGGTTCCTTCTTGATTCCTTCCCTGAGCTTTTCAATGATGATTGCAATCGTATTCGTGTCCCCACGCGCCTTCAATCCCCGCGTATTGCTCCAGTTCCAGAGATTCCAGAGAGGATAACCGTTCCTCCAGTTCCTCCCGGGCCGAATCCGCCTGACCTTTTGCAGCCGCAGTCAGTGCAGGTTGGATTAACAAAATTGTAGTCGCCGCCAGAACTCCCAGTATCCAACTTTTGGCCTTAAGAAGGTGAGCACTCATATTCACTCCACTAAATTTAATGGTTCCGTTCCCTTCCAGCGCGAACATCAGTTGTAGATAACGCTCTGTTTCCTGCCCGGGCATGGGAAGAGCGTACCATAAACCTGTGTGGATTTTACCAAAGGAACCATCGTTTCAAATTGTCCTATTGGTTACAATTCAGACGATGGACGAGCATAAGGAGGAGTTGGAATGGATTCGCCGAAGTCGCGCCGGCGATGCCTCCGCTTTTGGTGAATTGGTGCGCAAATACCAGCGCATGATCCACGACCTCACCTACCGCATGAGCGGTTCCACCAGCGACGCCGCCGATCTCGCCCAGGAAATTTTCATCCAGGCGCACAAGCGGCTCGATAGTTTCCGCGGCGAATCCAAATTTTCCTCGTGGCTCTACCGCATCGGCATCAACACCTGTCTCAATTGGAAAAAACGCGAACAGCGCCGTGCCCACCTCCACGAAGAATGGGCCAAGGAAACGCCTGAAGCGGATTCGCCGGACGACACCGACGAACTCACCCGTCGCGTGAAAGCCGCCCTGTTGAAACTCCCCGCCAAACAACGCGCCGCCGTGATTCTCACGACCTATGAGGACATGAACCACGCCGAAGCCGCCAAGACTCTCGGCTGCTCCGAAACCACCGTCTCCTGGCGAATCTTCATGGCCAAAAAGCAACTGCGCCGGCTGTTGGATGCTCGTGAGTAATCGCCCAGCATTTCAAACCGTACTTCTTGCGATATTATTCGTTGTAGCGCCGTCGTGCTTCGGTCAAACAGTCGCAGCCAAGGCATCGGGCACTGTTGAGTTTGGCGAAAACTCTATCGAGATTAAATCAGCATTGATTCAATGCTTTCCGAAGACCAGGAATCTTAGAATAATTTTGATGCCGTTCCAGTTGACGGCGGAAGACATCGAAGCATTGCAGAAAGGGATTGCCCCCTCGGTTCTAGTGAACAGAAGGCCAAATCCCGATCCGAAACGTTGGGATCGATGTCCTTGTGTACGGTTGGGACTCGAATTTAAAAAATACAAAGACGATTTGACAGCGCAGGACCTTGCCGACCTCAGGATGAGCCTTTCCGAAATCGTACAACGGGATACCACGTCGATCTACTCCATGGATCCAAAGTATATTGCTTGGGGAACTACCGCCATATCGATGGCAAACAGGACCGCACAAATCAATCTGAAGAGCAAAGGACGGATTCCCCTGCCTGCCGTTGGAAATCTCAAAGAAGGGCCACAAATGAGAGTGATAACGAACCTTGAATATAAACTGCAGTTCGACGTGCACGTGGAAGGGCCGATTATTATGAAGGAGAAGTAAGTGGTGCGCGGGACAGGACTTGAACCTGCACGGCTTTCGCCATACGCCCCTCAAACGTACGTGTCTGCCAATTCCACCACCCGCGCAACGAAAAACGAAGAGCTTCGAGAGTGCTGGATAAAATATATGGAAACACCCCTTCCGGCAAGCTAAGATTCCGTCACCATGTCAGGCCATTCCAGGTGGTCAAAAGTCAAACATTATAAGGGCGGAATCGACGCCAAACGCGGCAAGATTTTCGCGAAATTCGGCAAGGAAATCGCCGTGGCCTGCAAACACGGCGGGGGTGATCCGGGGTTCAACCCGCGCCTGCGCACCATTTTGATGAAATCGCGCGCGGCGAACATGCCGCTGGAAAACATCGAGCGCGCCATCAAAAAGGGCACAGGCGAACTCGGTAATGTGAACTACGAGGAAATCACCTACGAAGGCTATGCTCCCGGCGGTGTGGCAATCCTCGTGGAGTTGCTGACAGACAACAAGAACCGCACCGCGGGCGAAGTGCGCGCGATCTTCACGAAGCACGGCGGCAACATGGCTGGCGCGGGCGCTGTGAAACACCTTTTCCATCGCAAAGGACAGATCCTGCTCGCGAAAAATGCGATTCCAGAAGACGTCCTGCTGGAAGTCGCGCTCGAAGCCGGCGCCGATGACGTGATCACGCATGAGGAAAATTTCGAAGTTCTCACCGACCCGCATCATTTCGAAGCCGTTCACAAGGCCATCGAAGCCAAGCACGTCAAACCGCAGTCGGCCGAAATCGTTTATCTCCCGATGAACTGGGTACCAGTGAATGATGAGAAGACAGCCAAGGCCGTCCTGGAATTGATCGAAGCGCTCGAAGATAACGACGACGTGCAGAACGTGTTCGCCAACGACGAAATTCCGGATGCGTTAATGGCGAAGGCGGCCGCCTAAGAGCGGTGCCCCATGATTATTCTCGGCATCGACCCCAGCCTCCGTTCTACCGGTTTCGGCGTCATCGAAACGCGCGGGAACGAGATGGTCGGTCTCTGCCATGGCACGATCAAAAACGCCACCAGCGTTTTGCCGTCCCGTTGCCTCGTGGAGATCAACAACACAATCGTGAAATTGCTGGATGATCATCGTCCCGAGGTGATGGCCGTGGAAGGTTTGGTGTACGTGCAAAACACGCGCATCGGTTTCACACTCGGCCAGGTGCGCGGCGTTGTCATCATGACGGCGGCAGCGCGCGGGTTGCAAATCTACGAGTACGCGCCGCGCAAGGTGAAACAATCGGTCACAGGTCTCGGCGCCGCCGGCAAGGGACAGGTCGCCAACATGGTGAAGGCCTTGCTGGGTCTGCCGAAGGCGCCGGATGCCGATGCCGCGGACGCGCTGGCGATCGCGATCTGCCACGCCACTTCGTTGCGCGGCATTCAGATCGATCCGCCGGAACAGATTTGATTCGGCGTGTCATCGCGCCGGCTTCGTGTTAATGGATTTTCATGATCGCGTATCTCCAGGGGAAACTCGCCGAAGCTGCGCCGACGAATGTGGTGATCGATTGCCACGGCGTCGGTTACGCGGTGTTCATCCCGTTGTCGAGCTACGATAAACTTCCCGAGCGCGGCGGCGACGTGAAACTGCTCACCTACCATCACGTCATCGCGCAAGACGGCACGCAGCAGTTGTACGGATTCGCCACCGAAGCCGAACGAGAAATGTTCCTCCTATTGATCAGTATCTCCGGCATCGGCCCGAAGCTGGCAGTGAACATTCTCTCCAGCACTTCGATCACCGGGCTGCGGAACGCGATCGCGGCAGGCGACACGAAGACGCTTTCTTCTTTGCGCGGCATCGGCAAGAAAATGGCAGAACGCCTGGTGTTGGAGTTGAAAGACAAGATCGGCGACATCACATCCTTTCCTTCCAAAGGACACGTCCCGACCGCCGGCGAACAGAAACTCGCGGATGCCGTGCTCGCGCTGGTGTCGCTGGGTTACAAACCAGCCGATGCCCAGAAGTTCGTGACCACGATTGCCGAGAAACTTGATCCTAGTGCGACGGTCGAGGAGATTGTTCGCGCCGCCTTGAAAAGCGCGTAGTGGTAAACAGATCTGCAGGCTGGTGATGGAGTGCCAATGAAAATCCTGTTTCTCGCCGCTGCAGTCTTGGGCGCTGTTGTTGTTGGTGCGCAATTGAGTCAGCAGACCGACTTATTTAATCTGCCTTCTCGCACAGTACGTTTTGATTCACCCGAGCTTGTGTACGTCAGTACGAATTGGTGGGCAGAGCATGGGGCAGGTACAATTCAACGTATTCAAGAAACAGAGTATGTGATTGATGTCCGGAGGGGACCTTTTTATGGCCAAACGATGGGTACAAATGGGCCTTTCAGGTTCTTCACACAGCGTGATGTCTCCTCTAATCAATTGCGTAAGTTGAAAGCGCCCAGCCGGGACGATTTGTTTCGAGTGCTAGGGGATCGAGGCGAAGGAGGGATTCCCTCGAATGGTTATATTCTTGTGCAATGGCGCCTCTGGAACACGGAGACGAACAATTTTAGAGCAATCGATGCGTGGGCCGGGTTCTACGTACCCGGTCCAACAAATTACCCACTCTTCTTCCTGTTTCGGACAGGTCGGCTCCAATAACGTCTTTGGGCCTCTACTCTAAAATCAGTTTCTTCAACGCCTGCTTGCGTCCGTCCGGCTGATCCGGTTCCGTCCACAATAAATCGACCAACTGCTCCTTGGTGTTGCCCGGGCTTTCCGAGACGAGCACATCGAACGCCGCAGCGGCTCCCTGGGCAAAACGCGTCGGTTGCACACCGGCATCGAGCGCGAGGCGCATCGTGCCGATGAGGCGGTCGTTCCACGCAAGCTTGCGGCGCGGGTCGCGGATGATTCGGGCAACGGCGTCGCGCAATGATGGACGCACCATGCGTTCGATCAGGTCTTCGGCATACGGACGGTAACCTTCCGGTGTGAACAGAGGATCGAGTCCCTTGTATTTCGCGATCAACGCTGGACCGCATTCCTGCAGGAACGCATCGAGGCCGAATTGCAGCAGCTTTTTGTCGGCGGCGATGTCGGACATGAATTTCAAGCCGGCTTTGTTTGCCAGATAGCCAAGCAACGCATGAACGGCATTGTGTCCGTAAAGCTTTGCTTCCTCGAACGGGAGTAGGTCCGGTTTTTCGGAAAAGACGGTGATGCCGCGTTGGAAATTTTTCAGGCTGATCTGCGTGATCAGGATACGGTTAAATTCCTCGACCAGCAGCGCGCGCGGAATCGTATCGGTGATCGTGGCGAGTTGGGTCTGCGCCAGTTCGGCAGGATCGGTCACCACGCCGCTCATCTTGCCGATGACGGTGTTGAGGAACTGACAGTTGTCAGGAATTTGCGGGAGGTGCTTCTTCACTGCGGCTTCGAGAAATTCCGCGGCGTGATTGTTATTCTCCGCCGTGTAGATCACTGCTGCATTTTTCTTGTCGCGCAATCCTTCCGCGAGCAATCGCGCGACCGATGATTCTCCCTTGTCGAAAAAATCCACGCTCGGCAACGCGGTGCAAAGTTCAGTTGATTCCGCGATCGCTGCCAAAAGCGCCTTGCGATCTGCCGGGTCGGCGGGATTGAAAGCTTCGACGCCTTCCACGGTGTGCGTCACCACGCCCTGGGGCGTCGCGATGTTTACGCGATACGCGCCGTTGGCTTTGCGCAGGGCTGCGACGACATCCGGCATGACTTCCGCCACCACCAGCCGCTGAAAATTTTTCGAGCGATACGCTTCATAGAGAAAGAGCCCGCCCTGAATCGCCCCGAATCCAAACCCGAGAAATACACGCCGTTCCATAAGCGCTTACGGATACCAGTGAAACCCAAGACTGTCGAGATCGAGGAGGTCAATAGTTGACGCAACGCAGCAGTTTTCCCGTAGCAACTGTCTTTTTAAGAAGGGATGAAGTTAGGATCTGCCAAGAGGCTATTGAGGAGGATGATGAGTTTACGCATGACAGCCACGAGAGCGAGTTTGGGAGCTTTCCCCTCTGCCCGTAGTCGTTGGTAGAAGGTCTTGAGATACGGGTGACGAAAGGCCGCGACCAAGGCGGCCATGTAGAGAACGCGGCGGCAAGCGGGTCGACCGCCGTAGATGCAGCGATGGCCCCGGCGTGAACCGCTGTCGCGGTTCAAGGGTGCCACGCCCGCTAACGCCGCGATTTGGCGGCGATTGACAGTCCCCAACTCGGGCAGGCTGGCCAGCACGCCCAAGGCGGTGAGACGGCCGACGCCTTTGACCTGACACAAGCGCTGCACCTTGGTGGCCAAGACGGGTGCCGCCGCCAGGAGTTGATTCAACCATCGATCGACTTGATGCAATTGGCGTTGAAGCGTGCGCAAATGGGTCTGGAGTTGGCGACGGACACAAGAGTGTTCGGTGAACTCCAGGCGATTGCGTTCGGCCTGAACCAGCTTCTGGAGTTGACGGCGGCGCTCCATGAGTTCGGCCAGCGGGCGTTGTTCTGCGGCCGGCGGGCGTTGAGCGGGAGGTTGCAGACCGGCACCGAAAGCGGACAGGACTTGAGCATCGAGCCTGTCGGTCTTGGCGAGACGGCCTTGAGCACGAGCGAAGTGACGGACGTGGCGAGGATTGAGACAGGAGACGGCGATGCCGTGAGCGTGGAAACAGCGCAAGATCGCGCGTTCGTAGCCTGCGGTGGCTTCGCAGAGAACCTGGACAGAACCGAAGGGACCCAGCCAGGCCACGAGCTGGGTATGACCCTGCGGGGTATTGGGGAACTGACGGACTTGGGGCTGTGTCTGGGAAGGAACAAACAAGTCGAGAGTGGCCTTGGCGATATCCATTCCGACGTAGACGAGGGATGAAGACATGATAGACTCTTCCTTGTCATGTGAGCCCGTCGTGGTGAAAGCCACGACGACTCTGGCAACTGTTCGAGTAAGGCGACTGGGACGCCAGCGGATCCAGCTACGCGCGATCGGGGATAGGCCGATCGAGGAGCGACACGATCACGGTGGCGACTGGACCTTGGGGGCTCGCCCCCAAGGTCCCAGCAGTCGCTCCCACACCCTGTGGGAAAACAGTCACACACTACCACCACTCTCAGATACAAGGAGCGACGTCCCCGTCGCGATGTTGTATATTCGGATTCAAAGCCGCACCCCAAGGTCGCGACGGGACGTCGCTCCTACAATGGGATTGGCAGGAAGCCATCTTCATTGATTCTTCTGGAAAGCTATTTTACTCAGGCATACACTACGCCCCATGAGCGAACCCACCGGGGGCACCGGCGAAAAGCTCGTGGAGGTTCATAAGGCGCTGGATGATTGGGAAGGCAAGCTGCTCGTCACTTACCTTCACGAAAACGGCATTGAAGCCGCCTTTCGCGGCGATCCCAATATTTCCTTCGACATCAAGGAACTCATCCGCACCAGCGACGAGGCCTTCGGCATTTATGTTGTGGAAAGCCAAGCAGCGCGCGCGAAGGAACTTTTAACGGAATTCATCTCTGCCGCCACGGATCCCGCGATGCTCGACGAAACGGCCTCGCATAAACTGAAAGTCGACAAAGAAACCATTCACCGTCTGCGCGGCGAACTCACGGAGGAGCGCCGCACGTTTCAATTTCTCGCCTGGATTGCAGTTGTCTTCCTGGCGGCGGGTGCGGTGCTCTGGTTGATCTGGCCGCCGTGGTTGCGTGAGCAATCGCCCTCCATCATTCTGCGCTGGACGATGGTCATCTTGCTGGCGGGCGGCGCCGCGTTTGCAGGACGGAGCGCGCAACGGTAGATTGTGATTATGCAATGCAACATTGACCAACGCGGTCGCAAAGCGCGCCTGACCACCGGCATCACTCTCCTTGGGACAGGCATCGCGCTGTTGATCATCGGCTTGGTGAAAGATCTGAATCCTTTCATCATCGCCGGTGCCGTGCTGGACGGCATCGGTCTCTTTTGCATCTTCGAAGGACTTAAAGGCTGGTGCGCTCTGCGCGCGATCGGCATCAAGACTCCCATGTGATCCTGGGCCGCGCCATCTCTCTTACCCCATTGACCCGGTGCGCCAACCGCGTAGATTTTCTTATGGCACCGCAGAAAGAAAAACTTTCGAGAGGAGAGCAAATCCTGCACTTCGCCTCCATTGGCCTGATCGGCATCGCCATCGCGCTGGTGATGGCGCCCGCGGCGTTGCATCGTCAACGCGGCGCTCAGGAAATCAGCCAGGATTTTATCCGGCTCGCCAGCCAGCTCCTGCGGTTCTCCATGTATCCGTTGATGGCGGCAATCTGCGCGGAGTTTTATCTGATTGGACGAATCATTTTGAACGAGCGCGGACTGAGTCTTCTCTTTGCGGTGCTGCTGCTGAGTGTTCTGCTGGCGCTCTGGGTGCTGCTGCCACGCATGCATGGTCTGCAACGGGTGTTGTCTCGTGAATGACGTGATCATCGCGGGCGGGGGCGCTGCGGGGTTGGCGGCGATGCGGGCCTTGCTGCGGAAAGGCCTGCGCGTCCTGCTGCTCGAAGCCCGTCCGCGCGTGGGCGGACGCATGCTGACGGTTGCCGGCGCGATTGCCGGTTCAGGTTTGGAACTCGGCGCAGAATTCATCCATGGAAAATCTAACGCACTCTGGCCTCTCATCGAGCAAGCTGGACTGCGCGTCAAAAAGGGCGGTGACCGGCACTGGCGTTTTGAAAACGGTTCCATCCGCGAGCAGAAAGGCTTCTGGGACCAGCTTGATCAGCTCTTACAAAAGGTGCATCCGAGAAAAGACGAACCGTTCAGCAAATTCCTTGAGCAACATCCCGGAATCGATCCAGCCCTGCGACAGATCGCGACGGATTACGTGGAAGGATTCTTCGCGGGAGACAAAGATCGCTTCAGCACAAAGGCATTGCTGGACGAACAGGACAATGAAGTGTTTCGCATCGAGAACGGCTACCGTTCATTGATCGATTGGTTCACGTCTGAAATTGCGCGTGAGAACGCGACCCTCTGCCTCGGCGTGCGTGTCACAAGGATTGCCTGGAAGCGCCATCACGTCGAAATCCACGCTCTCGAGGGAACGCAAAGAAAACTTTTTTACGGGAAACGCGCGATCATTACGATTCCACCAAGTGTACTCCGCAGCCGGGGCGAAGGCGCTGTGAAATTCCAGCCAGCGTTACCGGCGCGGTTTCGGCATGCATTGTCAAAATCCGCAATGGGCGATGTTACGAAAGTCATTCTGCAATTCCGGAAAAATTTCTGGCCACAGAAGGGGCTCGGCTTCATTCACGTTCCCGGCGCATGTTTTCCCACGTGGTGGTGGATCGAAGCCAGTCAAGCATGGGTCGGCTGGGTGGGCGGGCCGAGGGCGAGAAAAATGAACGAATTGGCGGATACAGAATTGATGAGGGAAGCAATTATCACTCTAAGCGAATTTTTCGGGAAATCAGAAAAGCTTGCTCGCGAAAATTGCATCGGCTTTTTCCGTCACAACTGGACGAGAGATCCTTTTTCGCGTGGCGCGTACAGTTATCCCGCAGTCGACACGGCGGATGTTCCACAACAATTATCGACGCCGATCAATGACACAATTTTCTTCGCCGGTGAAGCCACCGCGAAAAGCGGACAGGAAGGAACTGTTCACGGAGCCATCGCCAGCGGATTGCGCGCGGTAAGGCAAATGAAGCACTAATACAGGTTAATGCCCTGTCTTGCCCACCTTTGAGCGCGCCTTCATGAAATCGTCGTAGCTGCGGGTATGATCGGCGTACTTGTTGCCGGCGCGATCCTGACCGCGGCCGAGATAGATTTGATGCCACCCACCGACCTTCTCGTAATTGAATTTCACCTTCGAACTGATGTAGCGCATCGTGTAACCGCACCGACGCTTGTCACTGAGGTTCGGTTCGCTGCCATGAATGAGACAACCATCGTGCAGACTGGCGTGATTCGGTTGCAACACACAGGCGACCGCCTTGGCGGCGTCGAACTGGTTGCGTTTGATCTCTGTGTTGAAGACGTTCGTCTCAAGCGAGACGGGCATCGTCTCCTTGTCCTCGTCGCGCTGCGTGTGCGGCACGACGTACATGCAACCGTTCTCGGTCGTCGAAGGATCGATCGCGAGCCAGACCGTGGCGACTTCCATCGGCTCGATCATCGCACGCCAGTACGACGAATCCTGGTGCCACGGCACACGTTTGCCGTTGCCCTTCGGCTTGCAGATGAAATGGCTCGAGAACAGCGCGATGTCCGGCCCGATCAACGGCTCGACGAGATCGAGGCTTTCCAGCACAGTGGGATCCGAAGCTTGGAATTCACGTGACTTGAAGTCGCGGC
>JADMIO010607155.1_pt1 | contig 25231 bp, 23 predicted proteins | sample 8958161 | NCBI WGS metagenome assembly JADMIO01 (sample SAMN16585339, study PRJNA669376) | soil metagenome | isolation source: Crop rotation soil | place: USA: Cullars Rotation, Alabama | collected 2011
GCGACAACTTGTCCACGTGGAATTCTAAGCTTAGGATCCCAATGTGCTGGAAAGCGGTCGCTCTACGTGCATCTGGTCGGTCCTCGCGCCGGCCGGTGGACGGACGCGGCGACCGGCCAGTTCGGTGATCTGCTCGATCTTGTCCGCGAGACCTGCGGCCTCGTCGACTTCCGGGAAGTTGCCGAGGAGGCGCGCCAGTTCCTCAGCCTGCCTCGACCGGAGCCTGCATCCTCTCACAAGACCGATGCCTGTAATTTTCCGCCGGTCGAACGGCCCAGGGCTGAGCGGGCCCGGCGTCTGTTTCGGATGGCACAGCCGCTGGCGGGCACGCTGGCCGACGCCTACCTACGCGAGCGCGGGATTCTGCGAGCGTCCGCGCATACAGCGCTCCGTTTCCATCCGTCCTGCTACTACCGTGATCTCGTCACCGGCCGGACGAGCAGCTATCCCGCCCTGATCGCCGCCGTCACCGATGCGGCCGGAGCGATTACCGGCGTCCACCGCACCTATCTGTCTCCAGGGCCCCACCTGGACGGCGGCGGCAAGGCCAAGGTAGACGATCCCCGCCGCGCGCTCGGCGGTCTTCTCGGCAATGCCGTCCGCTTCCTGTTCCCGGCGAATGCACCTGTCCGGGTAATGGCGGCAGGCGAGGGCCTCGAAACCATGCTGTCGCTGTCGCATGTGATGCCCGGCATGCCGATGGCGGCGGCGCTCACGGCCAATCACCTTGCCGCCTTCCGCTTCCCGCCTGGATGCCAGCGCCTCTACATCGCCGCCGACACCGATGCCGCCGGCCGCCACGGAATCGAAGGATTGAGCCGCAGGGCACAGGGATGCGGGATCCTGCCGCTGGTGCTGTCGCCGGAACTCGGCGATTTTAACGAGGATCTGCGCTGGCTGGGTCCCGACCGGCTGACCGCAAGCCTCAGGGCTCAACTCACTCCGGAAGATGCGACGGCCTTCCTGCCCTGATGAGGCTGTCGGAAGGGCCGGCAGGGATTGCTGCGGCGTGGGCGATGGACGGTCCACGGGGCCTGGCTCCGTGTGGACGCGCGCCCGCGGGCCTGCCGAGAGGCGACCCTTACCACGCGGGCCTCGGGCCTTCAGCGGGTCGGTCGGGTTTCTTCCCCTGCCAGACCGCGGGCGCGGTCTGTCATTTCTCGCGGATCAAGAAACCCTCCCTCCGCCGCCCGGCGCTTCGCTGGGCCGCGGCACTTCGTTTGCGGTTCCGGCCTCGCCCCGCGTGACCGGGTTCGCCGTCAGGCCGCGAGAGGCGCGGCCAAAACCGACGGAGACCATCATGGACCTGATCCTTCACCCCGACGACAGCTTCGAGCCCCACCACGCGTCCTCCCCAACCGACCGTTTCATCTACGAGATGCAGATCTTCGGCTATCGTCCCTTCCAGGACGAACCCGATCCGCGGCCATTGCCGGAGGAACCGCAGGTCCAGTCATCGATCTGCGCGATCTTCGATGCCCTCGCGGAAATGCTCGGCGACACCCGGCTGGAACCCGATCTCGAAGACCTGTTCTGGTCGATTCCCAATCTCTTTCATCGCGCCGGCGAACGCATCCAGCGCGAGCTCGACCGCAACGAGGATTCCCAACGCGCCGGCCAGCGCGAACAGGACGGCTCGGAGGTGAAGAGCGTCGAACTCGAACGTCTCGTCGCCGAAGGCATCACGCTCCTGGAGCGACGCAACGCCTTCGAGTTCATGCGCGACTCTGCGGCCGAACTGTTCGAGGCGCAGACCGGATCGGCCTGGCGGCCGCGCACCGGCTCCAAGGCCAATCATACCAATATGACTGCGGCGATGATCGATAGCCGGGACTTCCTGTCAGCTCGCCGGCGCGCCGAAACCGAGGTGCTGATCCCGGCCGGCACCAAGATCGCTTTTGCCGGCGGCATGGACTATAACGATCATGAGCGGATCTGGGCCAAGCTCGATCAGGCCCATGCCAAGCATCCCGACATGGTGCTGCTGCACGGCGGCTCGCCGAAAGGCGCCGAACGGATCGCCGCCTGCTGGGCTGAAGCCCGCAGGGTTACGCAGATCACCTTCAAGCCCAACTGGACCAGGCACGCCAAGGCCGCGCCCTTCCGGCGCAACGACGAGATGCTCTCGGTCATGCCTGCGGGGTTGATCCTCTTTCCGGGAAACGGCATCACCGGCAATCTCGCTGACAAGGCACGCCGCCTCGGCATCCCGGTATGGCAGGCGTCAGGAGACGGCGCGTGAGCGCCGTTTTCCTGGAAATATGGAAAAGATGGAAAACATGGGAAAATTGGATTATATGGAGGACCAGACCGGAGACGATAGCGATGAAGCAGTTCACGACAGGCGACTTGAACAAACAGATTGGCGATATCACCGATGCGGCGAGCCGCGAGCCGGTGATGCTCACCCGGCACAAGAAGCCGCGCTTCGTGCTGATGAGCTACGAGCACTATGAGCGCATGCGCACCGGCGGCGACCCGCGCCGCGCCTACCATATCTCGGACATGCCGGACGAGCATGCCGATCTCTTCGGCGAAGCGATCGATCGGCTGGCACGTGGTGAAGGCTATGACGATGAGCCGTGAATTCCGTCCCGGCGAAGTCATTTCCTATCCGTACCTTTGGGCCTGGCAGCAGCAGCGCGGCGAAACCGAAGGCCGCAAGCAGCGCCCGGTCTGCGTCGTCATTGCCATCCGAAGTGCGGCCGACGGAAATACCCATCTGGCGCTTCTCGCCATCACCACGCAGCCGCCGCAAACGGGTCGGATCGCTCTGGAGATCCCCGAAATCGAGCACAAGCGTGCGGGCCTAAGCGATCTGAAGCAGTGCTGGATCATGGCGGACGAATACAATTACGATATCGTCGAACGATCCTGGTACATTGAGCCGGATCAGGACGTCCTCGGCCGCTTCAGCAAATCCTTCATGGTGAAGATCGCCAGACTGTTTGCCGAGGCGCGCGGCCGAACCGACCGGGTCAACAGGCTCGATTGAGGCGGCAATCGGAGCGGTCATCATCCGGGGCGTTTCTGGCGATGGGATCGTCGGCGCCATCCACGTCGGACGCGGTTCTCGCCGCGGCAACTCTTCGACTGCCGGGTGGTTTTCCGCTGCTCTCCTTTCCTGATCATAACCGGCGCGGGGAGCGATGTCTGGAATCAAACCAGTGTTGTGATCTCGCTTCGCCCGAGCTGCAGTCGCGTCAGTAGGGCCAACAGTTCGCGCGTCACGCCACAGAAGCCGTCTTTGACGAGGAGGATTGGGACGGTGCTGATTTATCCCGTCGCGTGCATCTGGTTGACGGTCAACGTCCGTTGACCCGAACGCCACCGACGCATGACAAGAGCGCGGCACTCGGCGGGTCTGCAAAGGGCAGGCCGCGGCGAGGTCTCCTGCCGACGTCGCAATCAAGGACCATTCCCGTTCTTTATGTCGCCTTTCTAAGGGACCGGCCGCGATCAGCGTCAACCCGCAAGGGGTTTCCCTTCGCTCACGCTGCGGTGACGCCTGCGGCGCGGCCCCTTCTTCGGGCGCCATCGGGAATGGTCCCGATGCAACGAAGGAGACAATCCCATGGCTACCACGATCGCAACCCTTACCGAAAAGACCGACGGCACTCTCGACGGCGTCTTCGCCACTATCCGGGTCAACGCCCCGATCGCCCTCGTCCCGAACGCCAGCAAGGCGAGCGAAGAAGCCCCTGATTACCGCATCATTCACCGCAAGACCGGCTTTGAGATCGGCGCAGGCTGGAACCGCATCTCCCGCCAAACCGGCGAAGAATACATCTCCACGAAGCTCGAGGCACCCGAGATCGGCGTGATCTTCGGTAACGTCGCGCCGGCGCCCGGTGGCGAGCCCGGCAAGAAGGTCATCCTCTGGAACAGCCCGGCCTGAACCGGACGGCCGGCTCCGAACAATCGGGGCCGGCGTCCCCATTTCCTAAGGAGGCCGCCATGAGCCGCTATTCAATCACAGTCACCAGGACCGCATCCCGCCATTCAGACCCGGATGCCATTATCGGCTACGACCGCCCGCTTCAGACGTTCTTCCTCCAGGCATTTCCGGACGCCGATGGCGAGGATCTTGAACTCTGGCTGGGTACGGATTACCAGGAGTTCGAAACACTGTCGCAACTACGCAGCGCAGCAATCACGCTCGGCTTCGACTTCATACCTTTGGCATCCGGCATTCTTTACAAGCTGCTGGACGACCATGCTCGCGAAGCCCATCACGCGGTCAGCGACACGATCATTCAGGATATTTTTAACGGGACATCCCCCCGCTGACGCAAACCCAGAACGAAAATAGCCCGGCGCCGGGCTATTTTTTCACATGCTGACAAGATTACTTGTTCAGCGCATCCTTCAGTGCCTTCGCCGGCGTAAACGCCAGCTTCTTGGCCGCGGCAACCTTGATCGTCGCACCGGTCGCAGGGTTGCGTGCCTCGCGTTCCGGTGTCGCCTTCACCTTGAACTTGCCGAAGCCCGGCAGCGACGTCTCGTTGCCGGCAACCGCAGCTTCGGTGATGGAGGCGATCACCGCCTCGACGATGGCTTTTCCCTGCGCCTTTGTCAGGCTGTGTTCGGTCGCGATCTTGTCGGCGATTTCGTTGGTCGTGGTCATTTTCATCTCCGCATCGTGTCAGATGCAGAATCCCTGCCATTACCGACCCGAGCTGTCATCGACACGCTGCGGCAAATGGCGCGGAAAGCCCCAGATCTCCACAGTTATTCAAGTAGCCGGGTGTCTGTAACCCTAAGACGGGCATCGAGCCCGTCCTCGCGTTCGGGTGCGATACGGAGAGGTAATGTCTGCTCAGTCCGTCCGAGGGTGCCATGGGTGCATGACGGCCTCAAGGACGAGCGGTGCCCCCAATTTTGCCTCCGCTCCGGTTCCCTGCGCTCCGACAAAATCGGCACCCCCACCCGCCGCCGCTGGCGGTCGCGTTCCGCGATCCTTGACCCCGCCACGCCCCCATGACCGCGCGCGTTGTCTTTCACAAACGTCAAGGAGACGACGATGCTTCTGGAACAACACATTGAAGAGCTGCGGGCCGAATTGCGAAATGCCGTGTACCCCGGCGAACGCCGGGAGATCGAGGTCGAGCTGGAGCTCGCCTGCGCCGAGCTGGCGGTGATCACGGCCGAACAGGAGGGTGTCATCGACGCCGAGCCGCCCTTCTGAGGCGGCTATTGCCATGTCGCCTGGCCGGACACGCCGGGTCGACCGGCGCTTCAGGCGCCAAGCGTCGCTTCGCCATCGGGAGCTGTCAGAACGTGCGTTGTTCGTTTGGAAAGGCGGAGGCCGTTGGATACCACTCCTATTTCGATCCCATGCTGTCGACAAGAGAATGGCATCGGCCTCCACGGCGCTCCGCGGTTAACGATCAGCCGGTCTAGGCTGGCGGATATGCGGTTTCGGCGTGTATCCGCGCGACCGTCTCTTTCTTAGAAGTTGAAGGAACAGCCTCACCGCCTCTTCCTCCCGCGCGAAATGATGCTCCCGCCTTTGTCCGGTGGTGCCGATACGACCCCATCGGCGGATGAGACAGGCCTCGCCGAACAGGTTGGGCTCTATCGACATGGCATAATACCGGGCCATGTTTTTCCTGGCGTCGATGCGTTCGACATAAAGCTGGTAGCGTTGCGCAATCATGACACGGAGAATCGGGCAAGGCGGACTCGGCGTCCAACGACATATTTGAATCGGTCGGCTCCGATTGATTCATGGTGATGATGGGTTCGGCGGATGATCCGGGCGAGCCGCCTGCGGCGGACGGTGCTATTCGCCGTCGCTCACGGAGCCCGTGAACGGTCTCCGCCCATTCGGGTGACGCCCCTCTCGCGGCTGCCAAACCGGCGGGGCCAAGTTCCCCCGCAATGGCCGACCACAGTCAGTATAGCCGGCTGGACGCCGGATACGGACACGGCGCCTGGCGCCGCCGTGGTCTATCTCTCTCTGACGTCCCATTGTGCACCCGCCACTCCGGCGTCAAGGACTGCGCGGCCCCTCCAATTTTCAGCCGGCATCCTTCGGACGCCACCAGAAAATCGGTTCCTCCGCTTGCCGCCGCTGGCGGTCGCGATGCGATCCTTGACCCCTCGCGTCTACGGTGCGGTCTCCTTTCGTCAGAACGAAAAGGAGGCTTCTTATGTCTGATATTGATTTTCTCAAATTGTATGCCGATGCTGCAGCGCTGCGAATTGACGTGCTGGTCAGCCGGCTTGCGTGCAAGACCGATCTGGAAAAGGCTTTTCACGACTATCTCGAAAACTTCCTCGCTCAGTTCATCACCTACACGCGCTCGGCGCTGGCTGCCGAACGCCGGTTCGCGCTCAACACGGATCCGGCCAAGGTAGACGAACTCGGCGAAGATCGCTGGAACCATCGCGAAAACTACTGCTACTACTGGTGCGAGACGCGGGGCAACGACCTCTGGGACTATGTGCCTCCCGAGATGATGGGTTTTCGCCGCATACTCGGCCAAATCCACCGGATGCTTGGCATCTCCATCGACGGGATGGGTCTGGAGCTTCCCGAAGAGTGCGGACCGGGCAAGCCGATCGATTACAATCCGGTCGACCTTGATCCTGACTACTACGATGACTTGGACGGCTACGACGACGGCGACGAGGACACGGCTACCGACGAACTCGAAAAAGCAAATGGGGTCCATGCTGCTAAGGCGGGCGAAAATCAGCTTCGCGACCCCAACAGCAATTGATACCGCGACGAGAGGCGGCAGCGTCCGCCTCTCGTCCATCTCTGCTCTCTTGACCGCTTGCCGGCATCGAGCTTGCGCGCGGTCTTGAGGGGAGAGACTTGCCGCCTCTCCCCTCAAGCTCCCTTCTCCCTGCGGTGCGGGTCGAAACCCGCCCGGCCTTTCGGGCCGGTAGGCGGACGCTGCCGCGGCTTCCCCAAACAAGACGGAGAGGACGATCACCTTGCACTACGCCCTCATGCTTCGGGCATCCGCTCCAGGTGATCGTCCTCTCCTGCGGCGCGCTCGCCGTCTCGTCGTTCGTTTGCCATCGATGCCCGCTCCCTCCGGTCACGGACATCCCGGCACCTCACGACGACGGCTCGCTTCAGCATTTCCCACCAAACCGGCCTGGCCACCGCGCTGTTCCTCCGGCGCGGATCACAGGCTTGTGCCTGTGATCGCTGTTGCTTTGTCTGACGACTCGCAACAGCATTGGCGCCTCGGGCAAGGCGTCCAGCCCGGTTTGGTGGGAAATGGCAGGATAGGCTAATGGTATACCATTAGCCGTTCCGCCCGCGGGGCGAATATCGCAAAGGCGAACCGGCGTTGCCGAAGATTGTCCTCGACTTGATCGTGAAGCAGGGCCTGAGACGATAGGCGTTTGGCCACAAGGAGGGGAGCGGGTGCAAGCCTTGAGGGAGATGGTTGCCATTGAGATGCGACTGCCATTTCGGCGGATGGGTGATTCCGCTGGCCGGCATTTAGGTGAGTAGGTGAATGCTCGTATCGGGGAATGCACTAATGCGAAAATCGGTGAATCCGCGAATAGGCGAGCAGCTCCTTCACCGATCCGCTGATCCGCTCACTCGGTGAAAGAGCGCTTGAGACACTTCGTAAATGGGCGAACCAGTTACTGCGCTAATGCGTGTATCAGCGAGTACGCGAGATTGCGATTCAGCGGATATGTGCATTGCAAACAGTGCGGATTTACGAACGAAGCGCGGGCGACCCGCCCGTGTGGCGAATTGGCATTTTTCATTAAATCCGACTTCCAATCTTGAGCGACCGGTTTCGGCCTGTTACAAAATTGTACTGCGGTACAAGTTTGATCTCGGAAAGCCGATGCCTTGCCAGTGAATTCCTCGCCCGCTGTAAGACAGGGGCGTCGGACCTGTACCGGCGTTTGTCTGGCTTTTCGTCAGCAAGACGGGTTTTCCATTGACAAGGCAGCGATCCCTACTGACGAAGGAATGGTACAAGGTTCCGGTCTGCGTCGACTGCACGGATTGCGGCGCGCAAACCCGGGCGGCCGGAATCGTCGTCGGCTCGTCAAGCCTGGTGAGCGTCGCCGGGTTTTCCGCTGAAAATGGTGACCTGAAGAAGCCTTGGGCGCAGCTTGGTGCCTTCGCATTTGTCGAGTCGCTCGGCGGTCGCATCGAGAATATCGGGCGTTTCGTTATCGGCCGTTTCCACAACGTATTTGCTTTGAGAAGCGATCAGTTGGTGTCGATCTGCGAGCACTGCGCGGAAGTTCTTGCTCCAAGCCTCCTGCGGTCGGCCGTTATGAATGGGTTCGTGCACCAATCACAGCGGCGGCTCCTGGTCAACGAGCGCTTGCTGCTGTTCTCGTCGGCCACGGTGCTGACGGAATTTCACGGCGGCACGTCGATCGAAGAATGCGACCTGCCGCATCCGGATTACGCCTTGATGCTCATTTGCGACACGGAGAGCCACGGAGGTGAAACCGGCACCCTGGCAGTGTGGCATAGCATCGCGCGCAACGACTACGCCATTGTCGTCAAGGGGCATCGGGGTCGCGAGATGTTTCGCGACGGTTTCAATGACGATCTGACGGAGGTCGTTGCAACCATCTCCACTATTGGGCTGGTGTTGACCGAACTGCGCATGGCCCAAACCTCGTCGCCCTTCTGCAGGCTCGCCCGCGATCTCTTTCTCGAAGCCCTCGAACATGCCGGCTATCGGCAGGAAACCAGGAGATGAAGCCATGCGGATCTCGACTGCATTGTTTTGGCCAATGGCCGTTGCGATTCCATTGGCCGGATGTGGGCAACTGACGCAGGCGCAGCGACCGCCGCCGCCAGAGCCGTTTGCATATCTCACTCTCGCGGCTTGCAGAAATTATCCAAGCAATATCGTCGAGTGCCAGCTGGAATATGGCGCAGAATTTCAACGTCACCGTCTCGGCCCTGTGAAGCTGATCTCACGCGATCTTGCGAGGAGCCTCGATGGCCATCGGTATCAGGTACTCACGTGCTGGCAAGCGCCCAGGGTTCAGCAGGAGCTGCCGAATTTCATGTGCCGAATCTATGGTAGCCGGTCGGGAGCCGATGCCAGTTCGGTTTTGGTCAAAGGTGGCACCGCGGTGCGTTTGTCGCGAATTTTGGGCGATCGAGAGCAGATCGAGTATCGTTGGAAGCCGGATCGATGGTCGCGCCTATCGGATTGAATTCCTTGGATATCCGATTGGATCAGGCTGTCTCTTCGCATCAAAAATTGTACTGCAGTGCAACTTTCGAGTTGATTTTCGCTGAAGAATGCAGTTCAAAACTTGTACTGAAGTACAAGTTGAACTGGTTCGGTAATGGATCGCAGCTCGCATTCTTCTGTGAAGATTCCGCTCCGTTGGCCACGCAGCGCCATCTGGTCTGCCGTGACGTCCGCGTTTGTCTTTACCGGATCGGCCACCAGTTCAGCCGATAATGGACTGCAGCCCGTTGCCGTAATCCCCGATGAAGCGCTGCTTCTCCGTCTAAAAGGCGCCGACGTGCTCCAGGCGCCGTTTGCCGCATCGTATGCTGCCGTTGAAGATCGCTACCTCCCACCACCATCAATCGATCTCGCCAGCTTCAACGAGCGCTTTGCGGGGAACTTGAATACCGAGATGCTCGTGGCAAGCTCGCGTAACCTTGATCAAGTCGGGATTGATTACGGTGGCCTCGATCCGGAGCGACCGGGAGAAGCGGCAGGAAGCATGAGAGCGCGGCGCCAACGCGCCGTGCTCTCACCGATGAGCGTCTTCTCCTTTGACTCAGGCGCAGCCCTGCCGCTCACCGATCCGCGTAACGATGCCGACACGGCGCTGAAGCAGCCCCGGCCTGACCTGCGTTCCGGAATACCTGACGGCTATACCAATCTCGCCCTGACAATCGCAGCCGAGGAGGGGGTCGATCCGAACTGGGTGCTGTCGATCATGCTGGCCGAAAACGCCGGGTTCGATCCCCAATTGGTCAGTTCGACCGGCGCGATCGGTCTGATGCAGGTGATGCCCAAGATCGGCGAGGCTTTCGGCGCGCATGATCTCACGGATCCCGAGCAGAATATTCGAGCCGGCACGCGGTTCCTCCGCGTTCTCATCGACAAGTATCGAAACCCGGTGCTTATCGCATCGGCCTATAATGCCGGCGAGCCTCGTGTCGACGCCCATCGGTCGCTGCCGCTGATCCGCGAAACTGCGGACTATGTGACGCGGGTCGTCGGCTACTACACGGGCGCAGCAGCGCCTGCCCCGATTTCGCAGGCTGGCCCCCCTCCTCGCCGCGAGCCGAGTGCGCCGGGCCGAATTAGGCCCGCAGACCGGGCAAGATCCCCAATGCTTGTTTTCTCGAGTGCGGACCCGCACGCACCGGAAACTCGCCTTCACCAGGTGGAGGAGGCGAACCGGTTCGGCAGCCCGCTGAAAATCATCAAGGAAGAGGTGCCTCAATGAACATACTCGCAATGGCAGTGCTTTGCGGTAGCGTCGTCTGCCGTTCCATGGCCAAGCGTAGGTGGGTCGGCCATACCGCAATGGTGCTACTTGCGACCACGCTCCTGGTCGTCAGCCAATACGAGCCGGCCGCGGCGCAAAACCTCGATGCCTTGCAGAACGCCGCCGATCGGCTGGTGCAGTTCTTTACCGGCCCGTTCGGTCGGTCCGTTGGAGCAATCGCCTTCATCGGCATGTTTCTGGCGGCTGCCTTTGGATACTGGTCGTGGGGAGCGCTGCTTCGCGTTGGAGGAAGCCTCGCGGGCATGTTTGCCGCCGCCGAACTCGTCGATTTCCTCGCTGGCGGAGGGTCTTGAGTATGGCCGGGTCTACCCACACTCCTGCCGGTGGCGACGATTATATCGAGTGTTATCCTGTCATTCTCGCCCTGACCCGTCCGCCGACGGTCATGGGCATTCCCTACACCTACTTCCTGGCGGAATGCTTCGTCTCGCTGATGGTGTTCATGATCCTCGGATCGATCCTCTGGTTCCCGGTCTCCTTCATCATCCTGCACACCATTCTCTATGTGCTGACCGTCAAGCTCGACCTCTGGTTCTTCGACATCGTCGGCAGGCTCAGCATGTGCGGCATCAACCCGCTCGGGCGCCGGCTCGGCGGCGGCATCCGGACCTATGGAGCTTGACCCATGAGCACGATGGCAAGATCGCTGAAAGGAAGCTTGTCGAAGGGGTGGGAGATCTTTGCCGATCGCAGTATCTCAGCCCATGTCCCGTTCTACGTGCCGATCGAAAACGGCATCATCCGGTTGAAGAACGACTGCCTGGTCTCGACCATCAAGTTGAGGGGATTCTCCTTTGAGACAGCCGATATCGAGACGATCAACATGTTGCAGCGCCAACGCAATGCCGCGTTTCGGGCGATCTCGTCCATCGGCAATTTTGCACTTTACACCCATGTCATCCGGCGAAAGGTGTCGCCCTCGCTGCCTTCGAGCTTCGCCGATCCATTCATGCAGCGCCTCGACGAAGTCTATCAGTCGAGCATTTCCAGAAACGAGATGTACGTCAACGACACCTATGTGTCGCTGGTGGTGCGTCCGCTTTTCAAAAAGGGATCGGTGCTTTCCCGGGTCATGGGCGTGGGCGGCAACGTCGGCCGCAAGGAGCAGTTCCGGGCGATGCGCGACAAGCTCGTGGAAGCCACGAGAGCACTGGAAAAGTCCTTGTCTGCCTATGGCCCGAAGGTGCTGCGAGACGTGCAGCGCATCGAGGCCGATCTTGGCAGCGGAAAGACGATCTATCGCGATCTCACCGAGGATATGGTGGTCGAAGAGGGCACGCGGAAGATCTGGTTCTCAGAGCAATGCGAGTTTTTCTACACCCTTCTGAACGGAGGGAAAGTCAGACCGGTCCGTCTCGGCAACATTCCGATCGACGAGATGCTGCCGGCACGGAGAACGTCGATCGGCAATCGGATCATCCATCTCCAAGGCGATACACAGGACGACGATCGTTATGCAGCGATGGTCTCGCTCAAGGAGTATCCGCCGGAGACCGGCGCCGGCATGCTCGACTATATCCTCAAACTGCCGTTCGAGATTGTGCTGACCCAGTCGATGTCATTTATCGACGACATGGCAGCCCGCAGCCGGATCGAACGGCTCGACCGGCAGATGTCGAAAGCCGACGAAGGCGGCTCCAGCGTCCAGGCCAATCTCGACATCGCCCGCGATGAGCTGGCGCGAAAACGCGTCGCCTTCACCGAGCATCATCTGACCGTCATGCCAGTCGCCAAATCGACGGCCCAGCTTGATGACGCGGTCGCGCTGATCGGCAATGAATTGGGCGCGCTCGGCGCCTCCTATGTCCGGGAGGACCTGAATGCGGAACCGGCCTATTGGGCGCAGCTTCCCGGCAATCAGGCTTATATCGCGCGCCGGGCTTTGATCTCGACGCTCAACGGCGCAGGCTTCAGCAGCTTTCATGCCTATCCCTATGGCAAGCCGGACGGCAATCACTGGGGACCGGCGATCACCATCTTCGAGACGACATCAGGCACGCCGTTTTTCTTCAATTTCCATCAGGGCGACGTCGGGCACACGACAGTGTTCGGTCCTACCGGTTCCGGAAAGACCGTGATCATGGCGTTCCTGATCCTGCAGGCCTACCGGGTCAGCCCGCGTCTGAAGACAATCGTTTTCGACAAGGACCGCGGCCTGGACATCATGGTGCGCGCTGCTGGCGGCACCTACATGACGCTCGAACCCGGCGAACCGTCGGGATGGAATCCTTTGCTTCTTGAGGACACCGAGAATAACCGCGTTTTCCTCTACAGCCTGTTGAGCTTCATGCTGAAACCTTCGAAGGAAGGCGAAAGCCTGACGCCGCAGGAAGAGGCGATCATCCGCAATGCGATAAAGTCCATCCTCAAGACCAAGGACCGCTCCTACCGACGTCTGTCGTCGCTCCGCGCCCTGCTTGCCGGCAGCGAGCGGACCGAAGGCAGCCTGATCGCCAGGCTCGACAAATGGGTCGATCGCGGCCCCTATGCCTGGCTGTTCGACAATGCCGACGACAATCTCGACATCTCCAGGCCGATGATCGGCTTCGACATGACTTCGATCCTTGACGATCCGACGGTGCGCACCGCAGCCCTTCTCTACATGTTCCACCGGCTCGACGCGATCTATGATGGCAAGGCGCCGATCATCAACCTGATGGACGAAGCCTGGAAGCTGCTCGACGACGACGAATTCAAGCACACCATGAAGGACTACTTCAAGACCATCCGCAAAAGGAATGGTCTGGTGATCTTCGGGACGCAGTCGGCCGATGACGTGGTGCAGTCGAGTGTCAGCCGCACAATCATCGAGCAGACGTCGACCAACATCTTCTTTGCCAATCCGAAGGCCGATGAACACTCCTACATGGAGCATTTCGGGCTGTCCCGGGCCGAATTCGATTGGGTCAAGAACGGCGACCCCAGCTCGCGCTTCATGCTGATCAAGCAGGCAAAGAGCAGCGTGATCGCGCGCGTCGACATGTCCCACATGCCGGACTTCATCAAGGTGCTGTCGGGCCGGGAAGAAACGGTCCGCGAGGTCGAGATGCTGCTCGACGAATATGGCGACGATCCGAAGACCTGGCTGTCGAAATTCTGCAACTGGGAGGGGGATGCGTTCGATGACCAACGCAAGGCTTCCTGAGCGGGCTACGGTGAGCGTTCTGGTGCTGGCTGCGATGATGACCTCTGCCGCCCACGCACAGGTGCCAGTGATCGACAATGCCCGCCGGAACATCCAGCAGGCAACCGAGAACTGGTACAGGACCTACCAAGCCGATACCCAGGCATTCAAAGGTGCATCGGGCGGAACGGCGGACAGCGTGGCGCCCGGTCAAGGCTCTGGCGCACCCGCTGATTGCTCGGCGGAAGGTATGGCCGGTGACACCGCTCCTGCAGGGCAATCGAAGCGGACGCCGAGCCAGCAGGAAGTCGCCCGAATGGTCGAGGACGAGGCGATCCGCCAAGGCGTCGATCCGAATTTCGCGCTTGCCATCGCCGAGCAGGAATCGCGTTTCCGGCAATCTGCGCGATCCGCGGTCGGCGCCACCGGCGTCATGCAGCTGATGCCGGGAACCGCAGCAGGGCTTGGCGTCAATCCCTACGACACTCGAGACAACATCCGCGGCGGCGTCAAATACATCAAGCAACTGCAAGGGATGTTCGGCAGTCGCTACGACCTGATCGCCGCCGGCTACAATGCCGGTCCTTATCGCCAATCGCTCCAGAACGGCCAGATTCCTGACATCCCGGAGACCCAGGATTACGTCAAAAAGGTTTCCGCCTACTATAGCCGCAACGAGGCGCAGAATGGCAACCGCGCGCCGGCGGGAGACACTGCCGAGCCGGAAATCGTGAGCGACAGCCCGGGATGCGGCGAACAGCTGAAGAAAGCTTTCGATCGCAACACCGAGGCTCAGATCGAGCGCGGCAACGTGTGGAACGAGTTCGTTCGCAAATCGACCGAGGCAAACCAGCAATATCTGCAGCGCCTGCAAGCCGGGCTTCAATCGTCGTCAGCGAACCTGCGCGGCTCGGGCGGCGGCAATGCGAAAGACCAAGATGGCTCACTCGTCATGGCGCAGATCCAATGCCCGTCGACGATCATCGATACCGGCAGCACCCGCTGCTTCGCCGTGCCGTCGACCGCGACCACCGAACAGATCCAGCGATGGCTCGAGGATCTCCAGGAACAGGCGCGCGCCAACGGCACCGTCGCGACCTTCTCGGCGATGGAGGATCCGGCCCTCGGGCTCGTGACGGTCGTCGACGCCAGGCCGACCGCGAATTGAACAGGCAATGAGAGGACATGCAGATGAGAAAGCTCGTTATCGCGACAGCATTCAGCATCACCGCCATATCGCACGCTTCTGCGCAGGTGCCGGTCAAGGACTCGGCTAATATCTCGATAAGCCAGGAGATCGAACGGCTTTCGAAGCAGATTCAGGAAGACACGTCCGTCGTCAAGGACAACACGACGAAAACGCTGCAGGCGATCACCGGCGATCGGACCCAGGACGCCGGCCAGTTCGCAAGACTTGCCACCGGCAACGGATTCAGTATGGGGCAGGCGCCGGATTTCAACAGCATCCTGTCGGGAAACCAAGCGCTGTTCGGCGGGATTGGCGGCGAGTTCCAGAACACGGCTGCCAAGCTGATCAACGGGCTCAATCTGGTGAAGATGGTCGTCGATACCGTCAAGGACGGCGAACTATCCGGCGCTAATCAGGCTTACGCGCAAGGCATCAATGCTCTGACGACGATGACGGCGCTCACTGATGCGATGAACAGCGCCACCAAGGACCGGCAGAACTCCTTCATGCAGGCGACGCAGCAGATCGGCACGGCGCAGGACCTGAAGGGGGCGCTCGAGCAGAACACCCAGATGGTGCTGCAGGGCAACCAGACCGCCAACGAGGCGGTCGGCTCACTCAACAATCAGGTCATGCTTCTGAACCAGCAATACAAGGCAGCGCTCGCGACCTCGTCCCAGAACCTCAAGACCTTTGCGACACTTCCCGACAGCGTCATGCGCGACGGCGGAACTGAACAACAAGGGGTCTCCGTTCGCGACCAACTGCGGGCATTCGAGGAACAGTCTCAATGAGGCTGATCCTCGTCCTGATCCTCGGTTGCGTGGCGCTGAGTGGCTGCGGCGGAAAATACGAGCAGCTGGCGAAATGCTCGGCTGATGAAAATCCGGTGCCAGCTCTCGGATATGACGACGCTCTGAAGCCAACTCCGCCTGTACAGGCACTGTCGGCGGCGATGAGGGACGATTGCGGTCCGATGCGGCCAGTCAATCAATTCTAGGCAGTTCTGGGAACCACTTTTAGGATGCGAGATGGATCCGGTCAGCTACGCGATCAATTTCTATGGCGATGCGTTGCGATACTTCGACAAGATCAACGAAGCATCACTTGAGCGCGCCTGGGGGCTATTTGCCGAAAACAGCAATCTCGTCTCCGGCATCCTTGCGATCTTCCTGATCCTGTACTTTCTCTGGGGCGCGCTCGGTCTGTCGAGCGTCGCGCTGCAGGACCTTGCGGTCACTGCCTTCAAGCTTGCGCTCGCCTACGCCCTGATCATGTCCTGGGCAACGTTCTACGACAACATTGGCCAGTTCGTGCTGTCGGCGCCGCAGGATCTCGGCTCGGCGATTTCCTCGGCGATGGGCGGGCAGTCGGCCGGAGCGGATCTTGCCAGCCAAGTCGCCTCGATGGCTCGCAAGGTCTACGACTTCGCCATGCAGCTCTTCAATTCCTATGAATCCGGCTGGCTGCCGAACGTCACCGGTGCCGTAGTCGTCTTCATCGTGCTCGTCTTCGGCCTGCTGCCGATGCTGCTGATCCTCACCGGCGTCACGCTGTTCGCCAAGATGATCACCGCGGTCATGCTGGCGATCGGCCCGATTGCCATCCTCTGCTATTTCTTCGGCATCACCCGGTTTGTTTTCGACGCCTGGGTGAGAGGCGTCGCCTACGGCATGTTCATGCTGCTCTTCACCTACATTATGGCCGGGCTGTCGTTCGGGTTTCTCATCGGCATGATGGACACGATCAACGGGGACATGGCCACCAAAGAGAACGCGCTGGCGATCGTCTTGGCGATGGTGCTCTACCTCGCGCTGATCTCGTACTTCATTTTCCAGGTGCCTGATTTCGCCCGCACCTTCGCTTACGGGACAGCCGTGTCGGGTGTACCGGGAGGGGGCGGGGTTGATGCTGCTTATGGCGCAGCGCGGCGAAGGCTTTCGGCCAGCAATTCGAGGGCCGGGCAGGCCTCTGCGGTTGCTCTTGGCATGTTGGCAGGCCCAAGAGGAGCAGTGACTGCTGCGGCGCTCGCCGGACGTGGCGGCATGGCAGGTGCAGGCGCTCTCGGGCGAATGCTGACCAACCGCCGCCGCAACAGCGAATGACGACACGGCGACGGGATTGATTTCGAGATCTTACGATGATGACTTCGAGGTGTGACACTTGGCATTGTTCAAAAGGCAATTGAGGGCCACGCCGGCCGACCGTGTCCCAGGTCCTCAGGACGTCTACGATCAGCACTTGTCGTGGGGAGAAAAAAATCGGTCTCTTCGCACGCTGATTGGTCTCATTCTGCTGGCGTTCGCCATCGCCGGCTGGGCTGTCGCTGGCGTGCTGTCGTTTTCGGTGGCGCAACTTTTTCCGCTCGTTCGCACCGAGGTCGTTCCGCTCATCGTCGACAAGAACACCGGCTACATGGAAACCGTGACGACGCTCGACAGGGATCGATCGAACGTTTCAGAAATGCAGGCCGTGCGTGCGTCATTCGTCGGCAATTATGTTATCCGGCGCGAGACCTACGATCCACGCTATCTTTCTGACAATTTCGACATGATTGCGCTGTGGTCGGAGCCGGGTTCACAGGCCTTCAAGGATTACGAAGAGTGGATGAACCCGTCCAATCCGCGGGGGCCGGTGAAGACGATAGGGGCCATCGGGGACATCCGGCCGGAGATCCTCTCGGTCAATCCCCTCAATCCCTCGACCATGGCCGTGCGGTTCGAAACACGGGAGCGCCGCCGCGGCGGCGAGGTCGTCAATCGCTGGTCGGCAACGGTGCGCTACCGGCAGATCAATCTTCCCGCCAGCAACCGGGTTCGGCTCTATAATCCATTGGGATTCGTGGTGACCGAATACGCCAAAGTCCCTGAGACCATGCCGTCGGGGATTGCCCCGTGATGAGATGGGTGGCTGCATTCTCCCTCTTTCTGCTGCTCTCACCGACCGTCGCTCATCCCGAACTGCTGGCACAGCCCGGACGGCTCGACCCTCGTGTGCGCTCGCTTCCCTATTCGGCAGAGCAGGTGTTTCAGGTGACGGGCACCTACGGACTGGTGACGACAATCCTCTTCGGTTCGGACGAGGAAATCACCCAGGTGGTCGCGGGCGACACTGTTTCCTGGCAGATCCTCACGTCGGCCGACCGGCGTTCGCTGACATTGAAGCCGATGGAGAAGGACGCGGCGACCAATCTTTCTGTCGTGACCACCAACCGGACCTACTCGTTCGATCTGCGCGTCAACGACAGCAAGGCAATGCAGAACCAGACATTCAAGCTGAAGTTCATCTACCCCGAGGATGCCGGCTTGAAAGGCACGGCCGAGCTTTGGAAACAGGCTCAGGACGCCGAGCGCAATCCGAATATCAAGAACATTCGCCGCGACAAGGTCAATTACGACTACGGCTTCAAAGGAAGCGATGTAGCCAAGCCGCTGTGGGTATTCGACGATGGGCTCAAGACCTTCATGAAATTCACGGGCGACGTTCCGGCGATCTTCATCGTAGACGGCAGGCGCCGGGAGAGCCTCGTGAACTACCGCCGCGAGGCCGATTACATCGTCATCGACAAGGTCTCACGACAATGGACGCTGCGCTACGGCACCGAGAGCGAAACCTGCCTCTTCAATCTTCGGACTGCCCCTGCCGATATCCCGGCGCCGATCGAAGGCGCGGTCGCACCCAAGCGGATCGGAGCCGGCAACCCGCAACCCCAACCGCGATAGGAGGCGCCCCATGTCCGATCCCAACTACCACTCGATCGACAACGATACCGCCATCGGAGGACAGGTCAGACGTTCCGGGATAGGATTGATGCGTCCGGTCGCGCTCGTGGCGGCAGTCGCCGGCGTTGGCGTGATACTGTATTTCCTCCTTGCGGGGGGAGAGAGCGAGCCGACCGTCGATACCGCCCCGCGTGAGGAGTTTCGTCCAGCCCAGGCACCGCGCAACGAAGGCTTCAGGACGCCGGCGCCACCGCCACTGCCGACTGTGGAGGTCCCTGAGGCCCCGCCGCCCCCACCTCCGCCGCCAGCACCTGTCGTGCCGGCCGCCGCTCCGGCCGCACCTCCTGCCGAAGTCGACTGCACCCGAGGCAAGAACCCCGACAACCCGCGGTGCATCGAGCTCGCGCGGGAGGCAAAACTGCTGGAGCGCGTACGTTCGTCGGCAATTGTCTTCGATCAATCGGACCAGACGAGTGGCGCGGGCCGGGCGTCCAGTGATGGTACGGGCGCGGGCCTATTCGGCTCAGGGGTCGGGACGGGCGCCCAGCCGGCGACTGCCACGGATGGCGGCGGTGCGGTCGACAATGACCGTGCCTTTCTCAAGGCGATGGGCGGGCAGGGGGTGGACGTTTCCGTCGCCACGGAAAACCGCCGCACCGACGCCTGGATCCCGCAGGGCACGATGATCCGCGGGACGCTGGAGACGGCGATCAATTCCGACCTTGCCGGCATGGTCAAGGGGATCGTGCGCGAGGACGTCTATTCCTTTGACGGGCGTCGCATCCTCATACCGGCCGGCTCGTCGCTGATCGGCGATTACAAATCCGGCGTCGAACGTGGACAGGAGCGCATTCTGATCGTCTGGACGCGGATGATCCGTGGCGACGGCGTCTCGGTGCAGCTCGGCTCCTACGGTACTGACCGGCTTGGCCGGTCAGGCATGACCGGTGTCGTGGACCGGAAATATTGGGAGCGGTTCGGACCGCCGGCGCTGATGACGCTGATCGGCGGCGCCACGCAATACATCGCCCAGCTTGGCCAGAAGGAAGATCGCTACATCACCATCGTCAACGATAATGGCAGCGTCACCCGCATCCCGCAGGACAATGGCGAGACGTCACAGGATCGTGCCCGCGAAATCGCCGCTGAAACCATCGCCTCCGGCATTCAGCAATTGGGCACCGAAGCCTTTCAGGACAGCCGCAACATCCGGCCAACAATCCGTATTGCGCAGGGCTCCGACATCAACGTCTTCGTCACACGCGATCTTGATTTCGCCGACCTCTATCCCGATCCGGTTCGCGAGCGGTTCGAGAGCTTGCGGAAGCAGAGATACGGCAAATGAACGCACGTCCCGCAATCTCCGCCGAGCAGCATTTTCTGGCAGAGGCGCTGGAACCGATCCGGGGCTTCCTTGACGATCCCGCCGTCGTCGAGATCTCCTGCCAGCGCAGCAACGAAATCTGGCTCGAAAAGATTGGCCAGCTCAGCATGGTCAGACAAGAGGTCAGCGGCCTGGATCAGGAAGCGATCCGGCACATGGCCTCACGGGCGGCATCGTTTACCAAGCAGACCATCAATGCCGAGAATCCGTTGTTGTCGGCGACGCTCACCGGCGGCGAGCGTGTCCAGTTCGTTTTGAATCCGACGTCTGCAACCGGCCACGCTTTTTCGATCCGCAAGCAGTTCATCCGCCGCTTCGATCTCAACGACTATGAAAAGGCTGGCGCATTCCGCTTCACCAAGGTCACTGGAGACGACTACATCGACAATGTCGATATCGAATTGTCGCGGTTGCTGCGGGCGGGCAGGGTTCGGGCTTTCCTGGAACTTGCCGCGAACAACCACCGCAGCATGCTGATCTCTGGCGGGACGTCGACCGGCAAGACGACATTCCTCAACACCATGCTGACCGCCATTCCGAACAATGAGCGGTTCATCCTGATGCAGGATACGGCCGAGCTGGAGCCGTGCCAAGAGAATGTCGTGTCGCTGCTCGTCTCCAAGGGCGGACAGGGCGAAGCCAGGGTCACCATGACCGATCTTCTGGCCACGGCGCTGCGGCTCAGGCCCGATCGCATCTTCATGGGCGAGCTGCGCGGCGACGAGGCGTTCGACTTCCTGAATGCCATCAACACGGGGCACCCGGGCTCGATGTCGACGATCCATGCGAACTCGCCCCACCATGCCTTCAACCGTCTTTCGACGCTGGTGCTGAACAGCAATGTGCGCATGGAGCGCGACGACATCATTCGATACATCCGCTCGATCATCCCGATCGTGGTCCAATTGAAGAAGAGCGATTCCGCCGGGGGCCGTGGCGTCAGCGAAATCTACTTTGCCGATGAGGTGGACGAAGATGGCAAGCGTATTCACGCACACCGAAACTGACCGCCCGAAATGGACTGGACTGCAGCGCGCCTCGCTGTTCACCTTGCCGCTCACGTTGTTCGCGCTTGCGATGATCTGGCTGGCCTTCTTCACGCTGATCTATGATGCGTATATTTCGTCTTTCGGATCGGCCTCGTACTTTGACTACGTCGCGCGGGTGCGCTTCGTCGACGCCATTCGCTACACATTATCGATCATCCACACCCCCAATACACTCGGACTGTCCCTCCTGGCGTTTGCCCTTTCCGCGCCGTTCCTGTTTTTTCTCCTTTCCCTCTGGATGCTGAAGGGCGGCCGGGCGCTGTCGCGCAAGATCCTATACCTTTTGCATGTCCGGTCGATGTTCAGCCTGATCGCTCACACGGCTCTCATTTTCGCCGCCGCCTATGCCGGCGTCATCGCCTACGGCGTTGCCTTCTATCTCGTCGCCACCAAGGCTGGTGAATATGCCGAGATTGCCGGCTATTTTGGCAATCATCTCGCCGCCATGTACCAGGCGCCGTTTGGGGTCACCGACGCTGCCGGCGTCTATCAAAAGCCCTCCCGGCAGACGGTGCTCGCCGCACTCGCGGGTCTTGCCGCCGCCGGTGCCCTGATCGGCTTCCCGATCGGCGCGGCAATCCAGAAACGCCAGCGGATGATCATGGGCCGGGCGCGCCTGGCGACACTGAAAGATGCCGCCGACTTTCGGCTGCGCGACAAGCATGGCATCGTGCTCGGGTTGAAGCAGGGGCTTCTGCTGCGCAATGACGGCGACCAGCATGTGATGCTGATCGGTTCGCCCGGTCAAGGCAAGTCTCGCGCCTTCGCCATCCCGACGATGATGAGTTTTCAGGGGTCGCAAGTCGTGCTCGATATGAGCGGCGAGCTCTACAAGCAAACCTCCGGTTATCTCAAGCATAAGGGCTACGAGACCTTCCTGCTGGCACCCGGATCGAAATTTACCGACGGCTACAATCCGCTCGATCTCATCAGCACCGATCCGTATGAGCGTATCACCGACCTTCAGAAGATGACGCAGATGCTGCTTCCAGAGCGTCTGCGTTCCGACTCCTCAGACTTCTGGGAGGAGAGCGCCAGGATCTTGCTGACGGCGATGCTCGGCTTTGTCCTTGAATGCCCGGACACGCGTAAGTCGCTCAGTGAACTCTACCGTATCCTCAACTCCATGTCGGACGAGCGCAAGGCGATCATTCAGTTGCTGGAAAATTACGAGGCCATCCTTTCCGACCAGACACGCATGCAACTGACCAAATTCGCCGGCCGGCACGAAAAGCTCGGCGAAGGGATCGCGGCGGAGATCGTCGCCAAGCTCAATTTCCTGCAGAATCCGCTGGTCGAAGCCCTGACCTCGATCACGTCAATCCCGATCGACGCCATCCGAAAGCGCAAGCTCGTGATCTACGTCCAGGCCGATTGGAACGCGATGCAGATCTACGAGCGCCTGATCTCGATGTTCATCCAGCAGATGGCCGACAAGCTCGTGCAGATGGGTGAATTACGAGATGGCGAGCACGAAGTTCTGATGATGCTCGACGAATTCGGCAATGGCGGTCGCATCGATACGGTACTGACGCTTGCCCCCCTGATCCGCAAGAACGGGGTGCGTTTCGTGTTCATCCTTCAGGACGGCGCCCAACTCGAGCGATTGTACCAGCGCTCGGGCCAGAAGATCCTGATGGGCGCGTCGACGATCAAGCTGTTCATGAATTTTCAGAACCAGGATGATGCGACGGCGGTTTCGCTGGCGGCCGGCAAGACGACGGAATGGGTGGAGCAATCGTCCTATTCCCACCGCCACGGCCGCAGGCAGCGATCGGTCTCGAAAGTGCCGGTTGCCGTCGATCTTCTTCCGGTCAACACGCTGATGATGATGAAGCCCGAAGAGGCGATCCTGCAGGTCACCGGCATGCCGCTGATGCGGATCATGAAACTGGACTCTGGCGGCGAGCGGATGTTCGCGAAAGCGCGCAGGTTCAAGTCGGCTTCCAGACCGTGTCTGAGGCCGGTCGAATGGACGATCGCCGACAGCGACAACTTCGCATCGGTCGCGCCGAGAGCGCCGAAAGTCCCGAAACAAGCTGACCGGACCGTCGGCGCGTCTGCGGGGACTGACGTCGATTTTGCAGCTGTCGAGCGGCCGAGACAACCAAAAGATCTGCGCTTCATCGTCAAGGATGGCGTTCGTCATGTCTATATTTCCTCACTTGATGAACTGCGTCGCCGTTTGGATCTCGATGAGAAGCGTGCGGCCGGAGTGGCCGAAGAAGAGCTGCAAAATGAGGAGCAACAGCCGGAACGCAACGCGAGGCGTGGATCTCGCACCGTGCCCGCCGATGACATTGATCTCGATATCGATCACGAGAAGCTCAATCGAAACACCTATTCGGCTTCTTCTGCACGGCAGCGCAAGCAGCGTGACAGTTCCTCAATCTTCCCGCACGCCTCTGTCGACCGTGTGTCCGGATCGGCCGTCCTTCGGCACCAGGAGGTCAGGGAGGCGTTTGGAGGCGATCTCCAGGCCTTGAACGACGCGATCTTTCGGCAGGGGGAGGAGAATACGATCGAGGCGGCCGATTTGAACCCGGACGTCGCGCTGCTGATCGATACCCTCTCGGATCGCCTGACGGAGGAGAGTTCGAGAGCCTATCTACGCGAATTCGCCGACACGGCGCGCGATCCGCTGCGCGAAGATGAGGAGCAGTCGGCCAGCTCAAATGAGACATGGCGCCCGACGGGCCGCAAACACTACGGCGCACGGTGAAACCTGTCGCTGCGCCCGACTTTCAGGAGAAGCATTTCATGGCGAGGATTGAACACCTTTCGAGCCGTCATCTTTTTGAACGAGCGCAATCTCGAACGGATTGTCGCCGCTGCCAGGGCCGATCCCGGCCTCTGGCTGATGGTAAAAGAGCGCGAAATGGAAATGCGTGCGATAATGGCCGAACTGGAGCGCCTGGACACTGACCCAACTGCAATTGACCGCTTGTTTCCGAACCGGCTGAAGCCGCGGCTATCGGAACTTGCGGATGACCTCGTGTCGCGCATGTTCGGGGGCTGCCCTCCTGAGATGCTGGCGCCTGTTCAGGAAGCCCTGCTGGAAGCTGCCAAGCGTGAGCTGCCCGCCTTGCCACATCGGTGATCGATCGTGTCACTCCCAGCCTCGTCATCGGTTTGCGGCAGAGCGAATTTTGTCGATCACCCAATCCTGCAGGCGTCTGGCGGTGCCTGGCGCATTCTCTTCGGCGAGATCCTCGGGAAAGAGACTGAAGATCGGCCCAAGATGCTTCATGCGCGGCACGGTCTTGTCCTTGGCTTTCCGGTATTCTTCAGTCTCCATACCGAACGCCTCGATGATGAGTGTTACAGGCCGATGTTCCCCATAGGCTGCCTCTATCAGGAAGTCCGGGCGGCATAGCCCGAGCGGCGTCTCTGATGCAAAGAGCGGCTTGGTGATCTTCACCCGCAATTCGGGAATCGCGTCGAACAGGGACTTCTGCAGCCAGAACAGCAGATGCGAAACGGCCCTTTCAAAACCGGATTCCACCGGAAACAGCGTGTCGCCGTTATAGACCGGCTGCGCATAGGCCTGGACTGCCCGCACCGGCCCCTCGTCATCATCCTGAAAATCGACGTTGAGCAAACTCAGAAATGGGCCGCGAAGCGCGGGATCGCCGCGAAGCGGCTGCCGCACTTTCCCGAGCACCTCGATCGGCCGCGGTGACGACGCCGGCATAATTGCGTGGGCGGACACACTTGTCGTGAAAAGCAGCATGAAGCCTGTCCGGCGATGCGTTGCTGGCCAATCCGCTCGGGAGATTTCGAGCAACCGCTGCCAACGGCTGTCCGCTTCCCAATAGTCTGCCGCCCAGGTCGACATCAATGCGTTCAACGTCCAGGTTCGTAGCACCCTGAGCTTCTTAGCGGCGGCACGCAGCCTTGAAAGCTGGTCTCGCAGCGCAAGATTGGGGTCGCCCTGCAGCGGCGGGACGACGTTCGTGCCGGCGTCATCGAGCAACCGCCACAGGATACCTCCAAGTCTGGATGGCCGGTCGTTTCGTTCGGACGATCGGCAGAGGTCGCGGTCCGCGACATCCGCGAGGCGGTCGGGAATGGCCGGCAGCGCGTCGATGTAGCTGCGATCCGATTTTGGCACCGGCCGAATGTGATAGGATCGATCAATGAGGGCTGGCGTGGCGTCCTTGTCGACATGAAAGGGGCAGGTGCGCGCGTGGTTTGGCCTTTCCTCGTGCCTTTCCAGCACAGTGGGATCCGAAGCTTGGAATTCACGTGACTTGAAGTCGCGGC